>Ga0136633_1000099_pt1 | contig 60103 bp, 55 predicted proteins | sample AntDrymeUQ832206_2_FD_105494 | JGI IMG/M metagenome (GOLD analysis project Ga0136633, IMG submission 105494) | Polar desert sand microbial communities from Dry Valleys, Antarctica - metaG UQ83 (22.06) | ecosystem: Environmental > Terrestrial > Soil > Desert | place: Antarctica: Dry Valley...
AGCTTGATCCCGTCGAGCCATTCGAGCGTCATCACGCGCCGCGCGGTGCGCCGCCAGTCGATCTCGGGAACGTAGAATCCCGGCTCGGCGACCATTTTCTCCTTGAGCTCCGAAGCCGAAGCGGCTTCGCGCTGCAGGTCGAGTTCGCGCCGGGTCCATTGCTTGAAATGGGCGACCACCAGCCGCGGCCGCAGCCGGACCGCCTCGTCCCCGCCGAGCAGTTCGACGTGCGCCGCGGCCCACTCATAGGTTTCGAGCGCGGCCGCGAATTCCTCTTCGATCCCCGGACGAAGCACCTTGACCGCGACGACGCGGCCCTCGGTCGTGACCGCGCGATGGACCTGCGCGATGGAGGCCGCGCCGACCGAGACCGGGTCGATGCTCGAGAAAAAGGCTTCGACCGGTCCTTCGAGCGCGCGCTCGATCGCCGCCTTGATCGCCGGGAACGGCTCGGGCGGGAGCGAATCCTGCAATTGGAGAAGGTTCGCGGCGGCGATATCGCCGACGAGGTCGGGACGGGTCGCCAGCGCCTGGCCAAGCTTGATCGCTGCGGGACCGATTGCCTGCAGCGCCGCGGCATAGTCGGGCGCGGCGGGCTGGCGAAGGCCGAACCGCGCGACTCGAAGCAGGCGGCGCGCGCCGGGCGGGGTCAGCGGATCGCGCTCGATCCCCTGCAGCGCGCCATGCCGAGCGAGCGTCCGGCCCCAACGCAACAAGCGCCACAAATGCGTGACGGCGAGGGTCAAACTTTCCAGCCGCCGTGGATCGCGACCAGCCCGCCGAGAATCGGAGTGACGCTGGTCGATGCGAAGCCCGCGTCCGCGATCATTGTTCGAAACGCCTCCATTGGCGGGAAGCGGCGGATCGATTCGACGAGGTAGCGATAACTGTCCTCATCGCCCGCGACCGCCTTACCGATGCGCGGGATGACGTGCTCGGAATAGCGATCGTAGAGCGGGCCGAAACCGGGCCATTCGCTGGTCGAGAATTCGAGGCAATAGAAGCGCCCGCCACGCTTGAGGACGCGGTGCGCCTCGCGAAGCGCCGCCGGGACGTCGGTGACGTTCCTGATTCCGAAGGCGATCGTGAAAGCGTCGAAACCCGCGTCGGGGAAGCTTAGCTTCTCGGCATTCTCGACTTGCCACACCAGCCCGTCGATGGCCCGTTTGCGAGCGCGTTCGATGCCGACTTCGAGCATCTCGGCATTGATGTCGCCGACCGTCACCAGCGCCCCGCGGTCCGCCATGCGGAAGGCGACGTCGCCAGTGCCGCCGGCCATGTCGAGGATCTGTTCGCCAGGGCGCGGCTTGACCCGGGCGACGAAGCGATCCTTCCACAGACGGTGCATCCCGCCCGACATCAAATCGTTCATCAAGTCATAGTTTCGCGCGACCGAGGTGAACACGCTGCCGACGCGGCGCGTCTTTTCGCCGGGCGTGACCAGTTCGTCGCCGAAATTGACCTTGTCCATCGCGGCGCCCTAGCAAAGAGTGCGCGGGGGCGAAACGTCCCAATGCTGCCGAGGTGACATGCCCGAACTGCCCGAAGTCGAAACGACCGTGCGCGGACTTGCGAGGGTGCTTGAGGGTCGGCGCCTCGAGCGGGTCGAGCCGCGCCGCGCCGACCTGCGCCGGGCGATCCCGGTCGATCTGGGCCAGCGTCTGACGGGAGCGCGCATCACCTCGCTCGGCCGCCGCGCCAAATATGGGCTGATCGCGACCGACCGCGGCGACACCTTGGTCTTTCATCTCGGCATGTCGGGGCGGTGGCGGATCGACCCCGAGGAGATCGGCAAGCACGACCATCTGCTGATCGAGACCGACGACGGTCACCGGCTCAGCCTCAACGATCCGCGTCGGTTCGGCTCGCTCGACCTGATGCCGACCGCCGAGGTCGCGACGTGGCCGCCGATCGCCGCACTCGGTCCCGAGCCGCTCGGGGGAGATCTCGACGGGCGCTGGCTCAAGCGGCGGCTCGAGGGACGGAGCGCGGCGATCAAGCTGTTGCTGCTCGACCAGCGGATCGTCGCCGGGCTCGGCAATATCTACGTGTGCGAAGCGCTGTTCCGGGCGCGCATCGATCCGCGCAAGGCGGGGGGGAGGATCGGCCAGGCGCGGCTGAACGCGCTCGCCGACGCCATTCCGGCGGTGCTCGAGGAGGCCATCGCCGCGGGCGGTTCCACCCTGCGCGATTTTGTCCGGCCCGACGGCGAACTCGGCTATTTCTCGAAACAGTTCGACGTGTACGGGCGCGAGGGCGAGCCGTGCCGCGGGGGCTGCGCGGGAAAGGTGAAGCGAGTTGTCCAGGGCGGAAGATCGACGTTCTTTTGCGCGTCGTGCCAAAGGTAGGTGGACCCCGGATCGGGTCCGGGGGACGACTGCATCGTCGGTTGACGCGAATCGCCCGCGCGGCTAGGGGAACGGCACGCCGGTGCGAGCCCATGGGCTTCGCGTCGCTTTTTCATTGAGCCCATAAGAGTTTAGAGGTCGATCGATGGCGAATACGCCGCAAGCAAAGAAACGCATTCGCCGCAACGCCAACCGCGCGCAGATCAATGGCGCCCGCGTCAGCCGGATCCGCACCTTCATCAAGGCTGTCGAGTCGGCCTTGACCGCGGGCAACAAGGACGACGCCGCCAAGGCACTCAAGGCCGCGCAGCCCGAAATGGCTCGCGGAGTCGCTCGCGGCGTACTGCACAAGAACACCGCGTCGCGGAAGTTTTCGCGGCTGACCAAGCGCGTCGCTTCGCTTTAATCCTCCACGCCAGTCCCACATTGAAACGGGCCGCCGGAGCAATCCGCGGCCCGTTTCATTTTGATGACAAAAAAAAGTCAGGAAATCCCGCGATTCGTTTGAAAAATTCGGGAAGCCCATTTTAGAAACGCTGAAAAACCGCCGTTTTCGTACATTACCGTGACTTTTCGATGTCAAGCCGGTTTATTTCAATCTTGCGCAAATATGCCGCTTGAATGCGCGCCCGCATGCTTCCAGAAACATTCTTCCGGCGGCGAATTCGCCCCGGGGGGCAAGATACAAGACGGTGTGTGCCGCGCGACTCGGTCGTCCGGATGAGATCGATTGCGTCTTGCGAACATGGTCAAGTCGGAGGCGCGCGCCAGTGCAGGGCAATCGGGATATTTTGCGGCCGACCGAGGGCTTGACGGTTGCCGCGCCGCTCGATGCCGCTTGGGACGCGATCCGCGCCAACCTCCGCCGCGATCTTGGCGCGCGCACTTTCGATGGCTGGTTGAAGCCCGCCGAACTCGGCTTGCTCGACGGAGAATCGGGCGAACTGGAAATCGTCATGCCGAGCCAGTTCATGGCGGACTGGGTCAGCTCGCATTTCGGCGACCGGCTGACCCTGGCGTGGAAGTCGTTCCTGCCTTTGGTCCGGTCTGTCCGAGTCGTTGCATCCGCCGTCGGTCCAAGGCCGACGCCTTTGCTGATTCTAGAAGAAATTCCCGCCGCGCCGCAGCCGGCCATCCCGCGCGATCCGTCCGCGCCCAATTTCGACTCGCGCTACCGGTTCGAAACCTTCGTCATCGGCAAGGCCAACGAAGTTGCGGCAACCGCGGCGCGAACGCTTGCCACCGCCGATCGGGTCGCGTTCAACCCTCTGTTCCTCCACGGCGGGACCGGGCGCGGCAAAACTCATTTGCTTCACGCCATCGGCCAGGCGTTTCTCGAATGCCGCCCGGGAGCGCGCGTCGTGTCGATGTCGGCCGAAAAGTTCATGGTCGAATTCGTCCGCGCGCTGCGCGAGAACGACACGATCGGCTTCAAGCAGCGCTTGCGCTCGGCCGACCTGCTGCTGATTGACGATGTCCAGTTCATCGCCGGCAAGGATTCGACGCAGGAAGAATTCTTCCACACGATGAACGAGATCATCACTGCCGGACGACGGCTGGTGATCACCTCCGACCGCGCGCCGCAGGACCTCGACGGGATCGCGCCGCGCATTCTGTCACGGCTGTCGTGGGGGCTCGTCGCCGACATCAACCCGGCCGAATATGAACTTCGGCTCAATATCGTCGACGCCAAGCTCAAGGCCCTCCCGGGCGTCGAGATGCCGCGCCCGGTAGTCGAGTTCCTTGCGCGCCGCCTGACCAGTTCGATCCGCGAGCTCGAAGGCGCGCTCAACCGTATTTCGGCCTATGCGATGATGACCGGGCGCGCGATCGACATCGCCTTTGTCGAGGAAGTGCTCGCCAATGTGCTTCGCGCCAACCAGCGCCGCATTTCGGTCGATGAAATCCAGACCCAGGTGGCCGAACATTACCGCATCCGCAAGGCCGAGATGACCTCGGCCCGCCGCGCTCGCGAAGTCGCGCGGCCGCGCCAGGTCGCGATGTATCTTTCGAAGCAGCTGACGCCCAAGTCATTGCCCGACATCGGTCGACGCTTCGGCGGGCGCGATCACACCACGGTGATCCACGCGGTCAAGCAGATCGAGCGGCTGCGCGCGAGCGACGCCGAACTCGATGCGGACATTCGCCTGCTCACCCGCCAGCTCGAGGGCTGATTCCAGCGCTTCAAGCTTGCGTCGAATAGAAAAGGCCCGCCTGAACGGTCAGGCGGGCCTTTCTTGTATCGTTTGGGCGTCCGGCTAGCGCCGCTGCGCAGTTGGAACGGTGATCTTGACCGTCTCACCCGAGCGGCCTGGGAAACCGGTGAACATCGCCTCGACCAAATTCGGGACCAGCGCGCCCAGATTGTCATTGTGCGAACGCGCCTCGGCGCGGCCCTCGAACAGCGAGGCATTGTCTACCTTGCGCCGGATATCGAGGTCCAGATGGCTTTTGTAGACGGTGTAGCTGGTGATCCCGCCGCCGTAGCCGTAGGGCGAACCGAACGGGCTGTCCCAGCCGTAATAGAAGGGCGAGTAGGCGCCGCGATAATTCCAGCGCGAATAATAGGGCCGGCCGTAATAGCCGCGGCGGAAGAAGGGGTCGCCATAGCCGCCGTAACCGCCATAGCCGGCGAAGCCGCCGCCATAACCCCCATAGCCGAACGGATCGCGGTCGTAGCGGGTAGTGCCCTCGTCAACGCCATAGCCGACGCGCACGACCATCGTCGCCTGGTTGATCGAAGCGGCGGGCAAATAGCCTTGCGCCTGCATCGCCTGGGCGACCATCCCCGCGTAGCGCGAAAATTCGAGCCCGCCCATGTTGCGCGGGTCCGATGCAACGACGATGAAGCTCTGGCCCTGCGGCGCCGGCATCGCCTGGTAACGCGAAACCCGGGTCGACAGTCCAGTGGCGCAGCCGGCGACGGCGATTGCCGAGATGCCAAGCGCCAGTGCCGCGGCAAGTTTGGAGATACGCATCCAACCCTATCCTCTGAAGAAACCATTTCTCGCTTGGATATAGCACCAGCCGTTCTGAATAGCCGATGAAGCGAGCGGGTCGGGTCGATGACTCCCGCGGCCTTCAGGTCGAGCGCCGGACACCGACCGCATGATAGGCATTGGCCAGGATTGGCGCTGCGATCGCTGCTGCACGCGCCGCGCCGTCCGCAAGCAAGGCGTCGATCCCGCTTTCGTCGCGCCGCAACTCGTCGAGGCGATCGCGCAGCGGCCCGAGCAGCCCGATCAACGAGTCCGCGAGCGCCGGCTTGAACGCGCCGAATCCCTGCCCCGCAAAGCGCGCGCACACCGCCGCTTCGCTCTCATTGGTTACCGCAGCGAGTATTCCGACGAGGTTTTTTGCCTCGGGCCGGGCGGAGAGCAAGGCGGGGTCGTCGGGCAGCGGCTCGGGATCGGTCTTCGCCTTTCGCACCTTCTGGACGATCAAATCGTCGCTGTCGGTGAGGTTGATCCGGCTCATGTCCGATGGGTCCGACTTCGACATTTTGACGCTGCCGTCGCGCAGGCTCATCACCCGTGCCGCGGTGCCGCCGCCGATGAACGGCTGGGGTGCGACGAACAATTCGGTGTCGAAGTCATTGTTGAACTTGACCGCGATGTCGCGCGCCAGCTCGATATGCTGCTTTTGATCCTCGCCCACGGGTACGTGGGTGGCGTTGTAGACCAGCACATCGGCCGCCTGGAGCACTGGATAGGTGAACAGCCCGACGCTCGCGCTTTCCTTGTTCTTTCCGCTCTTGTCCTTGAACTGGGTCATTCGATTGAGCCAGCCCATCCGCGCGGTGCATTGCAGGATCCAGGCGAGCTCGGCGTGCGCCGGGACCGCGCTCTGGGTGAACAGGATCGACCTGGCGGGATCGATTCCCGACGCGATCAGCGCCGCGGCCATCTCGCGGACATTGTCTTGGAGGAGTGCCGGATTGCCTTCGACGGTGAGCGCGTGAAGGTCGGCGAGGAAGAACAGGCATTCGGCCTCGTCCTGCATCCTCACCCAGCGCAGGATCGCCCCGAGCAAATTGCCGAGATGGAGTCCTCCCGTCGGCTGGATGCCCGAAACGACGCGCATTGGCGGCTCGACGATCATTCGATGACTTCCTTGCGTCGGAGGGCCGCGATCGCCTGTTTGTCGATCCCCCCGATTAGCCAGGCTACCGCGAAATAGACCAGCCCGCCGATCCCGACCAGCGCGGCGAGCCCGAGCGCGCGCTCGAGCAGGCTGCCGAAGAACATGTCGCCGGCGACAGCGCGGACAGCGTAGAGCGCCCCCGCCATTGCCACCGCGGCGATCAGTTGCCGGGCGACCCGGCCGATCAGCCAGCCGGGCATGCGGAAGTGGCCACGATGATAGAGGATCCCGAACAGGAGGCCGAAATTGATCCAGGCGCTGGCCGAAGTGACGGTGGCGAGGGCGTAGATGCCCATCACCGGGATCAAGGCGAAATTCGCGACGACGCCGAGCGCGAGCACGCTCATCGCGATCCGGACCGGCGTCTTGACGTCCTTGCGCGCGTAGAAGGCCGGGGTGAGCACCTTGACCAGCACGTAAGCGGGCAGGCCGGTGACCAATATGGCGAGGATGTTGCCGGTGATGCGCGCGCTGTCGACGCTATATTCGCCGCCCTGGTAGAGCGCGCCGATGATCGGCCCGGAAGCGACCGCCAGCGCGAGCGTGGCGGGGAGGGTCAGCAGCATCGACAAATCGAACGCGCGGGCCTGGACGTCCGCCGCCTCGACCTCGTCATCGCGGGCGATTGCCCGGCTGATCGAGGGCAGGATCGCAACGCCAAGCGCGGTGCCGATGATCGACAGCGGCAGCTGGTTGAGACGGTCGGCGTAGGTCAGATTGGTCAGCGCGCCCTCGCCCAGCCGGGTCGAGAAATAGGCGTAGAAAAGCTGGCTGAGCTGATAAACGCCGGCGGCGACCGTGGCGGGGAGGATCAGGACCACCAGTTCGCGCACCGCGGGAGTCATTCGCGGGCGACCGAAGCGCAGGCGCACTCCGGCGTGGCGCACCGCCATCCAGCACAACAGGAACTGGAAAATGCCGCCGACCAGGACCGCGATCGCCATGAAGCGCACCGTTTCGATCTTGTCCGGGGGCGAGACCAGGAGCGCCCCGATCAGCGCCACGTTGAGCAAGGCCGGGGCGAAGGCGGCGACGGCGAAGCGGGTCAGCGAATTAAGCACGCCCGCGAGCAAGGCGACGAGGCTGATGAACAGCAGATAGGGAAAGGTCCAGCGCGTCAATTCGGTCGCCAACTCGAGCTTGCCCGGGACCTTTTGATATTCACCCGCGACCAGAAGCATGATCCCGGGCATGAAGATTTCGAAGACGATCGTGACCAGCAGCAAAGCGGGCATGAACACCGAAAGGATCTCGTTCGAAAAGGCTTCGGCATCGGGGTGCCCGCCCGACTGCAGGCGCCGCGAGAACAAGGGCACGAAGCCGGACGAGAAGGCGCCCTCGGCGAACAGCCTGCGGAAGATGTTCGGAAGCAAAAAGGCAAGGTTGAACGCGTCATTGGCGTGGCTTGCGCCGAGCACCCGGGCGCTGATCATGTCGCGCACGAAGCCGAGCAGTCGGCTAACCATGGTCAGTCCGCCGATCGAGCCGATCGCCCGGTACAAATTCATTCGAGCGGGCTCAGGCGTTGCCGGCCGGTTCGACGTCGGCGAGCGGCTGACCGCCGCCGGCGAGGTCACCGTTGGCGGCCTCGAGCTGTGCCATGTAGGCGCTTCCGAAGTCGATCGGATCGAGCAGGACCGGCGGGAAGCCGAGGTTTGACACTGCTTCGGCGACGATCTGCCGCACGAACGGAAACAGCAGGCGCGGTGCCTCGACCAGCAGGAATGGCGGCAACGCCTCCTCCGGAATGTTGCGAAGCCCGAACAGTCCGGCATAGCTCAGGTCGACGAGGAAATGCGCGCCCTGCTCGGAGCCCGCCTTGAGCTCGACCCGCAAGACGACTTCGTGAACCTCTTCGCTGACGCGACTGACGTTGATGTTGAACTGGACGTCGAGCTGCGGCGTCCCTTGCCATTGGAAGACCTGCGGCGCGCTCGGGTTTTCGGCAGACAGATCCTTGATATACTGGGCAATGGCGCTCACCTGCGGGGCGGCGTCCTGATCGCTGTTGAGCGCGCCTTCGGGCATATCTTCCTGCTCGGCCATGATCGTTAGGTCTTTCGTTGGTCGGTGTTTTGGAGCAAGGCGTGACGGGCGCGCCGGGCGTGGCGCCGCGCCTAGCAGCCGCCTTTCGGGCGTGCAATGGGATGGGGACGAACCGGGCTTGGGGGGAGCGCCCTTTGAATCCGTGCGTTGTGCGCATTATGTTGGAACGGGATTGGCGCCCGCATTTGTCTTCGCCAGTTTTGAAAAGGTTGTTCCTTGACTGCCATTGTCATCCTCGCACTGGTCGCCGTGTTCATCGGGCTCAGGCTCTATAATGTGCTCGGTGAACGCACCGGGCACGAGCAGCCGATCCTTAAACCGGCCGACCCCGAGACGCGCCTTGAGCCACGCGCCGACTCGGCAAGTGCGGTGCCGCCGACAAACTCGGACCCTTCCGAACTGGCCTATCTGCCGACCGCTGGCCCGGGTATCCGCGCGCTGCTTGCAGCGGATAATAGTTTTGACGTCGCTCGATTCCTCGAAGGCGCCCAGTCGGCCTATCGGTTGATCCTCGAATCCTTCTGGAAAGGCGACCTCGAGGCGATGCGCCCGCATGTCGACGCGCACGTGTTCGACACCTTTGCGAGCGCCGTCGATCAGCGGTCGAAGGACGGGCTGGTGCTGGACAATCGCCTGGTGACGATCGACCAGGCGGTGATCGCGGGCGCCGAAGTCGATCGCAAGGTCGCGCTGGTCACGGTTCGATTCGAAGCGGATATCGCGGCGGTAACCCGCAACGCCGACGGCGAGGTCGTCGCCGGCTCGCTGTCCGACGCGGTCCAGACACGCGATCGCTGGACTTTCCGCAGGGACATCGCTGCCGCCGATCCCAATTGGCTGTTGGTCGAAACCGACGAGGAAGAGTGAGCCTCAGCCGCAATGCCTTCGCGGTGACGATTAGCCTGCTGGTCGCCGGCTGTGTCAGTCGCGCGCCTCCGCCGCCGATCGTCGTCACACCCGCCCCGGCTCCGCCAGCGGTAGTCGTGCCCGTGATCGATACTGCGCTGCGGGCGGGCGTGACGGTCGCCGCGCCGCAGCCGATCGACTCGGTGCAGGCGGAGCGGGCGCTCGCCGCGTTCCGCATCAGCTGCCCGGTGCTGACCAAACGGACCGATGCGAGCTTGCTGACGGTCGGCACCGACTGGCAGCCGCTGTGCGCCGAAGCCGCGACGCTTGCGCCCGGGGGCGCCGCCAGCTTCTTCCGCGAGCGTTTCGACTGGGTCCGAGTGGGCGCCGGCGAAGCGTTTGCGACCGGCTATTATGAGCCCGAAATTCGTGGTTCGAGGGTTCGAGCGCCGGGTTTCGAGACGCCGGTCTACAAGCTTCCGCCGGACCTCATCCGCTGCACCCGCGCCGACGGCGGCGAGGGCAGGGGACGGATCGACGAGACGGGGCAGTGCGTGTTTTACCATGACCGCGCCGCTATCGAGGACGGCGCGCTTGCCGGCCGCGGGCTCGAGATTGGCTGGGCGGCGGACCCGGTCGAGCTGTTCTTCCTCCATATCCAGGGATCGGGACGGCTGTTGTTGCCCGACGGCGGAGTGATGCGGATCGGTTATGACGGGCAGAACGGGCGCGAATATATCGCGATCGGCCGGCTGTTGCGCGCTCGCAACCTGCTTCCTGCCGGGGGTGCATCGATGAAGTCGATCGTCGACTGGATCCGCGCCAATCCCGACGAAGGGCGAGCGCTGATGCGCGAGAATCTAAGCTATATCTTTTTCAAGGAATTGACCGGCCCCGGACCGCTTGGGGCGTTGGCCGTGCCGGTTACTCCGCGCGGCACGGTCGCGACCGACCCCAAGTTCGTCCCGCTCGGCGCGCCGGTATTCCTCGACCTCGATCGCGACGAGGCGGACGGGCTGTGGGTGGCACAGGATACGGGCGGGGCGATCAAGGGCGCCAACCGCTTCGACACGTTCTGGGGCGCCGGGGCGAGCGCCGAGGCGATCGCGGGGGGAATGTCGGCAAGTGGCAGCGCGCTGGTGCTGCTGCCCAAAGGCACGGCGGCCCGTGCGCAATCTCTCCGCTGACGAGGCGCAAATGTGGGCCCGGGTCGCCGCGACGATCCGCCCGCTGTCGCGCGACCCGGTTACTCGATCACCGGCAGATGTTGCGGACGTCGCGGTCGTCGCGCCCTCGCCGGCAAAACCGCGCGGACGAGTGCCCGCCCAGCGTGCCCGGCCCACTCCTGCGCCGGCTCAGGCGCGGCGCACGTTGCAATCGGCGACCCTCGATGGCGAGTGGGACAAGCGCCTGCGCAGCGGAAGCGTTCGACCCGATCGAACGCTCGATCTACACGGGCACAGCCTCGACCGCGCGTGGGGCGCGATCGATCAAGCGCTGGAACAGGCGACGGTCGCTGGCGACCGAATAATCCTGTTCATTACCGGACATGAGCGCCCCGGCGAGCCCCCGGTCGCGCGCGGCCGAATCAGGGCAGCCGTTCATGACTGGCTAGCGGCGTCGCGCTTCGCGTCGAGCATCGCCGCGGTACGCCCGGCGCATCGCCGCCATGGGGGCGGGGGCAGCCTTTATATAATCCTTCGAAAGAAGTAACTTTTCCATCCTTTGTTAACTCCGTTCCTTTAGCCGGGTCGGACTGACCGCGTGTTCGGCACGGGCGACAGGTCGGGCGAGGGGGCATCCAATTACCGCCATGAGGGAAGGAAGCGCGCAAAAGATCAGCAATGCCCTTCTGTCGGGCGCGGCCGGGTTCTCCTCGTTCGTCTTTTCGCTGCTTGCGTTTCTTTACATCACCGAGCTCGACGCCAAGATCATCGCTTCGATCGCCGCCGGCATGTTCTGCCTGTTGATCAGCTACATCGCCTCCGAGCGACCGAACAGCGAAAATGCCCGCGCCTTGTCCGCGCTTGGCGAACGATTGCTTGGGGTCGAGCAGGGCGATTTCACCAGCCCGGCGCCGCGCATCCTGCGCGACAGCCTGCCCAAGCTCGCCGCCGCGGTCGACGCTTTGTTCGCCGAAGTGCGCAGCTCGATCGAAAATGCCCACGCGCTCGGGATGTACGATCCGGTAACCTCGCTTCCCAACCGCCTTCATTTCCGAGCGGAGGCCGACAAGATGATCGGCATCGCGCCGGAAGGCGCGATGTCGGCGATGCTGTTCGTCGACCTCGACCGATTCAAATGCGTCAACGACAGTTTAGGCCACGCCCGCGGCGACCAATTGCTGATCATGGTCGCCAATCGCCTGCGGGTGGTGGTCTCGGCAGAGATCGCCGAAGCTGCCGAGCAGCGTCCGCTCCTCGCGCGGTTGGCGGGGGACGAGTTCACCATATTCCTGCCGCGGATCGGCTTGGCCTCCGATGCCGAGCGGATCGCGCGTCGAATCGCCCTCGCGATCGGCGAGCCGTTCGAGCTTCACGGCCACAGTATCGACATCGGCGCGTCGGTCGGGGTCGCGATCAACCCCGATCATGGCAACAGCATCGAATCGCTGATGCGCTCCGCCGACATCGCCATGTATCGCGCCAAGGCACAAGGCGGCAGCCAATATTGCCTCTTCTCGAGCGAACTCGCCGCCGAGCACCAGGCCCGGATCGATACCGAAGTGGCGCTTCGCGAAGCCGTGCAGCGCGGCGAGTTCGTGCTTGCGATCCAGCCCCAGCTAAGCCTGGTCAGCGGTGAAATTACCGGTGCAGAGGCGCTGTTGCGCTGGAACCATCCGCGCGAGGGCCTTCGCCAGCCGGGCAGCTTCATCGCGATCGCCGAACAGACCGGAATCATCGGCGAAATCGGCGAGTGGGTGATCGGCGAAGTCGCGTCGATGCTTGCCGACTGGCAGCACGAGGGAGTGGTCCGCCGGCTTGCATTCAACGTCAGTCCGCGCCAGCTCGACCGCGCCGACTTCTTCAACCAGCTTCGTGCCGCCTTCGCAGAGCGCAAGGTGCCCTTGTCGCTGGTCGAACTGGAATTTACCGAGAGCGCGGCAATGGAATGCTCGGCGGCGGTGCTCGCGGAGATCGCGGCGTTGCGCGCCGACGGAGCGACCATCGCGATCGACGATTTTGGAACGGGCTATTCGAACATCGCCAGGTTGAGGGCGATGCCGCTCGACCGGGTCAAGCTCGACCCCTCGCTGATCGCCGATATTCACACCAGCGAAAAGGCCCGGACCGTGGTCCAGGCGGTCATTCAGCTGATCAAGGGAGTCGGTGCCGAGACAGTCGCGGAGGCGGTCGAGAACGAAGCCCAGGCCGACATCCTGCGCGCGATGGGCTGCGATACCATCCAGGGTTTCCTGTTCGCGCGGCCGATGTTCGAGGCCGACTATCTCGCCTGGGTGCGCAATGCCGAAGCGGGTAACCGCTCGGTCGCCTAAGCGAGGGCTCGATCGATGATCCGGCGGTAGATCCGCGCCAGCGCTTCGATATCGGCGAGCGCTGCATGCTCGCCGACCTTGTGCATCGAACCATTGGGCAATCCGAAATCGACCACCGGGCACAAAGCGATGAGGAAGCGCCCGTCCGACGTTCCTCCACCGGTCGAGAGCGCGGGCTCGATTCCGGTCTCCTCGCGGATCGCCTCGACAACGAGGTCGTAAAGAATGCCCGGCGGGGTCAGGAACGCCTCGCCCGAGATCAGCGCGCGCAGGCTTGCTTCGGGCGCGTGTTTGGCGACCACGGCGCGCACGCGTTCGACCAGCTCTGCCCCGCGCTGGAGATTGTTGAAGCGGATATTGAGGCGCGCGGCGGCGCGGCCGGGAATGAGGTTGGTCGCGCCCGGCGGGGTGAGGACTTCGGTGAACTCAAGGTTCGACGGCGGAAACGCGTCATTGCCGGCGTCGAGCTGCCACTCGTCGAGCTCGGCGACGATGCGGGCAAGCGCGCCGACCGGGTTTTGCGCGCGATGCGGGTAGGCGACGTGACCCTGGTGGCCGGGCACGTCGATCCACATGTTGACCGACCCGCGCCGCCCGATCTTGACCGTGTCGCCAAGCAGCGCTTCGCTGGTCGGCTCCCCGATCAGGATCATGTCGGGACGGATGCCGCGTTCGCGCAGCCAGTCGATGATCGCGACCGTGCCATGCTCGGCGGGGCCTTCCTCGTCGCCGGTGATCAGCAGCGAAAGCGTGCCCCGATGCGCTGGAGTGCGGGCGGCGGCGGCGACGAAGGCGGCGATCGCGCTTTTCATGTCATTGGCGCCGCGCCCGGTGAGCAGGCCGTCGGCGATCCGCGGCTCGAACGGGTCGCCGTCCCAGCCCTCGCCCGGGGGGACGACGTCGAGATGGCCGGCGAAGCCGAAATGCGGAGTGCCCGATCCGCGCAGCGCGACGAGGTTCTCGACCGCCGGATCGCCGCGGGTGAAACGGTGAACCTCGAACCCGAGGGGAAGCAGCGCGGCCTCGAGCACGTCGAACACCGCGCCGGTCGCGGGCGTGACGCTCGGGCAGGCGATCAGGCGGGAAGCGAGGTCGACCGGGTCGATCATCGACGAGCGAGCGCCGCTAACGTCACTAGAGTCGCAAGAGTCCTGGACTCAAGTACCATTTGGGCGGGCGGAACAGGGGCTAAGGCGGTCAATGAAAGGGGCAGGGTCGGAACGGCGGACCAGCATGGACCGGAGTGGTAGCGGACCAGGACCGTGTAGGACAGCATAAACAATTGCGCACCGAGCGATCAGGCTAAGCCTCGGCGCCCTTGTCCTCATATTGCTCGATCACCCAGGGTTCGTCCTGGGCCAGTTCGACCCATTCGACGACGTCGGCGCGGTGGAGCACGGCTTCCATGTAGGTCGCGGCGAACGGCGGGACGCGGACTCCGTAGGTGACGAAGCGGGTGACGACGGGAGCGAACATGATGTCGGCCGCGCACCAGTTCCCGAACAGATATTCGCCCGACCCGCCGAAGCGCGCGCGTGCCTGCATCCACAGATTGAGGATGCGCACGACCTCGGCCTCGACGTCGCTCGACAATGCTACCGAGCCGAACGACTTGCGAACGTTCATCGGCAATTCGCGGCGCATGTTCGAAAAACCCGAATGCATTTCGGCGGCCATCGAGCGCGCCATTCCGCGCGCCGCGTCCTCATCGGGCCAATATTTGTCACGCCCGACGCGATCGGCGAGGAATTCGATGATCGCCATCGAATCCCAGACCACGCATTCCTCGTCCCATAGCACGGGCACCTTGCCGAGCGAGGGGGCGAATTCATCGCCTTCGCGGCGTTTCTCCCAATCCTCGTCGAACATCGGGACGACCAGCTCCTCGAACTCGAGCCCCGATTGCCGACACGCGAGCCAGCCGCGCATCGACCAGGAAGAATAGGCACGGTTGCCGATAATCAACTTCATGTCAGGGCCGCCTCCAATATGGCGCTTCGCAATTCTGCGATGCCGTCGCCGGTTTCGCTCGAGGTGGCGAACAAGGTCGGGTGCGAGGCGGGGTGAAGCGCGGCCTCGGCGCGGACCGCGTCGAGGGTCGCGGCAAGCGCGCTCGCCTTGATCTTGTCGGCCTTGGTCAGCACGATGTTGTAACTGACCGCGGCCTTGTCGAGCATCGTCATCACCTCGCGGTCGACGTCCTTGAGGCCATGCCGCGCATCGACCAGCACCAGCGTGCGCTTCAAAACCTGACGGCCGCGTAAAAAGTCGTTGATCAGGAAGCGCCAGCGCTTGACCATGTCCTTGGGCGCTTCGGCAAAGCCGTAGCCGGGCATGTCGACCAGCCGCATCACCGGCGGCCGCCCGACGTCGAAATAATTGAGCTCCTGCGTCCGGCCGGGCGTGTTCGAGGCGCGCGCAAGTCCCTTGCGGTTGGTGATCGCGTTGAGCAGCGAGGACTTGCCGACGTTCGACCGGCCGGCGAACGCGATCTCGGGCGCGTCGGGATCGGGCAGATGCTGAAGCTGGGGCGCCGATTTCAGGAAATCGATCGGCCCCGCGAACAGTTTTCGCGCGGACTCCGCAAGGTCTGGGTCGTCGCTCATTTGTGCGCCGGCACCGCGCCTTCGGCGTCGCTTTCCTTCTTCAGATCGTAGCGGTGATAGAGCCACTTCTGCTGCGCGATGGTGAGGATGTTGGAGACCACCCAGTAGAGCTGCAGGCCCGCCGCGAAGGGGGCCATGATGAACATCATCACCCACGGCATGATCGAAAAAATCTGCTGCTGGACCGGGTCCATCTGCGCCGGGTTGAGCCTGAACTGCATCCACATCGTCACTCCGAGCAGGATCGGCAGCACCCCGATCGCGAGGAATCCGGGCGGGGTGAAGTCGAGCAGCCCGAACAGGTTCAAGGGCGTCATCGGGTCGGGCGCGGACAAATCCTTGATCCAGCCGTAGAACGGCTGGTGACGCATTTCGACCGCAACCATCAGCACCTTGTAGAGCGCGTAGAATACCGGAATCTGGAACAGGATCGGAAGGCAGCCCGCGGCGGGGTTGATCTTCTCCGCCTTGTACAAAGCCAGCGTCTCCTGCTGGAGGCGCGGCTTGTCGTCCTTATATTTGGCCTGGATCGCCTTCATCTTGGGCGCGATCGTGCGCATCCCGGCCATCGAGCGAAACTGCTTGTCGGCGATGGGGAACATCAGCAGGCGGACGATGAAGGTCAGGCAGATGATCGCGACCCCGAAATTGCCGGTCACCGCGAACAGCCAGTTAAGCAGCGAGAACAAAGGCCGCATGAACCATTCGAACCAGCCCCAGTCGATCGACTTCGACAATTTGGTGATGCCGCCGCTTTCGTAACGGTCGAGCCAGGCCTTCTCCTTGGCGCCGGCGAACAGGCGGGTGTCGCCGCTGACTGCCTGGCCCGGGGCGACGATCGCCGGCGTCCCGGCGTAGTCGGCCTGATAGGCGCCGGTGCCGCTCTTGCGGAAGCTGGCCGCGACCGGCGAACCGTTGGCGGGAACCAAAGCGGTCAGCCAATATTTGTCGGTGAAGCCGAGCCAGCCGCCGCGGCTGTCGCGGGTGACCCCAGCGCGATCCTCGTCGAGGGTTTCCCAATCGACCCCGTAATCGGCCTTGGCGCCAAGGAACGAGATCGGCCCGACATGGCTGGTCCAGCTGGTCGCGTCGGCCGATTTCTGGGCGCGGCTGACGAGACCGTAGGGCGTCACCGCGACCGGGGCGGGTCCGAGATTGGCGACCCGCTGGCGGACGGTGAATAGATAGCCTTCGTCGACCGACACGATCATCTCGAAGCGCTGGCCGGTGGGGTTGCTCCACGACAAAATGACCGGCCGGGCCGGGGTGAGGGTCGGCGCGCTGGCGGTCCAGACGGTGCTTGCGTCGGGAGTCGAGACGCCCTGGCCGGTCCAGCCGAAGCCAGCGAAATAGGCGCCGGGCGAGCCCGCGGGGGAAAGCAGGCGGACGGGGGGCGAATCCTTGGCGACACCTTCGCGCTGACGGACGAGGACGAGGTCGTCGAAGCGCGCCCCGGTGAGATTGATCGAACCCTGGAGGCTTGGCGTCGAGATCGTCACGCGCGGGGTCTCGGCAAGCACGACGTTGCGCGCGCGAACCGCCTTGGGCGCGTCGGCGCCGGGGTCGGCGCTTGGCTGAGGCAAAGGACGCGCCTTGCCGTCCTCGACCCGCACCGTTTGCGGCCCGGCGGTCGGGAAGAATTTCTCGGACAGCAGGCTCCAGCCGATCAGCACCAGCGCGCTCAGCACGACCGCCAGCAGCATGTTGCGATTATCTTTCAACGCGTCACGTCCTTAAAAAACCGGATCAGGGGACAGGGTCGTGGCCCTGACCTCCCCAGGGATGGCAACGAAAGATTCGCTTTACCGCGAACAAGCCGCCTTTGAGCGCGCCATAGCGCCGCAAGGCGGTGATCGCATAGGCCGAACAGCTGGGCTGAAAGCGGCACGACGGGGCAAGCATCCGGCTCGGGCCCAATTGCCAGCCGCGGGCGAGCAGGATCAGGCCGCGCGCGATCATGACGCGACCTTGGCCAGCGCGCGTTTGAGTTCGGCGGCGAGGCTTGCGTAATCGCGCTCGACACCGCCCGAGCGGCCGATCAGGACATGGTCGGCTCCGGGCAAAGCGTGATCGGGAAAGGTTTCGCGGACGAGCGCTCGCAAACGGCGCTTCATTCGGTTGCGGACGACCGCATTGCCGATTTTCTTGGTCACGGTGAAGCCGACGCGAATAGTTGGATCATCATCCGCGCGCGGGCGTACCAGCAGGACGAAGCCGGGCATCGGCGCGCGCCGGCCGCGATTGGCGGCGAGGAAATCGGCGCGCCGGGTCAGCTTGACTAGGCGCTGAGCTTCTTGCGGCCGCGTGCGCGCCGCGCCGCAAGCACCTTGCGCCCGCCGACCGTCGCGCTGCGGTGACGGAAGCCGTGGCGGCGTGCCCGGACGAGGTTGCTCGGCTGAAAAGTGCGCTTCATCGCTCATGCCTTCAATATCTAATGCAAAAAGGGCCGCGCGGGCGGCCGATGTCGAGGGCGCCGATACGGCGGGGACCGGCCAAAGTCAACGCCGCGAGGGGCCGATGTCATCGCGCGGCTCGGGATCGCCTGGCATTTCTGGCGTGGACAAGGGCGGGCCGGGGATCGCCGCGGGAATCGCTCCCTCGGCAAGTTCGTCGGGCGGGGGCGGGCAGCCCACCTCCTCGCGCTCCTTGCGAATGACTTCGCGCCGCTTGGCACTTTGCCGGCGAAGGCCCCAGTCGGCCCAGCGCCCGAACTTTGGCTGCCAGCGCTTGAAATGGACGTAGCGGCGCTTGGTCCACATGCTCGTGCGGAGCATCAGGGCGAGGCCCGCGGCAAACACGAACAGCCCGCCCGGGCCGGGGATCACCCCGGCGAGCGGCGAGACGATCACCAGCAGCACGCCGATCGCGAAAATGACGTTGCGCACCATCGGCCGGGCCTCGAACTCGCGCCATTGATGGCTCGTCCACATGGCCTTCGATGTGGGCCGACCAGCGCTCGCGAACAAGGGGGCGGTTGCGCGGGCGCCCGCGACATGACTAGGCTTGCAGCGCCGAGCCAGGGGGATAGTTGCAGTACCAATGTTTGCGCGGCGCCGGGGGCGATCGCTAGATGGTCGCGACCGTCGCCACCGTCGCATATCTCGGGCTCGAGGCACGCGCGGTCGAGGTCCAGGTCCAGCTTGCCGCCGGCTTGCCCGCATTCGTCATCGTCGGCCTGCCCGACAAGGCGATCGCCGAGAGCCGCGAGCGGGTCCGCGCGGCATTGTCGGCGATCGGGCTCGCGCTTCCCCCCAAGCGGATCACGATCAATTTGTCGCCCGCCGATCTGCCCAAGGAAGGCTCGCATTACGATTTGCCGATCGCCCTGGGACTGCTCGCGGCAATCGGCGCGACCGATGCCGAGGGGCTGAGCCACTATGTCGCGGTCGGCGAACTGAGCCTCGACGGGCGGATCGCTGCTTCGCCCGGGGTGCTGCTCGCGGCGCTCCACGCCTCGTCGCGCGACATGGGGCTGATCTGCCCCGCGGTGCAGGGCGCCGAGGCGGCGTGGGCGGGCAATGTCGAGCTGATCGCGGCGCCCGATTTGCTTGCGCTGCTTGCCCATCTGAAGGGAAGCGCGACGCTTCGTCCGCCCGAGCCGGGGGAGGCCGAGCCGGCCGTCGGCGGGCCCGACCTTGCCCAGGTAAAGGGCCAGGAAGTCGCCAAGCGCGCGTTGGAGATTGCCGCGGCCGGCGGGCATAATTTGCTCATGTTATATACTTAAGACCCCTATCTTAATGTCTCCAGTGGGTGGAAAGCGGACAAATGGTGCGATAGGCTGAACACGCGTCGAGGGGACATTTCCGTGAGGCCGTTGATTCTATTTGCCTTTATTGCCTTGTCGGCGTGCAGCCCTTCTCACGAGCCATCGGACGACCGTGCGGCGAATACCGACGGCTCGGTTCCAAATAGCCCCACCACCAGTGGCTCTCTAAGCGATAGCACAAACAACAGCGATCCGGTGACGGCGTGCGCTGAGCGTGGAATCGCTTATTTCAAGGAGATTGGTTCGTACCCCGAGCTTCGCTCCGCGCCGAATGTCGGGAGGGCCGCCGAGGAGATAGCGCTCGAGCGTTGCCGACGCACTACAACCGCTTTCTAAGGTTTGAATCTTCATGGCGGCCCTTCAAACCACTATTAAAAAAGGGCAGCAGTGAGAATATGAGCTGGTTAACCAGACTTTTTCGTCGCGGCGATCACGAAGCTGCCGATTCGGCCATTGATACCGCCATTCGCACCAATGCTTCGCCCAACATCGCTGAGATAGCGGAACAAAGCGGCGTCAGCGAAACTGAGGTGCAAGAACTTGTAGATTCCGCAGTGGGGAGTTTGATCCAGCAACGCGTAGCCGCCGGGATTGATGCTGGCAGCGTTCCAAGCCAACTGATTTACGAAGAAGCAATCGGACTGGGCTTGTCAGCGGATCGAACCCAAAGCCTCTTGCGAGCCGCGGTTTCAGACCACTTCACGCAACTTGTGATGAACGTACTCGCAGATGGCCAAGTTGATCCGTCGGACGACAAAAGGCTGAACGATTATGTGGCTATGATCGGTCAGTCAGTCCTGTCGCCTGATACGAGCCTTCTGATCGAGCGAGGCAGAAAGCTGTACCAGGCTTACCACGGCCCACTGGAGGCAGTCGAAGCGCCCATCTTGCTAAAGCGGGGCGAGTTCTGCGTTCACGTGGTTACCGCAGAAGCGCGGGAAGAACGCTCGCGGACGGTACGAGTTAACTATCACGGGCCCACAGTGCGCATTCCGATCATGAAGGGTGTGTCCTACAGGCTCGGTTCCATCTCGCCGACTAGGCAAACGGAGGAGTACCAACATTCGTTCGGGACAGGGGCGCTCTGTATGACCAACATGAGGCTTTTGTGGGTAAGTCCTGCCAAATCGATTTCCGTTGCTCTATCCAATATCGTGCGCTTTGACCTGTTTAGCGACGGCTTAAAGGTTTTTAAGGGAAGCGGAAAACCGTTGCTGTTCGTCTGGCAAGGCGAAGACCCAATAGCGACGGCCATGGCACAGCGGACGATCGAAGAGCTGCGATAGTCGAGCCTTGGCTAAGGTCATTTTCACGAGCTGGCGTCGAAACAAGAGCGGCTCATTAGGTAATTACAGGGTCAGTTGCCCGCACGGATTCGGCCCAATTGTGTGATTATTCCCTGCCAAACGATTTCATCGCCCTCATGCTGACGTGCCTGTGCATCGGCGAGTTTCGCCTCCGCATGCGTTTCCGCACCATCGCCGCGTACGCTTATGAGCATGCTTGCCACGGACCATAGCTCCCAAGTGGCGATAACTGGTTCAGGCTTCATTTGCTTACCCATGCAAGTCCGAACCCCGTCTCACCGCACGTCTCTCATATCAACAGCGATGGTCGCGCCAATAGCGCGCCCAACGGACCGCCCCATTGGCCCGAACGACAGCGCACGAGAGGTCGCCAAAGGCTGCAGAGTGGCACCAGGCAGCCGTGCGTGAGCCCCCAGCCGAGCCATTGGACACGCATTGCATAGGGGCCGACTGAACTTTCACATGACCAGTTGAAAGCGTCCCTCTCGGGCCACCTAAAAGTGTCACAAGCCGATCTCGAGAGTCGATAGCGCTGACAGAATCACAAGGATGATTGGGGCGACAGGTGCCATCCATTTCGCGAGCCGCGACCCCAGCTATTCGGATCTTCGGTCCCTCAGCGCACCAGATTGGGCCGTCACCATCCCAAACGGCGACCGGTGTGCAAGTGAACGAAGCGCCGGCAGCGACGACCTGCGCTGCAATAATTAGGAATATCATCGTCCTTTAGCCGTCACAGGCGCATCCCTTGCCCTTGTGACACTCTTTATCCCTTGAGATGCAACTATCACCGCAAGCCTTGCCCTTTGAGCAGGTTTTGCAGCAACCCGCGAAGCCTGAGGCCGCCCATGCCGGGGCAGCACAGCTGATGCCCGCTGGCCCCACGCCAAGCAAGGCCGCCGCCATCACAATTGTTGCTATTTTCATGACTTTGCCCCTCCCCGAGCTGGAATAAGATGCACTAATTAGCTGATTGAGTCGAGGTGCCGTCTGGCACCTAGCACTTTCCAATTTTCAGGCCCGAAGTTGTGGTCCGCGTGGAAGTGGAAGCGTCACTGGGCGAGGACCGAGGCAGCCTTTTCGCGTCCCGCGCTGCGTGGGGTGGGTTGAGCTTCCCGTTCGGCGTTTGTCGTGTAGAAGTGTCGAAATGGGGGATACGAACATGTCTGACAAAAAGCCGGCCGCAGAGGCAGACGTCACCAAAGATTGGCGTGCAACGCAGGGCCAGGCGTCGGCCGCTAAACGCCTGCGCATTTTTGCCGTGCTTGCGTGGCTCATTGCCATCGGCGGTGAGGTGGCCGGAATTGTTTTGCTCTACAACGACAAGTTCGACCAAGGAAACCTTCCACTGCTGATCGGCATCTTGGTTGGGATCGCAATCTTCGCAATTGCTGGCAGTTTGATGTGGAAGGCGGCCAACAAGCATGATCCGGCCCGCAAGTCCGAGAAGTTCAAGTTCTTCGTCCAAAACCAGCTCGGTGCGATCATCTCGCTGATCGCCTTCCTCCCACTGGTTGTCCTGATTTTTATGGACAAGGACATGGATCCGAAGAACAAAAAGATTGCCGGCGGCATCGGAGCCGTCCTGGCTGTGGCCGCCACGCTCATTGGGGTTAGCTGGAACCCACCGTCAGTCGAGCAGTACACCCAGGACATGAACACTTGCGCGGCCCAGATTAAGGCCAACGAGCCCACCACGGCTTGTTCACCCGAAGTTGCCGCTCAAGCGCAAGATATCGCGAGGGACTCTAGCACGGTGGCTGAGGCCACGAATGGTCAGGATGTTGTGTACTGGATTGCTCCGGGAGCCGGGGCCAAGAGGTCTGACCACCCCCTTGTTTTCCATCTCTGCAACGATGTGAGCCCGCTGCGCGGTAAGACCGTAAACCGCGGCTCTGTAACGGAGGCCTACTCGGAAAACGCCATCCGCATCACCAAGCAAATTGCCATGGAGCAGGGCCAGTGCGGGTTCACCAGTTCGAAGTAAGCCGACACCCTTTTTTACGACGCCTAGCCCATCCCAGACGCGACATTCGATTGGCCCAGCAAAGCCCGTTTGAGACCCTTACAGACCGCTCGAAGCGTCGCCAGCATCTAGTGTCAGCTTTGGGTCCTAAGAGGACACGAGCCGGTGCGCCGATCCGGCTCCTGTTATATCGTTGAGACCCCAACATTTAAGAAAGGGGGACGTGGCTATCCCACATCCCCCTCAGGCAACCACGACGATCAAGCGTGGCGGCTCGGCAGCCCCAACTCGTAGCCTATAATCGGCAATGACGGGGTACACGTCGTTGTGTTTTACGGAGAAGCTAAACCGACCGTTTTGAAAAACCGCCAAGGGTTGAGGATGCGCGTTTTCTCGGTCAAATAGGGCGACTTGGCTGACTAGCGTATGCCTCACAGAACTCGCCGATGAGGGCCAGTCTGCCGAAACGGGAGTTTACATGGAAAGTAGGATCGACACCGGTAAAGTTGACGAGCTGCTGGCGACACCTGGCCTCGCGGACGCTCTCGAAAGTGAACAGTTCAAACAATTCCTTGATCATGTGCCTGTGGCAATCGCCGTGGCGGAATTGGAGCCTTCGGAAACGATCACGTACTGCAACCTCGAATTCGAGCGAATGGCAGGACAGACAGCGGCAAGTATCCAGGGCAAAGACTGGAGAGTGCTTCCGGGCATTTCCGCAGCGCATGGCGACGAGACGTCCCTAGGCGAGGCTGTACTGAGTGACGACGAATATATCGGCAAGTTCACAATCGATAATGGTGATGGGCGTCTGGAGGTCGACGCTTGGTCAAATTTGATTGAAAGTGAAGAGGGGGCTCCGCTGTTTCGTTTGGTGGCGCTTGCGACCACGGGGGAGCGCATCCGCGTTGCCGGCGAACAGGATGAGCAACTGCTGCGCGACAAAGACGTCTTGCTCCACGAGTTGCAGCATCGCGTGAAAAACAATCTTCAGATGATCACCGCGCTTATCAGGATGGAAGCGCGCAATCTGCCAGAGGGAGAGCTTGGTGAGCGGTTTGACCGTCTAGCGGGCCGTATTAACTCACTTGCACTTCTTTATGACCTTTTGTCGGGGGAAGGCGCGAGCGATGCGATCGACCTCGGGGTGTACCTCGGTAAGGTGGCGTCGTCGGTGATGGAAACACACGCCACCGAGGGTATTCGCTTGGAACTAAAGGTCGACACTTGGCCTGTTTCAATTAATGTCGCGATGCCGACGGGCCTTGTGGTGAATGAGCTTATGACCAACGCGCTCAAGCATGCGTTCGTGGGGCGTGACGGCGGGACGATCACGCTGTCGAGCCTTGTGGATGAAACTGGCTGCCGCGTCATCATCGCGGATGATGGGGTAGGCTTACCTGATGGTCAAAGTTGGCCGCAGTCCGGTAAACTCGGAGCCGTGATCGCGCAGTCATTGAAACAAAATGCTAAGGCAACGATCGACGTACAATCGGCACCGGAGAAAGGATTGCGGGCTATCATCTTCTTTGCCCGCGAAGCAGCAGAGCCAGCCAGCGCATAGCCGGCCCTTATATATTCCCTCGCCTTTACCGCCGAGGCTCGTGTGAGCGCCCTTGGGGACGCAGAGCAAATAGGCCGATTGCTGTGCTTTCCCTAATCGCGGTATTAATCTCGAAACGGGCTCTCAGCCTTAGCTCTTATGTCCGCAATGGGTCGCAAGCGGCATGGTCCGGTGCGCCGCTCTAACTGATGTGCGGGCCGCCCGGCGCGGGCAAGTCGCTGCTCGCGGCGTGCCTGCCGGGGATATTGCCGCCGCTGGAGCCGTCCGAAGCATTGGAAGTGTCGATGGTCGCGAGCGTCGCGGGCGAACTCGAGGGTGGGAGGCTGCGGCGGCGACGGCCGTTCCGAAGCCCGCACCACAGCGCGTCGATGCCCGCGCTGGTCGGCGGCGGATTGAAGGTGCGCCCGGGTGAGATCAGCCTCGCGCATCTCGGCGTATTGTTCCTCGACGAGCTTCCCGAATTCCAGCGCGGAGTGCTCGATTCGCTTCGCTAGCCGCTCGAAACCGGGACGGTGAGCATCGCGCGTGCCAACTGCCACGTCACTTTTCCGGCGCGGGTCCAGCTGATCGCGGCGATGAACCCGTGCCGTTGCGGGCATCTAGGCGACCCGGCGCTGGCCTGCGCCCGGGCGCCGCGCTGCGCCGCCGATTATCAGGCCAAGGTGTCGGGGCCATTGCTCGACCGGATCGACCTTCACGTCGATGTCGCAAGCGTCAGCGCCGCCGATTTGACCCTGCCGCCGCCCGCCGAGGGCAGCGCCGAAGTCGCCCGGCGGGTCGCTAAGGCCCGCGCGGTGCAGACGGCGCGCTTCAATGGGCACGGGGTGCGGACCAACGCCGAAGCCGATGGCAAATTGCTCGACTCGATCGCCACCCCCGACGAGCCTGGGCGGAAATTACTCGCCGACGCACTTGCCGTGATGCGGCTGTCGGCGCGCGGCTATCACCGGGTGCTGCGGGTGGGGCGGACCATCGCCGACCTTGCGGGGAGCGACCATGTCGGGCGAATCCACATCGCCGAAGCGCTCAGTTACCGCAGGCAGGCGCCGCGCAATTAGGCAGGCGCCGGCTTGCCCGGCGTTTCGAGCGTGCTAAGGGGCAATCTGGTGCGCCCCCGTGGCGGAATGGTAGACGCGCTCGACTCAAAATCGAGTTCTGCAAGGAGTGTCCGTTCGAGTCGGACCGGGGGCACCAGCCGAAAGTGAACGAGCCGCCGGCCGCGGCTCAGCGCGCGTCGATCAGGTCGCGGATGCGGGCGGCGAGTTCGGAATAGGTAAACGGCTTCGACAAGAGTTCGACTCCGGGGTCGAGGCGGCCGTGGTGAACGATCGCGTTGCGCGCATAGCCGGTCGTGAACAGCACCTTGAGACCGGGCCGCGATTCGCGGGCGCGGTCGGCAAGCACCGCGCCGCTGATGCCGGGAAGCACGACGTCGGTGAACAGGACGTCGACCGTAATCCCGCTTTCGAGGAATTTCAGAGCAGCTTCGCCATGTTCCGCCTCGATCACTCGATAGCCAAGCTCGCGCAGTGATTCGGCAGACAGCGCGCGCACGTCCTCGTCGTCCTCGCAGACCAGCACGGTCGCGCCGTCGTCACCTTCCGGGATCCCGGCGTCGGCCAGGTGATCGCCCGTATCGCTTTCCGCGCCACGATGCCGTGGGAGATAGATTTTGACGGTCGTTCCCTCGCCCGGCTCCGAATATATCTTGAGATGGCCCTCCGACTGTTTGACGAAGCCGTAGACCATCGACAGGCCGAGCCCGGTGCCCTTGCCGACTTCCTTGGTGGTGAAGAAGGGTTCGAACGCTCGCTCGGTGGTCTCGCGGTCCATGCCGGTGCCGGTGTCCGACACGCAGATCACGACATATTGGCCCGGGAAGGTCCCGCTGTTCATTTCGGTGTAGCTGCGGTCGAGGTGGGTGTTGGCGGTCTCGATGGTCAGCTTGCCACCTTCGCTCATCGCGTCGCGCGCGTTGACCGCGAGGTTGAGCAGCGCGCTTTCGAGCTGGTTGGGATCGGCTTCGACCCGCCACAGCCCCGACGCTAGGACGGTTTCGATCGAATAGAGTTCGCCCAGCGTGCGGTGAAGCATCTCGGACATTCCCGCGACCAATTTGTTCGGGTCGATGACCTTGGGGGCGAGCGGTTGCCGCCGTGAGAAAGCGAGCAGCCGTTGAGTCAGCACCGCCGCGCGGTCAGCGCCTTTCATCGCATTGTCGACCGTGCGCATCAGCCGCGCCGAGCCCTCGGGAAGATTGCGGCGGAGGATATCGAGGTTGCCGGCGATGATCTGCAGCAAATTGTTGAAGTCGTGCGCGATGCCGCCGGTCAACTGGCCGAGGGTTTCCATCTTCTGCGACTGGCGAAGCGCGTCCTCGGCGCTCGCTCGAGCCTCGATTTCCGAAGCAACACGGAGTTCCAGCGTTTCGTTGAGCGTGGTCAGCGCGCTTTCGGCGGCAACGCGCTGTTCGATCTCGGCGCGCAATGTCTGTTCGGCCTCAAGCTGATCGGTGATGTCGGTAGCGGTGCCGAACCAGCGCAATATGGCGCCCTCGACACTGCGGATCGGGATGACGCGGGTCAGGAACGAGCGCCAAAAGCCCTGCGCCGACTTGAGCGGGAAGACCATTTCGAACGGCTCGCCGGTTTCGACCGAATGCTTCCAGCGTTCGGTTACCAGGGGGAGGATCGCGGGATCGTGAACCGCCTCCCAGCTCCAGCCTTGCTGGTCGTCGGCCGAAGTCCCGGTAAAATCGTGCCAGCGCTGATTGTACCAGAAGATTTCACCGCTGGCGTAGGCCATCCACGCCAGCGTCGGAATATTGTCGGCGAGCGTGTAGAATTCCTCGCTTCGCTCGCGAACGGCCTGCTCGGCCCGCTTTCGGTCGGTAAGGTCGAGGATCGTGCAGATTGCACCGACCTGCTCGTCGCCGATGATCACCGGGGCGACCCAATATTCGACCGGGACCGCAGAGCCGTCCAGCCGGAAAAAGGCTTCGTCCAGGACGTGCGCCGAAACGCCCGCCGCTGCGCATTTATAGATCGGGCATTGTTCGACCGGGTAGGGCGAGCCGTCCGCGCGGCTGTGGTGGATGAGGTCGTGAAGCTTGCGGCCAAGTACTTCGGATTCGTCGGCGAACTTCATCATCGCCAGAAAGCCGCGGCTGACGAGCGTGGTTCGGCCTTCGCCGTCGACCGAGTAAAAGGCGCCGGCGGCCGAATCGAGCATCGTTGCAATGCGCTGCTCGGACTCGCGGAGCGCCTGCTCGACCTCCTTGCGGCTGGTAATATCGACGACCACGCCGCGGATCCGGTGCGGAATGCCGGCTTCGTCGCGCGTGATCAGGCCGCGAACCAATACCCAGCGATCGGCCTTGCCCTTGGCGACGACTCGATATTCGACGTCGAGATCCTCGGTGCTGGTCAATGCCTGATCGATGGCGGCGCGGACCCGTTCGTGGTCGCCCGGATGAATTCCCTCGAAATAAGTCGCGACAGGAGCGCCGACGGCGGCGAGTTCAGGATCGACCGAATAGAATTCGGCAAATCGAGCGTCGGCGAAGATCAAATCATTGTCGATGTCCCAGTCCCAGGTGCCGATCGCGGACGCCGCGTTGAGCGCGAGTTGAAACCGTTCCTCGCTCGCGCGAAGCTTGCGCTCGGACTCGAACCGTTCGCTGTCGTCGCGGAGGTTGAGGATCGACCCGATCTGGCGCCCGTCGGCGACCAGCGGCCGCGCCGAGCCGATCGCGATCACCTCGCTCCCGTCGGGGCGGCGGATCCGCCACCGCGCATCGATCACGGTCTCGCCGCGCGCGACCGCCCGGGCGAGCGGCAGCTGTTCCGAAGGATAGGGCTCGCCATCCATCGTAAACAGGCTGTAGGTCGCCGCATAGGCGTCGGGGGCGACATCGAGGGTGCTAACGCCATGGAGCCGCTCCGCCGCCTGGTTCACGAACGACAGCTTGCCGTCGATCCCGGCGACGATGATGCCTTCGGACAATTGGTCGAGCAGCGACGCGCGATCGGTCGCGATCTGCTTCAATTGCTCGCGGGACAAGGTGGCGGGGCGGTCGGCCGAAGGTTCGAATGTCATGGTTCTCAGTCGCGGCGAAAGTCCTCCTCGCTGTGCATGATCAACCGGCGATTGTCACGCTTCGGAACTGCGCGGGATGCTTGCCGTGTCAGCGGACGGCTGGCGGGCGCGCGAAGCGGTGTTAAGGTCGCCCGATGACCGCACCCGTCCCCGCCCGCGACGATTCGCACGAGCATGAGCAGGAGCATGAAACGCTCGAGCTCAAGCGCGTGCGCCTGCTTGCCGCGCTGACGCTGATCGGCGGGGTCGGGCTCCTCCTGGCGATGCCGTTCGCGCTTCGCGCCGGCGCCGAATTCTTCCTTCCGGTGACCGCCGCGCTGGTGATCGCAATCGCGCTGGTGCCGATGCTCGAATGGTTCGAGCGGCAGGGCGTTCCGGCGAGGATCGCGGCGATCCTGTGCGTGGTCGTGTTCCTGATGATCGCGGCCTTCGCGATCGCCTCGATCGTGCTCCCGGCGATCGACTGGGTGGCGCTGTTTCCTTCGCGGATCGGGCGGGTGACCGACGCGCTGGCGCCGCTGCTCGAGCTTTATTCGAGCCTCGAGAAGTTCATCGACAATATCGTGTCGCGGATCGCGACCGACGTCGACGAGGGCCGGACGGTGCGCGTCGAAACCCCCAATTCGATGCTCGGGCTGATCACCGCTTCGGCGCCGCACGCCGCGATCCAATTGTTCTTCGCGCTGCTGGTGATCTATTTCTTCCTCGCCGGCTGGACCGGGATGCGCAAGCGCACGATCGTCAGCCGCGGCAGCTTCGAAGGCGCGCTGACCACCGCGCGGGTGATCCAGCAGGTCGTCGCCGCGACCTCGACCTATATCGGCACGATCACCGTCATCAATGTCGGGTTGGGCGCGCTGACCGCGTTGATCCTGTGGGGGATCGGGATGGATTCGCCGCTGATGTGGGGCGGGATCGTCGCGGTTCTGAACTACATCCCCTATCTCGGCCCGATCGCGGCGGCGCTGCTGCTTGCACTCGGCGGGCTGATGACGTTTGCCGATCCGTGGGCGGCGCTGCTTCCGCCGGCGATCTTCGTCGGTTTGCACCTCGTCGAGGCCAATGTGCTGACCCCGCTAATCGTTGGCCGAAGACTGACGATCAACCCGCTGCTGATCCTGGTGTCGCTGTCGTTCTGGGCGTGGGTGTGGGGCACCACCGGGGCGCTTCTCGCGGTGCCGCTGCTGATCATCTTCAAGACGATCTTCGCCGCCGCGGGGACTCCCGACATCGCGGGGTTCCTGTTCGAGGACGGCACGCTGACCCATATCGGCGAGGAAGAGGATAAGGAGGAATAGGGTGGTGGTGGTGGTGGCGTTTTATGCCAGTTGAAGCCCGCTCCAGCGGGCCGGCTCGGTCCCGCATCAAAAATCCTTACCCTTGTTGACAGCCTCTGGGGGCTACCCTAGTTGCCCGGCCACGCTGCTCAGCGGGTGTAGCTCAGTTGGTTAGAGCGCCGGCCTGTCACGCCGGAGGCCGCGGGTTCAAGTCCCGTCACTCGCGCCATTTTTCCTTGTTTTTCGAAAGTGGACGCTGATCGCCAGCCGGATCGAACGGCGGCGGCGCCTATCTGGCCGGGTCGGCCGGCTTGTCCATCGCCTCGGCCGGCGGACCGAACGGCCTGGCCTCGACCCCGGCAGCGCCGCCGCCATCGAGCGCGCGGCGCAGATTGTCCGACGCAGCGACGCGCTCGACATAAGGGGTCAGCTTGACCGCCTCGACCGCGGCGCGCGCCTTGAGGTTGAACTGGACCGCGACCCGCTCGCCGGCCTCAGCGACCTCGACCCCGTCGATCTTGTCGAGTTCGGCCGCGGCAGCCGCTTCGGTGGCGGGCATTGCCTTGGGCAGGACGTGGGGAACGCTCAGCGCCGCCAGGCGGAGCAGTTTCGAATCGGCTTCGCGCGCGGAATAGCTCTGGGAGAAGGCCGCGGCTCGTCCCCAATTGCCCGACCAGCGGTAGAACAGATGCGCGCCTTCGACATTGGTCTTGACGAGGCTCGCCGCCCAATAGGGCACGACGTAATTGGCGTGATAATGGGTGGCGAGGCCGACCCCGGCATGAACCGATCCGGCAAGCGCCGCCTGCGCGACCTTGCGCGCGCGGTTCCACGCCGAGGCCATCGGCGCGCGCGCCAGCGAACCGTCGCAGGTGAAGGTGAACTGGCAGCCGGTGACGCGGGTCGAGCCCTGGTAAACCACGCCGCACACGCTCGAGGGATAAGCGGGGTGGCGGACGCGGTTGAGAATGACCTGGGCGACGCCACGCTGTCCCGCGTCGCTTTCCTGGCCCGCTTCGTAATAGATGGCGCTGGTGAGGCATTCGAGCGCCTGCGCGCGTGCCGCCGGTTTCGCCTTGCCGAGGCTGAACGGGGCGGCCGCGGTGATCGGGCCGGTGGCAATCGGGATCCGGGCGTTGAGCGCGATCGCCTGGTCGGGCGCGACGTCGCGAAGGTCGGTCGCGGTTGGCGAGGCCGGTACTGCCTCGGCCAAGGGGGCAAGCTTGCGCGCGTCACGAGCGAGATCGCCAAGCGTCGGGGTGGCGCCGCCGACCCCGACCAAAGCGAGCGCCGCCGCACAGCCGACGACGACCAGCGTCGCGGTTTCGCGCGGATGGGATTGCCACGGCCGCGCGGGCTTGAAGGGAAGGGCAGGGGTCATGCGGGAATGGATGATATAGCTTTCCGATACGGATCGTTCAATGAACCTTCGACGAACCGAACGCCTCAGCGCCTGAAATGACCCGTCTCCATCCAGCTAAGCAGCGGTTTGAGAGGGAGGATCCAGGCCAGGCCCGCGACTAGATAGAACAGGGACTGGAGCAGGATCGGCCAGCGCCCGACCGCTGGTGAGAGTGAGGCGACTCCCACCGCCCAGCCCGCGATCAGCACGAGAATGAAGAAGATTCCCGCCGGTTTGCGCCAGCTTGGCTCGATCATCGAAACATCTCCAGTCCGGCCGGGGAGGCGAAACCGTCGAGCGCGACGTCCCACGCGTCCGGAACGAGCGGATGATCGAGCCGCTGGAACTCCCAGCCGATCCCGATCAGCCGCGCCCCGGCCTTGCGCAGGCCGGGCAAAGCGCGGTCGTAATGGCCCTTGCCCATCCCGATGCGGTTGCCCGAGCCGTCGATCGCGACGAGCGGCATCAGGATCAGGTCGGGAGTGACGATGGCTGCATCGGCGGCGGGTTGGAGAATGCCCCATGGTCCGGCCTCGACCGGCTCGCCCGAGCGGAAAGTCATTCGCGAATCGCGGTCGACGAAACAGGGAAAGGCGATGGTCAGCCCGGCGGCGCGGGCGCGGGCAATCGCCGGCAGTGCACTGATCTCGTCCTTCATCGGAGCATAAGCCGCGATCGTTCCGGCAGTCGCGAACAACGGGGAAAGCACGGCGGCAAGCGCTTCCTCCAGCGCGGCGCGGGTGCCGGTTGCAAGCGATTCGGCATATTCGCGCCGCCGCGCGCGCATCCGGGCACGAAGCGCGACCTTGTCGGAAGAGAGTAGTGACGGGACCACCTTGGCCGTTTGCCTGAAATCCTCTGACGCCACAAACGTCAGGTGGGAACCATGTGCACCGGGCCAAGACCCGGACAGGGACAGTCCCCTAGGATATTTAATCGCCTCAGGGATGTTCATAAGCTCGTACGAGGCAGTACCCGTCGCCTCTTATCTAGGCGCTGCGGTCGCCCTGCTCAAGGGCATCGGCGAGCGCTTCGAGCCGCTCGGCGAGCCTGGTGCCGCGCTCGACCAGTTCGGGGTCGGGGCCGCTCGGCAGTTCGACCTCGCGGCCATCGATGATTTGGTCGGCGAGCAGCAGAGCGGCGAACAGCAATTGGCGCGATTCGGACAAGGTGCCGAGCCCGGCGATCGCTTCCTTGCTCTTGGCGTCGACCAACGCCGCGGCGGAGCGCAGATTGTCCTCCTCGCCGGTGCGGCACGCGACTCGATAGGCGCGTCCGGCAATGGTCAGGTCGACCTCGGCCATCAGCGCTTTGCCCCGGCCGAGCGGATCAACTCGTCGAGCTCGGCGACGACGCTTGCGACCTTGCCGCGCAAAGCATCGTCGCGGCCGCGGTGCATCGCTCCGCGCTGGACCGAGCGCTCGACGCGCAGCAAGGCCCGCTCCGCGCGTTCGAGGGCTTGATCGAGAGGCGACTGGCTCATCGCCTTTGCGGACTAGTGATGTTGAAACCGCTTGCCAAGCCGCACGCTTGCCAAGCGCGAAGGTTGACGATGCCGGGTCGAGCGACAATAGGCACCGGACCATCGGCCAGCAAAAATGCATGTCGCGCCGACCCTTGGGAGACTTCATGCCGACGCAACGCCGACTCGCGAACGCCATCCGCGCCCTCGCGATGGACGCGGTCGAGGCGGCCGCTTCGGGTCATCCCGGTATGCCGATGGGCATGGCCGACGCAGCAACCGCCTTGTTCACCCGCCACCTCAAGCATGACCCGGGCGAGCCAGGCTGGCCCGACCGCGACCGCTTCGTGCTTTCGGCGGGTCACGGTTCGATGCTGATCTACGCGCTGCTCCATCTGACCGGCTATTTGCGCCCGACGATCGACGACATCCGCAATTTTCGCCAGCTGTCGAGCCCGTGCGCGGGCCATCCCGAGAATTTCATGCTCGACGGGGTGGAGACCACAACCGGTCCGCTCGGGCAGGGGCTTGCGACCGCGGTCGGGATGGCGATCGCCGAGCGTCACCTCAACAGCGTCTATGGCGACGAACTGGTCGATCACCGCACCTGGGTGATCGCCGGCGACGGCTGCCTGATGGAGGGCATTAATCACGAGGCGGCGGGGCTTGCCGGGCACCTCAAGCTCGGGCGGCTGATCGTGCTGTGGGACGATAATCGGATCACCATCGACGGATCGACCGAATTGTCGCGCAACGAGGATGTCATGGCGCGCCACGCGGCGATGGGCTGGCATACGGTGGAATGCGACGGGATGGACGGCGCCAAGGTGTCGAAGGCGCTCGACGAGGCGGTGTCGGACGAGCGGCCCTCGCTCATTCGCTGCAAGACGATCATCGGCTATGGCGCGCCGACCAAGCAGGGCACCGCGGCAACTCATGGTGCAGCGCTCGGCGCCGACGAGATCGCCCTCGCGCGCAAGGAATTGGGCTGGAGCGACGAGGCGTTCGTGATCCCCGACGACGTCGCCAAGGGCTGGCGCGAGGCCGGGGCGAGAAGCGTCAAGGCGCGCGCCGAATGGTATCGCCGCCTCAATGACAGCGACAAGAAGGACGAATTTCTCGCGCGGATCGCGGGCGAGGTCGATTCCGGCTGGCTCGACGATCATCTTGGCGTACTGCTTGCCGATCCGCCCAAGGTCGCGACGCGCAAGGCGTCCGAAATGGCGCTTGAAGCGATCAATTCGGCAATTCCAGCGACCATCGGCGGGTCGGCCGACCTGACCGGATCGAACAATACCAAGACCAAGGCGCAAGTTGCGCTCGACTCGTCCAATTACGGCGGGCGCTACATCTATTACGGGATTCGCGAATTCGGGATGGCCGCGGCGATGAACGGGATGGCGTTGCACGGCGGGGTGGTCCCCTATGGCGGCACCTTCCTGGTGTTCACCGATTATTGCCGCCCGGCGATCCGCCTCAGCGCGCTGCAGAATGCCCGGGTGATCTATGTGATGAGCCATGATTCGATCGGGCTTGGCGAGGACGGCCCGACCCACCAGCCGGTCGAGCATCTCCAGTCGCTGCGGCTGATCCCAAACCTGACGGTGTATCGCCCGGCCGACGCGGTCGAGACCGCCGAATGCTGGGCAGCGGCGCTGGCGAGCGAAGGGCCGAGCGTGCTTGCGCTGTCGCGGCAGAATCTGGCGCCGGTACGAACCGCCGCCGCCGCCGAGAATTTGAGCGCTCGCGGCGCGTACCGGCTCAGGCCCGCCTCGGCGGCGCGCAAGGTGATCCTCCTCGCGACCGGGTCCGAGGTCGAGATCGCGGTCGAGATCGCGGCGCGGCTTGAGGAGCAGGGCATCGGCGCCGACGTCGTCTCGATGCCGTCGACCGACCGTTTCGACGCGCAGGACGCCGCCTGGCGCGAGGACATCCTTCCCGACGTTTCGAACCGGCAGATCCTGCGCGTTTCGATCGAGGCCGGGACGACGATCGGCTGGGAGCGCTATACCGGGCTTCACGGCCTACGCTTCGGGCTCGACCGCTTCGGCGCCTCTGCTCCAGCGCCCGACCTTTACCGCCACTTCGGCCTCACCGCCGACGCGATTACCCCGAAAATCCTGGAGAAGCTGAACCCATGACCAAAGTCGCAATCAACGGCTTCGGCCGAATCGGCCGCCTTGTCGCCCGCGCGATCCTCGAGCGTGACGACCATGACCTCGAGCTCGTCTCGATCAACGATCTCGCCGACGCCAAGGCCAATGCGACTTTGTTCAGGCGCGACAGCGTTCACGGCCGCTTCCCGGGCGAGGTCAGCGCCGAGGGCGATACGATGATCGTCAACGGCAAGCGCATCCGGGTCACCGCCGAACGCGACCCCGCCAAGCTTCCGCATCGCGAGCTGGGCGTCGATATCGCATTGGAATGCACCGGATTTTTCGCCGACCGCGAGGGCGGGCAGAAGCATCTCGATGCGGGCGCCAAACGCGTGCTGATCTCGGCCCCGGCCAAGGGCGCCGATTTGACCGTCGTGTTCGGGGTCAATCACGACAAATTGACCGCCGACCACATGATCGTCTCGAACGCGAGCTGCACCACCAATTGCCTCGCCCCGATCGCTAAGGTGTTGAACGATTTTGTCGGGATCGAGCGCGGTCTGATGACCACGATCCACAGCTACACCAACGACCAGAAGATCCTCGACCAGATCCACCCCGACATGCGCCGAGCGCGCGCCGCGGGGATGTCGATCATCCCGACCACCACCGGCGCGGCCCGAGCGGTCGGCGAGGTCCTGCCCGAATTGAAAGGCAAGCTCGACGGATCGGCCGTTCGCGTTCCGACCGCCAACGTCAGCCTGGTCGATTTGACCTTCACTCCGGGGCGCGACACCAGCGTCGAGGAAATCAACAATGCGCTCAAGGCGGCGTCGGAAAGCAGCCCGCTCAAGGGCTTGCTGGAATATACCGACGAGCCTCTGGTCTCGATCGACCTCAACCATAATCCGGCAAGCTCGACCGTCGACAGCCTGGAGACCGCGGTGATCGGCGGCAAATTGGTTCGCGTGGTCAGCTGGTACGACAATGAATGGGGCTTTTCGAACCGCATGGTCGATACGGCAGGCGCGATGGCGAAACTGGGGTAGGTGCTGGAACCTGAGCCGGTGAGAGGATGAAGAATTGACCGCGTTCAAGACCCTCGACGATCTGCCCGCCGACCTCACCGACAAGCGCGTGCTGGTGCGGGTCGATCTCAATGTGCCGATGGACGGCGCGTCGGTTGCCGACGACACGCGATTGCGAGCGCTGCTTCCGACGGTGCTCGAGCTTGCCGACAAGGGGGCCCTGGTGCTGTTGCTGTCGCACTTCGGACGTCCCGAGGGACGAACGCGGCCCGACATGTCGACCGCGCAGCTGGTGCGTCCGCTGACCCTGTTGTCGGGACGGTCGGTGCGGTTCATCGAGGATTGCCAGGGGGTCGAGGCCGAGCGCGGGATCATGACGATGTTGCCGGGCAATATCGGAATCCTGGAAAACACGCGCTTTCATCTTGGCGAGGAGGCCAATGACCCCGAGCTTGCGCGGGGCATTGCGGCGCTCGGCGATTATTATGTCAACGACGCTTTCTCCGCCGCGCATCGCGCCCACGCCTCGACCGAGGGCGTCGCGCACCTCCTGCCGAGCTTTGCCGGGCGCGCGATGGAGGCCGAGCTTGCCGCGCTCGAACAGGCGCTGGGCAGCCCCGAACGCCCGGTCGCGGCGGTGGTCGGCGGCGCCAAGGTCTCGTCGAAGCTCGGCGTGCTCGGCAATCTCGTGGGACAAGTCGATCATTTGATCATTGGCGGGGGAATGGCCAACACCTTCCTTGCCGCGCGCGGGGTCGACGTCGGCAAGTCGCTCGCCGAACATGAGCTCGTCGGGGAGGCCGAAGCGATTTTTGCACGCGCGGAAGCGGCGGGCTGCACGATCCATCTGCCCTACGACGTGGTCGTCGCGAAGGAATTCGCCGCCAATCCGCCGAGCGTCCGCACGTGCAATGTCCATGAGGTCGGACCCGACGAGATGATCCTCGACGTCGGCCCGGCTGCGGTCGAAGCGCTTGGCGATGCGATCAAGAATTGCCGCACCTTGGTGTGGAACGGGCCGTTGGGCGCATTCGAAACACCGCCGTTCGATACCGCCACCCTCGCGCTGGCGCGGATCGCGGCGGCGCTGACCCAGGACGGAAGCCTGGTTTCGGTCGCGGGCGGCGGGGATACGGTCTCGGCGCTCAACCACGCGGGGGTAGCAGCGGACTTCAGTTTTGTCTCGACCGCGGGGGGCGCGTTCCTCGAATGGATGGAAGGCAGGGAACTGCCCGGCGTCGCCGCGCTTTCCGCATCGAACGGACAAGGACGAACATGATGAAGCATGACGAAATGTTGGCGCGGATCGAAAAGGGCGAAGGCTTCATCGCCGCGCTCGACCAGAGCGGGGGTTCGACCCCGGGCGCGCTGGCCGCTTATGGCGTGGACGCCGACGCTTATGCCGGCGACGCGGAAATGTATTCGCTGATCCACGCGATGCGCACGCGGATCATCACTTCGCCATGCTTCAAGGGCGACAAGGTGATCGGCGCGATCCTGTTCGAGCGGACGATGGACGGCGAGGCCGACGGGAGGCCGGTGCCCGATCTGCTCAAGGAACGCCGGGTGGTACCATTCCTCAAGGTCGACAAGGGCCTTGAGGAGGAAATGGACGGCGTCAGGCTGATGAAGCCGATCACGGAGCTCGATGCGCTGCTCGACCGCGCGGTCGCGAAAGGGATGTTCGGGACCAAGATGCGTTCGGTGGTCGAACGCGCAAGTCCGACCGGGATCGCGGCGATCGTCGAGCAGCAGTTCGAGGTCGCCGGGCGGATCGCGGCGAAGGGCCTGATGCCGATCATCGAGCCCGAAGTCTCGATCCGCAGCGCCGATCGCGACGCCGCCGACCGGATGCTGCTGGCCGAACTGGTCAAGGCGCTCGACGCCTTGCCCGACGATCGCCGGGTGATGCTCAAGGCGACGCTTCCGGTCGAGGCCGATTTGTTCGCCCCGCTGGTCGATCATCCACGAGTGCTTCGCGTGGTCGCATTGTCGGGCGGGTTCAGCCGCGCCGAGGCGTGCGAGCAACTGGCGCACAACCGCGGAATGATCGCCAGTTTCTCGCGCGCCCTGTTGTCGGAATTGCGCAACGAGATGGACGACGATGAGTTCGACCGCTCGCTTGAGACCGCGATCGACGAGATCAAGGCGGCGTCAGTCGCCTGACGATCTAACGGCCGCCCGCGAAGGTGAAGCGGTAGGGGACCGGCTTCGGCTGGCTTCCGGTGAGCTTGGCGGGCTCGACCGCGGTCATTGCGAGGCTGGTGCCATGGGTCGCGAGCGGTTCGCCAAGCGTAAGGTCCCGGGTCTCGCTTCTGCCCCGACCGCGAATTTCGGCACGAAGAACCAGCCGCCCGGCCCACACGCAGCGGGCGTTGATCGGACAGCGGCTGTCCTCCAGGATACGCAGCGGTCGCACACCCAGGCTGCCGACGGCGACGACTTCTCCAAGCTGAGCGGTGGCCCCCCCCGAAACCGCTGGACCCGTAGCGCATGCGGCCAGCGCAAGCGTGGCGCCAATGATTGTTCCGTGCGCACCGGAGGCAAACAGGTCGTTAGCTTTGCCCACGCATCGTGATCCAAAGCCTGCCACTGCTAGCTCACTTCTAGAAGGATTGCCGTCTTCATAGGCTGGAGTGAGTCTCAATCGTCTTCGGCCTTGTTCCGGGTCAGGCCGAAAACTTTCCGGAAATCAAAGAGCTTTTCCTCGATCACGCAACTTCCGATTGCTAATCCGAAGGTGACCACCCAGACCGCCGCCCATTGATCAAAAAGGCTCATTTGATCGCCGCGCCTCGCTTCATCTTCTGATTTGACTTGCTCGGTGATCGTTTCATCGATGACATCCGCATCAGAATTACCTTCCCATTGTCTTCGTCTCATGCACGCTGATTGGCAAGCCACGCCTGGAACATTAGGATGGTCCACACCGCCTGAGTCGAATCGCGTTCCCCTGAAAGATGCGACTGCCAACGACGGTGGACTGCGTCGGCGTCGAAATGCCCACCGCTTCGCAGAGCGCCGACATCAAGCAGCGATTCAGCCCATGGGCGCATCGGTCCCTTGATCCATTCACCAACAGGGACCGCAAACCCTGCCTTGGGCCGGTCGAACATTTTTTTGGGAGCGTGGCGATAGAGCAGCCGTTTGAGGATCAATTTGCCGTTGCCGCCGCGAATTTTCATCGAGAGCGGGATTTGCGCGGCGACTTCGGCGACGCGGTGGTCGAGGAAAGGGACGCGGGTCTCGAGGCTGACCGCCATCGCCGCGCGGTCGACCTTGCACAAGATATCATCGGGTAGATAGGAGACCGCGTCGGCGTACATCATCCGCGTGACGTCGGGTGCGTCGGGGCCGAGCGCCATGTCGAACCCGCCCCCGTCCGGCAGCGGGGCAAAGGGCAGAACCGGGGAATTCGCTCCGCCCCATTCGTTGAGGAACGTGGCAACGACATCGTCGAGCGTGCGCGCATCGCGAACGGTCGCGAACGCTTTCTGGACCCGGCTTCCGAAATGAGCGGGTCGCCGCCCCGACGGAAGCGCGGCCACGAGCGTGTTCCACATCGCCGGAGGAAACCGCGCTAGTAGCCCGCCGACCGCCCCCCGAACCGAAGGCGGAAAATGCTTGAGATAGCCCCACATGCGCGCGGTCGCGAGGTAGCGGTTGTAGCCGCCGAACAATTCGTCGCCACCGTCGCCCGACAGAGCTACCGTGACATGCTCGCGCGCCAGCCGGCTGACGAGATGAGTCGGAACCTGCGAGGAATCGGCAAACGGCTCGTCATACATCGCGGGTAAGGCGGGGATCACCGCCTGAGCCTCGGCTACGCTGATGTATCGTTCGTGATGCTCGGTGCCGAAATGCGCCGCGACCCGTTTGGCATAAACCGTCTCATCGAATCCGGCCTCCTCGAAGCCGATGGTAAAGGTCTTCACGCGCCCCGGCGAGTGCGCCTGGTAGAGCCCGACCACCGTCGAGGAATCGATTCCTCCGGAGAGGAAAGCGCCGACCGAGACATCGGCCACCGCCTGACCGGCGATTGACTGCGCCATTACCGCTTCGAGGCGGTCGAGCGCTTCATTTTCGTCCGTGATCGGCTTCTTCAATCCGGCGATGACGGTGTCGCGGTACAACCAGTAGCGCTCCATCCTGAGCCACGGATTGCGGTCGTCCTCGCTCGGCGGTGTCAGAGTCGGGTGGCGTGAGACCTCGGCGGTGGCGGTCAGAATGCAGCCCGGTTCGAGCTTGAACAAGCGTTCGTAGATCGAGAAGGGCGTGGGGATGTAGGCGCGCGCGGCAAGCAGCCGCAACGCGCGGCGGTCGATCGGATTGTCGAAACGCGGATGTCGCTTGAGCGCCTTCAGCTCCGATCCAAACATGAAGTCGCCGCCGACCCAGCCGTAGTAAAGTGGCTTCTCGCCGAAGCGGTCGCGTGCGAGCTGCAGCCGGCGCTCGCGACGATCCCAAACGGCGATTGCGAACATTCCGACCGCGCGGTCCAGTGCGCCGCGCAGGCCCCATTCGGCGATAGCCTCGGCCAGCGTTTCACTGTCACTGTGTCCGCGCCACGCGATCGCGCGGAGGGTTTCGAGCTCGATTCTGATCGCGCCGTGATTATAGATTTCGCCATTGAAGACGATGGTGAAGCGGCCATCCGCGGAGTGCATCGGCTGATGCCCCATCGGCGACAGGTCGACAATCGACAGACGGCGAAAAGCAAATCCTATTGCCGTGGACGGGTCCGACCAAATGCCTTCGTCGTCGGGGCCCCGATGGATGATTGAAGACGCGATCGCCTTGAGCAAAGGCAGCGAGCGGGCTCCTTCTCCCAAGATACCTGCCAGGCCGCACATCGGTGTAGGTCCTAGCCTCCAAAATCATCAGCATCGGGTGGGCGCAGGGTGCTCGCTATGTAATCATTCGCACGATAGCAACACGGACCAGAGCATTTTCTACAACTACTGGCAAAAAGAGAAGTGCACTAATAAGACCCGTCGCGTGCATCCATGATTGGATCCTCGTCATGAAAGCGCTCTTCGTCGCTCTGTGCCGGGGCGTCGGTCGGGTTGTTCAAGTCGATGCGCCACCTAGAAATGGCGGAGGGATGCACTGGCGGAGCTTCGGCTAAGAGCCGGGCTGTTCGACGGGGTGGCGATCGGGCACTGCTTGTCGGCTCGTTGCCGCCCGGCTGGATCTTGAAGATGGACGAACCGTCAAAGGTTCCGCAGGCTGCACTTCCTAGGAACCGCCGATCGAGACGCTGGCAAATCGCTTTTGCGCGCTTCGCAGCTTGATCCGGCCGTGACCCCGCCCTACTCTAACCCCGATTTTGGGGGTGCCAATGATTGCATGTCTGGCCAACAACCTGTGCCATTGCCTTGCTCGCAAGGAACCCAAGTCCGGTGAAAGGACCTCCATGCCCCTCGCGGTGGACGTGTGAGCGCGGCGTTTATGATCATTCGTTGGGCCGGCGTCGTCCTGATCTGCGGGTTGCTTGCGTTCCACTCAGCACGTACTGCAGCGGTGTCTTGGCCCTCGGTGCGCTCCCCGATTACTTTAGAGAGGTTTTGGCCGGGCCATCCGGCTGTGGTCACAGATCAAATCATGGCCGATGTCGGAAGCGCTGCGGCTATGGGGCGATCGCCTCGTGCGGCGACAATCGATCGCTTACAGGAGCTTGCGCGCAAGGCGCCCCTAGCCGTCGAACCATTTCTCATCAACGGTGCCTTAGCAGAAATGGACGGGCGCAATGATTTTGCTGAGACGCTTTATCTGGAAGCCCGGCGCCGCGATCCTCGCTCCCAGGCCGCGCGCTATTTCCTGAGTAGCCGCTACTTCGCAACCAAACGCATTCCCGACGGCCTTGAAGAAATTGCGGTGCTTGCCCGGCTGGTGCCGGACGCAGAGCTGCAGTTCGTACCCGCGCTTGCCTCTTTTGCGCAGTCACCGGGAGCGGTGCCAGCGCTCCGGCGATTTTTCTCTTCGTCACAGCGAACTGAGGACGCCGTGCTCGCGCAGCTGGCTGCCGAGGCGCGCAACGCGGATCTTATCCTTGCCTTGGCCAGCCCCAAAGCGACAGCGCCAGAGAAACCCGTCCCAGCTTGGCATAACGCTTTACTCACCAATCTCGTGCAGGCGGGGCAATATGAGAAGGCTTATGCAATCTGGGGCCGGCTTGGGGGAGGGCGGCCGACGCGAGCATTGTTCAATCCGACATTCCGGCCGATCGCCGCACCGCCGCCGTTCAATTGGGCGTTCGAAACGAGCAAGGCCGGCGTCGTTGAGCCGAGTGAAAATGGATTGAAGATCGTTTATTACGGCCGCGATGACGCGATCCTCCTTAGCCAGCTGCTTCTTCTGCGGGTCGGCTCCTATCAATTGATTGGCCAAGCGGAAGGCGCCCCGAGGATCGATGGGTTGGCCTGGTCACTAAGTTGTCTGCCAGGCAAGCAAGCAGTCACCACGCTGGCATTAGTCCGGCCGGGCGTCAAAAAGGCTCGGTTCGACATTCCAGCCAGCGGCTGCCGGGCCCAGCTGCTTGAGCTTAAAGGGACTTCAAGCGAGGGTGCACAACCATCCGAATTGACCATTCCGCGAGTGGATATTGCCAGGGTCGGCCAATGAGGTCCGCAGCCCATAGTTCCGTGCTTCCCGCTTATTTGCTCCTGAGCCTAGTGCTCGGGGGCAGCGCCCAGGCGATTTGGGGAAATCTCATACTCCAGTTGCTGGCGGCTACAATCTTGGGCTGGGCGATACTCACTCACGACCCACTGAAGGTTTCACGCGGCGCAGGGTTGCTATGGATACTTATTGGGCTGGCCCTGTTGCTGTTCGCTGTCCAGCTCGTTCCCTTGCCACCATCCTTCTGGATGGCTCTACCGGGGCGCCCGCGAATCGTCGAATCCTTCGCTTCAGTCAATTTGAGCCTCGGCTGGATGCCCATCTCGCTAACGCCCTACAAGACGCTCGAAGCGATTCCCTTCCTGCTTCCGCCGCTGGCGTTCCTTGCGGGCGCGCTGAGGTTCAAACCCTATCGGGAGGCTTGGTTGGTCGCAGCGATGCTAGCCGCGACCCTTGCTGCGATCTTGCTCGGCATCTTGCAGGTAACGTCTCCCGATCAATCTTGGTATCTCTACCGGTTCAGCGCCTTCGGCTTTGCTACGGGGTTTTTCGCCAACAGCAATCACATGGGGACACTGTTGCTAGTAAGCGTGCCGTTCCTGATCGCCCTTGTCAGCAGCCAATGGGCCCGGGCAGCCAATGTTCGTCTTCGTTCCCTGATCTTAGCATTGGCCGCTGGAGCAGGCGGGGTGATTCTCCTTGGCCTATTGCTCAACGGGTCGTTCGCCGTCCTGTTGCTCGGCGCCCCGGTGGGGCTCGTTAGCATATTGTTGCTGCCCTTTGAGCGGTTTCGCAATCGGCGCCGACTGTGGCTTGCGGCTGCGCTGCTAGCGGCGATGCTCGCGCTGGCGGTGACGTTCCGCGCCGAGTTTCCACGGCTCGTCCACAACTCGGTGGAGACGCGCGTTGAGATCTGGGGAAAAAGCTGGGCCGCCGTTAGTGAGTATTGGCCGTCGGGCTCTGGAATAGGAAGCTTCCAGCAAATCTATCAGCAACAGGAAGTGGACGGGGCGGCGGTCGACGGCACTTATGTCAACGATGCGCATAATGACTATCTCCAGCTGCTCGTCGAGACAGGGTTGGCCGGTGTGGTGATGATCGTCGCATTTCTGTGCTGGTGGGCCGGCCGGGTGATCGTTGTGTGGAAATCAGACCCTAATGTATTCGCTCAGGCGGCGACCATTGCCTCGGCGGCAATCCTCCTTCATTCAATGGTCGACTATCCATTGCGAACGGCCGCGATCGCGGTCGTCATGGCGATGTGTCTGGCGATGATGACGCGGCCACGGATCACGGTGCGATCGCAGACCGTCAACGATCTATGGCCGACCCGTCACCTGAGGGTCGACTGAGAAAAATCAGCGTAGCCAACGGCAATTTCGGGCGTCACGGGACGCGCGCGGCAGTGTTGGCTGGCGAGCTGGACCCGACCAGCGTCCTTGCCTACAGGCCGCCAATCGCCCTCAGGGCTAAATGGAGTGTGGTCGATGTTCGTTTACTGGCTGCTCTTCGCTTATTTTGCCGTGGGTGTCGTCCTGCAGCGCGACGATCCGCGTGCTCCGCGCACCCACGCACCCTTACTCCTCGTAGTCGGCGCCGTGATCATTGCGCTCCTTATCGGCCTGCGATTTGAGGTTGGCGGCGATTGGAAAGCCTATGAGCGAATTTTTTCCTTATCGCGGTACGCCGACCTCGGGCAAATGCTCAGGCGCGGAGATCCAGCTTATCAATTGCTGAATTGGGCGGTCGAACGCCTCGGCGGCGATATTTGGCTCGTCAATCTGCTGTGCGGAACGATCTTCGCCTGGGGCCTGCTGAGGTTCGCTCGCACGCAGCCCGATCCATGGCTGGCGATGCTGATTGCCATTCCGTACCTCGTTGTAGTCGTGGCGATGGGATTTTCGCGGCAGGGAGTAGCGATCGGGCTTCTAATGGGGGGACTTGCGTCGCTGCTCCGCGGGGCTACGATCGTCAAATTCTCGCTTTATGTGTTCGTTGCAGCGCTGTTTCACAAGACTGCGATGGTCGCCTTGGTGCTCGTCCTGCTGCGTGGGCGGCGTAGCCTGGTAATCAATCTGCTGTTTCTGGCCGCCTCACTGTGGCTGATGTACGATTTGCTCCTCCAGGATTCGGTCGACCTGTATGTGAAGAATTATGTCGATAGCGAATATGGCGCCGAGGGAGCGGTCATTCGGGTCGCGATGAGCTTCGTTCCCGCGCTGCTGTTCCTTGTCTACCACGTGCGGTTTGAGATGACGGACGACGAGCGGGCGATTTGGAGGAATTTTTCATACGCGACGCTAGGCCTGGTAGGACTGGTGTTCCTGTTTCCATCATCGGTCGTCATCGACCGGCTAGCGCTCTACATCCTGCCGTTCCAGCTGGTGGTCCTGTCGCGTGTCCCGGGTATTATAGTCGCCCCCGCTCTGGGGCGGTTTGTCCTCATTCTCTATTCGTTGGCCGTCCAGTTCGTGTGGCTCAACTATGCCGCGCATGCCGAATACTGGGTGCCATACACATTTTATCCAGGGAGCTAACATCGTTTTCGCCGATGCACGCCTGGAACACCAGGATGCTCCACAGGGCTTGCGTCGAATAGCGCTCACCCTAAAAAGGCGACTTACAGCGGCGCTGGACAATGCCGCCGTCGGGCGATGCCCAGCAAAGCGCGGATTTCCTCTAAGTCCCGAGGCGAACACGAAATTGCCGCCGGCGCGGCCCTAAAACGGCTTGTCGCCAAAGAAAGAGCGTGCGACGCTTGGCGTGCCTTCGCGGCGCTCCCAAGGTGAAACTGCGAACATTCTGATTGTGCGGAAACATCATTTCAAGGCCCCCGCTGGGCAATCGCCTCGAGCGGGGTTCATTGTCGCTGTGGCCGCGGAATGCAAATGTCCCCCACTTGCCGAGCGTTTGTCGGAGCTCGGCGTGATTTGTGATTTCGCCCTTGAACGCGATGGTCAGCCATCCGTTTCGCCGAGTGCATCGGCTGGAGCCCATCACCGGTCGGCGTGGCGAAATCCTGCCACCATCGCTTGAAGAAGGCCTTCCAGCGGCTCCCAGTCCCGACTAGCCCCGTGACTCTGCACATCAGCCTCGCCCTTGCAAGAGACCCGGCGTCCGCAACCTCCTTGCGCGGGTTCCGGATGTGACCGAAGCCCGTTGAAAACAAGCGCCCGATGCGGCCGGCCGGCCGCGGGGCGCCAGCTCATACACTGGCGTCTTTCAGCCTTGACCCGCACGGGAAGATCGCCTTTAGCGCGTCGACTTGCACGGCCAAGTGGACGTGTCCTTCGTTTCAGGATGCGGGGTCAGCAGTCCCGGACCGATCCTCTCACGCGAAGTTACGAGCTTGTATGAAAAATTTCGGACTGATCGGCGCCGCCGGCTATATCGCGCCGCGCCACATGGCGGCCATCCGGCAAACGGGTAATCAGCTTACCGTCGCGATGGATCCCGCCGATTCGGTCGGGATCATCGACAGCCACTTTCCGGATAGCGCATTCTTCTCCGAGTTCGAGCGCTTCGATCGTCATGTCGATAAGCTGCGCCGCGGCGGGCGGTCGGACAAACTCGACTACATCTCGATTTGCTCGCCGAACTATCTTCACGATTCGCACATGCGGTTCGCGTTGCGCTCCGATGCTGACGCGATCTGCGAAAAGCCGCTTGTCCTCAACCCGTGGAACATCGACGGCCTCGCTGAAATCGAGGAGAGCACGGGACGGCGAATCAACACTATCCTTCAGCTAAGGGTTCATCCGGCAATTCTCGCGCTTCGCCAGCGGATCCTCGACGCGCCTTCGGACGGCCGCAAATTCGAGGTCGACCTGACCTACGTCACCGCGCGCGGCAAATGGTATCTGCATTCGTGGAAAGGCGACGAGCGCAAGTCGGGCGGGATCGCGACCAACATCGGAGTCCATTTCTTCGACATGCTCCACTTCGTCTTCGGCGATTTGCAACTCAGCCAGGCCCATGTCGCGCAGCCGACCCGCGCCGCCGGTTTCCTCGAATATCGCCATGCCCGGGTGCGCTGGTTCCTTTCGCTCGACATCAAAGACGTGCCTGCGGGCCAGCCGCCGGGACAGCGAACGTTTCGCTCGATCATAGTCGATGGCCAAGAATTCGAGTTCTCGGGCGGGTTCGCCGACCTCCACACCCTCAGCTATGAAGCGATTCTCGCGGGCAAAGGGTTTGGCCTCGAAACCAGCCGCACCGCGGTCGAGACCGTTGCCGCCATTCGCACTGCCCGGCCGATTGCCGGCGGCGAGCGTCATCCGCTGGCGTTCGCCGCGCGATGAGCTTCCAGTGCCACCCCAGTGCGGTGATCGACGAGGGCGCCGCGATCGGCGACAATTCGCGCATCTGGCATTTCGTCCATGTCTGCAGCGGCGCTCGGATCGGCCGCAACGTCGTGCTCGGACAGAATGTGTTCGTCGGCGGCGGCGCGCGCATCGGGGACGATTGCAAGATCCAGAACAATGTATCGCTCTATGACGGCGTCGTGATCGAGGACGGCGTGTTTTGCGGGCCAAGCGCGGTTTTCACCAATGTTCATAACCCGCGAGCGCGGGTCGAGCGCAAGACGGAATATCGCGAGACCAGAGTCAGAACCGGGGCGAGCCTCGGCGCCAATTGCACCATCGTCTGTGGAGTCGAGATCGGCCGCCTCGCCTTTGTCGGCGCCGGCGCGGTCGTGACCAGCGATGTGCCCGATCATGCACTGGTCGCCGGTGTGCCCGCACGCCACATCGGCTGGATGAGCTGCTCCGGTGAAAAGCTCGATTTGCCGCTTAAGGGCGATGGGCAGGCGAAGTGCCCGGCAACGGGCGAAACCTATAGGTTGGAGGATGGTCGATGCCGGCTGGTCGAGAAATGATCCCGTTCATCGATCTCAAGCGGCAATACGCAGTGTTGAAGGACGATATCCACGCGGCGATTAACGGCGTGCTCGATCATGGCAGCTACATCATGGGCCCCGAAGTCGGCGAGCTCGAGGAGCGGCTCGCCGGCTTTACCGGTGCCGGCGAGTGCATCGGGGTGGCTAGCGGCACCGAAGCGCTGCTGATCGCGCTCATGGCGCTGGAAATCGGGCCGGGCGACGAAGTGATTACGCCCGCTTTTACCTTTGCCGCGACCGCCGAAGTGGTCCTCCTCGTCGGAGCGACGCCGGTGCTGGTCGACATCGAACCCGACACCTGCAATCTCGACGTCGCGCTCCTCGAGGCCGCCATGACTCCGCGAACCAGAGCGATCATGCCGGTCAGCCTGTACGGACAGCCGGCCGATCATGACGCGATCGACGTGCTTGCCGAGCGCCATGGTGCGACGGTGATCGAGGATGCCGCGCAGAGCCTCGGCGCGGAGTATAAGGGCCGGCGCAGCGGCAGTTTGTCGGCGATCGGCTGCACCAGCTTTTTTCCGTCGAAACCGCTCGGCTGTTACGGCGATGGCGGCGCGATCTTCACCAGCGATCCGACGATCGCCAAGGCCTGTCGTGAAATCCGGGTCCACGGCCAGTCAGGACGCTATCACCACAGCCGGCTTGGCGTAGGCGGGCGCATGGACACGCTGCAATGCGCGATCCTGCTTGCCAAGCTGAAGCGGTTCGAATGGGAGCTTGCGCGGCGGGCGGAAATTGGCGGACGGTACAACCAATTGTTCGACGAGCACGGCATCGAGCGCGTCGTCCAGCGCCCCGACCGGACGAGCGTTTTCGCGCAATATACGATCAAGGTCGACCATCGCGCGCAGGTTCAGCACATGCTGCAGGTGGCGGGCATTCCGACCGCGATCCATTATCCCTCCCCGCTGAGCACGCAGCCGGCCTACATCGGCCGGTGCATCCATGGGCCCCTGCCAGCCGCGGACCACGCCGCGCAGCGAGTCTTGAGCCTGCCGATGCACCCCGATCTCGAACCGGCGGTCCAGGACCAAATCGTCGAAGCGGTCGTCCGGGCCGTTTCAAGCGCCAATGCCTGATTTCGTCATTATCGGTGCGGGCATCGTCGGCCTGACGGTCGCGCTTGAGCTCAAGCGGCGCTCGCCGGCGGCAGAGGTGGTCGTGCTTGAAAAGGAGGACCGCCCGGGCCTTCATTCGAGCGGGCGAAACAGCGGCGTGCTGCACAGCGGCATTTACTATCCCGCGGGCTCGCTCAAGGCGCAGGTGTGCAGTGACGGCGCGCGTGAAATGGCTGCTTTCTGCCGCGAGCGCGGGCTGCCGCTCAAGCGCCTCGGCAAGGTGCTGGTTCCAACGATGCTCGCGGATGTTCCCCAACTCGATCTGCTGGCCGAGCGGGCAGGGGCCAATCGGGTTGAATGCGAGCGGATCGACGAGGCGGGGCTGGCGAGGCTCGAACCCGAAGCCCGTTCCGCCAACGGCGAGGCGCTGTTCGTGCGGAGCACCTCGGTCGTGAGCTCGGCTGCCGTCGTGGCCGCGATCGTCGAGGAAGCCGAAGCGGCCGGCATCGAGATTCGCTGCGGGGGTCCGCTCGGCCGCGTGTGGACCGACCAGCGTGCGCTCGAATGGCGCGGCGAACGGATCGAGTACGGCCATGCGATTAACTCGGCCGGGCTTCACGCGGACAGCGTCGCACACCGGTTCGGGGTGGGAAGGCGCTACACGCTGCTGCCGTTCAAGGGGATTTACTGGAAGCTCGATCCCCAATCGGGCATCCGCATCAACCATCTGATCTATCCCGTGCCCGATCTGCGCGTGCCGTTCCTCGGAGTCCATACGACCACCGCGATCGACGGAAGCGTCTATGTCGGGCCGACGGCGGTGCCGGCATTCGGCCGCGAAAATTATCGCGGGACGGAAGATGTCACGGCGGGCGAAACTTTACGCATCTTCCGGCTGTTGATGCGCCAGTTCGCAAGCGGACGGGACGGCTTCCGGCGTCTCGCCTGGCAGGAGGGACGCCGCTATTCGAAAACCCATTTCGCACGTGCCGCGTCGGCGCTGCTTCCGCGACTTCGGCCTGAGCACCTGCTGGCTTGTGACAAGGTCGGAATTCGTGCCCAGATGTTCGACCGGCAGGAGGGCCGCCTGGTAAGCGACTTCCTGGTCGAGAGCGGGCCGCATTCGACCCATATGCTCAACGCAATCTCGCCGGCATTTACCAGTGCCTTCCCTCTCGCACGCCATCTGTGCGATACTAAAATCTTCCATTCAAAGGACTGTCATGAAGGTTGAAGGCGCAAAGCTGGTCGTCATCGGTGGCGCGGGGTTGATTGGGTCGCATACGGTCGACCGGTTACTCCACGAGGACGTGCGCGAAGTGGTCATTTATGACAATTTCGTGCGTGGGCGGACCGAGAATCTGGCCGATGCCCTGAAGGACCCGCGGGTCCGCGTGTTCGACGTCGGGGGCGACATCCTCCAGACCGATATCTTGGAAGCGGCGGTGCAGGATGCCGACGGCGTGTTCCACCTTGCGGCACTGTGGCTGCTCCAGTGCCACGAGTTCCCAGAAAGCGCGTTCGAGGTCAATGTGCGCGGCACGTTCAATGTCGTGAGCAGCTGCATCAAGCAGGGCGTCAAGCGCCTGGTCTATTCCTCGTCCGCGTCGGTCTATGGCGATGCGGTGGAGGAGCCGATGACCGAGGACCATCCGTTCAACAACCAAAATTTCTATGGCGCGACCAAGATTTGCGGCGAAGCCATGTTGCGCGCATTTCATCACCGCTACGGCCTCGAATTCGTCGGCCTGCGGTACATGAATGTCTATGGCCCACGGCAGGACTACAAGGGCGCATACATCGCGGTAATCATGAAGATGCTCGATGCCATCGACCGCGGCGAGAGCCCGACGATTCTCGGCGACGGGTCGGAAGCGTTCGATTTTGTGGCGGTCGAGGATTGCGCACTTGCCAACGTCCGCTCGATGCAGGCCAGCGCCACCGACGAATTCTACAATGTCGGGACCGGCAAGCGCACGAGTTTGAAGCAATTGGCCGAGCTGCTGCTCGATCTAACCGGCAGTGATCGCGAGATCCAATACGCCCAGCGCAGCACCGCGACGCTCGTCCGCAATCGCATCGGCAGTCCGGCCAAGGCGACCAACGGCATCGGCTTCACCGCCGAGGTGAACTTGCGCGAAGGCCTCAAGCGGCTGATCGACTGGCGCGCGGCGCACCGTGCGGAAGTCGAAGTGCGCCGCCGAAGCGCCTAAGCCCCCGTTCGCGACGACCATTCAACGAATGACAGCCGAGTAATCGAACATGCAAACCGAACGCACCAAGCGCATCGTCCAGATTTCCTTGCCCTCGACCGGCGAGGAGGAATGGGAGGCGTGCCGCGAGCCTTTGCTATCCGGCTGGCTCACCCAGGGGCCGAACGTCGCGGCGTTCGAGAAGGCCTTCGCCGAACGCCACTCGGTCGATCACGCGCTGGCCGTCACCAGCTGCACCACCGGACTGCATCTTATCCTTGCAGCCATGGGCATCGGCCCCGGCGACGAAGTGCTCGTGCCAGCCTTCACCTGGGTCGCGACCGCGAATGTCGTGCTGTATTGCGGAGCAACGCCCGTGCTGGTCGACGTCGATCCGGCGACCTGCAATATCGATCCGGCGGCGATCGCCGGCAAGCTGACCGATCGGACCCGGGCAATCATCGTAGTCCATCTGTTCGGGCTGTGCGCCGACATGGACGCGATTCGCGCGGTCGTGCCTTCAGGCGTCAAGATCATCGAAGATGCGGCGTGTGCCGCGGGGGCATCGTACCGGGGAACGCCTGCTGGCTCGCTCGGCGATGCAGCGGCATTCTCATTCCATCCGCGCAAGTCGATTACCACCGGCGAAGGCGGAATGGTCACGACCAAGGACGCCGAACTTGCGGCAATCGCGGACATGATGCGCAACCACGGCGCGTCGATTTCGGAAGAGCAACGTCATCATGGCCCGCGGCCCTATCTGCTCGCGGAGTTCAATCTGCTCGGTTTCAATTACCGGATGACCGATCTCCAGGGGGCGGTGGGCATGGTGCAATTCGGCAAGCTCGATCGCTTCATCGCCGAGCGCCAGGCCGGCGCCGACCGTTACCGAGAGGGGCTTGGCAATATCGGCTGGTTGCGCCTGCCCGAAGTGCCCGAGCATGTGACCCACGCTTGGCAAGCCTATGTGACTTATGTCGTGCCCGATCTCGCTCCGGCTCCGCGCAACGCGTTAATGGAACGATTGCAGGCGAGCGGCATTTCAACTCGGCCGGGAACGCACGCGGTCCACATGCTTGGACTGTACCGCGATCGCTTTGATTTTACGCCGGATGATTTTCCCGGCGCACGGGATTGCGACCAGAACACGATGGCGATTCCGCTTCATAACTGCATGAGCGAGGAGGATTACGACTATGTCATCGACGCCATCCGTTCACTTTGAACCTGACGTCCAGCCGGCCTGGTTGTGGGAATATCTCGGCCAGCCGGCGGGTACCGCAGAGTTCAGCCTCAACGGCCAGCAGATCACCGTCGTCGATAATATTCCGCGCGCGGGAGCGGTGCGCAGCGCCGACCAGTCGCAGACCGAGGAGACCTTCGGCTTCAAGTGGCAGAAGGTGGACACCTTCGATTCTGCCGCCTCACTCGCCAGGGTCAAGTCTTGGCTGATTGAGAAATACGGCGATCTCTCGGCCACCGAGTGGCTCACGGGCCTGGGGGAAAATCCGTTGGTGATCGACGCGGGTTGCGGGGCCGGGGTGTCGAGCGCCGAATATTTCGGGGACGAGCTCAACCGGATCCGCTTTCTCGGCGTCGATATTTCAGAGGCGGTGGATGTCGCGGCGAAGCGCTTCAGCGAGCGCGGCTATGACAAGGCCGCCTTCATGCAGGCGGACATATCGGATCTGCCTTTTCCCGAGCGCTCGGTCGATGCGATTTTTTCGGAAGGCGTGCTTCACCACACCGATTCGACCCGCACTGCCTTGCTCAACCTGGCGAAGCTGCTCAAGCCCGGCGGCCGGTTCCTGTTCTACGTCTATCGGCGCAAGGGGCCAATTCGCGAATTCACTGATGACTTCATTCGCGAGCAACTTCAGCCGATGGCCCCGCAACAAGCGTGGGATGCAATGGAACCGCTGACCAAACTTGGGGTGGCGCTCGGCGAACTCGACGTCGAGATCGACATTCCCGATGCGATCGACCTTCTCCAGATCCCGGCGGGGAAGATCAATGTGCAGCGTCTGTTCTATTGGCACGTGGCCAAGATGTTCTATCATCCCGAACTCAGCTTCGACGAAATGAACCATATCAATTACGACTGGTACGCCCCCCGCAACGCCGCCCGGCAGTCGATCGAGGAAGTCCGGGCCTGGTGTGACGAAGCCGACCTCGCGATCGAGCGCGAGGTAGTTGAGGATGCGGGCATCACCATAGTCGCCCGGCGCCGCGGGTAGGAACACCACGATGTGCGGACTTGCCGGCTTTATCAATCTCGACGGCCGCCCCGTGGCACCCCCGGTTCTGCGCCAGATGACCGACGCGATCAGGCATCGCGGCCCCGATGGCGAGGGTCACTGGATCGAGGGCGGGGTAGGCCTTGGTCATCGCCGGCTGGCAATCATCGATCTGTCCAGTCATGGCCAGCAGCCGATGCTCAGCGAGGACAGCCGCTACGTCCTGACCTACAATGGCGAAATCTACAATTTCCGCGAGCTGCGTGCCCAGCTACAAGCCCTGGGATGCGGGTTCAACACGAAAACCGACAGCGAGGTGCTGCTGGCCGGTTTCATGGTGTGGGGTACCGCGGTCGCCCACCGGCTCAACGGGATGTTCGCGGCGGCGATTTATGATCGCCAGGAACGTCGCCTCCATTTGCTGCGCGACCGGTATGGCATCAAGCCCCTATATTACTGGCGCTCGGGCTCCCGGTTCCTGTTCGCCAGCGAGCAGAAAGCGATCCTGGCCAGCACCGGCAAGGAGCATCGGATCGACCGCGAGGCGCTGGTTGAATATTTCACGTTCCAGAACATCTTCACCAATCGGACGCTGATCGCCGGGATGACGATGCTTCCTGCGGGTCATCACGCCGAACTCGATTGCACCGACCCGGCTGCCGAGCTGCGCATTACCCAGTATTGGGATTTCGACTTTCGCGAGCCCGAACATCCGATCGACGACGAGGAATATCGCGACGAGCTCGACCGGCTGTTTCGCCAAGCCGTTTCGCGCCAGCTCGTGTCGGACGTCGAGCTGGGCAGCTACCTGAGCGGGGGGATGGATTCGGGATCGATCACTGCGGTGGCGGCGCAGTCGTTCCCATTTCTCAAGACCTTCACCTGCGGGTTCGACCTCAGTTCGGCATCGGGGATCGAACTGGCGTTCGACGAACGCGTGCGCGCCGAATCGATGAGCTATCACTTTAAGACCGAGCATTACGAGATGGTGCTGAAGGCCGGCGACATGGAGCGTGTCATGCCCGCGATCGCCTGGCATCTCGAGGAGCCCCGCGTGGGGCAGAGCTATCCCAATTATTACGCCGCCAAGCTAGCGAGCAAGTTCGTCAAGGTCGTGCTTAGTGGAGCAGGCGGGGACGAATTGTTCGGCGGCTATCCCTGGCGCTATTACCGCGCTGTCGTGAACAACGACTTCGACGATTATATCGACAAATATTATCTGTTCTGGGAACGTTTGATCCCGAACCGTGAAATTGCGCAGATTTTCGCCCCGATCCACGCCGATGTGCGCGGCGTGTCGACCAAGGAGATTTTTCGCTCGGTATTTCGCCGCCACGACGAAAAGCTGGCGTCGCCCGAAGGCTACATCAACCATTCGCTCTATTTCGAATGCAAGACCTTTCTCCACGGCCTGCTCGTCGTCGAGGACAAATTGAGCATGGCCCACGGCCTCGAAACGCGCGTGCCATTCCTCGACAATGATCTGGTCGATTTTGCGATGCGGTGCCCGGTCCACCTCAAACTGAACAATCTGAACAAGGTCATCCGGATCAACGAGAATGAATCGGGGGACAAGCAGGCGCGATATTTCCAGAAGACCAAGGACGGCAAGCAGATCCTGCGCGACGTTATGTCGCGATTCATCCCCGGTGAAATCACGAGTGCCGAAAAGCAGGGCTTCTCGGCGCCTGACGCAAGCTGGTTCCGGGGCGATAGCATCGAATTCGTCCGTCGACGCCTGCTCGATGGAGATTCCGCGATCTACAATTATATGGATCGGGCAACGGTCAGAAGGCTAGTCCAGGAACACCTCGACGGTGACAAGAACCGGCGATTGCTGATCTGGTCGCTACTCAACTTTCATCAATTTCTGGAGGAGTTTTCGATTGCCTGAAGACTTCATGTACGAGGGTGTCGAAATCGCGCCTGACGCGATCATCGAAGGCGCCGATGTCGCGATTGGCAAGGGCAGCAGGATCGGCGCCGGCGTGGTCCTGCAGGCCGAAGCCATCCGCATTGGCGAGGGCGCGGTCATCGAGCGGGGAACGTCCATCCGCGGGCTTGGAGCGCCAATGCGGCGCTTTTCGATGGGGGACCAAGCATTCGTCGGCTTCGGTTCGCAGATACTCTGTCCCGAATTCGCGATGGGCGATTACTCGCAACTGCATAATACGGCGCTGGCGACCGGCTATAAGCCGCTGGCGATCGGGCATAATTGCTGGATCGGGCAGAGCAGTATTCTGAATTGTACCGAACAGCTTACGATTGGCAATAATGTCCGGATCGGAACGCAGAGCCAGTTGTGGACCCATGTCGCAAGCGGGGAATTGCTAGAGGGATGCACGTTGTTCGGGGAAAGTCCCCTGAGGCTGAAGGACAATGTTTGGATCGTCGGAGGCGCCGTCATCTCTCCCGGGCTCGTTCTGGAGCGGAACAGCATCGTCATGACCGGTTCGGTGCTGACGCGATCGACCGAACCCTTTCATACCTATGCGGGCGTTCCAGCCAAGGACGTCACCGAGAAACTATCGTTCTGGAAATCGATGGAGCCTGCTGAGAAAGCGGAAATGCTCAGAGGCTTCGTGGACGGCTTCAAAATCGAACAACCCGATTTCGCGGACTCCATAATTTTTCTCGATGCGGGCGCGGCCATGCCCGCGGCAGCCGCAAACACCGTGGTCGTCGCCGAGCGTGTCGATGACTGGGAGCCGGCACGGTCCGGTAGCTATTCGCTGTTCGACCTTTCCTCGAAGCATTATCTCAAACAGAGATCACCGGCCGAAATCGCTTGGATGAGGTGGATCAACGGATATCGCGCCAGGTTCATGCCCCTCGAAGAATCATGAGCAAGCCGGTCGGGTCCAGGCGGGGGATCGTCGTCATCGACGCGGCCCACACCCGCCGGCAGATCATTGAGCGCGGTCAGCAGGATTTCTGGTTGGCGCGCGACCATCATGGGTTCTTCGATTTGGTGTGGGGCGTTCATCCGCTCGCGGACGTCGTCGAGCCCGGCGAGCAAAGAACAGTCCAGAAGTTCTCATCCCGACAGCTCGTCATCGAGGGAAAGACGCGGAGCTTTTCGCTCCCGGCATTGCTCTATCCGGTAAACGTGTTGCTGTCGCAGCTATCCTTGCTGTTCTGGCTTCGGAAGCAAGTGAGGCAGCGTGCGTGGCTACGCGTGATCTATGCCGCGGACCCGATCTATTGCGGCTTGTTTGGCTGGACGCTTGCGCGCCTCACCGCGCGGCCACTGATCGTTTTCATTCCGGCCAATTATGACGAGCTTTGGGCTGAGTCGCGAGTGCTTGCCTATCCGCGCCTGTTTCGATCGAGGGCGGTCGAAAAACTGGTGATGCATTTTGTGTTTCGCCGCGCCGACATGATCGTCGCGGTGGCCGACAGCGTGTACCGCCTCGCCCTTCGCTACGGCGGCGAGGCAAGCAGAATCATGCGCGGGCGGCACGGAAAATTCATTGCGAAAATTCACATGAGCGCGCCGGAATCGCGAATGCTGAGCCGTGAGACGGCGGACGAGTTGGGCCTTCCGAAAGCGGCGAACTATTTGCTGTTCGTTTCGCGCCTTATCGACCTCAAGCTCCCGCAAGACGCCGTTCGCGCGATGGCGAAAATCATCAAGGAACGGCCGGATACGGTCGGAATCATTGCTGGAGACGGTGAGCGCCGCGGGCAACTCGAGGCGCTTGCGGCAAAGCTGGGCGCCGCGCCGCGCATCATATTCACCGGAAACCTGCCCCAGGAGACGCTTTCAATCCTCTACTCGAAATCGATCATCCTGTCGCCGCTGACCGGGATGGCGTTGATCGAGGCGGCGCTCGCGGGTTCGGCCATCATTGCCTACGATCGCGATTTCCAGGCCGAATTCCTGGATCACGGCAACACCGGGGTGATCGTACCGTTCCGCGATACCGATGCCATGGCGAGCGAGGCAATTGCGCTGATCGACGATCCCGCCGTCCGCGAGGAAATCGGCCAGGCGGCCCGCCAAATGGCCCTGGCCTTCGTCGATCCCGTGGCCAATGGCCGGACCGAACGCATCGCCCTGACCGAATTGATCGAACACGGAACCCATCGTGAGGAACGATTCCAGCGGCACCTTGCAAATGCTCTGGACTGACTTCCGCAAAGCCGTTGGCAGTGGCAGGCGGGGGCAGGGGCCCGGCGGCCGCTCAAAGGCGGCGTCATGAGCCGCCTGCTTTCCCAAAGCGTGCTCTACACCGTCGCCAACCTTGCGTCGCGCGCCACGATGCTCGTCGCGCTGATCATCCTGCCGTTGATCCTGGGCGCGCGCGACTATGGCGTGATCGGGCTGGTGGTGGCGACCGCGGCGTTCGTCAATATCGTCGCGCCGCTCGAAGTGTCGCAAGGCCTCGCGCGCTTCTATGCGACGTCGCCGCCGCGCGACAAGGCCGAACTCGCGAGCAGCGCCTGGTGGTTCACGATCGCCGCGCTGACCGCTTGCGCTTTGCTCGCGGCGGCGCTCGCGCGGCCGTTGAGCGAGGCGCTGTTCGGCGTGCCCGGGCTTGCCGGCCCGTTCCGAATCGCGATCCTGTTCTGGATCGCCAACACTATTTTCCTGTTCCTGCAGAACCAGTTCCGCTGGAACTTCGAGGTCCGTGCCTATGCGGTTTTCAGCACGGTTTTCGCAATCGCGATGCTGGTCGGCGCGATCGGGCTGGCGACGGTCATGCCGTCTAAGCTGATCGGTGCGCTGAGCGGATGGACGATCGCGGCATCCGTCATCGCCATCGCCGCCGCTTACCGCCTGCGCACGACCCTGTTCGCACCGCCAAGCCGCGCCGCGCTGATGCGAATGCTGCGCTTCTCGGGGCCATTGGTTCCGGCGAGCGTCGCGATCCTGCTGACCACCTATTTCAGCCGGATCGCGATCGGCGACCTGCTCGGCCTGCGCGAAGTTGGCCTGTTCACCTTCGCGAGCCAGATCGCGGCGATTCCGTCGTTCGTGATCCTCGGGGTCCAGTCGGCGCTGACCCCGTACGTCATGGCCCATTTCGAAAAAGCGGAGACCCCGGCGCTTCTGGCGCGCCTGTTCGAGCTGGTCGCACTGGCGGGGCTGGCAGCCTGCATGATCGTCGCCGTCTTAATCGACGATCTGCTCAGGCTCGGCGGTTATGCCGAGTTCATTGGCTCGGGGCGGATCGTGCTGCTGGTCGGACCGGCGCTGCTGGCGCAACAACTTTACGTGTTCGCACCGGGGTTCGCCATTTCGCGGCGCACCGGCCTTCAGGCGGCGGTGTCGATTGCTTCGGGAATCCTCGTCGTCTCACTGAACTATTTGCTGATTCCGCGCTTCGGCGTCGAAGGCGCGGCCATGGCCATGCTGCTCGCGGCACTGGTGTTCATCATCGGATGGTTCGCAATTGCCGACCGCTTTTATCCGGTGCCCGTTCGCTGGGTGCCATTGGCAATCGCCGGCATTCTTCTGCTCGCCGGCGCGAGCTTGCAATTCCTGGTGCCCGGACCCTTCGGCGGAGTCGCGGCGGCGGCGGGGATCGTCGCCGCACTCGCACTGTCGCGGGCGGTCTGGTGGCCGGCGATACTCGCGGTGCGGCGCGATTCGAAAACGGCATGAAAATCCTGTTCGTGATCAAGGCGATGGGCCTTCCCGGCGGGGGCGCAGAACGAGTCGTCTCCCAGATCGCGCCCGAGCTTGCCGCCCGCGGCCACGACGTCACGGTGCTGACTCGCGACCCGGCTTCGACCCCGGATTTCTATCCGATGCGCGGCGTACGGCGCATTCGCCACGGCGGGGGCGGCACCGAGCGGCGCTCCCGGTTCGGCGAGCTCGCCCGGTGGATGAAGAATCTTCGCCGCGACCTCACGGCGGCGCGACCGGACGTCGTGATCGGGGTGATGCACAGCAGCTATTTGCCGGTCGGGGCCGCGCTGGTGGGAAGCGGTATCCCGGTGATCGCGAGCGAGCACACCGTCTATGCGCATTACTCGGGTCGCCCGAAGGAGCGCTTTCTGCTCCAACTGGCCCCTTATCTAAGCGCGAAGATAACGGTCGTGTCGCGCAGCGCGCTCAACAGCTTTCCGCCGCGCCTGCGCCGCCGCATGGCGGTCCTTCCCAACCCGGTCGTTGGCGCGCCTGCTGACCCTGACCAGATGAAGCGCGCGCCGATCATCCTCTCGGTCGGCAGGCTTGACGAGGGGAAAGACCACGCCACCCTGATCGATGCGTTCGCGGCACTGGCCGCTCCGAACCCGGACTGGCGGCTCGAGATCGCCGGCGACGGCCCGTTGCGAAGCTTGCTCGAACAGCGAATTGCGCGGCATGATCTGGGCGAAAGGATCCGGCTGCTCGGCCCGGTCTCCGATGTCGGCCCGCTTTATCGGCGCGCATCGATTTTCGCGATGGCATCGCGCTACGAAAGCTTTGGCCTGGCGATGGCCGAGGCGCTGGCGCACGGACTCCCCGTGATCGGGTTCGCCGATTGTCCGGGGATTAACGAATTGATTGAAGATAAGCGGAACGGGCTGCTGCTCAAAGGGTTAGGCGATCGAACCTCTTTACTCACGCAGGCTCTTGCTTCGCTTATGAAAAATGAACAGTTACGGCTTGAACTTGGACAAAGCGCCGGCGGCTCGGTCCGCAAATACGCTTTGGAGCCGACGGCGGATCGATGGGTGGACCTGCTGAATGAAATTGTGGCGGGCCCACAGCCAGGGGGCAAGATTGTCGCCTGATCCAATGGGGGCATTCTCCGTCGCCGCGTCGCTCGATTTCGACGCCGACTTAACCTCGCAAAGTCCCGATCGCCAGGCCGCGCCCGCCGGGCGCGCGATGCCGCGCGCCAACTCGGTTCCGTCGCGCCGTCTCGATTACCTGCGGGGTATCGCCGCGACCTATGTGGTGATCGGCCATGCGCGCGGGCATTTGTTCGCGGGTGGCTCGGTACTAAGCGAGACTCGACCCCTCGACTGGCTCGACTATCTTCAACTGGCCCTACTCCAGCTCACCAGTCTCGGGACCGAGGCGGTGATCCTGTTCTTCGTTCTGAGCGGCTTCGCGATGGCCCACAGCATCCGCTACACGAGATCGGTCAAGACCTTCTACCTCAAGCGGATGATCCGCATCTGGCCCCCTTACCTGCTCGCGGTCGGCCTAGCCTTCGGTTTTGCATATCTCATCCTCCGTTCGTCGGTGCCCAACGGCGTTACGCAAGCCGTCTCGTCTACCGGGTGGGGCTGGGCCGATTTGCTCCTGATGTCCTTTTACTCAAGCGTCGATAGCGAAATGACCGCCCAATTCTGGTCGTTGCCCCAGGAAGTTATTTTCTACATTCTTTGCCCGCTCCTGCTTGCTAATATATCTCGGGTGCGCGTTTTCTGGGCAATTTCAATCGTGCTGACTACCTTCAGCATGCTGTCGGTCGGCATCTATAACGATCCTACGATCGGCGGCGGCGTGATATACCAGCACTTTTTCACGCTCCTGATCTATTTTATGACGGGTGGGATGGCCTATTATTATCAACACCTCATTCCGCGTGTTTCCGGTGTGCGTCTTGCGATTGGCACGTTCTTTTTTTTAGCGATCGCCTGGGCGATAAAATATCAGGTGTTTCAGGGCTGGAACCAGGTTTCGAGCCTACTGAC
>Ga0136633_1000100_pt1 | contig 59987 bp, 54 predicted proteins | sample AntDrymeUQ832206_2_FD_105494 | JGI IMG/M metagenome (GOLD analysis project Ga0136633, IMG submission 105494) | Polar desert sand microbial communities from Dry Valleys, Antarctica - metaG UQ83 (22.06) | ecosystem: Environmental > Terrestrial > Soil > Desert | place: Antarctica: Dry Valley...
CCTTAGCCGGCGCAGCCTTAGCCGGCGCAGCCTTAGCCGGCGCAGCCTTAGCCGGCGCAGCCTTAGCCGGCGCAGCCTTAGCCGGCGCAGCCTTAGCGGAGGTTTTCGTCGGCTTTGCCGCGGGCTTGGCGGGAGCCTTCGCCGCGGGCTTGGCGGGAGCCTTCGCCGCGGGCTTGGCGGGAGCCTTCGCCGCCGGCTTGGCGGGAGCCTTCGCCGCCGGCTTGGCCGCAGTCTTGGCGGACGCCTTCGAAGCAGCCTTCGCAGGAGCCTTGGCCGGTGCCTTTGCCGCGGGCTTGGCCGGCTTGGCGGCAGTCTTGGCCGGCTTGACCGGCGCCTTGGCGGGTGCCTTCGATGCAACCTTCGCAGGAGCCTTGGCCGGTGCCTGAGCTGATGGCTTCGCCGGCGCCTTAGCGGGGGCTTTAGTGGGAGACTTCACCGCAGTCTTCGTCGCGGCCTTGGCGGCCGGCTTGGTGGGGGCCTTCGCCGGCTTCGCCGCAGCCTTCGCGGGCGCCTTCGTCGCAGCCTTCGCGGGCGGCTTCACCGCAGCCTTCGCGGGCGCCTTCACCGCAGTCTTGGCGGCCGGCTTGGCTGAGGCCTTCGCCGGCTTCGCCGCAGCCTTCGAGGCCGCCGTGGTCGGAGCCTTCGCCGGCTTCGCCGCAGCCTTCGCCGGTTTCGCTGGCGCCTTCGCCGGCGGGGCGGGGCGGGCGGAGGCCGCGACCACCGTGGGCCGAGGTGGCGGGGCCGGGATGACGCGCAGGCCACTGGGACCCGCCGCCACCGCCGGGGTCGGGGACGCACTGCGGCCACGCAGCCGGCTCGTCAAGCCGCGCAAGCCACCCTTGGAGGTGCCGCGGTCAGCCGCCATCGGTCTCAGCCCCTACCTTGATGAATCAGTTATCCACAGGTTGTCCACACCTTGCGGGCGCACGCTGATGGAGGATAGGCCTCGGACCGAAGTGGATCAACGCGGCTCGCCGCACGACATGTCCGGTAGGCTCGGCGGTGCGTCGACGGGGACGGCCATTCACGGCCCATCACCCCTGAGCAGCGGGAAGAAAGGCAGCTCCCCTGAGAGGGAGCAGCCGACTAGACCCCGCCGGGTCCGCCCGACATCGCGGAGAGTGCCTCGCACTCGTGAGGGGTCCCGAGCGCGCCGCTCAGGGCAAGGAGGGTGGTACCGCCGGGTTGCGAGACCTGGTCCCTCCGGGCATCGACGACGTACGCCGACCCGGAAGGCCCGCCCGCCCATGAGTCACCCCGGCTTCACCCCCGTCCCCGCCCAGCTCGACCTGCCGGCGATGGAGCAGCGGATCCTGGCCCGCTGGGTCGACGACGACGTCTTCGGCCGGTCCCTGGCACAGACGAAGGACGGTCCGGTCTGGGCCTTCTATGACGGCCCGCCCACGGCCAACGGCAAGCCTGGCGTGCACCACGTCGAGCCGCGGGTCTTCAAAGACCTCTTCCCGCGGTTCAAGACGATGAAGGGCTACCACGTCCCGCGCCGCGGGGGGTGGGACTGCCATGGGCTGCCGGTGGAGCTCGCCGTCGAGAAGGAGCTCGGCTTCTCCGGCAAGGGCGACATCGAGGCGTACGGCGTCGAGGAGTTCAACGCGAAGTGCCGCGAGTCGGTGCTGCGCCACGTCGCCGAGCACGAGGAGCTCAGCCGGCGGATGGGCTACTGGGTGGACCAGGTCGGCGCCTACCGCACCATGGACAGCGACTACATCGAGAGCGTCTGGTGGTCGTTGCAGGTCATCTTCAACAAGGGCCTGCTCGTCGAGGACCACCGCGTCGCGCCGTACTGCCCGCGCTGCGGCACCGCCCTGTCCGACCATGAGGTCGCGCAGGGCTATGCGATGGTGACCGACCCGTCGGTCTACGTGCGGCTCCCGGTCACCAGCGGCCCGCTCGCCGAGCTCGGTGCCGACCTGCTCATCTGGACGACGACGCCCTGGACGCTGGTCTCCAACACGGCCGTCGCAGTGCACCCTGACGTGACGTACGTCGTGGCCCGGGCGGCCGGCGGGGAGCTCCTCGTCGTGGCCGAGTCGCTGGTCAACGCCGCCGTCGGCGAGGGTGCCGAGATCGTGCAGCAGATGACCGGACGAGACCTGGAGCGCACGACGTACCGGCGCCCGTTCGACCTCATCGACATGCCCGCCGAAGCCAACTACGTGGCCCTCGCCGACTACGTCACCACGGAGGACGGCACCGGGCTCGTGCACACCGCACCGGCGTTCGGCGCCGAGGACCTCGCCGTCGGTCGCGAGTACGGCCTGCCGGTCGTCAACCCGATCACGCCGAAGGGCGAGTTCGCCGCTGACGTGCCGATGGTCGGCGGGCAGTTCTTCAAGGCCGCCGACCCGGTGCTCACCGCTGACCTGCAGCAGCGAGGCCTGCTGTGGCGCGCAGAGTCGTACGAGCACAGCTACGCGCACTGCTGGCGCTGCGACACCGCCCTCATCAATTATGCGATGCCGTCGTGGTACATCCGCACCACGGCGGTGAAGGACCGGCTGCTCGCCGAGAACGCCAAGACCGACTGGCACCCGCCGTCGATCCGCGACGGCCGCTACGGCGACTGGCTGAACAACAACATCGACTGGTCGGTGTCCCGGAACCGCTACTGGGGCACGCCCCTGCCGATCTGGCGGTGCGCCGGCGACCCTGCTGCTCAGGACGGCACTACGCACCTCACGTGCGTCGGCTCGCTCGCCGAGCTGTCATCACACGCCGGACGTGACCTGTCCGACCTCGACCCGCACCGGCCGTTCGTCGACGCAGTGACGTTCGCCTGCCCTACCTGCGGCGCGCTCGCGACCCGAGTGCCGGAGGTCATCGACTGCTGGTACGACGCGGGCTCGATGCCCTTCGCGCAGTGGGGCGCACCTCACCGCAACCTCGAAGCACAGCAGCGCGAGTACCCCGCGCAGTTCATCGCCGAGGCGGTCGACCAGACCCGCGGCTGGTTCTACACCTTGATGGCGATCGGGACGCTGGTCTTCGACAGGTCGTCGTACGAGACGGTGCTGTGCCTGGGCCACATCGTCGACGCCGACGGCCGCAAGATGAGCAAGCACCTCGGCAACATCCTCGACCCGTTCGAGCTGTTCGCGACGCACGGCGCGGACCCGATTCGCTGGCTGCTGCTGTGCGTGGGCAACCCCTGGTCCAACCGGCGGGTGCACGCTGGCGCGATCGACGAGGTCGTGCGCAAGGTCCTGCTCACCTACTGGAACACCGTGAGCTTCTTCACGCTCTACGCTTCCATCGACGGATGGACCCCCGATGGCGCTCCGGCTCCGACGACGGAGCGCCCGCTCATCGACCGGTGGTTGATCAGCGAGCTGCATCGCACTGCGGCCGAGGTCGACGCGGCGCTCGAGGACTTCGACCCAACCCGCGCTGGGCGACGGCTGACGGAGTTCGTCGACGACCTGTCCAACTGGTACGTACGACGATGCCGGCGACGGTTCTGGCAGGGCGCGAAGTCGGAGGAGGGCCAACACGCCTTCGGCACGCTGCATGAGGCACTGGTGGTGCTGACGAAGCTGCTCGCCCCCTTCGTGCCCTTTCTCACCGAGGAGGTGTGGACTGCGCTCGGCCAGCCTCAGGCCGACTCGGTGCACCTCACCCCGTGGCCCGTCGTCGACGGCTCCTTGGTTGACCGCGAGCTGGGCGAGCAGATGGCCCTGGTCCGCCGACTCGTCGAGCTCGGCCGAGCCACCCGGGCGGAGAGTGGCGTGAAGACCCGGCAGCCGCTGGGCCGGGCGCTCGTCGCTGCCAGCGGCTGGGCCACGCTGCCGGCAGGGCTGCGACTGCACATCGCCGAGGAGCTCAACGTCGAGCGGGTGGACGACCTCGCTGCCGAGGGCGAGCTGGTCGACCATGTCGTGAAACCCAGCTTCCGGGCCCTCGGCGCCCGATTCGGCAAGGGCACTCCGGCCGTCGCCGCTGCGGTGCTCGCGGCGGACCCGGCTCAGCTGGCTCACGAGCTGGCCACTGCCGGCACCGCCACTGTCGTCGTCGACGGTGCCGAGGTGGTCCTCACGGCTGGCGAAGTGGTGGTCACCGAGACGCCGCGGTCCGGCTGGGCGGTGGCCTCCGATGCCGGCGCCACCGTGGCGCTCGACCTCACGATCACCACCGAGCTGCGGCGCGCCGGACTCGCCCGTGACGCCGTGCGGGCTATCCAGGAGTCCCGCAAGGCCACCGGCCTCGACGTCACGGACCGCGTCGAGCTGTGGTGGTCGGCCGACGGTGATCTGGCCGCGGCGCTGCGGGGCCACGGTGCGCGGGTCGCTGACGAGGTGCTGGCGGTCCGGTTCACCGAGGGGCGACCAGATGTCGATATGGCTCCGCATACCGACGCGGACCTGTCCCTGACCTGGTGGCTCCGGCAAGCCGGAGCCTGACGGCTCAGCAGCGAATCACCCATCCGGCCCAATCAGACTGGACCTCCGGACCGCCGACAATGACTACGTCCCGCCTAACACGGGACTAGTGCGTTCGCCCCCGGAGGTCGAAATGACAGTCACCGCGCTCCCGCTCAAGACCTCCTCCGGGCTCCGGCTCTCGCCGTACGCCGTGGCTGTGCCGGCGCTGGCGAGCCACGTACGGCCGGCGCTCGTCCTCGCCGAGCGGGAGACCCGCGCACTGCTCGAGACCGCCGGGCACTCCGACGTCGCCAAGGGTGGGCGGTTCGCCGCGGGTCCAGCCGGCATCCAGGTCTGGAGCGGACCGTTCGACGGCCCGAACGGCAGCCACGGCAACGCGGTGCACCTGGGCTCCGTCGACTGGAGCTACGACACCCCGGTGCGCCACTACGCGACGGTCTACCGAGCGATGGTCACTGCGTCCGGCGTCGCCGCGCTGGAGACGACGTCGTCGATCCTCGGAGCGGTCCTCGGTCTTGTCGGGCTCTCCGCCGAAGGAACGCGCCTGGAGCTGGCCGCACCGCCGCAGCGCGACCCGTTTCGCGGGCGCTGCTCAGCCTGACCGACGTGCGCTACGGCTTGCAGACGCCGCAGGCGACGTAGCCCTGGCGCTTCGCGGTGGGCTTGGTGAGCGCGATCGTGCCGTTAACGCCGCGGACGAAGCGGCAGTCGTCGGCGTGGAACTTGTCCCGGTCCGGGATCACGACGACCGAGCCTGCAGGCACTGACTTCGCGGCGCGGGCAGCCTTGGCCGGCGCAGCCTTGGCCGGCGCAGCTTTAGCCGGCGCAGCTTTGGCCGCAGCCCGCGCCGGAGCGGCCTTCGCGGCGGCCTTGGCCGGCGCCTTGCTCGCGGCACGAGCGGGAGCGGCCTTCGCAGCGGCCGTCTTGGCGACGGTGCGAGCGGGGGCAGCCTTGGCAGTGCGTGCGGGTGCCCGGGTGGCAGCGGCCCGGGCCGGAGCCTTGCGGGTCGCGGTGCGCCGCCTCGAGGCGATCTCGCGGTCCATCGCCTCGTCGGCCTCGGCGGCGACGTCGTCGTCGCTCATGAGCGCTGGAGTCAACGTCCGGGAGCTAGTGCCCGCCAGGGACTCCGAGGGCTTGCACACGCCGCACTCGGTGTAGCCCTGGGTCTGCGCCTCGTCGACGCCGATCGACTCGATGTCAGGACGACCTGCGAGGAATCGGCAGTCGTTGGTGTGGTAGCGCGGCCGCCCCGGAACGACAGCAACGGTCGACGTCGCCGCCGACCCGGATCCTGATGACCCGGCTCCCGCCGACGCGGCGACCGTGGTCGGCGCCTTGGTGACGTTGACAGTGGTGACGCGCTCGAACGCAGCCGTCGACGCCTCCGGAGCTGCCGCCGCGGCGGTCGACTTGTCGTCGCGGCGCTGCAACGCTCCGAGCAACAAGAAGACGCCAGCCAGCACGCTGGAGCCGATCGAGATGTAGATGAGCGTCAGGTCGTCGCTAGCGACCAGCCCGGTGACGAGCAGGATGATGGAGAGCACGACGAGCGCGCCACTGACGACGATCAAGACAGCCACCTTTGTCGCGGAGCAGGATGTGGGCGGGACCGGGGCATCCTATAGACGAAGTCCGGGAAACACCGCTACGGCGCGACCCGGGGGATCTCGGGATCGGTGGTGGGCCGGCCCTGATCCCTCGCCGGCGCTGCTGTGGGGGGGACCGGGGTGAAGGTCGGAGGCCCGGCCGGGTGTGCAGCGGGCGGCGGCGTGGAAGGCGGCGGTGGAACGACCGAGGATGGCGTAGGAGACGGCCCGGCGGTAGGCGCTGCCGCCGATGCCACGGCGGCCCCCGCGGTCGGACCGGCGGCCTGTCCCCGCCCGTCGAGGTCACGCAGCTGTGACTCCAGGTAGGCCTTGAGCCGGGTGCGGTACTCCCGCTCGAAGGCACGCAAGCCCTCGATGTGGTGTTCCAGCTGCTGGCGTCGCCGATCAAGGTCGCCGACGGCCGCCTGGGCCTGGTCGTTCGCGGCGTGCAGGGCCTGCTGCGCTTGCGTGCGCGCCTCATCAAGCAGTCGCTGCGCCTCGGCCTGGGCCGACGAGACGGTCTCGTCCGCGGTGCGCTGAGCCAGCAGCAGCGTGCGGCGCAGCATCTCGTCGCCCTCGGCCATGCCGCTAGGCGCCGCGGCTGACTGGGAGAGGCGCTGGCGCAGGCTCTCGTTCTCGCCCAGAAGTCGTCCGAGCTCGACCTCGACCTCGTCGAGGAAAGCGTCGACCTCGACCTCGTTGTAGCCGCGGAACTGCTGGCGGAACTCCTTCTGCTGCACGTCCTGTGGAGTCAGTGGCATGAGTCCACCTTAGCTGTGCCAGAGGGGATGCTCATCACCTGTAGCCGTTGAACACTCACCTGTAGCCGTTGAACACGCCGATGAGGATACGCGTGACGATGAAGAGCAGGATGAAGCCGAGATCGAGCGAGACCCCGCCGAACCGCAACGGCGGCAGCACCCGGCGCAGCGCTTTCAGCGGCGGGTCGGTCACCGTGTAGGCAGCCTCGAGGAGCACGGCCAAGACCCCCGACGCGCGATAGGACCGCCGGAACATGAACACGTACTCCATGACCAGTCGGAAGAAGAGCAGCGCGAGGAAGGTGTAGAGCACGAAGACGACGACGTCGGCGACGACGGACGGCACGAGGTGGGGCTCCTGTCGAGGCTGGGCGGACGCCGCTAGGACTGGTTGAAGAAGCCGCCCTCGCGGATGCGCGCCTTGTCCTCGGCGGAGACCTCGACGTTGCTCGGCGAGAGGAGGAACACCTTGTTGGTCACCTTCTCGATGCTGCCGTGCAGTCCGAAGATCAGGCCGGATGCGAAGTCGATGAGCCGCATGGCGCTCTTGTCGTCCATCTCGGTGAGATTCATGATCACCGGGAAGCCCTCGCGGTAGCGCTCGCCGATCTTCTGAATGTCGTTGTAGGCGACCGGCTGAAAGGTCGAGATCCGGTACGGCGGCGTCACCGGCTCGGCCGGGCGGCCAAAGGTGTCGTCATCCGCGCGCAGCCGGGGGTCGGGGCGCAGCGCCAGCGAGCCATGCGAGCCGCCGCTGCGCGAGTCGTCGGAGTAGCTGCGGCGCACTGCGCGCACATCGTCACCACCGAGACGTCGTACACCCACCGGCTCCGGCTCAGCGTAACGATCGTCATAGCGGTCGTCGTACCCTGCGTCGTCGTACGCCTCCTCCCCTGGCTCCATGAGGCCGAGGTAGACCATGGTCTTGCGAAAGACGCCGGCCACGGGCGCTCCCTCCTCTACTCATGGGTGGACTAGCGAGACGGCGCGAGTCTATCCGCCTGCGGGCCGGTCTCCGAAGAGGGCGGTGCCGACACGTACGTGTGTCGCGCCCTCGGCGACAGCGTCCTCGAGGTCCCCACTCATCCCGGCTGACACGACCGTGGCGCCCGGATGCTCGATGAGCAGCTCGGCCGCCACGCGGCGCAACCCGGCGAAGGCCGCTCGCGACGGCGCGCCAGCCGGGGCGACCGCCATCACTCCTCGCAGCTCGACCAGGTCGAGACCGACGAGGTGACCGGCGAGTGCAGCAACGTCGGCCGGGGCGCAGCCACCCCGGCCCTGCGGCGCTCCCCCGGGCTCGAGCGCAACCTGGATGAGCACCTCGAGCCGGCGCTGCGCCGCCGCCGCTCCCGCGGCCAACGCGTCCGCCAGCTCTGGCCGATCAACCGACTGGACCACATCTGCGTACGACGACACGGATCGGCACTTGTTGCGCTGCAGTCGCCCCACGAAGTGCCAGCGGACGGCGATGCCGGCGGCGGCAAGGGCACGAGCCTTGGCCACCGCTTCCTGGTCATAGCTCTCGCCGAAGTCGGTGACCCCCAGCGAGGCGAGCCGCATCACATCGACTCCAGGCCAGGTCTTGCTGACGGCAACCAGCGTGACCTCGTCAGTGGACCGCCCGACGGCTCGACACGCCGCTGCCACCCGCTCCCGGACCTGGTCGAGGGATCGGCGCAGCTCGTCGAGACGGTCGTCGATCACCGTAGCCAGACGATAGCGGCCGTCCGTCCCGTCACACCGTCGCGCCGGTGGGAGAACCAGAACCCCCGCTGACAGGACGTGCAACCCCCCACCGTGGTGGTGGTCGACACCCCGGCGGCACTGAGCTCCGCGCGCACCCCTGCCACCAGGTCCAGCGAGCGGCCACCTGACCGCGACGCGGCGGCGGTGACTGGCAGCACACCTGTCACCTCGTCATGCACCTCGTCGCCGACGTCGTAGCAGCAGGCCCCGATCGCTGGGCCGATCACGGCAACCACCTCGTCGAGGGCCGCCCCGTTGTCGCGCATCGCCTGCACTGCATGGGCGACCACGCCCGCGACCAGCCCGCGTCGACCAGCGTGCACGGCTCCCACGACCCGGCGGTTCGCATCCGCGAGTAGGACCGGCACGCAGTCAGCGACCAGGATCGCCAGCGGCACCTCCGGCGCGGCGGTGACCAGGGCGTCGGCTCCCGGCAGTGCGTCGGTGACGTCGCAAGAACCGCGGCCGGCGTCAGCCTCAGTGACCACAGCAACGCGGTGACCGTGCACCTGGTCAGCCCAGGTCACCCGCTCCGGCTCGACGCCGAGCGAGCGAGCGGTCCTCGCTCGGTTGGTCCGGACTGCATGGGGGTCGTCGGCGACGTGCAGCCCGAGGTTGAGATCGCCGTACGGCGCGAGGCTGATCCCACCGACGCGAGTGGTGAAGGCCGCGCCCACACCCGGACCGAGGTCGACAAGCACGGGAGCGGGGGCACCCACGGCGCGAAATTCCGGACCGGAGATCTTTACGCCGGTTACTTGAGGAAGTCGGGTACGTCGAGATCGTCCTCGTCGTTCTCGAACACGACCGTGCGACGCGGCTCTGCCCGCGGACTCACCCGCACTGGCTCCGGCTCGCGGACGTCCACCTCACGGGGTCGGGCAGTGAACGCCGGGATTCCGGTCGGCCGAACAGGCGTCGGCTCGTCGTCGTACTCCTCGTCGTCGACGTCGTCCTCGGGCTCGTCGAGGGTGACGACGGGACGGCGTACGACGGCCGGCTCCGACTTGCGCTTGGTCGGCATGCCGTTGTCGAAGCCGGCGGCGATCACGGTGACGCGAACCTCGTCGCCGAGCGCGTCATCGATGACCGCGCCAAAGATGATGTTGGCCTCCGGGTGCGCCGCACGGGCGATGAGGTCGGCGGCCTCGTGGATCTCGAACAGGCCGAGGTCGCTGCCGCCGGAGATGTTGAGGAGAACGCCCCGGGCGCCTTCGATCGAGGCCTCGAGCAGCGGCGAGGAGATGGACTCCTCGGCCGCGATAGCGGCCCGGTCATCACCGCGGGCCCGACCGATGCCCATCAGCGCCGAACCCGCGCCGGACATGATCGACTTCACGTCCGCGAAGTCGAGGTTGATGAGGCCCGGCGTCGTGATGAGGTCGGTGATGCCCTGCACGCCGGAGAGCAGCACCTGGTCAGCAGCGCGGAAAGCGTCGAGGACGCTGACCTGCTTGTCGCTGATCTGGAGCAGGCGGTCGTTGGGAATGACGATGAGGGTGTCGACCTCTTCGCGCAGCGCCTCGATGCCGTCCTCGGCCTGCGTGGCGCGACGACGACCCTCGAAGCCGAAGGGTCGGGTCACCACGCCGATGGTGAGCGCACCGAGCTTCTTGGCGACGTTGGCCACAATCGGCGCGCCACCGGTGCCGGTGCCGCCACCTTCGCCAGCGGTGACGAAGACCATGTCGGCGCCCTTGAGCACCTCTTCGATCTCGTCTCGGTGGTCCTCCGCCGCTTGACGACCCACGTCGGGGTCGGCGCCCGCGCCGAGCCCGCGAGTCAGCTCCCGGCCGACGTCGAGCTTGACGTCGGCGTCGCTCATGAGCAGCGCCTGAGCATCGGTGTTGACGGCGATGAACTCGACGCCGCGCAGTCCGACCTCGATCATCCGGTTGACGGCGTTGACACCGCCCCCGCCGATCCCGACCACCTTGATAACGGCGAGGTAGTTCTGCGGTGCTGGCACGCGATAGGGCCTCTCGGTGATGACGTGCGCCGGGTGCGACGACCTGTCGGCGCCGGTGGCCACGTGGCCTGCGGAGCGCACTCCGCCGACCCCGTCGCCGACCGGCTCGCGACAGGCACCGCCCGGTGGTGCGGGGAAGGCGCCACCGAACGGTTGGAGTGGGGAAGCGACTCCGGGTTGGCTTAACTCTCACCGTCAACTAGACGCTTAGAGTTATGTCAACCTGAGGTCGTGAGGCGCACAGTACGAGTGCGATCCGGCAATGGTCAAGCGCGGCGCATCGAACGGGCCGTTGACTCGCTCAGTCGGAGTAACGCGGCAGCTTCGGCACAACGAGCAGGTGGCGGTTACGGGACACGCATCGACGGGCGTCAAGGCGGGCCATCCAGGCGCACGGCGCGCTGCCGTAGGCCACCAGCTGCATCTGCCCGGAGGTGAACCGGAAGACTCGCCAGCCCCATCCGCGACCAGGGGCCCGGCGGACGTCGATGTCGTGCGGCGTGACCATGGACGTGACGGTAGGCGCGAGCCGCGGCCAGTGCCGGCAATCGCGCAAAAACCCTCCGAAATAATCAGGTTGACGCTCGGACGGACTATGCGACTCGGACGGACTATGCGACGCGACGTTTCGTCACCGCACAGCAGGGGCTGCAGGGGCACGCACGTCGTACCGGGTGGCGGGCCGCCGTAGCAACGCAAGGAGGACCTTCGCCTTGTCGGTGCCGCTGTCGGGACTGCCCCACACAACCTCGCGGTTGCCGGTCAGCGCGAAGGTCACGTCCTCTGGCGACGTTGCGGAGTAGCCCAGCACCTGGGCCCGCACCGAATCCGGGATGCTCCCGACGATCGCGACGACGGCCTTGACCAGGTCCGCGTCCGGGCGGCCACCGGCGACCCGCAGCAGCGGCACTCCCCGGGGCAGTGTCACGGCGCCGCCGAGGCGCACCCCGTCGGAGTCGTAGAGGGCCACTCCCCCGTCGACCGGCACGGCCAGGGCCGGCACCCGCTCGACGATCTCGACCACCACTCGATCCGGCCAGTGTCGGCGGACTTCGGCGCTCTTGACGTAAGGAAGGGCCTCCACCCGCCGACGCACCGCGGTCAAGTCCACCGCGACGAGTGGGGCACCCCGGTCGACGGAGACCGCTGCGAGGACCTGTGCTGTCGGCAGACGACGGCTGCCGAGGACCTCCACCTGCTCGACATCGAGCATGGGCGACCAGGCAAGACCGACGGCGGCCGCGACCAGAGCGAGGAGTGACAGCAGAAGTACGCCGGCGCTGCGGCGGCCCGAGCGCTCGTGGCGCGACCGTGCTGTGAAGCGAGCAGCCGTATCCGACGTCATCGCTGACCTGGCTCGAAGCGGCCGACCAGACGCACCTCCGGCTCGAGCAGCGGCCCCCCGGCGGCCACCACCGCTTCGCGCAGCGCACCAATGAGCGCACGCACGTCCGTCGCTCGGGCAGCGGCCTCGACGACGATGAAGTTGGCGTGCTTGTCACTGACCTGCGCACCCCCGCGGCGAAGGCCCTTGAGACCGGCGTCTTCGATGATCCGACCTGCGGAGTCTCCGTCGGGGTTGGTGAAGACCGACCCGCAGTTGCGCTGCCTCAGCGGCTGGGTGCGCCGCCGATAGGCGCGCAAGTCGTCGAGCCGACCGCGAATGTCGGCAGGGTCATCCGGTCGGAGCCGCCATCGGGCGGAGATGACCACCGACCGCGCGGGCAGGTTGCTACGTCGGTAGCCAAACCCCAGCCTCCCCGGGTCCAGGCATACCCCGTCGGGGGTCTCCGTCGTTGCCACCTCGACCCCGACCAGGAAGTCGGCAGTGGATCCGTCGTGCGCGCCGGCGTTCATCCGCACCGAACCGCCGACCGATGCCGGAATCCCCGCCGCGAACTCGAGGCCCGCTAGCCCCTCCGTTGCCGCCCACGCAGCCAGGGCGGGCATCGCGAGGCCGCCGCCGGCCCGCACCTCGTCGCCGTCACGTCGCTGCCACTTGAAGCCGGCGCCGAGCTGCAGGACCACACCCGGCCAGCCGAGGTCGCCGACGAGCAGATTGGATCCGCGACCGAGCACCAGCATCGGCACCTCGGCCTCGTCGTGCTGCGCGACTGCGGCAAGCACCACAGCAAGCTCGGACGGTGCTGCGGGCTCGACCAAGCACCGCGCCGAACCGCCGATGCCGAGGGTAGTGCGCGCGCCGAGGGGTGCGTCGATGGTGACTCGCGCCCCTGCGGCTCGCGCCGCGCGCGAGACGTCGAGAACCGCAGCGTCCTCCGCCGCAGGATCCCACGACGCCGGCTCCAGGGTGCCGACTGCGATCATGGCTCACCCGCCAGCGCCGCCAGCACTTCCGGCCCGAGCTGGGTCACGTCTCCCGCCCCCATGGTGAGGACCACGTCACCCGGTCGCGCCCACTCGAGGAGATGACCCGCCACAGCGAGCCACGACGGCTCAAAGACGACGCGCTCCGGAGGCAATGGCACGGCGTCAGCGATCGTGCGGCCGGTGACGCCGGGAATCGGGTCTTCGCGCGCGCCGTAGATCTCCATGACGACGACGGCGTCGGCCAGGCCGAGCGCCTCCCCGAATCGCTCTGCGAACACCTGCGTCCGGCTGTAGAGATGGGGCTGGAAGGCCACGAGCACCCGACCTTCACCCGCGACGACCCGAGCCGTCCGGAGCGCGACCGCCACCTCCGTGGGGTGGTGGGAGTAGTCGTCGAACACCCGCACGCCGGCCGCCTCGCCCCGCGCGTCGAACCGTCGCCGGGCCCCGGTGAAGGTCCCCAGACCTTCCTGCAGCTCGCTGGCCGGCATCCCGAGCTCAAGACCGGCGGCGAGCGCTGCTGCAGCGTTGAGGACGTTGTGGTGACCCGGCACGGACAGCCGCAGCGTGCCGAGACGCTGCCCTAGGTAGAACGCCTCGCAGGTGCTGCCTAGGCCTCGCAAGGACACGTCGGTAACGCGGAGGTCCGCCGACTCCGAGGTGCCGTATGTCCGGACGCGGGCATCACATGCTGCCGCAGCAGCCAACGCTCCCTTGTCGTCGCCGCAAGCGACAAGGAAGCCGGCCGGGTCCACGAGCGCAGCGAAGTCGCCGAAAGCGCGGTGCACCGCAGCTTCGTCGCCGTGGTGGTCGAGGTGGTCGGCCTCGACGTTGGTGACGATCGCGGCGTACGGCGAGTAGAGCAGGAAGCTGCCGTCACTCTCGTCAGCCTCGGCCACGAAGATGTCTCCGGTGCCATGGTGAGCATTGGAGCCGGCCTCGTTGAGGTCACCCCCGATGGCGAACGACGGATCCGCTCCGCAGTGCTGCAGAGCAACGGTGAGCATCGACGTCGTCGTGGTCTTGCCATGCGTGCCAGCCACCGCTACTGCACGGCGGCCCACCATGAGTGACGCGAGGGCGGCGGCCCGCGGAACGACCGGCAGGTCCCTTCGACGAGCTTCGACCACCTCGGGGTTGTCGGGCCTGATCGCGGTCGAGACGACGACGACTTCGGCGTCGGCGACCTGGTGCGCGTCGTGACCCACGTGCATGCGTCCACCCAAGGCCGTCAGGGCGTCAAGCACGCGTGAGTGCTTCGCGTCCGAACCTGAGACCGTGATGCCCCGAGCCAGCAGGATGCGCGCGATGCCGCTCATCCCGGCGCCGCCGACCCCGACGAGGTGCACCTTCTTGTACGCCGTTGTCATCGCGCTGCAGCCGCTCGCTCGACCAGCTCGGCAACCTCGTCCGCAGCGTCACGGTGTCCAGACGCGCGACTGGCCCGGCTCATCTCCGCGAGCCGGTTGGGGTCAGCAAGAAGCGGGAGCACCTGCGCGCGCAACCAGTCCTGGTCCAGTGCCTCATCGTCGACGTGGAGAGCACCGCCGCTCGCGACCACATGCGCGGCATTGAGGCGTTGCTCACCGTTGCCGTGCGGCAGCGGCACGAACACCGCGGGCAGACCTACTGCGGTCACCTCGGCGACGGTCATCGCACCGGCCCGACACAGCATGAGGTCTGCCGCGGCGTAGGCCAGGTCCATGCGGTCGACGAACGGGCGGACGACATACGGCGGGGCATCTCCGGCAAGCCCTTGCGCAGCGAGGCCCGCGACTACTGCGTCGTACTGCCCGGGACCGGTCGCGTGCAGCACCTGCAGGCCAAGGTCTCCGAGGACGGAGGCAACTCCGACCGTAGCCTCGTTGAGTCGTCGCGCACCTTGGGAACCACCCGAGACGAGCAAGGTGGGGCGCTGCGCTCGCAGACCGAAGTGCGCAGACGCCTCGGGTCGCGCCGCGGTGCGGTTCAGGTCGACGATCGCCTGCCGGAGTGGGATGCCGGTGAGCACACTGCGGCGCAGCTCTGTCTGCGGATAGCTCGTGGCCACCGCAGCCGCGAAGCGAGCGCCGACCCGGTTGGCCAGTCCTGCTCGCGCGTTGGCCTCGTGAATCACGACCGGCACGGATCGCCGCCGCGCTGCCACGTAGACCGGCAGGGCGACGTATCCCCCTACTCCGACCACCACATCGGCGCGTCGCGCGTCGAGAACACCGAGGGCAGCGCGTACGGCGCTGATCAGCCGGTCAGGCACGCGCAGCAGCTCCACCGTCGGGCGACGGGGCAGTGGCACAGGAGGGATCAGGTCGAGCGGGTAACCCCGCGCGGGGACCAGCCGGGTCTCGAGCCCGCGCGAGGTGCCGACGAGAGAGACGCAGACATCGCTGTTACGTCGGCGCAGGGCGTCGGCGATGTTGAGCGCCGGCTCGACGTGACCGGCCGAGCCGCCGCCCGCAATAACGACGTTCACCGGCGTGACGCTGCCCGTTGGCCGGGGCGGGCCGCGCGACTTCGTGAAGCCGTGCGGCTGCGCGGCCGCGGACCTGGTCCGAAGCCGTAGAAGCTCGCCACAGTTCGCCGGCATCGAGCTGACAAACGGGGACCGCGCGCTGCCAGCGCCGCGGACACTCCGGGCTCTCGACGGGCGAAAGCCGCCAGCATCCCCACCGCGAAAAGCGTCACCCCGAGCGATGAGCCACCGAAGCTGATGAACGGCAGCGGGATCCCGGTGATCGGCAGCAGCCCAGTGACCGCCCCCATGTTGATCAGCGCCTGAGCGACGACCCAGGCCGTCACGCCGGAGGCGGCCAGCCGCACGAAGGTGTCCTGCGCCCGCTGGGCAATTCTGACTCCCGAATAGGCGAGCGCCGCGAAGAGCAGCAGGACGAGCAACGTGCCGAGGAGGCCCAGCTCCTCCCCGACGATCGCGAAGATGTAGTCGGTGTGCGCGTTGGGCAGGTAGGACCACTTCTGCCGGCTACCACCCAGCCCGACGCCGAACCATCCGCCCGACGCGATGGCGTAGAGCCCTTGGCAGCCCTGGAATCCATCAGTCAGCCTGATCTCCACGGCGCATGGGTCGATGAAGCTGGTGACGCGACGAAGCCGGTAGGGCTCGACGATCGCCATGACCGCACTCAGCGTCACCAGCACCCCGAGGAACGCGCCGAAGATGCGCAGCGGCGCGCCGACGACCCAGAGCAGAGCGACGACGACCGCCACCAGCGTCATCGTCGTCCCCATGTCTGGCTCGAGCATGATGAGGAGCGCGAGCAGGACGGTGACCGGCACCAGTGGGATCAGCAGGTGCTTCCAGTCGTCGAGAAGCGACTGCTTGCGGGCGTAGAGGTCGGCGCCCCAGAGGACCAGGGCGAGCTTGGCCACTTCGGATGGCTGAAACCTGATCGGCCCGATCTCGATCCATCGCCGCGCCCCGGCCACCGGTGGCGCCCCGATGCCCGGAACGAAGACGAGCAGCAACCCGACCACGGAAGCCAGGAGCAGGGGGTAGGCGAGCAGACGAAAGGCGCGAACTGGCAGCCGTGACGCGACCCAGAACATCGGCAGCCCGATGACGACCCACAGCAACTGCCGTTGGAAGACGCTGAACGACGAGCCAGACTCCGAGTAGGCATCGATGCTTGACGCCGACAGCACCATCACGAGCCCGAGGCCAAGGAGGAGCATCGCGCTGCCGACGACCAGGTAGTACGACGTGAGCGGGCGAGCGAGCAGAGGCGTCCGCGCGGTACCTGCCGAAGCCGCGCGGGACTTCGACGCAGCGCTACGGGCAACGTCGCCGTACGTCGTCACCGTGGCCCTCCCAGTGCCCTCGCGGCGGCCGCGAAGACGTCGCCGCGCTCTGCGTAGTCCCGAAACATGTCCATCGAGGCCGCTGCGGGGGCAAGCAGCACCACGTCGCCGGCATGCGCCAGCCCCTGAGCAACCTGCACCGCAGTCTGCAGGTCCGCGGCGTCGTGCACGGGGACGTCAGGCGCGTGCCGCGCGAGCGCATCTCGAAGCTCTGGAGCGCAGCGGCCGATCAGGACGACCGCGCACAGGCGGTCAGCGGCGCCGCGGACGAGATCGTCGAAGGACAGCCCCTTGTTGAGGCCGCCCGCAATCCAGACGATCTCGTCGTACGCCGCGAGCGAGGCGCCGGCTGCATGTGGGTTGGTCGCCTTGCTGTCATCGACGTAGCGCACCCCGTCGATCTCCGCGACGACGACATTGCGGTGCGCCCCGGTGGTGAACCCACCAAGGGCCTGGCGTACTGCGTCCACCGGCACGTCGCCGGCGAGGGCGAGGGCGCTCGCCGCGAGGGCGTTGGCGACGTTGTGTGCGCCACGCACCTGCAGCTGATCAGCCGACAGGAGCTTCCCGTGTCCGAAGGCCCGGTCGACGAGGACACCATCGCGCACGCCGAGCTGCCCGCTCGACGGCTCACCGAGGGTGCACCCGACGCCCGGGCGATCACCGAGGAGTGAAACCACTCGCGAGTCGTCGGCATTGAAGATCGCCACGGTCGTACCGTCGGCGCCCCAGATCTTCGCCTTCGCCGCGGCGTACGCCGCGAAGGACCCGTGCCAGTCGAGGTGGTCGTCGGCGAGGTTGAGCAGCGCCCCGGCTCGGGGAGAGATCGTCTCCGACCAGTGCAGCTGAAAGCTCGACAACTCCACCGCCAGAATCTGCGGCTCCGGGTAGATCCCATCCCACGCGGCCTCGACAAGAGGCCGCCCGATGTTGCCGGCCGCTCCACCCGGAATTCCCGCTGCGCCCAGCATGGCCGCAAGCATCTCGGTCGTCGTGGTCTTGCCGTTGGTGCCGGTGACCGCGAGCCACTCCGGAACGCCAGGTTCCTGCTCCCGCCAGACGAGCTCGACCTCGCTCCACACCGGCACGCCGCGGTCGGCCGCAGCCCGCAGGAGCGGGTGGTCTGGGCGCCACCCGGGCGACGTGACGATCAGGTCAGCGTCGCCGAGGTCGTCCCCGCCGGCTGCTCCGGGACCTAGCGACACCACGACGCCGAGAGACTCGAGGGTGGCAGCAGTCACCTGCTCGTCGGGCCCGTGCCGCTCATCAACGACGCGAGCGCGGGCGCCTTGACCGACCAGCCACCGAGCAGCCGCGGTCCCGCTGATCCCGATGCCGCAGACGAGCACCGACATGCCCGGCTGGATGCCGACCCAGTAGGTCACGGCAACGGGCCGCGCGAGAGGTACTCCGCGTAGAAGAGCCCAAGGCCGAAGGCGACTGCCAGACCGGCGACGATCCAGAACCTCACGATCACGGTGAACTCCGGCCACCCGGCCAGCTCGAAGTGGTGGTGGATCGGTGCCATGTTGAACACCCGGCGCTTGAGCCCGCGGAAGGCCGCGACCTGGATGATCACCGAGAGCGTCTCGACCACGAAGAGCCCGCCGAGAACGACCAGGAGCAGCTCGGTCCGGGAGAGCACCGCGAGGCTCGCCAGGCCTCCACCCAGCGCCAACGAGCCCGTGTCACCCATGAAGATCTTGGCCGGCGCAGCGTTCCACCACAGAAATCCGAAGCAGGCACCCATCGCCGCCGCGGCAACGATGGCGAGGTCGAGCGGGTCGGCAACGATGTAGCACCCGGGCGTGGTCTGCGACTCGCAGAGGTTACGACTCATCCAGAACGTCATGACGACATATGCCGCAAAGACCATCGCGGAGGAGCCCGCCGCGAGCCCGTCGAGTCCATCGGTCAGGTTCACCCCGTTTGAGGTCGCCGACACCATGACGTAGACCCAGATGACGAAGCCGACAGCGCCGAGCTTGATGGAGGTGTCGCGGATGAAGGACACCGATGTCGACGCGTCGGCAACCTCCAGCGCCAGCACGCCGAAACCGACGGCAATGAGCAGTTGCCCCACGAGCTTGGCGGTCTTGTTCAGGCCGAGGCTGCGCTGCATCCGGATCTTGATGAAGTCATCGCAAAAGCCGACGACGCCGAGTCCCACCATCGTGAAGACGACCAGCAGCCCGGACGCGCTGAACCCGACGCCGACGTGGGCGACGAGGTAGCCGATGACGGTCGCGACGATGATCACCGCGCCGCCCATCGTCGGCGTGCCGCGCTTGGTGTGATGGGAGTCGGGGCCATCGTCACGGATCAGCTGGCCATAGCCCTGCCGCCGGAAGATTCGGACCGCGAACGGCGTGCCGATGAGCGAGAGCACCAGTCCGACGAGTGCAGCGACCAGGATGAATTTCACGCGGCCTCCCCCGCGTCACGGGGGGCCAGCGCGTCGGCCACCCGCTCGAGGGCGACCGATCGGGAGGCCTTGACCAGAACCGTGTCGCCTGGCTGGAGCTGCGAACGCAGCAGCGCGACCGCGGCGTCCGCGTCGACGCACTCCACGGCATCCACTCCCTGGGCGCGCGCGGCTCTAGCGATGCCGGCTGCGGCCTCGCCCACAGCAACCACGTGGGAGACGCCGAGCTCTGCACAGTGCTGACCGAGCTCAGCGTGCTCGCTCTCCGCGATGTCCCCGAGCTCCGCCATCTGACCCAGCACCGCCCACGTCGGACGCCCCGCCGCGATGTGAACAAGCGCAGCGAGCGCAGCCCGCATCGACTCCGGGTTGGCGTTGTACGCATCGTTGACCAGGCTCACACCGTCGGCAGTCTGCCTCATCTCCATTCGCCACCGGCTGCGCGGCACCGCAGCTGACAGCGCCGCGCTCACGACGTCCTGGGACATCCCCAGCTGGAGCGCCACGGCGGCCGCAGCCAGGGAGTTCGCGACGTGGTGCTCGCCGACAAGCCGCAATCGCACTGGCGTCGTCGCCTGCGCGGTGACCAGCGAGTAGGACGCACAGCCCGAGGAGTCGAGACGTACGTCGGCTGCGCGGACGTCGGCTGCCTCCGCGCGGCCAACAGTGAGCGGGCCGCGCGCACGCGAGCACATATCGGCGACGAGCGGATCGTCGAGGTTGAGGACAGAATGTCCACCCGTGACCACACCGTCGAGCAGCTCGGCCTTCGCCGACGCGATCGCCGCCCGACTGCCGAATTCGCCCACGTGCGCCGTCCCGACGTTGAGCACGACGGCGACGTCGAGCGGCGCAATGGCGCAGAGCGCGGCGATGTGGCCGATGCCGCGAGCGCTCATCTCCAGGACGAGATGCCTCGTCGAGGCGTCAGCTCGCAAGACGGTCAGCGGCAGGCCGATCTCGTTGTTGAAGGAGTTAGCCGGCGCCACAGTGGGTCCGAGTCCGTCGAGGACCTGAGCCAGCAGGTCCTTGGTGGAGGTCTTGCCGCTGGACCCGGTGATGCCGATGACCGCCGGTGCCGTGCGAGCCCGTAACGTGGCTAGAACATGCTGCGCGAGCATGCCCAGCGCGGTCACCACGTCGTCGACCAGCACCGCGGGCAAGCCACTCACCGGTCGAGTAGCCAGCGCCGCTGTGGCGCCGCGCGCGGCCGCGTCGGAGGCGAAGTCGTGACCGTCGACGTGGTCGCCGACCACTGCGGCGAAGAGCGCGCTGGTCGACGCCTGCCGTGAGTCGACCACAGCGGGGGTGGCGACGATGACATGGCCTGTGGCTGGGTCGGCGAGCCTCCCGCGCACCACAGCAGCAATCGCGTCGAGCGACAGGGGTATCACGCGAGTACCGCCGTAATGCTCGCACGGAGAACGTCTCGGTCATCAAAGGGAATGGTGTGGTCCGCGAAGACCTGGCCCTGCTCGTGACCCTTTCCGGCGACGACGACTGTGTCCCCGGGCGCGGCCATCCGGCAGGCGATCGCTATCGCGGCCGCGCGGTCGGACTCGATGACGACATCGGCCCCGTCGACCGCTCGGGCCCCGGCCTCCACCGCCGCCAGAATGGCGTGCGGGTCCTCGGATCGGGGGTTGTCCGAGGTGATCACGACGACGTCGGCGTGGCGGGCCGCGGCCTCGCCCATCCGCGGGCGCTTTCCCCGATCACGATCACCGCCGCAGCCGAGGACGACGAGCAGCCGGCCCGGGGTGAGAGGTCGCAGTGACGCGAGCACCGACGTGACCGAGTCCGGAGTGTGTGCGTAGTCGACAACGGCAAGCCACGCCTGGCCGACATCGACGCGCTCCATCCGGCCAGGTACACCGGTCAGGCCCTCCACCCCGGCGATCGCGGCCTCGAGGTCGACGCCGACCGAGTGCAGCGCCGCCAGCGCGCCCAGAGCGTTGTCGACGTTGAAGCTGCCCGGAAGGGCGATGGCGACGCGCCGGGTCGTGCCCAACCCCGCAGCGTGGAGCGTGAACGTCGTACCCGTCGCCGTCGACTCGACGTCGGTCGCTCGGAAGTCGGCGACGTGGCTGCCGCGCGCCGACGTCGTAACGAGAGGTATGCGCACTCGGTCGAGGAGGCGCAGGCCCGCAGCGTCGTCGACGTTGATGACCGCTACCGCTGACCGCTTCGGGTCGAAGAGGAGGGCCTTGGCCTTGAAGTAGCTCTCCATGTCGACGTGGAAGTCGAGGTGGTCCTGGCTGAGGTTGGTGAAGACCGCAGCGGCGTACCGAACGCCATCCACCCGACCGAGCGAGAGACCGTGGCTGGACACCTCCATGGCAACACCGGTGGCGCCACGCTCGGCCATCACGGCGAGTAGCGCATGCAGATCCGTTGCCTCGGGCGTCGTGTGCGCCGAAGCCACGACGTCGCCCACGACGCGCGTCTCCACCGTGCCGATCAGGCCGGTGCTTCGGCCCGCAGCCGCAAACCCGGCCTCTATCAGGTAGGCCGAGGTGGTCTTCCCGTTGGTTCCGGTGATGCCGATGACGTCGAGGGCAGTGGATGGCTCCCCGTAGATGTAGGACGCCACGGCACCGAGATGCCGACGTGGCTGGTCGACGACGAGAGCGGGCAGCGGGTGCGGACCTGGCCGATCGGTGAGCAGCGCGACCGCGCCGGACGCCGCAGCCATCGCTGCGAAGTCCGCGCCGTGCACCTTCTCCCCCGGCAGCGCGGCGTAGAGGTCACCCGGACGTACCGCACGCGAGTCATGCGTGACTCCCGTGACGGCGAGCCCCCGGACGTCGCCATCGACGGCGACCCCGGGCACCGTCGCCACGACGTCGCCGAGGAGCCGAGGCACGAGACGTGTCGGACGCAGGACGGTCGGCAGGACGGTCGGCAGGGCGTTCGCTCCGGGACGGCGCGGGAGAACGGGACGGGACGCGGTCAGGCTACCCGCGCTCATGACAGCGTCCGCGCGAGGCTCACGGCGCGAGTAGTGGAACGGTCGGCTCCGGGGCCCTTCCGGTGGGGGGGATGTGCAGCGCGCCGAGGGAGAACCCCATGACCTTCTGGAAGACCGGTGCGGCGACGACGCCACCGAAGATCACGCCAGGCTCGTCGAGGCTGACCGAGACCACGAGGCGGGGAGCGTCGGCCGGCGCGAAGCCGACGAACGAGGCGATGTATCGACCGTTGTACCGGCCGTTGGCGCCGACCTTGCGGGCTGTCCCGGTCTTCCCGGCCACCCGGTAGCCGCTGATCTGCGCGTTGGTCGCGGTGCCGCCCTCGTTGGTCACTGCCTCGAGCATGCGCGCCAGCTGCTCCGCCGTCTTCGCGGACACCACACGCATCGACCGGGTCGGCGCTGCGGGCACGAGATTGCCGTCGGCGTCGCGGCTGCCGCGCACCATCGACGGCGTCACGCGCACCCCACCATTGGCGACCGTGGCGTAGACCGACGCGATCTGCAATGACGTCGCGGACACGCCCTGACCGATGGGGATCGTCCCGGCCTGGCTGCCAGACCACCGGCGCGGCGGCGGCAGCAGGCCCGCGCTCTCACCCGGGAAGGCCACTCCGGTCCGCTCCCCGAAGCCGAACTTCCGCAGGTACTCATAGAGCCGCTCCCGGCCGAGCTGTTGTGCAACGGTGATCGTGCCGACGTTGCTCGACTTGGCGATGACGCCGGTGAAGGTCATCCGCTGAGTGCCGTTCGAGTGCACGTCCGTGAAGGTCTTGTCGGCGACCCGGATGGAGGTCGGTACGACGACGGTCGACGTCGGCGTCACCAAGCCGTACTCCAGCGCCGCCGCAGCTGTGATCACCTTGTTGACGCTGCCCGGCTCGTAGACGCTGGACACGGCGGGGTTGCCCCGCAGCTCCGGCGCCGCGGCAGCGGCCTTGTTGGGGTCGTACGTCGGCGTGGTCGCCAGCGCGAGAATCTCGCCGGTGCGCACGTCCATCACGATCGCCGTGCCACCCTTGGCACCGACTTTCGCCACCTGCTCGGAGAGCGTCTTCTCGGCGTACCACTGGATGTCGCGGTCAATGGTCAGCACCTGCGTCGTGCCAGGGGTCGGTGCGGTCTCCTTCCGCTCGCCCGACGGGATCTCCCGACCCTGCTCGTCCTCCTCGACGAGCAGAGACCCGGACCGGCCGGCAAGCCGCTGCTGCATCGCGTACTCGACGCCGCCGAGGCCACTGCCATCGCGGCCGACGAAGCCGATCACGGCAGCACCCAGCGCCTTGTTGGGGTAGACCCGACGGGTCGATCGCTCAGCGCCGATGCCGGGGATCCTCTTGCCGGCGATCTTGAGGTCGAGCAGCGTGCGCACGATCGTCGGGTCGAGGTCATGGGCAAGGTAGACGAACGACTTGTCGCGGCGCAGCTTTGCCTCGAGGTCCGCAGCCGGCAGGCCCACGAAAGGAGCCACGGCGGACGCCACCGCGGCAGGGTCGTCGACCAGCCGGGGGTTGGCGTAGAGGGACCGGGTCTCAATGTTCATCGCGAGCGTGACGCCGTCGCGGTCGACGATCGCACCACGTTGCGCCGCCAGCGGCACCGTGCGCAAGCGCTGCTGCGCGGCCTTGGCTGCGTAGACGGTCGACTCCATTCCCTGCAGCTGCACCAGACGCCCGGCCAGCGCTGTGACGACCAGCGCGATGGCGACGAGCCCGATGCGGAGCCGTCGTGCCGGGTCCCCGATACGTGAGGGACGCCGCCTCGGCGGGGTGCTCACGCGTTGGCGGGTCGCCGTGCGTGAGCTCGCGCGGTGCGGGGCGGGGCGGCTCGAGCGCACCCCGGCGGCGCGCGGAGCTGCTGCGCGCGAGCCCGGCGGCCGGGGCGGGGTGCGAGTCGGCATCAGCTGGCCTTCGGTGACGGCGTCGGTCGGGCTGACGCGGTGGCGCTCGCCGGGGTCGGTCTGGCTGTGGCGGCTGGCTTCGCGGCGGGCTCAGCCGACGACTTGGGCTTAGCTGACGCGGCGGGCTTAGCGCTGGGCTTAGCTGACGCGGCGGGTTTAGCTGACGCGACCGGCTTGGCGCTGGGCTTGACCTTCGCGGCGGGTGCTGGAGCCACCGGCGGCGCGGCAGCCGCACCGAGCACAACGCCGTCACTGAGTCGCAGGAACGCCGGGGGGCCGGCGGGCACGAGACCCAGCTCGACGGCACGAGCAGCGAGTCGCTCCGGTGCTTCGAGTGCGGCCACGTCACTGGCCAGCTGCTGCTCCTGCTCGGAGAGCAGAGCGGCCTGGCGGTCGAGATCGTGGCGGCGGAAGGCATCCTGGCCCAGCACAGTGTTGAGCCCCAGCAGGCCGAGCAGCCCCACTCCCACGACGAGCAGCGACAGCAGCACGAAGGGCGCCCGCTTCGGCCGCCACGGGGCAGGCGGTACGACGGTGAGTGCGGCCCTGGAGGCGGCAGCGCGCGCGGCCACAGCCGCTCGGGTCGACCCCGCTCGGGTTGACGCTGCCCCCGCCGGTGCAGTGCGCGCTGCCGCCGCGCCAACGGGGCTCACGCGGCCTCCCGAATCCGTTCGACAGCCCGCAGGCGCGCCGAAGCCGCCCGCGGGTTCGCCGCCGACTCCGCCGCATCCGGCTCCGAGTGCCGGCTGCCGACGACGCGCAGCTCCGGCGTACGCCCACAGCCGCAGATCGGCAGGTCCGGCGGGCAGATGCAGCCCACCAGCCCCGGCGCGAACGCGCGCTTTACCAGCCGGTCCTCGAGCGAGTGGTAGGCGAGGACGACAACGCGGCCACCGACTCGAAGCGCCGCGATTGCCGCGGGAATGGCGCGCTCGAGGACAGCGAGCTCGTCGTTGACCTCGATCCGCAGCGCCTGGAAGGTCCGCTTGGCAGGGTGCCCGCCGTGTCGCCGGGTCGCGGCGGGGATCGAGTCGCGAACCAGCTCAGCGAGCGGTCCGGTCGTCACGAAGGGCGCAGCCTCGCGAGTCTTCGCGATGGCCTGGGCGATGCGCCGGGCGAATCGCTCGTCGCCGTAGTCGGAGAGCACCCGGGCCAATGCGTCGACGGAGTAGGTGTTGACGACATCCGCTGCGGTGCGTCCCGTGGTGGGGTCCATCCGCATGTCGAGCGGGGCGTCGTGAGCGTAGGAGAAGCCCCGGTCGACCTCGTCGAGCTGCAGCGAGGACACCCCGAGGTCGAAGAGCACGCCGTCGACCTCGCTGAGGCCCAGCCGCTCTAGCAGCTCGGGCAGCTCGTCGTAGGTGGCGTGCACGGTGGAGAGCCGGTCGGCGTACGACGCCAGCCGCGCGGTGGCCAGCGCCAGCGCCTGCGGGTCGCGGTCGATGCCGACGATCTGGGTCTGCGGCAGTGCTTCGAGCAGCGCGAGGGCATGGCCGCCCATCCCCAACGTGGCGTCGACGATCACGCCGCCCGGAGTAGCTGCCGCCGCGAGCAGCGTGACGACGCGCTCGCGCAGCACCGGCACGTGCCCGTCGGGCGTTCGTGCGGTGCGCTCGCGCGGCTGCTCGGGCATAGCCGGCGCTAGGACAGGACGCGGACGGCGAGCTGGGCGAGGCCCACGACGCCGGCGGTGGAGCCCAGCGCCATGGCGAACAGCATCGCGCTGCCAGCCAGCTCGCTCACCAGCGACTGCTCGGCCGGACTGGGGGTGGGCTTGATCATGACCATGCTCTCGACCTCGTTCTCGAACGGTGACCGGTCTCGCGGACCGGTCGTGGTGGCGCCGTACGGCGGTGGACTGAGCTGGTGGCGCCGATCCTTGGCAGGTGTGCCTGCGTGAGGTCAGGTCCCGCGCCCCGGGGCCGGGGAAGGTGTCCCGGGGCGCAAGACCTCACCGCGCGCGGCGATGAGGGTCTGGGGCTAGAGCACGCCGGGCATCACCTCGTCGGCCATCTCGGCGTAGCCCTGCTCGCGGTCGGAGAGGTACGCGGCCCACGCGGCGCCGTCCCAGATCTCCACCCGCGTGTTGTTCCCGATCACGACCACGTCACGGTCCAGCCCGGCGTACTCGCGCAGTGCCGGTGGGAGCGTGATCCGACCCTGCTTGTCCGGCACCTCGTGGGAACCGGAGGAGAAGAGCACTCGACCGAAGTCGCGAGCCGCCTTCGCGGTGACCGGCGCCCCGCTCATCGCCTCGGTGACCTTGCCGAACTCGCCGAGCGGCCAGACGTAGAGGCAGCGCTCCTGGCCTTTGGTGATCACCAGGCCCTCCGCGAGCTCGTCTCGGAACTTGGCCGGCAGGAAGAGCCGACCCTTGTCGTCCAGCCGGGGTTGATGCGTGCCCAAGAACACGGCGCGCTCCCCCCTCCGACTGCTAGACGCTCCATCGGGCCCCACCATACTCCACTTTCCCCCACCGTCAACGAGATCGGCCGTATTCGCGGCCGTCGAGAGCCGCAAAACCGCAGGTCAGAGGTGGTGGAGCGGAGTGGAGGGGGTCGCGCTCCCCACATCTGGGGTGCGGGCCGACGGAACGCCACGAGATGTTGTGATCAGGTGACGGTGCGTGCCAACGGGGCGTCGAGTCCGGCGATGTTCAACTCTGTGTCATCACGCCGTTACCCCGGGCGTGTCGCGATCGCAGCACCCCTCGAACCATGACCGATTCTTCCCGGCCGTACGCCGCCGAGGAGTCATGGTTCGGCAGAGTTCAGCGCAGGACGCCGACGACGGTGTGCCGAAACCGCTCGGGCAGCAGCCGGTGGACGACGACCCGGTCGAGCAGCCGGGCGAGCGCGTCAGCGGTGCGCCACGGCACGAGCCGGGCCACGGCCGGGGCCCGGCCCCAGGTCACGTACGACGCCGTGATGAGCAAGGTGTCCAGGAAGTCGCTCGTGCTGAGCTCGACCTGGGCGAATCCCGCGGCCCGCGCGAGGTCAGCCAGCTCGGCGGCGGTGAAGACGTGCAGGTTCGAGGCCATCGAAGCCATCTCCCACCCGTGCTCCTCCGCGGGCAGCTCACCCGAGCGCAGCACGGCGAACAGCAGCCGTACGACGACCGCGCCGTGCTGCTCCACCTGCGGTGTCGGCTCGCTCAGCAGCACCACCGCTCCACCGGGGCGCAGCACCCGACGCCACTCGGCGAGCGCAGCGCGCACGTCGGGCAGGTGGTGCAGCACGCCGCGGGCCACGACCAAGTCGACCGACCCGGCTCGGACGGGCAGGCCGGTCGCGTCGCCCTGCACGAGCGGCCAGGCGCCGGCTGCCCGCGCCCGGTCGAGCATCCCCGACGACAAGTCACTGCCGACGACGTCGACGTCCGGTCGGGCCCGGCGGATCCCCGCAGCGAGGTAGCCAGTGCCGCAGCCGACGTCGAGAACCCGCTCCCCCGCCACGAGCCGTCGGCCAAGCAGGCCCTCCACCTCCGCCACCGCCTGCCGGGCGGTCTGCGCGTCGTGGACGATCGCGAACCGCTGGTCGTAGTAGTGGCACTCGTGGTCGTGGAAGGTCCGGTTGACCGCCACCGCGTCGTAGTCGATGACGCCGTACTTGCCGCGCAGAGTTCTCGCCGGCTGAGCTCCCGCCGGCTGGGGTCCTGGCGGCACAGTCATGACCGGTAGACCGCGTGGACCCAGAGGTCGGTCAGCCCGTCGACGAGCCGGGTCTGGTCGCCGCCGGGGGCCGATGCCGATTCGACACCACTCTGTGGGTCAGGGCGCTGAGTCAGCGCGACGGTCTGCTCCACCATCGCCGCGAGAGCGTGCGCCGCCAGCTCGATGTCGAGGTCCGCTCGCGCGGAGCCGGCGTCCTGCGCGGCGGCGAGGTTGGCCCGGATGCGCTCGATGAACTGCCCACGCACCTCCTCGACGAGCGCCGCGAGCGCTGGCTCGCTCGTCGCCGCAGCGAGCCACACCGCCCGGACGTCGGCATCACGGACGGACTGCGACACGAAACCGTCGATGACCCGACGTACGTCGGCCCGGAGATCGCCGCTCGTCCACTCGCCTTCCAGCAGCGTGGAGAGGTCGGCAGCGTGGCGTCGGACCAGCGCTTCGAGCACGTCCGCCTTGTTGGCGTAGTAGCCGTAGAAGGTCCCGTGACCGACCCCCGCCGTACGGCAGACGTCTTCGACCCGAGCCCGGGACCAGCCGACATCGACGAAGGCTGCGCGGGCCGCCTCGAGCAGGCGGGCGCGGGTTCGGTCACCCCGGGCGCCGGTCATGAAGACGGAGCCTGCCACACGGTTCACAGATGAGCAGGGTGGATCGTCGACGCCGACGTCGGCGTCAGCTATCGTCGAACGAGAGCCCCATCAGGAGGATCCATGTCCCAGCCCGTCGAGTGCGCCCGATGCCGTGACGAGTTCAGCGGCCGACGCCTGCTCATCGAGCAGCACGCGACCGACGACACTGGGCTCAACGTCGTCGTCGAGAAGTGCTGGACCCTGTGTGCGCCATGCGCCGAGGCAGTGATGGCCCAGGTTGGTGAGGTGTCGCCCTGGCGCAGCGACAGCCGCACGGTCGTGCTCCCCGACTCCGCGGACGAGCCGACGACCCGCGTGCACGCGCTCAGTCGGTAACACCCTGATCACACCGCCGTACCCCGGGCGACGCCTGACTGTCGGTCTGGCACACTCGACGCAACCCGTGACTGCCCGCGGCTGGGCCGCGTGATCATGACGTTCACGCGTGCGTAAAGGAGCATTCGAGTGGCCCGGCGCACGACTCGCCCGACATCAGGACGCGGCACCGGCCCGGACCTCGACGACTTCGCTGTCCACTTCGAGGCCGTGCACACCAACATCGAGACTGTCATCGAAGGCAAACCTGATGTCGTGCGCCTCGCACTCGTCGTGCTCCTCGCCGAGGGCCACCTGCTGATCGAAGACGTCCCGGGCGTCGGCAAGACGATGCTGGCCAAGGCGATCGCGCGCTCGATCGACTGCTCGGTACGACGGATCCAGTTCACTCCCGACCTGCTGCCCAGTGACGTCACCGGCGTGTCGATCTTCAACCAGGAGCTGCAGGACTTCGAGTTCAAGCCCGGCGCGATCTTCGCCAACATCGTCGTCGGCGACGAGATCAACCGCGCTTCGCCGAAGACCCAGTCGGCGATGCTCGAGTGCATGGAGGAGCGCCAGGTCACCGTCGACGGCGAGACATACGACGTCGGCCACCCGTTCATGGTCATCGCGACACAGAACCCGATCGAGATGGAGGGCACCTACCCGCTGCCCGAGGCACAGCGCGACCGCTTCACCGCGCGCCTGTCGATGGGCTACCCCGCACCGTCGGCCGAGCTGGTCATGCTCGACACGCACGGCCTCGTGTCGCCGCTGGACACTCTGTCCGCCGTCGCCGATGCCAACACGATCGCGGACATGATCTCGACGGCCCGCCACGTGCACGTCGCTGACTCGATCAAGCGCTACGTCATCGACCTCGTGCAGGCCACCCGCAGCCACCCCGAGCTCCGACTCGGTGCCTCCCCGCGCGCATCCCTGCACCTGCTTCGCGCCGCTCGCGCGTACGCCGCGACTGAAGGTCGCGACTACGTCCTTCCCGACGACATCCAAGGGCTGGCCGAGGCGGTGCTGGCCCACCGGCTGCTGCCGACTGCCGATGCGCAGATCGCTCGCCGGGAGCCGGAGCTCGTCGTCGCCGAAATCCTCGACCGGGTGCCAGTGCCGGCAGCGGGGCGGTAACCGGGCATGGAGGCTCTCCGCGGGCTGACCCTGCGCGGACGCTCCTTCGTCGCCGCGGGCGCCGCCTGCTTCCTCGCCGCGATCCTCGTGGGACAGCAGGAGATCGTCCGGCTCGGAGTCTTCCTCGTCGCCCTCCCGATGCTCGCAGCGCTCGTCGTCAGTCGCACCCGGTACCGGCTGTCCTGCACCCGCACCGTCGTACCGGGACGGCTACCTGTGGGCCACACCGCGACGGTGCGGCTGCGCCTGGAGAATGTGTCCCGCCTGCCGACCTCCGTGCTGTTCGTCGAGGATGCGGTCGCCTACAGTCTGGGCGCGCGACCGCGCTTCGTCCTGGACCGAGTGGAAGCGGGCGGCGGTCGCGAAGTGACCTACCCCGTGCGCTCCGACGTGCGCGGCAAGTTCCGCGTCGGTCCGTTGTCGGTGCGACTCACCGACCCGTTCGGCATGTGCGAGCTAACCCGCAGCTTCGCCGCTCTCGACGACCTCGTCGTGACGCCAGTCGTCTCTCCGCTGCCCAGCATCGGCCTCGGCGGCGAGTGGGCCGGTGGGGGTGACACGCAGTCGCGGGCAGTCGCCAGCTCCGGGGAGGACGATGCCTCGACGCGGGAGTACAGGTACGGCGACGACCTCCGCAAGGTGCACTGGAAGTCGACCGCACGCACCGGTGAGCTCATGGTGCGACGTGAGGAGCAGCCGTGGCAGAGCCGCGCCACAGTGCTGCTCGACACCCGACTCTCGGCGCACTTCGGCGAAGGACCTGGGTCGTCGTTCGAGTGGGCTGTTGCGGCGGCAGCATCGGTCGGTGTCAACCTCGCCCGAGCCGGCTACACCCTGCGATACATCACCGACGCCGGCATCGACCTGCAGACGCCCGGCGCGTCGTCGTCGGAGAGCCTGCTGCTCGACCAGCTGGCCGTCGTCGAGCCCTCCCGAGGTGGGTCCTTGGCGCTTGCCGCGAGCAGACTGCATCGCGGTGGGGGCGAGGGTCTCGTCGTCACGATCCTCGGCTCCCTCGACGCGGAGGAGGCCCTCGCCATCGGCCGGCTCCGGCACTCGGCGTCCTCGTGTGTCGCAGTGCTCGTCAACACGTCGAGCTGGACCACGCTCGGTGTCCGCGCTCGAGCGGAGAGCGAGGCGGCACTTGACGCCAGCGCCAGCCTGCTGCGCCAGGCCGGATGGCGGGTGCTGGTGGCCAGCCACGGCATGACGCTGGCGACTCTCTGGCCGCAAGCGTCGTTACGCGGCCAGCGCGGGATCGGGGTGCTCCGATGAAGCGGCTGTCCCCGTTGCTGCCCGCGTCGGTCATGGCGGTGCTCGGCTCGGCGTACGCGCTCAACCACGTCTTCACCCGTGGCGAGTGGATCCCCTTCGTCGTGCTGTGCGTTCTCGCGGCGTTCGCGTTCGGCGCGCTGGCACGTCAGCTCGACGTACCCGCCGTGCTTTCCCCCGCCCTGTCCCTCGTCGGACTCGTCGTCCTCGCCGGGCTGGTCTTCCACGCGGACTCCACCTTCGTCGGAGTGCCCACTCTCGAGACGTTGCGACTCCTAGGCGAGCAGCTCACCGAGGGCTTCGCGGACATTCGCGAGCTGGCCGCTCCAGTCGAGAGCAACGACGCGCTGCATCTCGTCACCGGGGGCGGCGTCTTCCTCATCGCGATGGTCGTCGACCTGACCGTCTTCGCCGCCCGGCGACCAGTCGGCGCCGGCTTGCCGCTGCTGATCCTCTACATCGTGCCCGCCGCGATGCGTGAGGGCATCGGGGCGCTGCCGTTCGTCATCGCCGCGCTGTCCTTCGTCGGCCTGCTCGTCGCCGAGGGCCGCGAGCGGGCTCGCGGCTGGGGTCGTCGGCTGGTCGGCGTCGATGTCGCGCAGGAGCTCATCGACACCTCTCCGGTCTCGCGAGTCGGCCGACGAATCGGACTAGCGGCAGTGAGCATCGCCCTCGTCGCGCCGGCCATCGTGCCTGACCTCGGTCAGGGTCTGATCGACACGAGCACTGGCAGTGGGGTCGGCTTCGGCGACGGACCAAGCACCGTCTCCGTCATCAACCCCTACGTCCAGCTCAAGCCACAGCTGCGCAGCGACGACGAGACAGCGCTGCTACGGGTGCGCACCGCCAACCCGCAATTCCTCCGCCTCACCTCCCTGGACCGCTTCGACGGCGCGATCTGGTCGCCTGGTCGCACCTCGGCAACCAAGGACTCCCGCGTGTCGAGCAAGCGCGACCTGCCCGACGCGAAGGGGCTCGACGACGACACCGCTGATATCGCGACAGCGCGGATCGAGGTGGTCAACCTCAAGTCCAACTGGCTGCCTGTGCCGTACGCCCCGAAGCGAGTCGACGTCGATGGCGACTGGCGCTACCTCGATGTCAACCAGACCATCTTCAGCACCCGCACCGACACACAGAGCATCGGCGGCGACTCCGACCAGTACACCGTCACGTCGGTAGTGCCCGAGCCGGACGCAGCTGAGCTGCGCGACGCCGACGTGCCCGACGACAAGGACCTCGCGCCGTACCTGCAGGTGCCGCAGCTCGAGTCGCAGCTGATCTTCGGTGCGCTCGGGGAAGCGACGCAAGGCGCCGAGACGCCGTACGAGAAAGTCGTCGCGGTCCAGAACTACTTCCAGAGCGGACGCTTCGCCTACGACCTCGAGGTGCCGGCGCTCAAGGAGGGCAACGACCTCGACGGGTTCCTGCGGGAGCGGCGCGGCTACTGCGAGCAGTTCGCCGCGACCATGGCCTACATGGTGCGCCTGCTTGACCTGCCTTCGCGCGTCGCGATCGGATTCACCCCGGGCAACCTGGTCGAGGGCACTGACGACCTCTACGTCATCACCAACAAACATGCCCACGCCTGGCCTGAGGTCTACTTCGAGGGCGCCGGCTGGTTGCGCTTCGAGCCGACGCCGCGCAGTGACGACCGCGCGCAGACCAATCCGCCGGCATACGCCGATACCGGCACCCTCGGCGCTGCGCCGGACCCGTCGGCCCCCGCTGCACCCTCTGCAGCGCCCTCAGCTGCACCGACGACCTCCGCCGCGCCGGGTGGCGACAACGACCCGAGTGACCGCCTCGGCGACGAAGGGGCTGATGCCCCACAGGCCGCGGCCGGCTCGACCCGGGCTCGCCGCAGCGGCCTAGTCCTGCTGGCTCTCGCGGTCCTCGGAGCGACGCCGGCCGTATCGCGCCTGGTCCTGCGCCGCGGACGCGCTCGCCGAGCCGTGACCGATACCGACCGGGTGCACGTTGCGTGGGCGGCGATGGCCGACGACGCAGAGGATGCCGGCTTCGCGCTGCGCGCGGCCGACACCCCGCGGAGCGCGGGGGCCTGGCTCATCGCGACCGCTCAGCTGTCACTGACCGCCGGCGACGAGGTGCGCGACCTAGCCCGGGCCGAGGAGCGGGCCCGCTACGCGCGAGCCTGTCCCGACCCGAGCGGTCTCGACGCGACAGTGGTCGCGATCCGCAAGGCGCTCGTCGCCAACGCACCATGGGGGCGCCGCCTGCGCATCCTGATGCTCCCGACGTCGACGCTGCGCCAGGCACGCGAGGGAGCAGCCGGAGCGTTCGACCAGGTCATCCGGCGACGCGATCGGGTGCTTCGCTCCGTCGAACGGCGGCTCGCCCGACGTGCTGTGAACTAGCGCCCCTGCGCCGGAAGTTCGCCGCATGGTTTCATGATCATGAGCGCCCTCACGCGCTAGGAGGCGGTGGGGATGCTCATGATCTTCGTCGTAACCCCGGCCGGACTACGTGTACTAGCGGTCGCGGTCTTCCCAGCGGCGCTTCCAGCGGGCCTCGATGCGACCCAGCACGCCGGACCGCTCACCGGGCTCAGCAGATGCCGACAGCCTTCGGTTGGACTTGCGGCGCGGGGAGCGCGCAGGTGCCGCGCCACCGTCACGACCGCCCGCTCGACCGCTAAGGCGCTGCAGGCTGCGAACGATGACCAGGCATGCGCCCAGCATCAGCACGAAGCCGGCGACGCCCAGCGCCCACAGCGACAGGGCAGCGCCGACAACCAACGCCACCAGGCCGGCCACGAGGGCGGCGGCAGCTCGGCGGATCCGTCGTACCAGATGGGTCTTCAGGTCGCTGGAGCGCACGGCGGAGGCAAACTTCGGGTCCTCGGCATAGAGCGCCCGCTCGATCTCGTCGAGCATGTGCTGCTCGTGCTCCGACAGTGGCACGACGCTCCTCTCGACAGTAGGCCCGACCGTTGGCTCTTATACCCCGCGCTGATCAGGATACGTTCGCGCGCGGGGCCGGGAAAGCCGTAGGCAGTGTTTTCTACTGGTGTTCGGGCCGGGGCACGGAAGGGTTCGGCCGCTCGGTCGGCCGGACCAGGCTGGCCGGCCGCACCGCGCCGTCGCCGAAGCGCCGCGCGGCCCGGTCGACCGCGAGCTCTGCATCTCGCCGCCCGACGGCCGGACTGTCGAACGCGAGCTGCTCTAAGGCACCCTGCGCGGGAATCAGCTTCTCGACTCGAACCCCAACCAGGCGCAGCGGCGTGCTGCCGAGCGCGAGCGCGTCGTAGAGATCGCGTGCCGTCGCGTAGACCTCGTGCGTCACGTCGGTGGCGATGGGAAGCGTGCGCGACCGCGTGATCGTCCTGAAGTCGGCGAAACGCACCTTAATGGCGATCGTTCGGCCCACGTGCCCGCTCTGCCGCAGCCGGCTCGCGGTGCGCTCGGCCAGTCGCAGCAGCTCACGATGGATCACGTCCGGGTCGCTGATGTCCTCGGCGAACGTCTCCTCAGCGCCACAGCTCTTCTCCGGCTCATGAGGTACGACGTCGCGCTCGTCACGCCCCCAGGCCAAGGCATGCAGATGGGCACCGAGACTCGGACCGAGCGCCGCGGTCAACGTCGCGACGTCGGTACGGGCCAAGTCGGCGACCGTGCGAAGCCCATGGCGGACGAGCACCTCCTCCGTGCGCTCCCCCACGCCCCACAGGGCGGCGACGGGCAGCGGGTGCAAGAAGTCGAGCACACCGTCTCGGGGCACGACCAGCAGCCCGTTCGGCTTGCACCGGGCGGAGGCGAGCTTGGCGACGAACTTCGTGCTCGCGACGCCCACCGAGCAGGTCAGCCGCTCCTGCGTCGCCACCCGCTCTCGGATCCAGGCTCCGATCGCGGCCGGCGGTCCCATCCGGCGGATCGCGCCCGCCACGTCGAGGAACGCCTCGTCGAGGGACAGCGGCTCCACCAGGGGCGTGACCTCGTGGAAGACCGCCATGACCGCGTTGGACGCGGCGGAGTACGCCGCGAAGTCCGGTGGGATCACGACCGCCGTCGGGCACAGCCGACGAGCCCGGGCCATCGGCATCGCCGAGTGGACCCCGAACACCCGGGCCTCGTAGCTCGCCGCGCAGACCACGGATCGGCGGCCGGTGCCGCCGACGAGCACGGGACGCCCGCGCAGCTGCGGGTCTCGGCGCACTTCAACGCTGGCGTAGAAGGCGTCCATGTCGACGTGCAGCACCGTGGTACCGGTGTCGTCTGCGGGCGGACCTGACTGGGGGCCGGCGGGCGCGACCCGGCCGCGGCTCACGGCGCGGGCGCGAGCTCGACCGGCGGGACAGCCTCCGCCGGGGCGGTCGATCCACCGGCATCCGGCGAACCCACCGGCGCGGGCTCGTCGTCGCGGGACCGGGTGACGGCGTACATCCCCGCCCCCACGACGACCAGCGCCACGCCCGTCCCGAGCATCCGATGGCGAACGGGGCCGCCGATGACCTCGCCCACGAGCAGCGCGACGAGACCGAGCGCGCATTGCTGCAGGATGCTGACGAAGGCCATCGCGCGACCGATCACGGCACCCGGCGTACGGCGCTGGATCAGCGAGAAAGCCGGAGGAAGCGTCCGGCCGAAAGACAGGCCGATGGCGAGGTTCCAGAGCACAGCCTGGGTGAGCGACGTTGCGGTGGAGTAGCCCGCGGTGCACACGCCGACCAGGGCGAGCGCGAAGCCGATGGCCGGCACCGGTCGCGCCACCACCGGGCGGCGGGCCACGAGGACCGCCGAGAGGCACGAGCCGAAACCGGCCGCGGCGTAGACCGCGCCGAGACTGCCCTCGCGGGCGCCCACCTCATCGGCGAGGAAGTTGGGCTCGAGGGTGAAGAGCGCGCCGATGAACCCGAACAGCGCGATCAGGCAGACACTGGTCAGCCGTAGCGTGGCATCAGAGGTCAGCACCCGGGCGCCAGCGGCGAGCTCGCCGAGCCGGCCGCGCCAACCGAGCACCGCAACGCGGGCGAAGGCGACCGGAGCAGGCACCCGGAGCAGAAGCATGGCGCCTGCCCCGTAGAAGACCGCGCCCGCGAAGAACGCTGGTCCGCTGCCGCCGACGCGGATGAGCCCACTTGCCAGCAGGGGGCCGAGCACGATCGAGCCCTCGCCGGCTGCCGCCATCAGGCCGTTGGCCGCGCCCAGCTGGTTCGGGCCGACCGTACGCGAGAGCAGGCCGAAAACGGACGGTCGGAGCAGCGCGACGACAGCGCTGAGCAGCAGCGCACCCAAGTACAGACCGCCCACCGACTCGACCTGCGTGAGCATCAGCAGGACGGCGCTGCCGGCCGCATACGAGACGAGCAAGGTGCGTCTAGGGCCGAGCCGGTCGACGGCCAGGCCGGTGAACGGCGACAGGACGATCAGCGGCAGGGTCAGCAGGGCGGTGAGCCGGGACGACTCCGACGTACCGGACGAGGACAGCAGTGTCAGTGCAGTGGTGAGGAAGAGCCAGTAGCCCGCCACGCTGACACCGTGAGCGACGAGAAGCGCGCGGAACTCCGGCTTGGCGACGGCGTCAGCGCCCTCACCAGCGAGCCGGCGGGCCCACTGGCGGGTGCGCGGGGTCATCGGGTGGCCCGCTGGGCGAGCACATGCAGCTGGGTGGCGAGTTCGGCGTACGGCGAGCGCCGCGAGGCGGCCAGCTCGAGCGTGACCAGAGCCTCGAACGCCGCAGCGTCGGCGTCGATGAGGGCACCCGGCACCAGGTCGGTGAAGACCCGGACTCCGTGTACGTCGACGGGGGCCAGCCCGGCCGCCGCGACGAGCCCGACAAGCTCGTCCCGGCCGAAGCGGCGCAGGGCCGCGTCAGCGACGCCCCACCGGCCATCGGGGTCGTCCATCGCTGTGACCGCCTCGGCGAAGTGACCGGAGAGAGCGCGGGCGAGCACGGCCGCGCTGCGGTTGGCGACGAGCACGCTGGCCAGGCCACCCGGACGCAGTGCGGCGGCGACCGTCGCCAGGCCGGCGGCCGGGTCCTCGACGACTTCCAGCACGCTGTGGCAGAGCACGAGGTCGACCGAGCCGGGTTCGACGACGTCGAGCAGGGTGTCGAGGTCGCCCTGGACCGCGGTGAGCTCCAGCGCTCGGCCGGGCGCCTCCTCGGCAGCTCGACGCTCGAGCGCCGCCAGGCTGTCGGGGCTCGGGTCGACCACAGTGACGCGATGACCGAGCAGCGCGAGTGGCACCGCGAGACCGCCGGTGCCGCCTCCCGCGTCGAGCACGTGGACGGAGCCGCCCAGCCCCGCGAGGGCCTCGGTCAGCACCTGCCAGACGACCGCTCCGCGCACCCGGCCCCAATGGGTGAGCGACGGGGCGGTCACGGCAGGCTCCTCAGGGCGTGAGAGTCGTACGACGGCGTACGCCGAGCCTAACCGGGGGGTCGGACATCACCGACCGTTTTATCGCCGCGAACAATTCCCGGGCCGTGCGCACGGCCCGGGAAGAATCGGTCATGGTTCGCTGTCTCAGCCGTCGAGCAGGCCCATGCCGCGGGCCCAGGAGGTGACGTAGGCCGGGTCCTCGGCGGGCTTGGCGTCGTCGGCGATCGTCAGCGGCGCGATGCACTCGATCATCACCGCGATCTCATCCGCCATCGTCTTCGTCGCGGCACGCTCCGCGGCGCCCGGCTGCGGGCCGTGTGGCGCACCCTGCGGGTGCACGGTGAGCCAGCCCTCGCCGATGCCCTTGCGGGAGAAGAAGTCACCGCGGCTGTAGAAGATCACCTCGTCGTTGTCGACGTTGGCGTGGAAGAACGGCACCCGCAGTGACTCGGGGTCGGTCTCGAACGGTCTCGGCACGAAGGTCGCGATGTCGAAGCGGCCACACCGGAAGGTCGTGTGCACCGACGGCGGCAAGTGGAATCGGTGCGAGCCGATCGGGCGGATGTCGCTGGTGTGCAGCCGCCATGGCGCGAGGTCGCCGGCCCAGCCGACCGCAGTGAACGGGTTGTGCGGATAGGTGAAGGTGGTCCACTCCCCCAGCCGCTGCACCCGGACCCGCCACTTTGCATCCGCGCCGCCGTCCCAGTCGGTCGGCGGGGCGGTCCAGGGCTCCGGGGTCGCGATGACTCCCGGGTCGACGACGGCGTGCCGGCCGAGCAGCGGACCGAAGTCGGGCAGGGTCACGGGCGACGTCGACTCGATGACGAGCAGGAACGACTCACTGCCGTCGGGCACCCATCGGTGCGCCACGCCGCGCGGCAGCACGAGGTAGTCGCCCGCCGCGTAGCCGAGCGGGCCGAAGTCGGTCTGCAGCACTCCGCTGCCGTGATGGACGAACACGACCTCGTCCGCGTCTGCATTGCGAACTGCCCACGGCATCGCCGTACGCCGACGTGACACAGCGACCCGCAGATCGGCGTTGTGCAGGACGACGGTGCGCCCACCCTCGGCGTCGTCAGCGTCGGGCGGCGTCAGCTGGTTGAGGTCGAACGCTACCGGCCGTAACGGCCCGTCCACCTCGACCCACGCCGTCGCGGGGATGGTGCGGTAGAGGTGCGACACCGGCCCGGCGAACGCCGCGCGACCGTGCTCCTCCTCGGTCAGCCCCTCCGGAATGCCCACATGCGTGGCCTTGGCCACCCGTCCCTTGCGCTCCATGTCCGCGATGGTACGGCGGCGCGTGTCCACAAGAGTGCGTCGGAGCCAGGCGCTGTCGGTGGTGGCGGTTACTGTCGAAACCATGACCACGCTGGACGACCGCCCCGCTCTCGGCTCGCTGAGCCCGTCCCGAGGCAGCGACTTCAAGAGCTGCCCGCTCAAGTACCGCTTCCGGGTGCTTGACCGCCTCGACGAGCGGCCCAGCTCGGCCGCCGTCCGGGGCACGCTCGTGCACGCCGTGCTGGAGCATCTCTTCGACGCACCCGCCGAGGAGCGTTCCGTCGAGCTGGCCCTGTCCCTGGTCGAGCCGGAGTGGGCGGCGCTGCTCGTCGAGCGGCCGGAGTGTGCCGAGCTGTTCGCACCGGTCGCCGAGACTGGCCCGGCCGCTGATGGAGCTGACGGACCCGTCGCCACGGGTGAGGCACTGGCCGCGTGGCTCGAGTCCGCGCGAGCACTGGTTCAGACCTACTTCACGTTGGAGGACCCCACGGGGTTCACCCCGGCAGAGCGGGAGCTGCGCGTCGAGCACGTGCTCGACCCGGCCGGCGTCCAGCTGCGCGGCATCATCGACCGGCTCGACGTGACTGCCGACGGCGATCTCATCGTGAGCGACTACAAGACCGGCCGGTCCCCCGGGCTCGGTTTCGAGGAGTCGGCGTTTTTCGGGCTCAAGTTCTACGCCCTGCTGCTCTGGCGCACCCGCGGGGTGATCCCGCGCCAGCTACGACTGATCTACCTCGGCGACGGGGTCGTCCTGCCGTACGAGCCGGACGAGGCGCAGCTGCTTGGCTTCGAGCGGATGGTCACTGCGCTGTGGTCGGCGATCCGCACCGCGACCGAGCGCGGCGACTGGCGGCCTCGGCCGTCGAAGCTGTGTGACTGGTGCGACTTCAAGTCGCTCTGCCCGGAGTTCGGCGGCACGTTGCCTCCACTTCCCGCGGTGGACATCTCGCCGTGCGCCACTGTTGACGTCGACGACGCCACCGAGAGGATCTAGCTGCGATGCCTGTGCCCCACGCCACCGCATAGTCGGAGTGCTCGCTGCCGTGCGCCCGGCCCGCCGGGCCGCGCGTCTCGACATCCTCGCCGCGATCACGCACGAGTGACCTGACCTCGCCAGCCTGCCGCCTAGGTGCGTAACCTCCCGGGTGATATGTCGACCACCCTGGGAAACCTCGACTGGGACCAGTTCGTCGGGCGCGCCCACGAGCTGGGAGAGGTGTCCGCTGCGGTCGCCGCTGCGTGTGCTGGTCCCGGCCGCCTGGTGCTGGTTTCGGGCGAACCCGGGATAGGCAAGACCCGACTCTGCGACGAGGTCTCCGCCATCGCCGAGGCCGCCGGCGCGCTGGTGCTGCTCGGCTCGTGCTACGAGTCCGGCGCCGCGTTGCCGTACATGCCCATTGTTGAAGCACTGACGGCGTATGCCGAGCGGGCCGGGCTCGCCTCCGTCGGCGCGCTGCTCGGCGACCGGCTACCCGATGTGGTCCGGCTGGTGCCGGCACTTCGCCCGCTCGCCACAGCGCGCAGCGAGGCTCCTGACGCGGTCAGCACCGATCCAACCGACCGCTACGAGGTCTTCGACAGCATCTGCGGGCTCCTTATCGACGCGTCGGCGACCACCCCACTGGTGCTTCGGTTGGAGGACCTGCACTGGGCCGACCGCCCGACCTTGCTGCTCGTGCAGCACATTGTTCGGCGGCTGCGCTCGGGCCGGATCGCTGTGGTGGCGACGTACCGCGACACCGACCTGGACCGCACCCATCCGCTGGCCGACGTGCTGGGCGAGTGGCGCCGGGACCGCTCCTGCTTGCGAGTGCGGCTGCGTGGGCTGGCCGAGCGCGAGGTCGGCGAGCTGCTCGCCGGCGTGGCCCACCACGACCTCGATGCCAGCGGCCGGCGGCTGACCGCCGCGCTGCACCGCGAGACGGAGGGCAACCCGTTCTTCATCGGGGAGACGTTGCGACACCTGGTCGAGGCGGGCGCGATCGTCTGGCAGGGCGGGCGGTGGGTCGGCGAGGACGCGTCGATCATCAAGGTCGGCATCCCCGAGGGAGTCCGGGAAGCCGTCGGTCGCCGGCTCTCGCGACTGTCCGAGGAGTGCCAGCAGTCCCTCATGCGCGCCGCGGTGCTCGGTCGGCACTTCGACCTGGCCGCGTTAGAGAAAATGACCGGGTTGGAGCCGGACGTCGTCCTCCACCACGTCGAGGAGGCACTGAGCGCCCAGCTCGTCGTCGAGCAGCGTGCGTCGAGCACAGCGGCGTACGCCTTCAGCCACGCGCTCGTCCGGCAGACGCTCTACGACGAGCTGAGCCTGCCCCGCAAGCAGCGGCTGCACCTCCAAGCCGCCGAGACCATCGAAGCGGTGTACGCCGACCGGCTCGACCGCTACGCATCTGCGCTGTCCGAGCACTACCGCTTCGCTGGTGCCGCCGCCGACCCCGAGCGAGCCTTGCGCTGCATGCTTCAGGCCGCCGCCGCAGCCCGTGACGTCTACGCCTGGGAGGAGGCGGTCGACCACCTCGAGGGTGCGCTCGAGCTGATGGAGGACACCGGCCGGGCGGCTGGGGAGCGGGCTCAGACGCTCGAGTGGCTCGGTGACCTGCTTTACATCGCGGCGCACGACTTCGACCGCGGCATCGGCTACCTCGAGCGCGCGCTGGCGCTTTACGAGTCGATGGGGATGACCGAGCGCGCCGCGCAAGTGCACTCCCGGCTCGGGCGTGACCTGTCGACGTACTGGAACCACACCGACGTCAACCGGGCGGACGCACACTTCGAGGCAGCCCGACCGGTCTTGAGTACGGGGCCGGCGCGCGCTGCCCAGGGCTACTGGTACGCCGGGTTGGCCTCCACCGCCATCTGGCGGCTGGATACCGCGGGCGGTCTGGCTGCCGCCGAGCGGGCCCTTGAGATCGCGGACAAGCTGGGCAGCACCACGCTGAGAGAGGCGACCGAGAGCGTGCGCGCCTGGCACCTGGCCGCCGCCGGAATGTTCGGCGAGGCGCTCACCATGGCTGAGCGGGCCGCCCGCAGCACGCACTTCGTCGCCGGATTCCAGGGCGGCTGGCTGCACGGCGCGATCCTCAACAACCTCTGGTCGCCACGCGACGCACTCGGTGTCCTCGCCCGCACCCGCGCGTTGACCTCACTCGCCCAGGCCCCCATGCAGCGGGACATGCTGCTGTCGATGACGTCGTTAGCAACAACCCTCGGTGGGGACCTGCCCGCCGCTAGGGCAATCGTCGACGACAATGGGTGGGCGGGAACGTTCGGCGACCTCCTCACGCGGCTGCACGGCGGGCCGTGGGACGGACTGCGGGAGGGCTACACCGCGCACGCGGCCGAGCGTCGTCGCGCCGGTGACCGGTTCACCGAGTCCTTCTCCTGCCACTGGTGCGCCGTGCTGCTGCAGGCCCAGGGCGATGTCGAGCAGGCCCAGTCCTACGCCGACCGAGCGGTGGACCTGACCACGGATCCGGGCGCGCCGATGTACGAGGTGCAGGCCCGGACGGTGGCCGCCGAGATCGCGGTCGAGCGCGGGGCCCTCGACCAGGCCCGAGTGCACCTGGCCAGGTGCGCAGAGCTGACCGGCAACGGCGAGGACTGGCTGGGCACCGGTGACCGGGTGCAACTGGCCCGCGCCGCGCTCCTGCTGGCCGAGGGCGATGCCGGCCGGGCCGGCGACCTCGCGACCGACGTGCGCAGCTCCCTGGCTCGTCGCGGCCTTGCGTTCGCCGAGCTCGAGGCCGGGCACCTGCACGGCCGAGCCCTGCTCGCGGCCGGGCAGCGCGACGCTGCCGCCGACGTGCTCACCGAGGTCGTCACCACCTATCGCTCCCTCGGTGCTGCGCCCGGGTGGAGTAACCGGGTCCTTCGCGATCTCCTGGCGGCCGGTGGCAGCGCACCGCCGTCGGACCACATTCAGACGGTTGCCGACGAGGCGATGGCCGACCGACCCGACCTGCGCGCGCATGCGGCGGCGGACGGCACACTGACCATCCTGTTCAGCGACATCGAGGGCTCGATGGCGCTCACCGAGACGCTCGGCGACCGCCAGTGGCTGGCCGTGCTGCGTCAACACGACGAGCTGATCCGGGTCGAGCTGGCCCGCCATGGCGGCACTGCGGTCAAGACCGTCGGAGACGGCTTCATGGCGGTGTTCACCAGTGCGCGCCGTGGAGTGGCGTGCGCGGTGGCGATCCAGCAGGCGCTGGCCGACCTCGTCGCGGCCGGCGCGCCAGTCGGCGTGCGGATCGGGCTGCACACGGGCGAGGTCACGGCTGACAACGGCGACTTCTACGGCCGGCACGTCAACGTGGCCGCTCGGGTGGGCGGCGTCGCGGGTCGGGGCGAGGTGCTGGTCTCGGCCTTGACCCGGGAGCTGGTCGCCGGCCAGGACTTCGCGTTCGGCCCAGAACGCCAGGTCGAGCTCAAGGGCACGACGGGCGTCACCACCGTCGTCCCGGTCGAGTGGCGGGCGACGGCCCACGATGGGTGACCTCTTCGATGACTCCGCGGTCGTCGGTGCCACGGGCGCTACTCGTAGGCCTCGCCGGGAAGGCGGCGGCAGTCGTATCCTCGGTCGCACAACCGTGCGCCGTACACCTGGGAGCCTGCCGTGCCTGCGATGCCGACCGCGAAGACCGACCTCGTCTACCGCGTGCCGCCGACCTTCGACTCAGTCGAGGACGAACGGCTACACCGCAAGCAGCGCCTCGCCGCGGGATTTCGCCTGTTCTCCAAGTTCGGCTTCGAGGAAGGCATCGCCGGTCACATCACCGCGCGCGACCCTGAGTGGACGGACGCTTTCTGGGTCAACCCGTTCGCAATGCCGTTCGCTCACATCCGAGTCAGCGACCTCATCCTGGTCAACCACCAGGGCGAGGTGATCGATGGCAAGCACCCGGTCAATGCCGCGGCGTTCGCCATCCACTCCCAGATCCACCAGGCGCGACCCGACGCCGTCGCTGCCGCACACTCGCACTCCGTGCACGGCAAGGCCTACTCGTCGCTCGGTCGCCTCCTCGACCCGATCACCCAGGACGTGACGGCCTTCTACGGCGACCACGGGCTCTTCGACGACTACACCGGCGTCGTGCTCGACCCCGAGGAGGGCAAGCGGATCGCGCACGCCCTCGGCGACAACAAGGCCGCAATCCTGCGCAACCACGGGCTGCTCACCGTCGGCACGTCGGTGGACACCGCGGTCTGGTGGTTCATCACGATGGAGCGGTCCTGCCAGGCGCAGCTGCTCGCCTCCGCGGCCGGCACTCCGATCCTCATCGACCCGGAGCAAGCAGAGCTGACCAGCAAGCAGGTCGGCAGTGAGTTCGCCGGGTGGCTGTCGTTCCAGCCGCTCTTCGACAAGATCGTCCGCGAGCAGCCCGACCTCCTCGACTGAGCCGACGTACGACAAAGCCCTCCGGCCCACTAGCTCAAGCGGACCGAAGGGCTTTGCATTGTCGAGTCAGATGCAGGTGACCCACATCTTCACAACGTCGCCGGGCGAGAGCGCGTTGCCATCGACGCTACGGGTGTTCACGACGTAGATCCGGTCGCGGCCGAATGCCGGGCCGATGAAGCTCTCCAGGATGACGACATCGGTCCGCATCAACTGGAATCCGCCGCTGACGAGCACGCCGCCCTGTTGGCAGAGCATTCCACCGAAGATGCCGTTGTTGTTGCTGCCGGCGGGCAGGGTCAACATGCGCGACTCCTCGTGCGGGGTAATCGTCGCCGCCGGACCCTGCGGACCCTGCGGACCCTGCGGACCCTGCGGACCTTGCGGACCCCGCGGACCGTCAGCGCCAGCCGCACCCTGGGGACCGACGGCTCCGTCAGCTCCATCAGCGCCGGCCGGACCCTGCGGACCCCGCGGCCCAGGTGCGCCGTCAGCACCGGCCGGACCTTGCGGACCCACAGCACCTTCCGGACCCGTAGCGCCCTGCGGCCCGACACTGCCTGCCCGGTTCCATGACGTGGTCATCTCGCTGGACCTGCACTCTGCAGCGTCCTGGACGATTCGCACGCTGCCAGAGTTCTTGTGGATGCAGGCCTGGATCACGTCCGACTCGCCGCTCTGTGCCATTGCTACGCCGCCGGTGACCACTCCCCCGGCCATCAGCCCGGCCGCCACTATCCAGACCGGTCCTCCACGTCGTCGCATTGACCTCTCCCCCTTCGTAGTGCCGCCCAATGCGGCAGAACCCACTCTTCGGATCGACGTACGCCGATGCCGTGCGAAATCCGACACGCCCGAAGTCGACTACCCGACAAGCTGCGCCAGCGTGTCGATGTCGATGTCGCGGAGTGACTCGACAATGAGCAGCCGGGCGGCTGGCTCGATGACCTGCAGCTCCGGTACGGCGACGCACACGGCGCCCGCCGCGAGCGCCGACTGCACACCAGCGGCAGAATCCTCGAACACGACGCAACACCGCGGGTCGACGCGGAGCGCCGCAGCCGCGAGCAGGTAGGGCTCCGGGTCGGGCTTGGCGTTGGCCACCTCGTCACCGGCCAGCGTCATTGCAAAGCGGTCGGCACCGAGCGTCTCCAGCGCCGCGTCGACGAGCACTCGGAAGGACGAAGACACCAGCGCCAAGGGCACGCCGCGCGTCGCGAGCGAGTCGAGCAGGTCGACCGCGCCCGGCCGCAAGGGCAAACCGCCGCGGAAGAGATCGACCATCCGGGCCAGCAGGAAGTCGGCGACCTCGGCGGACGACGCGCTGGATCCGGCGTACCGCAGCATGATCGGCACCGCCGCGTCGAGCCGGTGGCCCATGCACGCGGCCTTGGCCGCGTCCGACCACGGCACGTCACCGAGCGACGCGAAGAGCTCCGTCTCAGCAATAGTCCACAACGGCTCGCTGTCGATCAGCAGCCCATCCAGATCAAAAAGGGCGGCCTGGAGACCTTGTCTCACCCCGTCACCTAAGGTGCCCCGACCGGACCGTTCGGCGTTTCGTCAGCAGTCGGGTCGATCGATCTGGGGTTGGGGCTGACGAAACGCCGAACGGTCCTCTGAGGGTGGCTTACACCCGGCCCCGACTCGTCACTCACCGGGCGGCGAAGTACTTGGCTTCGGGGTGGTGGACGATGATCGCGGACGTCGACTGCTCCGGCTCGAGCTGGTACTCCTCGGAGAGCTCGACGCCGATCCGCGACCACTCCAGCAGCTCGGCGACCTTGGCCTGCTCTTCCAGGTCGGGGCACGCGGGGTAACCGAAGGAGTAACGCGACCCGCGGTAGGCCTGCTTCGACAACATCGCAGCGAGGTCGCCGGAGTCCTCGGCCGCGAAGCCGAGCTCCTCGCGCACTCGCGCATGCCAGTGCTCCGCGAGCGCCTCGGTCAGCTGGACGGACAGCCCGTGCAGCTCGAGGTAGTCGCGATAGGCATTGCGGGCAAAGAGCTCGCCAGCCACCTCGGACACGCGACGGCCCATCGTCACGACGTGGAAGGCCACGACGTCGACCTCGCCGGACTCCTCAGCCCGGAAGAAGTCGGCGAGGCACAGTCGCCGGTCACGGCGCTGCCGGGGGAAGGTGAAGCGCAACCGCTCGCTGCCGTCGTCATGCAACACGATGAGATCGTCGCCCTTGCTGACGCACGGGAAGTATCCGTAGGCCACGGCCGCCTCAAGCGTGCTCTCGGCCTGCACCTGCGCCAGCAGTGCACGAAGCCGGGGACGCCCCTCGGTCTCGACGAGATCGTCGTACGACGGACCGCTGCCGCCACGTGATCCGCGCAGTCCCCACTGCCCCATGAACAGAGCGCGCTCGTCGAGCCAGCTGGCGTAGTCGGCGAGTGCGATGCCCTTGACGACCCGCGCCCCCCAGAACGGCGGCGTCGGTACGACGTTGTCCGTCGCGACGTCGGAGCGCGCCGCCAGCAGCGACTCGTCGACCTCAGGAAGCTGGCGCGCGCGGGACTGCCGGGCCAGCCGTTCGGCCCGATCGGCGAGGACCGCATCATCAACTGGGGGCTTCGGCATCGCTCCGCCCGGCACCGAGCCCCGGCGCAGAGACATCAGTGCATCCATCAGGCGCAAGCCCTCGAAGGCGTCCCGCGCATAGCGGACGTCACCGTCGTAGACCTCGGCCAGGTCCCGCTCGACGTAGCCGCGGGTCAGCGCCGCGCCACCGAGGATGACCGGGAACCGGCCGGCCATCCCGCGGGAGTTCAGCTCCTGCAGGTTCTCCTTCATGATGACCGTGCTCTTCACGAGGAGACCGCTCATGCCGATCACGTCGGCGGAGTGCTCCTCTGCCGACTCGACGATCGCGGAGATCGGCTGCTTGATGCCGAGGTTGACCACGGTGTAGCCGTTGTTGCTCAAGATGATGTCGACGAGGTTCTTGCCGATGTCGTGGACGTCGCCCTTGACCGTGGCGAGCACGATGGTGCCCTTGCCGTCGGTGTCGGCCTTCTCCATGTGCGGCTCGAGGTGCGCCACGGCGGACTTCATCACCTCCGCCGACTGCAGGACGAAGGGCAGCTGCATCTCACCGGAGCCGAAGAGCTCGCCGACGACCTTCATACCGCCGAGCAAGGTGTCGTTGATGATCTCAAGTGGTGGGCGGGTGACCATCGCCTCGTCGAGATCGGCCTCGAGGCCGTTGCGCTCGCCGTCGATGATCCGCCGCTCCAACCGCTCGGACAGCGGCAGCAGCGCTAGCTCCTCCGCGCGAGTCAGCCCGCTCGTCGACGCCTCGACGTTCTCAAAGAGCTCGAGGAACTTTGTCAGCGGGTCATAGGCGCCGTTGCCTGTCGCCGGGTCGGCGGGCCGTCTGCGGTCATAGACGAGATCGAGCGCCACCTCGCGCTGCTCATCCGGGATCCGCGACATCGGCAAGATCTTCGCGGCGTGGACTATGGCGGAGTCGAGCCCGGCCTTGACGCACTCGGCGAGGAAGACGGAGTTGAGTACGACGCGCGCGGCCGGCTTGAGCCCGAAGGAGATGTTGGACAGGCCGAGGATCGTCTGCACGGCGGGGTGCCGTCGCTTGAGCTCGCGGATCGCCTCGATCGTCGCCGCGCCGTCGCCGCGGGACTCCTCTTGACCGGTGCCGAGGGTGAAAGTCAGCGTGTCGACGAGGATGTCGCTTTCCTGCATCCCCCACTCGGTGGTCAGCACCTCGATGAGCCGCTCCGCGACGCGCACCTTCCATTCGACGGAGCGCGCCTGGCCTTCCTCGTCGATACACAGCGCGACGACGGCCGCCCCGTGCTCTCGCACGATCGGCATCACGCGGCCGAACCGCGACTCCGGACCGACGCCGTCCTCGAAGTTGACGCTGTTGATGACGGCGCGGCCACCGATGCGCTCGAGGCCCGCTTCGATCACCTGCGGCTCGGTCGAGTCGAGCATGATCGGCAAGGTGCTCGCCGTGGCGAACCGGCTGATGGCCTCCGCCATGTCGACCGTGCCGTCGCGGCCGACGTAGTCGACGCACACGTCGATGAGGTGCGCACCCTCGCGCGTCTGGTCGCGAGCGATCTCGACGCAGTCATCCCACTTGCCGGCGAGCATGGCCTCGCGGAACGCCTTGGACCCGTTGGCATTGGTGCGCTCGCCGACCATCAGCACCGAGCTGTCCTGCCGAAAGGTGACGTGCTGGTAGAGGCTCGCGGCCCCCGGCTCGGGCACCGGTCGACGACGTGCCAGCTCCCGACCCCGAACCTTGTCGACGACCTGCCGCAGATGCTCGGGCGTCGTACCGCAGCACCCGCCGACAAGAGCGATGCCGTGCTCGCGCGTGAAGTTCTCGAGCGCGTCAGCGAGCTCAGCGGGCGTGAGCGGGTACGAAGCACCATGGGGACCGAGCTCGGGCAGGCCGGCATTCGGCATCACCGACAGCCCGACCCGTGCGTGCTTGGCGAGGTAGCGCAGGTGCTCGCCCATCTCGGCCGGGCCGGTCGCGCAGTTGAGCCCGATCAGGTCGATCTCCAGCGGCTCGAGCGCGTTGAGCGCCGCGCCGATCTCGGTGCCGAGCAGCATGGTGCCGGTCGTCTCCACCGTGACCTGCGCGAGCAGCGGCACGACCCGGCCGGCGGCGCGCATAGCCCGGCGTGCCCCAACCAGAGCGCTCTTCGCCTGGAGCAGGTCCTGGGCCGTCTCGACCAGGATCGCGTCGGCGCCACCCTCGAGCAGACCGGCGCACTCCTGCTCGTAGGCGTCGCGCAGGACGGCGTACGGCGCATGTCCCAACGTCGGCAGCTTCGTGCCCGGGCCGACTGAGCCAATCACCCAGCGCGGCCGGTCCGGCGTCGAGAAGCCGTCAGCTACTTCGCGCGCCAGCCGAGCGCCGGCGACCGACAGCTCGAAGATGCGGTCCTCGATCGAGTACTCGGCGAGGTTGGCCCAGTTGGCGCCGAAGGTGTTGGTCTCCACCGCGTCAACACCGACGGCGAAGTACGCCTCGTGCACGCTGCGGACGATGTCCGGACGCGAGATGTTGAGGATCTCGTTGCAGCCCTCGAGCCCTTCGAAGTCATCGAGCGAGGGGTCGGCTGCCTGCAGCATCGTGCCCATCGCCCCGTCGGCGACGACGACACGCTCGCGCAGCGCAGACAGCAGGTCGGACGGCACAGGATCGCTCCGGGCAGCAGGGTGAATTACCTGCCCATGGTAGTGCCGCCCCGGGCGGCCGCCCGCCAGCCAGGTGGAGAGGATACGGTGCCGTCCCGTGGCCCTCACCCCGATCCGCCCGCACGGCCCGGTAGGCGGCGGACGCGATCTGCCGGTGCCGGGCGACGGGGTGCGGCTGGCGGCAACCCGGTGGGCCGGCACTGGGCCGCCCGTGGTGCTGCTGCATGGGCTCGCCTCGACCCGCCGCTTCTGGAACCTCGTCGTGCCCGGGCTCGCCGGCCTGCCGGTCGTCGCGTGGGATCAACGCGGACACGGCGACTCCGACGCGCCGCCGACCGGGTACGACACGGCCAGCGTCGTCAGCGATGTGGCGACCGCGCTGGACTCCCTCGGCATCTCCCGCGCGGTCGTGGTGGGCCACTCGTGGGGAGCCACGATCGCCCTCGCGTTCGCAGCGTCGCACCCCGAGCGCACCTTGGCCGCGGTGGCGGTCGACGGTGGGGTGTCGACGCCGTCCACGAGGTGGTCGAGGGACGAAGCCCAGGTTGCACTCGCCCCTCCGCAGTTCGCCGTGGCGCCCGAGCAGCTCATCGAGCTGATCGCGCAGGGTCCGCTCGCCCCGTGGTGGTCACCTGACGTCGAGGAGGCGATCCTGCCAATCTTCGGGGTGGCTGCCGACGGTGCAGCCCGCGCACGGCTCGACCTCGCGCATCACCTCGAGATCGTCGATGCGCTCTGGGACTACGACCCGGTTGCGACAATGGCGGCCATCACGGTGCCGACCTGGATCGTCGTCGCCCAACCCCTGACAGTGCCGGATGACCCTGCCGGCCGCGCGTGGCGCGAGGACAAGCAGACCGGCATCGAGCTGGCAACGAGCACCCTCGCGCGGCCTCGCGTCGTTATCCTGGGTGGGGCGGTGCACGACGTACCCCTGCAGTGGCCGGCGGCGATCGCCGGTCTGATCAGATCGGCTGTCGACGAGATCAGGGAGGCAGGGGCTGGTGGTTGACACCGAGATCGGCCCGCTGCGCGACCCCGTGGTCATCGCCGCGTTCGAGGGGTGGAACGACGCCGGTGACGCGGCAACTGCCGCCGTGGAGCACCTGGAGGTCGCCTGGTCGGCACGACCCGTCGCCGCCATCGACCCCGACGACTACTACGACTTCCAGGTCAACCGTCCGACGGTCACCCTCATCGACGGCCTGACCCGGCGGATCCAGTGGCCGACTACTCGGCTCTCGCTGTGCCGTCTCGAGAAGCGCGATGTCGTTCTCATCCGGGGCCTCGAGCCCAACATGCGCTGGCGGGCATTCTGCGACGAGCTCCTCGGCATCTGCCACGAGCTCGAGGTCGAGATGTGCGTCACCCTCGGAGCTCTGCTCGCTGACGCCCCGCACTCTCGCCCGGTGCCGGTGACGGGTACGGCCTCCGATGCCGCGATGGCCGCCCGCCTGCGACTCGACCGGTCTCGGTACGAGGGTCCAACCGGCATCGTCGGGGTCTTCCACGAGGCGTGCCTGCGGGCAGAGCTGCCCACGGTGAGCTTCTGGGCCGCGGTACCGCATTACGTCTCACAGCCGCCGTGTCCGAAGGCGACATTGGCTCTGCTGCACCGGGTCGAGGACCTTCTTGAGCTGCCGGTGCCGCTGGGCGATCTTCCGGAGTCGGCCCGCGCCTGGGAGCGCGGCGTCGACGAGCTCGCCGAGGAGGACTCCGAAGTCGCTGAGTATGTCCACTCGCTGGAGCAGCGCGACGACATCACTGAGCTGCCTGAGGCGACCGGGGACGAGATCGCCAAGGAGTTCGAGCGCTACCTGCGACGTGGCGGCGACGACACCGCGCCGACGTAAAGCTCAGTCGCTGGCGGGGACGATGGTGTACGTCGGGTTGAACATCGTCCGGCGCCGGGCCATGGTGCCGATCCGGCCGGAGACGAGCATCGTCACACCTGCCCGGATGCCGGCGATCTGACGCCGGCCGAGCCAGACCACGAAGAGATTCGCCGTACCGTCGAAGAGCTCCACCTCGAGTGCTGGCACACCGGCCAGGGGGCGGAGCGTGACGCTCTTCACCGTGCCGAAGACCGTGACCATGGCCCGTTCGGCGCAGTCGCAGATCGGCGTCGCACCGACGTCGTGTACCTGCTGCTGCAAGTCCTCTGCGGCGAGGTCATCGTCGTCGGTCGTGAGCCTTCGCATCGCGCGGCGGAGACGTCCTTCGGCCATGGGCATGATGCTACTGAACATCGCCCCCGCCCCGAACTCTGACCGATTCTTCCCGGCCGGCAGCGCGTCAGCAGTCATCGTTGGGCGTTAGACCTGAACAATGCGACCGTGCCGTGGCCGATTCACCCTGCTCCCGGAGTGACCGTGGTCGTGCACGGCCCGACGGAGCCGACCCGGCCCGTCGCCGTGGTGCTGCACGGCGTCGGGTCTACCGCGGAGTTCGCTCGCCGTTGCCTCGCCGGACCGCTCTCCCATCTCGGGTACGACGTTCTCGCGCCAGATCTCCGCGGCCACGCGGCGAGCACGCCGCTCGACAACCCCCGGGACCACTCGCTACACCACCACGTCGCAGATCTGGCAGCACTGGCCCGGATCGTCGACATACGCCTCGTGGCGGGCCTCTCCCTCGGCGCAGAGGTGGCGCTGCGCTGGGCCTGCGCGCGTCATGCACCAGGTGTCGAAGCCCATCGCCTCGATGGGCTGCTGCTCTGCCTACCCGGCGTGGCCGGACCATCCTCCGGACCGGCGGCCGCCAACCGCGCTGCGGCTGACGAGCTGGCGTCGTACGGCGTCGCAGACGTCCTCGCCCGCATGTCGGAGGCGGACGGCGCGCTGCCTTGGGTGGTGGACGAGGTGCGGGCCTCCTGGTCGCAGCACGATCCGCCCAGCCTGGTGGCGGCACTGCGCGCCGTCGCGGCGGAGGACCCGCTGCCGGACTCGGCGCTCGCCGGGCTGGACGTGCCGGTCGGCATCGTCGGCGTGACCGACGACGCCGCCCACCCGGTCGAGATTGCCCGGCGCCTCGCTGCCGGCCTGCCGCGCGCAGCCCTGGAAACCCTCGCGCTCACCGACCTGGCGTTCGACCGGTCGACGCTCGGTCGGGCGGCAGCGCACGCGCTCATCTCGGCGCGCCGGGGACCCCCACCAGCACGTTGACAGCCGACCGAGCGCCCGGCGTAGGGTCACCGATTGCCGAGACACGGCCTGACACTAGGGGGACCACATGCCTGACTTTCCGACCATCGGCCATGCCGCTCTGACCGTGAGCGACTTGTCCCGCAGCGTCCCCTGGTACGAGTCCTTGTTCGGCGCCAAGCCGGCGCTCGACGAGGACACCGGGCCGTTTCGACACGTGGTGTGGGCGCTGGGGTCGACCCTCGTGGGCCTGCACCAGTTCCCGGACGCCGTGGCGGGAACCTTCGACGAGCGACGTCTGGGCCTCGACCACCTCGCGTTCGCTTGCGCCGACCGCGCCGAGCTCGAGCAGTGGAAGTCCCGGCTCGATGAGCTGGGGATCGCCCACGGCGGCATCGTCGACGCGGGCTACGGATCGGGACTGTCCTTCCGTGACCCGGACAACCTCGCCCTCGAGTTCTTCGCCCCGCCGGCCGGATGACCGCATTCCCTACTGTGCGGGTGGCCGCGGCGCAGGCCACGCCGGTGCTCCTCGATGCCGCGGCGACCGTCGATAAGGCCATCGGGATGGTAGCCAAGGCCGCCGCGGATGGGGTCCGCCTCGTCGTGCTCCCGGAGTGCTTCGTCTCGGCCTACCCGAGCGGCGCGTGGGCGGCAGCCGGGGCGCACTTCGGTGGTGTTGACGAGCTGTGGGAGCGCCTCTGGGAGTCGTCGGTGGACGTCCAGGGGCCCCACGTTCAGCGGCTCGTCGACGCATGCCTGGAGTACGACGTCCACCTGGCGGTCGGCGTGAACGAGCGGGAGGACGTGCGGCCCGGCACCCTCTACAACACGACGCTGCTGCTCGGTCCCGACGGCGTGCTGTCCCGGCACCGCAAGACGATGCCGACGATGCAGGAGCGGGTGTTCCACGGCATCGGCGCCGGTGACGACCTGGAGGTGGTCGACGTGCCCGGGGTGGGACGCGTCGGCGGGCTGATCTGTTGGGAGAACCGGATGCCGCTCGCGCGGTGGGCGGTGTACCAAGGCGGTCCTCAGATCTGGCTGGCGCCAACTGCGGACGACAGCGAGTCGTGGCAGTCCACCGTGCGGCACATCGCGATCGAGTCCGGCGCGTTCGTCATCAGCGTGCCGCAGTACCTGCCCCGCGCGGCGTTCGCCGAGGACTTCCCTGCGCGCATCCCCGACGGGATCGACTGCCTCGGCCGTGGCGGTGCGGTGATCATCGACCCGTTGGGCACGGTGATCGCCGGCCCGCTCTACGACGGAGAAGGACTGGTCGTCGCCGACTGCGACCTGCGGGTCGGCCTGCGCGCGAAGCGGTGGTTCGACGCTGTCGGCCACTACTCGCGATCGGACCTCTTCGACCCGATGGGCGCTACCGCGTCTCCGTGATCTCCGGGCCACGCTCGAAGGGGTTGAGATCGAGAGGCTCGCCGCCCTCGGAGTCGACCTCGCCGGCATCGTCTGCCGCATCAGCGGCTTCCCGGGGCAAACGCAAGGGCAGGGGATCCCGCGGAGCCATGGCCTCATGTCCGCGTACGACGACGGTGCCGCGGTAGACGGAGAGCAGCCGCTCGGCCTGCGCGGCATCAGTCGACGCAGGTCCGGTGATCATCCCTCGAAGGAACCAGCGAGGACCATCGGTGCCGAGGAACCTGGCTGGCGAGGTCTGACCCGGCTGGTTGCCAGGCACCCGGGCGCGCAGCTCGGGGCCGAAGACGCCCTCGACCTCTTCCGCCGAGCCTCCCTGACCCCGCAGCGCCTCGACGATCTCGGCCCGGACGTCGGCCCAGATCCCGTCGGCTCGGGGCGCCGCAAAGGCGTTCAGCTGCAGGGAGCTCCCGCGGTCGACGGCAGTGGCCGCGATGACTTGGCCCTCCGGGCTGACCTCGACCCGAACCTCGACGCCGCTCGGGACCAGCACCTGCATGCCGCCGAGGTCGATGCGCGCGGCGCCGTCGACCGGCAGGTCCGCTGGGTCCCATGGCCCGGCCGTCACGACTCGAACCGTCTCTGGTCGCACCTCGACGCCCGGTGTCACCGGCTCGTCGCGATCACGCTTCTTCCGCCCGAACGCCATCTACTGCTCCTCCTTCGGGGCCGCCGGATGCGGCGGGCCCAGTGCCATCATCGCAACCCCGCCGGTCGAGCCGTGTCCACCGGTGCCGCGCGCCGAGTCCGGCAGGGTGTCGACCACGACGAAGGCAGCCTGGTCCACCCGCTGGATGACCAGCTGAGCGATGCGGTCGCCGCGCGCGAAACGTACCGTCTCGACGGGGTCGTGGTTGACCAGGATGACGAGGATCTCGCCGCGGTATCCCGCGTCGACCGTGCCCGGGGTGTTGACGATGCTCACTCCGTGGCGTGCGGCCAGCCCGGACCGCGGGTGCACGAACGCTGCGTACCCCTCGGGCAGCGCGATCGCGACACCGGTCGGAACCGTCGCACGTCCGCCGGGTGGCAGCTCAACGTCGACCGTCGTACGCAGGTCCGCGCCGGCATCACCAGGGTGGGAGTACGACGGCGGCTCCAGATCGGGGTCGAGACGCAGCAGCAGCACCTCGACGGGGGGGCGGCTCATGGGTTGTAGGGGTTGCGCACGCGGTGCGCCGCGGTGAGCTCGTCGGGCAGCCCCTGGTCGGCCGAGCCGTGCGTGGTGAAGTGCTCGAAGGCGACGACGACGAAGAGGCCGCGGGCCTCGACCGCGACCTGTCCGTCCACAGTGCCGGTGGCTTGGGTGTAGATCTTGCGTCCGCTAGCCCCGGTGACCGCCGCCGCGATCAGCAGAGTGCTGCCCACGCGCACCGGTCGCCGGTAGTCGACCTCCAGCCGCCCGGTGACCGCCGGCCGGCCGATGAGCCACATGAGGTAGCCGAGCGTCTCGTCGACGGCCGCCGCGAGCAGCCCGCCGTGGGCGAGACCGGCAGCACCCTGGTGCAGGTCGCCAACCGTCCACTGACCGTCCACCGCGAGCCCCTCACCGGCCCGGACCTGCAGGTGCAGACCGGTCGGATGGGCGTCGCCGCAGCCGTAGCAGTGGGTGTAGTGCGGGGGCAGGTCAGTGCCTGGGGCAGGCGCGGCAGGGTGCCGCTCCGGCTGCGGTGCGCCGGGAGCTGGCGTGGCGGACAGGCTCATCGCCGCCGACCCTAGCGGAGCGGGCCCACACATCGGTGCGGCGATAATGCGGCCATGTCGAAGAGCGTGGTCGTGACCGGAGCGAACAGCGGCATCGGGCTGGTGACCGCTGTCGAGCTGGCGAAGGCGGGGTACGACGTCATCGGCACGGTGCGCAGCGAGGCGAAGGCGGACGTGCTGCGTGACGCTGCACTCGCCGAAGGCGCGGTAGTGCGCTCGGTGCTCTGTGAGGTGACCGACGCCGACTCGACAGAACGGGCCTTCCTCGAGATCGCCGCGATGACCGAGGGCGGTCCATGGGCGGTCGTCAACAACGCCGGCTTCGCCCAGCCCGGCGCCGTCGAAGACGTCAGCGACGAGGCGGCGCGCGAGCAGCTCGAGGTCAACGTCGTCGCACCTGCCCGCATTGCCCGGCTCGTGCTGCCGTCGATGCGCGAACGCGGTGACGGACGCATCGTCAACGTGAGCTCGATCGCCGGCCGGGTGGCCTTCCCCTTCATGGGCTGGTACCACGCGAGCAAGCACGCGCTCGAGGCACTCAGCGACTCGCTGCGGATGGAGGTAGCGCAGTTCGGCGTCAAGGTGATCCTCATCGAGCCAGGCACCTTCGGCACCAGCGTCTGGGACGAGGGCGTCTCACGACTGCCCGATGTCCCCAGCAGCCCGTACTCGGCGTCGTACGCGAGGTCGGGTTCCATCACCGGCAACCTGTCGAAGATGCCGGACCCGGTCTGGGTGGCCCGCACGATCCGGTTGGCGCTCGGCTCACCGGTGCCGATGGCGCGCTACCTCGTCGGCGTCGACGCGGTGGGGGCGACCCTGCTCGACGCGGTAACCCCGACGATCGTCAGCGACTGGGTGAAGGGCGTGGCCACCGGGGTGCGCTCGCCGGTGCCGTGGCGCAAGCGCTGAGACATCCCAGGACGTCCACCGAGCGAACACCCTTCATGGGGGTACGGCGGCGCAGCACGCAGGTCCTCCTCGTCGCGGGCGGCGCCGCGCTCGCCACCATCCTCGCGTCACCCGCGACGGCACAGCAGAGACCAGTCGGCGACATCCGGGTGCTGGCTCGCCTCGGCGCACCCGGGCACCCCGACGCTCTCGCGGTGGCCGACGACAGCAGCGTGTGGGTCGGCAGCAACGGCGGCGCACAGAACACCCCGGCGCCGTCGGTGATCACCCACCTGAGCCCGACCGGTGAGCTGCTCCGCGAGATCACGGTCACCGGCCAGGACACCGGAGCCGACCACGGCCTGCTGGCGATCGTCCTCGATGACCGCGGCACGCTCTACGTCGTCGACCGGGCACCGGCCCGCGTGCTGCGCGTCGACCCGGTCAGCGGCGCGCAGTCGACGTATGCCGAGATCCCCGACCTGCCGAGCTGCGGCGCGACGCCCTGCGAGCCCGGTCCGGACCAGGTGCCGTGGCCCAACGGAGCAGCGTTCACCGGGGACGGCACGCTCTACGTCGCAGACTTTGCGCAGGCCACCATCTTCCGGGTGCCGCGCGGCGGCGGGGCGGCGCAGGTGTGGCTGCAGGACGACCGGTTCATCTCCCCCTTCGGCCTCAACAGCGTGGCGGTCGACGCCGTCGGGCGGCTGCTCTTCACCACCACGACCGAGCTCACTCCCCAGCCGAGCGGCACCGGGGCGGGGCAAGGCGGACTGCGCCGGGTGCCGATCGATTCGACCGGCGCGCCCGGCGCCGTCGAGGACGTGTGGACCGCGCGGCCCGGGGAAGGACCCGACGGTCTCGCTGTCGCGGCGTCGGGTGCGGTCTATGTGACGACACTCATCACCAACCAGGTAGTCGCGCTTACCGCCGACGGGACCGAGACCGCGCGCTACCCGGCCGACCCGGCCGCCAACCTGGCGCTCGAGGTGCCGGTGGACAATCCCGCCTCGATCCGTTTCACCGGCACCCGGCTGCTCATCACCAACCTGTCGTTCTTCCGGTCCGACCCGGCCAGCTACGCCGTCCTCGACCTAGAAGTCGGCGAAACCGGTCTGGCACTACGCCGACCCTCGACCGCCGCCGCCCCGGCGCGCCCGGCAGCGCGGCCAACGCCGGCGCGCCCGGCACCGGCACCTGCGGCGCCGGCACCGCTGCCCGCGACCGGGGCGACGCCGTACGCCGTCGTCGCCCTGCTCGTGGCCCTGGCTGGGTTCGCAGTGCGCCGTCGCGCGGTCGCCTAGCGGGCGGGCGACCCCGAGCGCGACGAAGATCCTGGCGTTGAGTGCCTGGCGTCGAGCGTGCCGAAATCCAGAGTCTGCGGGTCGGTCGAGGCAGGTGGGTGAGCGAGTAAGTGAGGGGGCGCACCGCACGTGAGAGTGTGCCGACATGGACGTGCACCCCGAGCCCAACGGCAGCTCGCCGAAGGGGACGATCGAGATCCTCTTCGACGAGCTGTGCCTGCGCTGGGTTCGCGAGGCCGACGTGGTGGTGCAGCAGTCCGGCGCTCTTCCGACGACACTCGTCCTGCTCCCCCGCGACCGGGCAGCTGACGAGGTGGCGATCCGGCTGGAGGGGCTGCGCGGCAACCTGGTCGAGCGCGCTGACGCGATCGTCGCCGAGCTGCGGCCGCAGACACAGGAACACGAGCCGGCGGGTCTCGTTCTGATGCTCGAGGCGCGGCTCGACGTCGACATGCTCGAGGCGCGGCTCGACGTCGGCGTGGTGACGCCGCCGGAGACACACTCCGGCCATGGCAGCGACGGCGCAGTCGTCTACGTGACGCTCGGCCGGGCCGGCCTGCGCCGTGCACTCGGCTATCGCCTGCGCCGAAGCGCCGACGGAACCGTCGCGCTGGTCCGGCTCGACACCGACCCGCCGCTTGAGCACTTCACCTGGCTCGACGCGCTGCTGCACCGGGTGCCGTAACCAGCGAATCTGCCCCAAGGATGGGTCAGGGCGCGAGCAGACCAAGCGTGTAGAAGTTCTCCTTGGCGATCTGCGTGATCCGGCCGAGCATCTCGTCGAGGTCGTCGTACGCCGTGATGTAACGACCGGACAGCGCGTCGGCGTCGCCGGTCGCGAGCCGGACCAGCTGCCGCGCCGACGTCTCGGCGTCGACGCTGCGCCCGTCGGCGATCTGAGCGCGGAACCAGTCGGCAACCATCCCCTCGACCGTCCCGTCCGGCGGGTCGGCGGCGAAGAGCGTGTCAGTGAGGCCGATCTCCAGGATGCCCGGGTGGTAGTTGAGGACAACGATGCCGTGCCGGCGCACCTCGGCCGAGAGGTTCTCGCCGAGCTTGATCAGCGCCGCCTTGGACACGGCGTACGCCGAGCTGTACGGCCATCGCGCGGTGCCGGCGTGACTGACCACGTTGATGACCCGGCCGCGGGCCGCCGCGATCATGTCCGGCAGGACAGCACTCGTCACCGTGTGGCTGCCACGGACATTCACCTCGAGCGTGCGCCACCACTCGTCCGGGTCAACGTCCCAGGCGAGGCCCAACGGGCCGCCGATCCCGGCGTTGTTGACCAGCACCTCGACCGGTCCGTGCTGGTCGGCGAGTACGCGGACCCCCTGCTCCACCGCAGCGCGGTCGAGGACGTCGGCGACCACCGGCACCCCGCCGATCTCCCCGGCTACCGCACCGACCGCAGCCGCATCACGGCCAAGCACACCGACTGTCATGCCGGCCGCAGCGAGCTCACGCGCGACAACCACGCCGTACCCGCGTCCGGCCCCGGTGACGAGAGCGACTGGTGTGCCCACACCGCGCATTGTGTCCGGTCCGACGTTCCCGGCGATAGCGTGCGATGCTCGTCCGCACCAGCGCATCGCACGAGGAGACGGCCATGGCGTTCACGCGGATGGACCAGGGCACGGTCGAGGACTGGATGACGATCGCCCAGGAGACGGTGCCCTATCAGGAGCACGTCGCTGACCGGATCCTCGCGATGCTGCGCCAGCTCGAGTCGTTCTCCGGAGGCTTCGGCGTCAACCAGCTGGCCCATGCGCTGCAGACCGCGACCCTCGCCCAGCGGGCCGGCGCCGACGACGACCTAGTCGTCGCCGCGCTGTGCCACGACGTCGGCAAGGTCATCTCCGTCGCCAACCACCCGGCGATCGCCGCCGAGATCCTCAAGCCGTACGTGACCGAAGAGACCTACCGCATCGTCGGCACCCACCAGGACTTCCAAGGCCGGCACTACTACGCGCTGCTGGGCAAGGACCCCGAGGCGCGGGCGCAGTACGCCGGCGAGCCGTGGTTTGCCGCAGCCGAGCAGTTCACCGACGAGTGGGACCAGACTGCGTTCGACCCGACGTACGACTCGCTGACACTGGAAGACTTTGAACCGCTGGTGCGCAAGGTCTTCGGCGAGGTCAAGATCGCCTAGCGCGCCGCTCTCACCGGTCGCTACGGACCCGCACCAGAACGGGCTGCGTCCGACGCCGCAACGACATCCCGTACGCCGCGCCGCCAGTCAGCCCGACCGCGAGCAGCACTGACGCCGCCTGCATCGCAGCGTCCTCCTCCTGCACCGCGCTCATCGCCAGCGCAGTGTCGCCATCGTCGGCGATGTCGACCTTGGCGAGGGCGAGCTCG
>Ga0136633_1000101_pt1 | contig 59808 bp, 55 predicted proteins | sample AntDrymeUQ832206_2_FD_105494 | JGI IMG/M metagenome (GOLD analysis project Ga0136633, IMG submission 105494) | Polar desert sand microbial communities from Dry Valleys, Antarctica - metaG UQ83 (22.06) | ecosystem: Environmental > Terrestrial > Soil > Desert | place: Antarctica: Dry Valley...
CCTAGCCCCGAGCGTGGACGCTCGCAACCCGGGGGCACGGTGTGGTCATGGCGTTCCCACCATGGCGCAGTGGTGGTAGGGCGGTGAGCTGCGGGTCGGGAGGTAGCGGGGGCGAGCTGCTCGCCGCGCACACAGATCGCCTCGACGGCGCGTGGCGCCAGCTCGCAGACGGTCTGATCGCCGGCAGGACGAAGATGCGGCCGCGGTGCGGGTGCCATCGCATCGCCTTGGACCGCCGGAGACGTTGACGGTGGTGCAGTACGGCGACCTCATCCGCGCGCCCGACAAGCGCACGCTCGTCGGCAAGCGCGATCACGCGCTGCTGCGGCTGCTGGGCGACTGCGGGCTGCGCAAACACCGAGCTGCGATCTCTCACGGCGCGCGCGATCCGCCGGCCGCGCGCCGATAGCACCCACCACCACCTGTTCGTCCGCGGCAAGGACGACGTCGAACGCGAGATCCCGATCCCCGCCGCCACGCTGGCCGCGCTTGAGGCGTGGCTACGCGTGCATCCCCAGCGCTCCGGGGGCGGGTTGCGCTACGACGACGTGCTCTTCGTGAGCCTCGCGTGCGCGGGAGTCAGCGCCCACCTCCCTTGGGCTACCTGCTGGGCACCTTCCGCGGCGCCCCGCCGCCGCCCGAGGTGACGATCGACTCGCCCGCCGGCCGCAGGCGCCCCAGCATCCGCATCCACCGCTCGCCGATGCACCCGCTCGACGTCGCGACGCTCGACGGGATCCCGACCACGACGGCTCCCAGGATGCTGCTTGACCTCGCTCCGCACCTGACGTCCGAGCAGCTTGCAACCGCCTGCCATCAGAGATGGGTCCTCCAGCGGACGACGCCGCCGATGGTCGAGGCGTGCAGCCCGAAACCCACGCAAGCCGGGCGCGCAGAAGCTGCGCCTCGCGCTCGGCTCCGACGCAACGCTGAGCGTCCTCGAGCGCGGCTTCCTCGCGCTGCTGCGTGCGCATCGCCTCCCACTGCCGCGCACGAACCTCGACCATGGCGGCGACAAGGTCGACTGCCACTGGCCCGGCATCGGCCTGACGATCGAGCTGCTGAGCTTTCGCAACCACGCCACCCGCCACGCCTTACAAGCCGACCTCGCTCGGCGCCGGAGGTCACGCCACCACGGCCTACAGCTACGGTGACGTCTTCGAGCGTGGCTCCCACCCGGCTGCTGAGATCGCGTCGCTGCTCGGCAGCACAGGCGAGTAGGCATATGGCACGGCAACGCGCCGCCACGACCGGCTCACCCGGCGTACAGCAGCGCCGGCGCGCGGGTGCGCCGCCAGGTGGCCACGCCGGCCCGCTGGGCATCGAGGATCGCGGCGACGGACGCTCCGCGGTCGATCGCTCGCCGCAGGCGCCGGGTGCCCACCAGCGTGTCGAACGACGCGCCGCCCTGCCGCCACGCGAAGCCGCGCTGGGCGCGCAGCGCGCCCAGCAGGCGCAGCCCGAGCTCGAACGTGTCGACGCCGCCGCCCGTCACCTCCAGCGCCACGCCCGAGCAGCGCCGGCCGGAGAACTTGGGTTGCGCAACCGAGCGCGTGGGGCGAGGCGTGAAGCTGCGCGCGGTGGCGCGCACGCCGGGAAGGCTCGACGCTGCCAGCAGCGGGCCCACCCGCGCCCACGGCGCCCCGATGATCCGAAACGGCGCCGCCGTGCCGCGCCCCTCGGTCGCGTTGGCGCCCTCGAGCAGGCCGGTCCCCGGGTACAGCAGGGCCGCCTGCGCCGAGCGCAGGCTCGGCGACGGAGCGACCCATCGCCGCCCCGTGTCCGCCCATGTCATGCCACGTCGCCAGCCCTCCATCGGCACGACGAGCAGGCGACCGCGCGGGCTGCTGCGCCGCTGGACGTACCGTGCCATCTCACCGGCCGTGAGGCCGTGCACGAGCGGTCCCGGAGCGACGCTGACGAAGCTCTCCGGGAGGTCGGCCAAAGGTCCCGCGACGCGATCGCCGCCGAGCGGGTTCGGCCGGTCGAGCACGACGAAGCGCACGCCGGCCGCGGCCGCCGCCCGCTGGGCGTAGATCATCGTGCTGACGTAGGTGTAGAAGCGCACGCCGGCGTCCTGCATGTCGTACACGAGCGCGTCGAGTCCGCGCAGATCTTCGCGGGTGGGCTTCAGGTGGCCCGGCTCGTACAGGCTCACGACGCGAGGCGCCGACCCGCCCCGTCTGCCGCTCGCGGGCTCCCCGCCACTCTCGGCGGCCGACAGCCCGTGCTCGGCCGCGAACAGGCGCACGACGCGGATCCCGTGCGCGCGCATGACCTCGAGCGACGAGCGCCCGTCCGCGGTCACTGACGCGGCGTTGGCGATCAGGCCGACGCGCCGGCCTCGCAGCTCGCGCGCCTGCACCGAGTCGAGGCGCTCGAGGCCGACCCTGACGACAGGCGTCGCCGGCGCCGCTGCCGGCGATGCCGCCGCGACGCTCAGAACCAGGCCGAGCAGACCGCTCGGGCGGCGCATGTACGGGCTCAAGCGCATCGAGCCGCTACTCGACGTCCTTGCCGCCCGCGTAGAGCTTCTTCACGGTCAGCACCATCTTGCGCGAGCAGCGGTCGCCGCCGGGCAGCTCCGGCCGCAACCGGTAGAGGATGTAGCGCTCGAGGTCGCGCACGGGCGGCCCGACGGCGTCAAACGGCTTGCGCCAGTCCTTGTCGACGAGCACGTAGTCCGCCGCGCGCGAGATCGGCACGTGCGGATAGCTCGTGTTCAGCACGGGGCGCTGCGAGCACAGCGGCTGGCCCGCGAGCGTGTTGCCCACCCACAGCATCCGTCCGTCGGCAGGGATGTCCAGTCGGATCGAGTCGTCGGGCGGCAGGCCGGCGTCGAGCGTGCGCAGCTCGAGCATGCTCTTGGGCAGCTGATCGAAGGTCTGGCCGACCTCGTGCGCCGCGCCGTTGCGCGTCACGCCGATCAGCAGCAGCAGCGCCACCGCGCCGACCCATCGCCAGCGCAGCCGCGCGAGCCCGACGGCGGCGGCCGTCACCACGAGCGGCCCGACGAACGCCAGCGCCTTGAAATGGAAGTACCAGCCGTAGTCGCGCGGGCGGAAGAACAACGCGGCGAGCACTCCGAAGGCGACGATCGCGCCCAGGCCCCAGCGGATGTCGCGTGGCGACCGGCGCAGCGCGATGAACAGCCCGATCGCGAACAGCGGGATCGCGACGATCGCCCCGGTCGCGTCGTCGATGCCGAGAAAGTAGCGCTCGGGAAAGAACTGCGTGAGGTCGCCGCCCCAGTTGACGAGCGAGTAGCCCGGCGTCAGCACGCGCGTCGACGCCGCCGTCTTCTCGAGCACGCCCTGCAGCGGCTTGATCAGCATGATGAACAGCGGCACGATCCACAGCAGCTGGCGCTTGCTGCGCAGGCGCGGCAGCCGCAGCAGCGAGAGCCCGCGCCGCCGCCGCTCGAACGCGGCGAAAATGATCGCCGCCAGCAGCGGGATCGGCAGCGCGAGCGGGTAGGCGAACGCGACGATCCCGATGAAGGCCGCGAACAGCATCACCCCGCCGCGCGTTCGATGGCGCACGACGTGCCACGCGAGCACGATCGAAAACGGCGTCGCCATGTACCCCCACGTCTGGTTGAAGTAGGGGTGCATGCCGGTGAACAGCTCGATGCGGTTCATCCCGACGAGCCCCATCGCGGCGCCCGCCGCCCACGGCCCGGCGCGCAGCAGCTCGCGCGCGAGCAGCCAGAAGCCGAGTGCCGCGAACGCCAGCAGCGCCGCCGACAGCGTCGCGATCACGGCGTACGGCGCCATCCCGGCGACGCGCGCGACGGCCCCGAAGGACAGGTAGATCGGCGGCTTGGAGCGCCACACGAGCGGCACGCGGTCGACGGCCGCGCCCGGGTCGGCGCCCGTCGGATGGTTGCTCTGCAGAAACTCCGCCGTGCCGACCGCCAGGTGCGCGTCCGAACCGTTGCCGATGACGGTCTCAAAGCCGCCGCGGAACATCGGCAGCAGCGCGATCGCCGCGATCAGGGCCGCCAGGACGAGCGGCACCGCAAGCTCGCGCCACGAGGCTGCGTCGGCGCGCGCCGAGTGCGCGATCAGACCGCGATCGCGGCGCCAGGCGAACACCGCCAGGGCGACGCCGCCGGCGAGCACGATGCCCAGCGCGATGTCGAATGGCACGAACCCGTAGGCCAGCAGTGCGAGCTCGAGCGACGTCGCCGCCGCCCCGACCGGCAGCACCCACAGTGCCTCGTGGCGGCGCAGCGTCGCGGGCAGCAACAGCCGCGTCGGCCCGAACCCCATGACACCGAACAGCCCGACGATCGCAAGCGTGACCCGCAGCGCGCCGCCGAGGCCGCCGCGGCCGACGACGCCGGCATACGACGCCAGGCCCAGCGCAATCGCGCCCGCCCCCGCGAGCGCCAGCCAGGCGAGCGCGCGATTGAGGCGAGGACTCAGCGCCGGCGGCGCTGGCGGGCCGCTGCCACCACCCGGCTCAGGAACACCGGGTTGCCCACCAGGTATCGCCGCCACATCCGCTGCGGCTCGATGGCGAGTCTGAAGATCCATTCCAGTCCATTGTCCGCCAAGGAGGCTGGAGCACGCGGCACGCGTCCGGAGACGAAGTCGAAGAGGGCGCCGACGCTCCACAGCACCGAGCAGTCCAGGCGGTCGACCGTGCGCTGCGCCCAGATCTCCTGCTTCGGCGTTCCCATGCCGACGAGCAGGATGTCCGGCTTGCACCGGTTGATGTCCTCGATCACGCGCTCGTCGTGCCCCGAGCCGATCTCGAAGTAGCCGTGGTGCGTGCCGACGACGCGCAGCCCGGGGTGCGAGCGGCGCAGGCGCTGACCCGCCTGGCGCGCGACGCCGGGGTCGCAGCCGAGCAGGTAGACGGAGTGATCGCGCTGTTCGCACAGCGTCGCGAGGTCCCAGATCCAGTCGGCGCCCGTCATGCGATGCGGGATCTCCGTGCTCAGCGCCTTTGCCGCGAGGCGCACCCCGTAGCCGTCGCAGTACACGAGGTCGGCCTGCTCGAGCGCGCTGCGCAGCGCCGAGTCCACGCGCGACTCGTTGATGACGTGCGCGTTGACGTACATGACGCGCCTCGTCGGCTCGCCCGTTCCCACCCAGCCCGTGATCCGGTCAAGCAGCTCCTCGGGCTGTCCGAGCTCGATCGGCAGCTCGAAGATGCGCGACTGGCGCGGCTCCACGGTGGCCATGTCCTTGACCTCGGTCACGAACCGCTCATGCTAACCGTCGCCCCCCCGGCGCGGGGGCAGGCTTGCGCCAGACGAACAGGTGCCCGCGCGCATCGCCCACCAGCCCGAGCTCGCGGACGGCCTCGGTGACGCCGGGGTAGGCGTCGTCCTGCCAGTCGTGGAAGGCGACGATGCCGCCGGGCGACAGCGCCGGCTCCCACGTACGAAACGTCGCGACGGTCTCCTCGCGCTCGTGCGAGGAATCGATGAAGACGGCATCGACCGGCGGGGGATCGGCGGGGCCCATCCCGCCGGGACGGTCGTGGAGGTGCACGCGGGCGCGGTCGGCCGGCGACAGCAGCGCGAGGTAGCGCTCGCGCTCGGGATGCGCCTCGACGTCCCAGCTCATGATCTCCCGGTCCGGCCGCGCCAGCGCCAGGCACGACGTCGTCCATGCCGCCGCGGTCCCGACCTCGGCCACGCGGCGCGCTCCGGCGAGCGCGTCGAGCAAGACGCGCAGCTCGGCAGGCCGGCAGGCGACGTCGATGCTCCACGTGTCGTCGCACGCCTTCGCGCGGCGCAGGGCGCGCACCCAGAAGCCGGCGACGGGCCGCGGGAGCGTTGCGAGGCTCGCCGTCTGCAACGCCAGCCGGCGCGCGCGCTGCAGCGCCGGACGGTCGTCGTCGGAGCGAAACAGGTTCAGACGGCCGCGGCTCATCGCGCGAGAAGGTAGTGGTCGCCGTCATGCGATGTCACCGGCACGTGGCCCCCCGCGAGACGACCTGCCCGCGCAGCGTGGGAGAGTTCAGCGGTGCCGACAGTCGCCATCGACGCCCGCGACGCGTTCGCCCCACAGCTGCGCGGCTGGGGTCGCTACGCCCACGAGCTCATCGCGGCGCTGCCCGAGCACCCGGACCTGGACTTTCGCTTTCTCTCGCGCGGCGGCCCCGGGCCCGAGCTGCTGTTCGAGCAGGTCGGCCTGCCGGTGCGCCTGCGCCGGCTCGGCGCCGACCTCATCCACACCCCCAACTGCTTCTTGCCGCTTGCGCGCCCGTGCATGGGGGTCGTGACGATCCACGACCTTGCCTTTGAGGACTTTCCCGCCGACTTTCCGGGCCGCACGGGCTGGAAGTACCGGACGTTCACGCCGCGCGCCGCCCGCTCGGCGCAGCGCGTGATCTGCGTCTCGGGCTACACGGCCGCCGACGTCGTGCGCCGCTACGACGTCGACGAGGCGCGCGTGCGCGTGATTCCCAACGCGCCGTCGCTGCCGATCGGCACGCGACGCCCGCCGCCGGGCGAAGGCCCGTACCTGCTGGCGGTCGGCGACCTGCGCCCGAAGAAGAACCTGCTGCGCCTCGTCGAAGCCTTTCGCCGGCTGCGCGGCGAGGGCCTGGAACACCGCCTCGTGCTCGCGGGCGTCGACAGCGGCGAGGGTGCGCGCGTGCGGGAGGCCGCCGGCGGCGAGCCCGTCGAGCTGACCGGCTACCTGCCCGACGACGAGATGGACGCGCTGATGCGCGGCGCGGACATGCTCGTGCACCCGTCGCTGTACGAGGGCTTCGGGCTCGTCCTCGTCGAGGCGATGGCGCGCGGGGTGCCGGTGGCGGCCGCGCGCGCGACCGCGCTGCCCGAGACCGGCGGCGACGCCTGCGACTACTTCGATCCGCTCGACGTCGCGGACATGGCCGCCGTGATCCGCCGGATCGTCGACGACGGGGCGCATCGGGCGGGGCTCGTGGCTCGTGGCACGACGCGCGCCGCGGCGCTGTCGTGGGCCAACAGCGCCGCGCTGACGGTCGCCGTGTACGAAGAGATGCTGTGAAGCGCACGACAATCCTCGTGCTGAGCGTCGACGAGGCGCCGCTGCTGCAGTGCTCGCTGGCGGCGGCGGTGGCCCAGCCGGACTGCGACGTGCTCGTCATCGACAACGCCTGCACGGACACGACGCAGTCCGTCGCCGAGGCGCTCGGCGCGCGCGTGTTGCGGCTGCGCGAGCGCGTCTCCTACGCGGCCGCGATCAATGCCGGGATCCTCGCGACGGAGGGCGACGTGCTGCTGCTCAACGCCGACTGCGTGCTCGACGAGGGCTTTCTCGCGGCGGCGGGCAACCGCTTGGCGATGGGCGGCGTGGGCTCGGTCGCGCCGCGCCTGGTGCGGGCGACCGGCATGCGATCCGCCGACCGCCTCGACGTGCTCGACGCCGCCGGGATGGTCGTCGACCGGCGCCGCAAGAACACGCTCGTGGGCCACAACGAGCCCGCAACGAGCCACAACCAGGCGGCGGAGGTGTTCGGCGGCGACGGCGCCTGCGTGCTCTATCGCCGCGAGGTGCTCGCGGCCTGCGCCGTCGGCGGCGAGGTGCTCGACGAAACCCTCGAGCTGTGGGCCTCCGACGTCGACCTCGCCTGGCGCGCGCGGCTGCTCGGCTGGCGCTGCATGTACGAACCGCGCGCGTTGGCGTGGCACGTGCGCTTCTATTCGCCGACGACGCGCTCCGGGCTGCCCGAGGCGCACCGGCGCCTGCAGTTTCGAAACCGTCTGCTGATGATCGCCAAGAACGACAGCTGGGCCGACGTGCGCGGCGACCTGCACCGGATCGCGTTCTACGAGCTGCTCGCGATCGGCCACGTGCTGCTGCGCGAGCGCCACCTGCTGCGCGCCTACGGCGACACGCTGCGCGCGCTGCCGGCGACGCGGCGACGGCGGCGCGTCGTGCAGGCACAGCGCGCGCCGGGCGTGCGGCCGCCGTTCGGCCTACGCGCCCCGCGGTAGACCCGCGGGCGCGGGACGTCTACGCCGTGTGGCCCTTGCGCGCGACGGCAAACAGCTCCACGATGGCGGGCTCGAGGTAGTAGTCCGTCCCGCCGTCCTCGCGCCCCGCGGTCGCGATCGGCAGATCGCGTCCGAGCTTGCGGCTGTAGCGCCCGGGCCAGGCGAGGATGCCGGCGACGCCGTGCGCGCCCTTCTCAAGGCGCAGGCGAGCGGCGATGTCGGTGCCGCTGAAGCGCTCGCCGGGGGCCTCGAGCAGGAGGTCCAGCAGCTCGCGCGCGGGCCCGGCGAGCTTGGAGTACAGCCACGCGGCCTGCTCGCCGTCCTGCGCCGACCAGGCCTGCGCCTCGGGATGGCGGCGGCCCGGGCCGCGACCGCGACCTCGCCCGCCCCAGGGATCCGCGACGCCGCCCCAGGCCGGCGGGCTGCCCTCGCGCGCCGAGAGGAAGTTCGCGAACCAGACGTAGAACTCCGGAACGCGCTCCTCCGGCACGGCGACGGTGATCTGCTTGTCGGCCATCAGCTGGCCGTCGTCGGGGGTGTCGGCACGCCGTGCTCTGCTCGCTGCTCGCGGTGCGACCCGCAGCGGCGGCCGTGCGGGCGGTGGCCGTGGCCATGGTGCCCGCGACGGCGGCCGGAGGAGCCGGCGAGAAAGTGGCCGTAGAAGGCGTAGAACTCGGCCACGCGATCCTCCGGCACGTCGATGGTGATCTGCTTGTCCTTCGTGGTGGGCTCGACCGTCATGTCGATGCTCCTTCCGTTGCTGACGGCCAAAAGCATACAACAAGCAAATACTTAAGTAAAGCCAAGTACCACTGCAACTCCCAGGGCGCCGCCCGTCAGCGCGAGCGCGGCGACTGCGTACCGCAGCGCGCCGGGTCTGGCGGGCGCTGCGCGGTCCTCGTCCGGCACCCACCTCGCGTGCTGCTCGGCGGCCCACGCCGCCGGCACCGTGCCGCGCAGGATGCCGTGCAGCGATGGCACCTTGCTCGGGCTCAGCGCGATCCACACGTGCCCTGCCACGAGCACTCCGGCGATGATCATCGAGGCGTCGTGCAGCGCGAGCGTTCCGGGCAGACGCAGCGACGTGTTGCGCTCGCCGAGCCACAGCAGCGTGCCGGAGACCGTGAACAGCAGGGCGAGCGACGCCTGCAGGATCGCATGAGCCTTCTGGCCCGCGTTGAAGCGCCCGGACGGCACGCCGCCGCGGCGGCGCAGCCACTGCAGGTCGCCGGCGTCGAAGCGCTCGAGCTCGCGGCGCGTGCGCCGCAGGGCGCGGCGGTCGCCGAGCAGCGCGACGAGCGCGAGCGCCGTCAGCCAGGCGACCGCCGCGACGAGGTGGATCGCCGTCGTCAACGGCCGCGACGAGAAGATCTGCGCGAGCATCGGCATGTAGAGCACCAGCCCGGTCAGCGTCATGACGACGAACGCGACCGCGTGGATCGTGTGCAGGTGGCGCTCGGTCGCGCCGAAGCGCTGCACTCGCGTCGGCTGCGGCGCAATCCAACGCGGGCGCGCGGCCTCGGGCTCAACGGCCATTGGAGCCATCGATCCAGGCGTCGCGGTCATAGCCGCGCTGCTGCCAGTAGCCGTCCGTCACGCGGTCGGTGACGACGATCCGCCGCACCCACTTCACGCCCTTGTAGCCGTACATCCGGGGCATCACCACCCGTGCCGGGGCACCGTGCTTGCGTTCCAGCGGCGCGCCGTCCATCGCGTGGGCGAGCATCGCGTCGGGCGCCAGCGCCTGCTCGAGCGTCAGCGTGTCGACGTACGGTTTCTCCGCTGACTCAAAGCGCAGCGCGCGTGCCGCGGGCAGCGGGCGCGCGGCCGCCAGCAGGTCGCCGAAGCGCACGCCGCTCCAGCGCACGTCGTCGACCGACCAGCCCGTCACGCAGACGAAGTCCGACGTCTGCTCGGCGCGCGGAAGCGCGAGCAGCCCCGCAAGGGTCAGCGTCAGCGGCCGCTCGACGAGCCCGGTGATCTCCAGCCGCCACGTCGCGGGGTCGAACCTCGGGTGGGGCGGGTTGACGGCATAGATGCGCCAGCCCTTGCCGAAAGGGATCAATGCGCGCACCGGCTCGGGCAGCAGCCGCGTGCTCTGCGCGACGACATCGGCCGCGGCGCCGCCCCAGGCCAGCGACGACAGCCCCAGGCCCACGACGCCGAGAAACGCGCGCCGTCCGATCGGACGTCCCGCCTCGTCCTCGCCATCCGCGGCCGGTTGCATGCACCGAGGATCGCAAGCGGACCTGAACGCGTCATCACGGACGCGCAACCTGGCGCGATCCCGGCCCTCCGAGCATCCCGCCCGCGGCACGGGCCGCCCCAACGGGACGCTCGGACGACCGGGATCGCACCGCGCGTCAAAGCCGCCGGCCACCGCGCGCGGGGGCGCGGGCGGTGGCCGGACGGTGCATGCGCGAGGTTCCGCGCAGACGGGTGACTCAGTTCGTGGCCGAAGCCTCCTTCGGCGCCTCCTGGGCGTCCTCGGAGCGCGACTCGCCCGGCTTCGGGGCCTTGCGCCTGACGACCTCGCACGAGCCCTTCGGGGCGGCGGCGGTCGCATCGGCGATGACGTCGACGTTGTCGAGCACGGCGCGGTCGTTGCCGGCACCGCAGGAGACGCGGTCGACCTCGCCGTCGCGGGTGCGCAGGACGTCGTCGCCGTTGCCGCCGTCGAGCGTGTCGCCGACCTGGTCGACGCCGGGGCCGGCTGCGACGTCCGCGCGGGCAAGCGCCCACAGGGTGTCGTTGCCGTCGCCGCCGCTGGAGACGTCGACGCCGACGTTGGCGAAGATGACGTCGTTGCCCGGTCCGCCGGACTGCGCGTCGCTACCGGTGCCGCCGGACATGCGGTCATGGCCGTTCTCGCCGAACGACGTGTCGTTGCCCGAGCCGCCGCCGATCTTGTCGGCCGAGTCGCCGCCCTTGAGCGTGTCGTTGCCCGAGCCGCCGTAGATGCGGTCGAACGAGGTCAGGTCGCCGACGGCGTTGTTGTCGCCGGTGATCGCGTCGTCGCCCGAGCCGCCGGTGATGAAGTCGTTGCCTGCAACGCCGTTGATCGTGTCGTTGCCGGCCATGCCGAAGATGCGGTCGTTGCCGCTGCCGCCACTGACGCGGTCGTTGCCGGCACGCGCGTGGATGCGGTCGTTGCCGCCGTTGCCGTCGATCTGATCGGCGACGTTCGTGCCGCGCAGACGCTCGCTGCGGTCCGTGCCGGTGATCGTCGCCGCCAGCGCAGCGGCCGGAACGAGCAGGCCGATCGAAACTGCTGCACCTGCAAGTTGCGTCCTCTTGAAGCTCATTGCGCTGCCTCCTCGTGGGGTGTCAAGGAGCACTCTGCTCGCCACGAACATGCTGATCACCTCCCTCTCACGCGATCCTCACCGACGGTGAGAACTGCGTGAGAGTGCGGCGCGATGGCCCCGCGCGCGGGCGCCGTGCGTCATCGTGTGCGTCATGCACCGACGCCTGCTCGTCATCACCCTCGTACTGGCGCTCGGCGCCGGCTCGAGCGCGTTCGCAGCGCAGGTCGGCACGCGCGGCCCGGATCGCCTCGTCGGCACCCCGGGAGCCGATCGCATCGACGGCCGCGGGGGCAACGACGAGATCGAGGGCGGCGGCGGAGCCGACACGCTGCTGGGCGGCGGCGGCGCCGACCGGCTGTTCGGCGGGCCCGGCGGCGACCGGCTGCTCGGCGGCCCGGGCGCCGACCTGCTCACGGGCGACTCCGGCAACGACACCCTCGTCGGCGGCAGCGGCCCCGACAACATGCTCGGCGGCGCGGGCAGGGACCGCATCGACGCGCGCGGCGGCGCGGGCGACACCGTCGTCGCCGGTGACGGCAACGACCGCATCAGCGCCCGCGACAACGCCCGCGACACGATCAGCTGCGGCAGCGGGCGTGACGGCGGAACGGCCGATCGCATCGACTCCATCGCCCGCGACTGCGAGCGTGTGAGGCGTGGGTGACGAAGCGCCGCCGGGCCCACGCGGCCCGGTCGTGCTGCTGGTCGACGACGACGCCGCGATCAGGCGCGCGGTCGGAGCGGGCTTGGAGCTCGAGGGCTTTCGCGTCGTGCGAGCCTCGGGCGGCCGCGCGGCGCTGGCGGCGAACGAGTCCGTCCGCCCGTCGGTGATCCTGCTCGACCTCGCGATGCCCGATCTCGACGGGCTCGAGGTCCTGACGCAGCTGCGCGCCGCCGGCGACGACGTCCCCGTCTGCGTGCTGTCGGCGCGCGACGAGGTCGACGATCGCGTGCGCGGCCTCGAGGCCGGTGCCGACGACTACGTCGTCAAGCCGTTTGCGCTCGAGGAGGTCACCGCGCGCCTGCACGCGCTGCTGCGCCGCCGTCCTGCGCTGCCCGACGCCGCGCTGGCCGTCGGCGACATCGAGATCGACCCGCGCTCGCATCTCGCGCTGCGCGGCGGGCGCGATCTCGAGCTCACGCGCCGCGAGTTCGACCTCCTGCACCTCTTCATGCGCCACCCAGCCGAGGTGATCGACCGCTCCCGCCTGCACGAGGAGGTCTGGGGCTACACGTTCGATCCGGGGACGAACGTCGCCGACGTCTTCGTCGGCTATCTGCGCCGCAAGCTCGAGGCCGGAGGCGAGGACCGCGTGCTGCACACCGTCCGCGGCGTCGGGTTCATCTTGCGACCCTGAGAAGGTGTGCGCGTGCGAAGCCTTCGCGCTCGTCTGACGCTGGGCATCACGGTCGTGCTCGCCGTCGTGCTGTCGGGCGCGGGCGTGATGGTCTCGCGCTATGTCGACCGCTCCGAGCGCGCGGCGCTCGACGACCGCCTCAAGCGCACCGCGGAGCTGTCGCGCGACACGCTGCTGCTGGCGCTGCGCGAGGGCCTGACGCGCGACAAGCGGCTGGACAACGCGCTGACGGCCAACCGGACGTCGCTGCGGCTGATCCTGCGCGACCAGCCGCTGCGCTCGTTCGGCCCGCCGGCGCCCTCCAAGCAGATCGCGCGCCGCGACGGCCTGCGCACGGTCACGGTCGGCGCCAGGCACTACCGCTCCTACATCACGCGCGTTCCGGTGCCGGGCCTGGGGGGACTCGCGCGGCTGGAGGTCACGACCCCGACACGAGCAGTCGAGCGCAAGCTCGCGGCGCTCGACCGGCGGCTCGCGGCGTTCGGCATCGCCGCGCTGCTGGCCGGCGGCCTCGGCGCCTGGCTGGCGGCGTCGCTGCTGCTGCGCCCGCTGCGCCGCCTGCGCGCGGCGACGGCGAACATCGCCGGCACGGAGGATCTCGACCGGCGGGTGCCCGGCGACCACGGGCCGGCCGAGCTGCGCTCGCTCGCCACGAGCTTCAACGACATGCTCGCGCGGCTCGGCCGCTCGGCGGCCGATCGCGAGCGCGCGCTGGCGGCGACGCGGCGCTTCACGGCCGACGCCGGCCATGAGCTGCGCACGCCGCTGACGAGCGTGCAGGCGACGCTGTCGGCGCTCAGCCGCCATCCCGACATCCCCGCCGGCCAGCGCACCGAGCTCGTGCTCGACGCGCTGTCCGAGCACCGCCGGCTCGTCGACCTGCTCGACGGCCTGCAGGCGATGGCACGCGGGGACTCGTCCCCGGGCGAGGTCGGCGACGTCGAGCTCGCCGAAGTCGTCGCCGTCTCGCTGGACCAGGCGGCCTCGCGCCATCCGGACGTGTCGTGGGCGCCGTCGCTGCCCGACGGAGCGGTCTGCATCCGCGGCTGGGAGCCCGGGCTGCGTCTGCTCGTCGACAACCTGCTCGAAAATGCCGCCCGCCACGGGCGCGCCGGCGGCCGGGTGTCGGTGACCGTGACCCCCGACCGCGGCGACGGCCCGATGTTGTGCGTCGACGACGACGGCCCCGGGATCGCGCAGGACGAGCGCGAGCGCATCTTTGAGCCGTTCGCCCGCGTCGACGGCACCCAGGCGCCGGGATCGGGGCTCGGGCTGGCGCTCGTCAGCCAGCAGGTGCGCGCACACGCCGCGCGCATCGAGGTCGGCGACTCGCCGCTGGGCGGCGCCCGCTTCTCCGTGCGCTTTCAGGCGGCGGACGAGGTCTCGCGGCGCCGCTGAAGTCGGTGTAGGTTGCACCGATATGTGCCGCCTGCACCGCACGGTCGTCGTCATCTGCATGGTGATGCTCGGTCCTCCGGCCGGCGCACTCGCCGGGCAGGCGCGCGTCGAGGGCACGCTCGTCGAGAAGCATGGACATCGTCCTGACGGCACGTCGACGGCGTCATCCTACGCCGTGCGCTCGGGCGGGCGGTTGCGGCCGCTCGCGGGCGCGCAGCCTGAGGCGCTGATCGGCCAGCGGGTCCGAGTCGATGACGGCGAGGCCTCGCCGGGCCTGCAGGGCAGAGCTCGAGCGGCCGACGACCAGCGCCTCGCCGCCGCCGTGGCGCCCGGCCCGCGCTCGCTGCTCGTGATCTTGCTGACGACGTCCGACAAGCCCGTGGCCGCCGCCACCCCCGACGCGACGCGCGCAGCGATCTTCACGGGTGAGGCCTCGGCGAGCGCGCTGTACGAGCAGCAGTCCGACGGGGCGACGCGGCTGGTCGGGCGCGTGCGCAGCGACGGCGATGTCACCGCACCGCTGGCGGTGGGCGTCGCGACGACCGGCTGCGACGCCCGCACGCTGGCGGACGCCGCCGACACCGCCGCCCGCGCGGACGGGTGGGCCCTCGACGCCTATGACCACGTGCTCTACGTGCTGCCTCGCACGACAGCGTGCAGCTGGGGTGGGCTGGGGCAGCTTCCCGGAAGCCGCCTGTGGTCCAACGGCGTCATCGGCACGGCAGTCATCGCACACGAGGTCGGCCACAACCTCGGCGCGCACCATGCCAACTCGCTGCGCTGCGTGGACGGCGCAGGAGGGTGGGCGATGGTGTCGCAGAGCTGCGCAACAACCGAATACGGCGACCCCTTCGACGTCATGGGACTGCCGGCTCGGCTGATGTCGAGCTGGCACCGAGCGCAACTCGGGCAGCTGCCGGCAAGCCAGCAGCTCACGGCGCGCGAGTCGCAGACGATGACGCTGATCTCCTCCGACGACGCCTTGTCGGCCGGCCCCCGGCTGCTGCTCGTGCCGCGCAAGGCGCCGCGGACGATCGTGTCGAGCTGGCTCGCGCTCGAGCTGCGTTCGGAGCGAGGGCCGTTCGACCTCTGGGCGCCGGGCGCTCCGGTCACGACCGGGCTCTCGATCCGCGTCGTGCCGCGCATGGACATCGCGACGCAGAGCCAGCTGCTCGATGCCCGTCCCCTCTCGAGCACCTTCAGCGATGCGCCGTTGCAGGTCGGCGAGACGCTCAGCGACACCGCGCACGGCGTCACCATCCGCCTCAACTCGATCAGCGCCACGGCCGCGAACGTGACGCTCACCATGCCCGTGATCGTCGACGACGTGCCGCCGTCGGCACCGGTGTCGATCTGGTTCGGCGGCGACACGAGGTCGATCGCCCTGCACTGGACACCGGCCGTCGACGACGAGGCGATGTCGCACTACGAGGTCGAGCGCGACGGCACGGTGCTCGGGACGACGACGGGGCTGAACTTCTTCGACACGCGCGTAGCCGAGCTCACGCGGACGACGTACCGCGTGCGCGCAGTCGATGTGAGCGGCAATCGCAGCACTCCGGTCTCGCGGGACGTCCTGCTGACCGACGCGACGCCGCCGGGCGCGGTGCCCGGCCTGACGCTCGCGGCCGACGGGGCGGGTGTCGCGCTGTCGTGGGCCGCGGCTGCGGACAACCGCGCGGTCGCCGGGTACCGCGTCACCCGTGGTGGCTCGGCCGTGACGCAGGTGGCGGGGCTCGGTTACCGCGATCGTCCCCCTTCCGGCGAGCAGGTCTACGAGGTCAGGGCCGTCGACACCGCCGGCAACGAGGGCCCGGCCGCACGCGCGGCCATCACCGTCGCGGCGCCGGTCGTGACGACGCCTCCGGCCGGGGCGGGCGCCGTCGTCGCGCCGCCGCCCGCGCCGGCCCGCGCCGTCGCCAAGCGGCCGCAGATCGTGCGCCTGCGACGCAGCCGCAAGGGCTCGTACGTCACGATGAGCTTCTCCGCCGCCGGCGCCAAGTCGATCGCGGCCTACCGCGGCGGTCGGCGCGCCGCCAAGGCCTCGGGGTCGCGCCTGACGGTGCGACTGCGGCTGCGCCGCGAGCTCAGGAAGCAGACCGTGAAGATCGTCGCGTCGTCCGCGGCGGGCAGCACCAGCCGGCGCTTTGCGCTGCGCTGAGCCTGGGCGGGGCGGGGCGCGACCGCTACGTGCGGTGGCGCGAGAGCACGGCTTCGACGAGCCGCTTGACGTCGGACGTCACCGCGGGCGCGTGGCCGTTGAGCGAGTCGGCGGCCTTGACGGAGCGCGGCCGGCTCTCGGCCGACCTGATGACGTAGGCGCCGTTGGTGCGTATGCGGGTGGCGGAGGTCTTGCTCATCTTCGTCCTCGTTGCACTGGGAGTCGCAGATCTCTGACCTTCGGAGACACTACTTGGCCGCTCGGACCGCAGACCAGCCGAGCCGCAGCGCTGCCGTCGAGCAGATGATAGCCGCCACCAGCCAGACCTCCAGCGGCCGGGGGCTCGGAATCTCCATCGCCAGGCTGGCAGACGCCGCGATCGCGGCGACCGTCACGAGCATCAGCGTGCGGCGGCGGCCGCGCAGGAGCTTGTTGACGATGATGTGGTGCCCGGTGCTCGCGGCGAGGCCCGAGACGACCGCGCCGCCGGCCACGAGCAGCGAGACGGCAGCTCCCGGCGCCTCCGCGTCCAGGCCCGACAGCCAGCCGAGCCACAGCAGCGCCGTCACGGCGAGCGCCGTCATCGCCGCGCGCACCGCTCCGCCGTCGCGCTCGGAGACGACCTCGACGAAGGCGCGAACGTCGTCGTGCGGCGCGATCTCCTGCGCCGCGTAGAGCGCGGAGCGGTTGGCCAGCTCGTCGGAAACACCGAGCGGCTCGGGGGCGTCGTCACCGCAGAAGCGCCCGAGCTCGGCATAGCTCACGCGCAGCTCCTCCGGAATCGCGATCTCCATGTGAAAGCTCGCGGCTCGCCACGCCGCGGGGCAGTCGATCAGAAACCACGTGCGGTCGGGCTTGCGCAGGCGCCACCAGATCTCCGCGGGCGCGTAGCGGTCCAGGCGCCGTTTCCAGGGCGGATCGAGGGGAAAGTCTTCGCCGTAGCTGTACTTCAGCACGCGCCGGTCGGGGCCGCCCGCGGGCAGCGCGGCGAACAGCACGTAGTCCGAGGCCAGCGTGCGCAGCAGCGTCCGGCAGGTCGAGTCCTGCCAGATCGGCGCGCGGACCGGATCGCCCGCCTCGGCGGCGCCGACGAGCGCCGACAGCACCTCGAGCGCCGGCTGCTCGTCGCCACAGACGATCTCCTGCAGCTCGGCCGTCAGCAGCTCCACGGCCCGCTCGTCGGCCGCTGCCGTGGGAATCGCGTCGAGCGCCGCGCTCAGCAGCGCGGTCAGGCCGAGCGCCCCGTTGTCGGCGCGGTTGAGGATCGGCAGCGACGCCTGCTGCTCGTCGCGCAGGTCGAAGTTGCGCAACGGCTGCTTGCTGAGCACGGAGATCGGAACAACCTCGCCGTGGCGCGTCGTCAGCGCCGCGCGCTGCTGCGCGGACAGCGTGAAGTCCACCGAGACGCGCCGCCGCGTCTCCTCCTGGGTGAGCATCTCGACGGTCTCGACGCGGCGGTTGATCCAGCTCTTGGGGTCGGCGATGAGCTTCGCGCAGGTGAAGCCGGCCTCGATGAACGACGGATCGGAAGGGGCCACGCGCCAGAGTGTGCGCGCCTGGGCGGACGGCGCTCGCGCGGCGCGGACTTGCCGTCCGGGGGCCCGCGTGCGAGCGTGCCGCGCATCGCCCGCACGCTCCAGGATCGAGATCGACATGCCGGCGCCTGACGTCAGGGCCTTCGCGCGCGCCGCGCTGCCGGCGCCACCGGCGCACGTGCTCGAGATCGGCGCGGGCGACGGCGAGCTCGCGGCCGAGCTGCGCGACGCGGGCTACGAGGTGACCGCCGTCGATCCGGCGGCGCCGGAGGGCAGCGGGGTGCAGCGCGTCGCGCTGCTCGAGGTGCAGGGGACCTATGACGCCGCACTGGCCGTCGTCTCGCTGCACCACGTCGAGCCACTGGAGGCGTCCTGCGCACACCTCGCGACGCTCGTGCGGCCCGGCGGCCGGCTCGTGATCGACGAATTCGACGTGGCCCGCTACGACGAGCGGGCGGCGGGCTGGTGGCTGGGCCAGCGGCATGCCGTCGGGGTCGGGGAGGAGCGCGATGCGGCCGGTCTGATCGAGTTCATGCGCGGTCACGTGCACGCGCTCGGCGCCATTCGCGAGGCATTGGCGCCCTATTTCGAGCTGGGGGAGCCGGTGTCGGGCGCCTACCTCTACCGCTGGAACCTGCAGCCCGGTCTGCGCCCGATCGAGGAGGAGCTCGTCGCCGCGGGCAGCCTGCCGGCAACCGGCGCGCGGCTGATCGGCACGCGCCGCCATGCGGGCGAGGGTCCGAGGATGCGAACGCGCACCGCGCCGGCGCCCGCGCGGACGCGCCGACCGGACCGGACTCGTGGCCCTATGCGATGATGCCGCGGGCAGCAGGAGACCATGACCGAGACCCTTGAACACGACGCCGTCGTCGCCGCGCTGCAGGAACGGCTGCAGGAGTACTGGACGGTGACGGTGCGGTCTGCGACCCCCGGCGCGCCGCTGATCGCGATGTTCAGCGGCAAGCTGCAAAAGGCCGAGCCGAAGGACGACGCGCCGCCCGGAGAGACGGATTTCGTCTGGTACGTCGGCGTGGGCGACAAGACCTTCGGGGCGTTCGCGATCCCGGCGGAGGGGTTTCGCAGCGCAAGCTGGGAGGCGACCCACCGCGGGCCGGCGCTCATGGTCCAGTCCTCCAACGTGCAGATCGCGCTGTTTCCGCGCTCCGCCGCGGACGAGTGATCAACTCCGGCCGGATGAACGGCCGCGGGTCGCTCAGCCGACCGCAGCCGCCGGCTCGAAGGCCGCCGCGATCTGCTCGAGGCCACGGGCGCGTAGCTCGGCATCCGCGACCGGCGAGGTGAGCATCAGCTCGTCCGGCTGCGTGTCGCGGACGAGCTTGGACAGGCCGGCGTGGACCGTCGCGGGGCTCCCGACGATCGCCCGGCCGGCGGCGTCCCTGACGACCGCGAGCTCGGCGCCCGACAGGCGCGCGACCAGCGCCCGCGCGAGGCCGGCGGACGGCATCGGCGCCGGGCGCCCCTGGCGGCGCCAGAGCGTCGCCACGGCGGCGGGAAGCGCGAGCGCGGCGGCATGCTCGTCGTCCTCGCCGACGACGACGCCGGCGGCGACGATCGTGCGCGGCCGGTCCGTGATCTGAGACGGCGCGAACAGCTCGCGATAGAGCGCGACGGCCTGCACGGCGAGGTGCGGATGAAAGTGGGCCGCGAAGACGAACGCCATCCCGAGGCGTGCGGCCCTGCGGGCGCCGTCGTCCGTCGATCCGAGCAGCCACAGCGACGGCAGGGTGTGCTCGCCGGTCACTGCGCGGATGCCGTGGTGGCCGCCGCCGAGGTAGCCGCGCAGCTCGGCGAGCTGCTCGTCGAAGCGCCCCGGGTCGTCGCTGCGCAGGGCCTTCTCGGTACGCTCGTCGGCGGGCGCGCGTCCGAGGCCGAGGTCGATACGCCCCGGGTGCAGCGCTTCGAGCATCCCGAAGCGCTCGGCGACGGCCAGCGGTGCGTGGTAGGGCAGCATCACGCCGCCCGCGCCGACGCGGATGCGCCCGGTGTTCGCCGCGACGTGCGCGATCAGCGTCTCGGGCGACGTCGATGCTGCCGACGGGCTGTTGTGGTGCTCGGCGACCCAGAAGCGTCTGAAGCCCAGCTCCTCGGCGTGGCGGGCGAGAGCTGTCGTGCCCGCCAGCGCGGCGCCGGCGGAGCGCCCGGCGGCGATCGGCGCGAGGTCGAGGACGGACAATGCAGGGGCCACGTCGTGCAGCCTAGGCCTGACGCGCGTCGACGCTGCGCCAGATGCGCTTGCACGCCCCGGCGCCCCGAAGTGGTGGAGCCTGTTCGCGCAGACTCCGTCTATCGTCGTTTCGCGATGAGCATCCAAGCTGCGGTCTCCCAGCCCTCGCGCCCGGACGAGGTGCGCGCCGCCACCGCCCTCGCGGCGATCGGGGCGTGGACGATCATCGTTCCGTACCTCGCCATCCTGCTCGACCTCGAGGTGAAGGTCGCGGCGATCGTCGAGGTCGTCGACCACGTCATCCCGGGATTGGTGGTGCTGGCAGCCGGCTTGTACCTCCGCGCTCGCGCGCAGAGACGCGCGCTCGCGAGCCACCGCCCGGCGCTGCTGGCCGCCGGCGCCGCGTTCGTGGCCGGATTCTGGGTGCTCGCCACGCACGCGCCGCTGATCGGCGACGCCGCGCTGTCAGATCAACCGTGGGACGCCGCGATCTGGCATTCGATCGCCGCCCTGCCGACCGTCGTCCTCGCGTGCTGGTGCGTGATCCGGTCGACGCCGGACCCGTGAGCACGCGGCGCCGGCGCGTCGTCGCCGTGGCGGCGGTCGTCCTCGGCGCCGCGGCGCTGGGGACCTCGACGACCTTGCACGACGAGGTCCTGATCGAGGCGGGCGCGGACGCCCCCGTCAACTCCAGCGCGCGCGACCCCGGGGACATCCGCGCCAACAACTCGCCCTCGCTGGCCCGCAACCCACGGCGCGCCGCCGAGCTCGCGGTCACCAACCGCGTCGACTCGCCGGACTACTCGTGCGCGCTGCAGACCTCGCGCGACGGCGGACGGCGCTGGAGGGACGTGCCCGTCCGGATCCCCCGCGGCGAGGGCCGCAAGTGCTATGCGCCCGACGTCGCCTTCGGCGCGGACGGCACCCTCTACATGTCCTTCGTGACCCTGCAGGGCAACGGCAACACGCCGGCCGCGGCGTGGGTGGCGAGCTCGCCCGACGGCGGGCGAACCCTGTCGGCGCCGCGGCGAGTGGTCGGGCCGCTCGCCTTTCAGGTGCGCCTGACCGCCGACCCGCGGCGCCCGAAGCGGCTGTTCCTCACGTTCCTGCAGGCCGACTCGGTCGGCCTCGTTCGCTTTTCCGGCGGCGACCAGCGCATCCAGCTCAGGCGCTCGGACGACGGCGGCCGGACATGGAGCAGACCCTCGCGCGTGAGCGACCCGCGCCGCGAACGCATCCTCGCACCGTCGGCCGCGGTCGGCCCCGGCGGGGAGCTCTACGTCCTGTATCTCGATGTCGGCGACGACCGCCTCGACTACGAGGGGGCGCACGAGGGCAACGGCGGCCCGCCCTACGGCGGCCGCTTCTCGCTCGTGCTCGGCCGCTCGGACGACGCCGGCGCGACGTGGCAGGAATCGGTCGTCGACGATCGCATCGTGCCGGCGCGGAGGTTCATCGCGTTTCTGCCTCCGACGCCGTCGCTGGCGGTCGATCCGTCCAGCGGCAAGATCTATGCCGCCTTCGAGGACGGCGCCCGCCGCCCGGCCGACGTCCACGTGTGGTCGCTCGCTCGCGGCGCGGGCCGCTGGCGCGGCCCGACGCGCGTCAACGACACGCCCGCGGGCGACCGGACCTCGCAGTACCTGCCGCGGATCGCGGTGGCGCCCGGCGGGCGGCTGGACGTCGCCTACTACGACCGCCGCCGCGATGTCGACGACAAGTTCAGCGATGTGTCGCTGCAGTCGTCATCCGACGGCGGACGGACCTTTTCGCCGCACGCGACGCTCACCAACCGCCGCTTCGACTCGCGGATCGGCGCGGGCAGCGAGGTCGGGCTGCCGGACCTGGGCAACCGGCTCGGGCTCGTCTCCGAGCGTTCGGCGGCGCTCGCCGTGTGGGCCGATACGCGCGCGGGCAGCGTCGGCTCCAGCAAGCAGGACATCGCGTTCGCGCGGGCCGCCGTCAGCCGGCCGTGGCAGCGCTCGAGCGCCATGCAGGCGCTGCTTCGCTACGGGGGGATCGTCGTGCTGCTGGGCGGGCTCGCGCTGCTGATGGCCGCCTCGCGCCCCCGCCCGCGCCCGCGCGCCGCGTAGTGCCCTGCCGGGGCAAGCTGGCGGCGGCACTCGCGCTGGTCGCGTGCTGCGCATCGCCGGCGCACGCGCAGGCGCCCGACGATCCCCTGTTTGCCTATCAGTGGCATCTGCGCGCGATCCAGATCCCGGCGGCGTGGGAAGTCTCGCGCGGCGCAGGCGTCACCGTCGCCGTGCTCGACACCGGCGTCGCCTACGAGAACCGCCGCTCCTACCGCCGTGCCCCCGAACTGGCGGCGACGCGGTTGGTCAGCGGCTACGACTTCGTCGACGGCGACGCCCATCCCAACGACGTGCCCCCGCGCGGCGGCCGCAGGAGCCACGGCACGCAGATGGCGTCGATCATCGCCGCCACGGCGGGCAACGCGCTCGGAGGCGCGGGCGTCGCGCCCGAAGCGGCGATCATGCCCGTCCGGGTGCTCGAGCCTGACCTGTCGGGCTCGGCGCGCTCGATCGCTCGGGGGCTGCGGTTCGCGGCCGACCATGGCGCCGACGTCGCGAGCCTCAGCATCGCCGGGCGCTCCCCCAGCAGACAGCTGAAGTCCGCCGTGACCTACGCGACCTCGCGCGGGGTCGTCGTGGTGGCCGCGACCGGCAACGACGGTCTGGACTCGGTGAGCTGGCCGGCGGCGTACCCGGAGGTCATCGCCGTCGGCGCCGTGGCGCGCGATCGGACCCGCGCCCCCTACAGCAACTACGGCGCCGGCCTGGACATCGTCGCCCCGGGAGGCGCCGGCGTGGGCGGCGACACCGGATACGGGCCGCCTGACGGCGTCGTCTCCCAGACCCTCAAGGGCGGGCCCGGGAAGTTCTGCTTCTGCTTTACGGCGTCGACGTCGGCGGCGGCCGCCCAGGTCTCCGGCGTCGCCGCGCTGCTGGTGGGCGCGCGGCCGGCGCGCAGCTCCGCCGAGATCCGGGCGGCGCTGCTGTCCAGCGCGCGCGACCTCGGTGCGCGCGGGCCGGACCGCGAGTACGGGGCGGGTCTCGTGCAGGCGGCGGGCGCGCTTGCCGACGGCAGGCCGCCGGCGGCGGCGCCGGCGCCCGCGCGGCCGCGCCGGCCCGCCGAATCGTCGTCGGACGGATGGTGGCCGGCCGTGGCGGCGGGGGCCGGCGGTCTCGTGCTGCTCGGCGCGGGCGTCGCGCTGCGGCGCCGGCGCCGGCGCGCTACCTGATCCGGAAGCTGCGCTTGGCCGACTGCGCCGCGGACCCGCCGGGCGTCGGCGTCGCGACCAGCCGGTAGGAGCCTGGCTTCAGCCGCCGTCCGCCGAGGCGCCCGGTGAAGCGCAGGATGTTGACACCGGCCGTGGACGTGCGCGTGAAGCTGCCGCTCACCCGCACTTCCCGCGTGCACCTCGCGGCCCTGCGATTGCGACTCGTCTGGGCGACGCAGCGCGCGCTCGCGCCCCTGCCCGTCCGGCGGCCGGCACGCACCGCGCGCACCTCGAAGCGGACCTTTGTCGCGACGTTGACGCGGTAGCTGACTTTCGCGGCGGCGGGTGTTCGCCGGCCGGCGGGACGGATGCTGGGCCCGCGGCGAGCGGCGCGGAAGGCGAGCGGCGAGATGCGCAGCGACGTCACGGCGCGCTGCGACGCCGCGGCGGCCGGACCCTGCCCCGGCAGGGGCGCGCCGCCGGCGGGCGGCCCGCCGGGCGCCGCGCCGGGGATCGAGTTGAGCGTCGCGGTGACGTCGAGCTTGTAGTCCGCAAACGGGTTGCCGTCCGTCGCGCGCGACGTGCCGAGCGGGACGTCGATGCCGAAGAACCCGATCCGGTCTGCGGGGTTCGACGTCTCGAACGCGAGCTCGACATCGTCGGAGGACAGCCCGATCCTGTCGCCGGGGTTGACGGGGATCTGCACGGCGAAGGTCTGGACCGCGCCCGCCGTGACCGTGCCTGCGGTGACCGCCCGCGTGTCCGACGCGACGGCCGTGTACTCCTTCGGCGCTCCCGTCGGCCGGTAGACCTTGAACGTCAGGTTGCCCGCGGTCGTGCCGGCGCTGTGGCTCCAGCTCGTGATCGTCTCGTAGCCCGGCGGAACGGCGTAGGTGCCGGCGGCTTCGCCGGCCTGGACGGCGAAGCCGCCCGCGGTCAGCCCCGCAGGCGGCGCGGCGGCGGACACCTCGGCGACGGCGCCGATCTCGAGCGTCGCGGCCCCGGCGGGCGATGCTCCGAGGGTCCAGGCGGCGGCCAGCAGCGCGAGCAGCAGGGCCGTCGCAATGCCCTTCCGCGCTGCGGGGGTCGAGCCCGCCGCGGGGACGGGGCGCCGAAATGTAGGAATGGAGTTTGGGATCATGGCGATAGCGGAAGCATGCCCGGAAGGTGTGCTATGCATGTAGCCTATGAAGTTGAACCGGGTCGAAACCACGGAGGAGAGCTGAACATGAAGCGCAAGATTGGTCTGTCCCTAATTTTTGCCGCGGCGCTGCCGCTTGTAGCCGCGTCCGCTGCCTGGGCCTGTGGGGTCCTGGCGACGCTCAAGCTTGACACGAAGGTTGCATCGCCGGGCCAGGCCGTGACGGCCACGGGCCGCAACTACGGCACCAGCAACGTCAGCGAGGTCTCGATCCGCCTCAAGAGCCGCACGGGCCAGGTCGTCTCGACCGTCACCCCCGTCGCCGGCGGCGCGATCAGCAAGACGTTCACCCTGCCCCAGGGCATGGATCCAGGCTGGTACGTCGTGCTCGCCACGCAGACCACCCTCACCACCGGCACGCCGAAGTCCGGCACCCCCGGCCGCACCACGGTGCGTATCCAGGGTTCCGCCAAGGATGCCGCAGCCGGCTCCGCTTGGACTTCGCCGCCGGCCGGACCGTCTTCCGGGTCGTCTTTCGCCTCTGCTCTCGGCTCGGTGCCGATGCTGCTGGCGATCGCGCTCTCGCTCACCATGCTCGCGGGCGGATGGATGCTCGTGACGCGTACCAGCCGGTCGGCCTCACGGTCGCCGCTCGGCATCTAGGAGCCTATCTTTATGCCTAGAAGTGTCTTGCGCGTCACGCGAGGGGTTTTCCTCGCCGTGATCACGGGGGCGGTGGGCCTGCTTGGAGTGGCTCCCGCCGCCAACGCCGAACTCCGCGTCAGCCCGAATCAGCGGGTGACCAACGATCCCAGCAGTTTCCGGGGCAAGGACATGCCCTCGCTTGCTGTCAATCCCAACAACCCACAGCACATCGTCGCCACGAACTCCGACTACCTCGACGAAGCCTGCGAGGCGAGCGCGAGCTTCGACGGCGGCGCGACGTGGAGCGAGGCAGCGCAGCTCACTCCGCCCGCGCAGGCAGTCGGCAACCCGTTCATGGCCTCCTGTCGCGTGAGCAACCACGCCGGCGAGAGCATGTTCCAGGGCGTCGTCTTCGGAAGCGGCAACAACGTCTACGCGACCTCGATCACTCCGAAGGCCGCAGGCACCGCTGAGGAGGGCGCTTCGGCGCTGATCTACAAGTCCACCAACGGCGGCGTGACCTTCACCCCCGGCATCGTCTCGCTGCCCGGTGGTACGGGCGGCAGCGTCGCAACGGGCCCCTACTACGAGCTGCCGAGCGTGGTCGTGGATCCCGCAGCCGGAACGGGCGGAGCCGACATCGTCTACTCCGTCGCTCGCGACGCAAGCGGTTCGGGCAACGCCCCGTGCGCGGTGTCGCGTTGCGACGCTGTGCGCGTCGCGCGGTCCCTCGACGGTGGAGCGACGTTCGGTGCGCCGGTGCAGGCCAGCCCGACCGGTACTCCCACGATCGATGCGGCCCATCCGGCCCTCGGGGCGAATGGCTCGCTGAACATCACGTGGCGCACCATCGGCAGCACCGGCGAGATCCAGTTCGTCCGCTCGACCGATCAGGGTCAGACGTGGTCCAAGCCGGTCAACGTCACGACCGTCACCAACATAGCTCGCGCCTTCAACTCGCACGTGACGCCCCAGGCCTCGTCGGCCTCGAGCTTCCCGCGCATCGCGGCCAACAGGACCAACGGCAACCTCTACATCGTCTACAACCAGGGTGGCTCTGGCCCGACCGCGCCTGCGGGCGGATACCAGGGAGCTGACCACTTCATCCCGCCGGACTCAGCCGTGTGGTTCCAGCGTTCGGTCGACAACGGAGTCAGCTGGTCGACGCCGAAGAGGATCAGCGAGAACGCAGCGGTCCACCCCGGCACGCAGATCCACCAGACGCGCCACCCGGACGTGAAGGTCTCGTCCGGCGGACGCGTGGACATCGCCTGGGAGGACCGGCGCCACTGGTACCAGGGGCCCGGAGAGCGGACGTGCGTTCACACGCACATCGCCTGTGATGACGCTCGCCTCGGCGATACGTACTACAGCTTCTCCTCCAACGACGGCGCGGCGTTCTCGGCGAACCGCCGGCTGAGCGATTTCTCGCACAACAACGACGTCGGATACGACTACCGCTTTGCGACGTACTGGGCCTTCGGGCCGTCGGTGGCCCCGATGGGCGCCAGCCAGCTGATGGTCGGCTGGATGGACTCCCGCGAGGGCAGCTTCGACTCCGACAACCAGGACGTCTACCTGGCGAAGGCCGATCACGCCGCCTCGGGCGCCGCTCCGCAGACCAACGTGGCGGAGACCGACCCGATCGCGCTGTCGGTTGCGCTGTCGAAGTTCGGCTACAAGGGTGGTGGCGAGGGGCTGATGCTCAGCAACTTCGCCACGCGCAACGGCACGAGGGTCGTGATCGTCAACAAGGACGACGCCCCGGGTGCCATCGCCGCTTCGGTGCTGGCTCGGGCGAACCTCTCGCCCGTCCTGCTGTCGGATGCAGGCGGACTGTCGGCCAGCGCCAAGGCCGAGGTCGCGCGGCTGAACCCTGCCGGTGCGTTCATCGTCGGTGACGCCTCGAGCCTGTCGGCTCAGGTCGCCACCGATCTCGCCGCGGCGGGCATCGATGCCGCACAGGTGACCCGCGTTGCGGGCACGAACAACGCCGGCACCGCTGCGGCGATCGCAGCGGCGATGGACAAGCGCAGCGCCGCTGAGAAGACCGCCGGCGTGCCGGCGTTCGATGCTGCGGTCATCGCCAACCCGGCCGGTCCCGACGCCGCTGCGGCGACGGCACTGGCCGCGGCGCGGCGCCTGCCGATCCTGTACGTCAGCACCAACGCCGTACCGGCGGACACGTCCGCGGCGTTGAGCTCGCTCAACATCAACAAGACGCTCGTCATCGGTGGTGCCGACCAGGTCAGCAGCGACGTCAGGTTCGGGCTGCCGAACTCCGACCGGCTCGGCGAGGGCGACCAGTACGGGACGTCCAAGGCCGTGGCCAAGGAGGCCGTCGAGCGCGGTCTGCCGACCAACCAGGTCTACGTCGCCAATGGCGCCAGGCCGATGGATGCAGCGCTGCTGGGTGCGGTTGTCGGTCGCGCGACCGGGATCATGGTCCTGGCGCGCGGTCCGGCCAACTCGACCGCTGCGGCGACGGCTGCCGGAGCGGGCTTGACTGGTATCGACCGCCTCAACGTCGTCAACGGCGCATTCGTGCCGCCAGTGGTGACGCCACCGCCGCCGCCGGCGCCGCCGGCAGCGACGCCTCCGCCGCCGCCGACGGTGGTCCCCGGGCCGCCGCCGCCTCCGACGGTGGTGCCGGTTGTGCCGCCGCGTAAGGGTGGCAAGCTCAGCGCGACCATCACGCCGAGGAGTGACACGCGGTCACCGTACGTCTTCCGCACCCGCGGAAAGCTGACGCTGCCCAGCGGCATCACGAGGGCGAACGGATGCAGCGGTCGCGTGTCGGTGCAGGTCAAGCGTGGCAACACGACGATCTCCACCCGCCGCGTGTCGCTGAGCAGGACGTGCACGTACAGCTCGAAGGTGACGTTCACGAGCAGGAAGCGCTTCGCTTCGTTCAAGCGACTGAAGTTCACGGCACGGTTCCTGGGCAACAGGCGTGTGTCGCCGGTGTCGGCCACGCCGCGCTTCGCACAGGTGCGCCGCTAGAAACGAGATCCAGCCGGCGCAGGTTCGGCGGCGTCAGGTGCATCAGCACCAGGCGTCGCCGGGCCTCCTGGCCTGGTTCTCGCAACCGCCTGTTCGCGCCCTGGCGCGGTGAGGCAGCAGAGCAGTTCTCGGTACGGCCCAGTCGCTTTCGCGGCTGGGCCGTTCTCGTTTGCGGGGGAGGTCGGTCGCCCGTGGTGGTGCCCGGCTGCCGCCACGGGCCGCGAGGGCTCCTCCTTGGAGCCGGCGTCGGGTTCGTGGCAGGTAGGTACCTGGGAGCTCGTCGTGGCAGGTCTTGGGCGGTATGCGCCCTATAGCTGCCTGAGTGTGGACATCTGATGTGGCCCCACTGTGGACGCTTGAAGTGGCCCCACCTCCGTCCGATCTGAGCCGTTCGCTTCGCGCTTTGTTGAGCGCGAGGCGAAAGGCCGGAAGGAGTGAGCAGAGTGGAGCAGTTCGAGGAGATCAGGCGCGATCACGCGCGGGAGGGGCTGTCGGTTCGGGCGCTGGCCAGGCGTCATGGTGTGCATCGGCGGGCGGTCAGGCAGGCGCTGGAGTCGGCGGTGCCGCCGGTGAAGCGGGCGCCGCAGGGCCGGCCGATGCCGGCGTTGGGTGCGTATCACGCGATCATCGACGAGTGGTTGAAGGCGGACCGCGAGGCGCCGCGCAAGCAGCGTCACACGGCGCGGCGGGTGTGGCAGCGGCTGGTGGCCGAGTACGGCGCGGTCGTGTCCGAGCGTCAGGTCTCCAGGTATGTCTGCAAGCGTCGGCGCGAGCTTGGCGAGGTCGGCGAGGCGTTCGTGCCGCTGTTCTCGGCGGCGGGGGTGGAGGCCGAGGTCGATTGGGGCGAGGCGACGGTCATGTTGCGCGGTGTCGCGACGGTCGTGCACCTGTTCGTGATGCGCGCCTGCCACTCGGGCGCCGCCTTCGTGATGGCGTTCGAGCGCGAGACCCAGCAGGCGTTTCTGGAGGGCCACGTCGCGGCGCTGGAATGGTTCGCCGGCGTCTTTGACGTCCTGCGCTATGACAATTTGAAGGCTGCGTCGTGCAGGTCCTCAAGGGTCGCCGGCGGGTGGAGTCCGATCGCTTCGTGGCGTTGCGCTCGCACTACATGTTCGAGTCCTCGTTTTGTATCAGCGGCAAGCGCGGGGCGCATGAGAAGGGTGGCGTGGAGGGCGACGGGGTCGGGCGTTTCCGTCGCCGCCACTTGGTGCCGGTGCCGGTGGTCGACTCGATCGCTGAGCTCAACGAGCTGCTTGAGGAGGCCTGCTGGAAGGACCTTGAGCGCACGATCACCGGGCGGCAGATGACCGTCGGTGAGGCGCTGGCTCGGGAGCGGCGGTTGTTGAACACGCTGCCCAAGGAGCGTCATGACACCAGCGAGCAGGCCACGCCGCGCGTCGACAACAAGGCGATGGTCACGGTCCGCCAGAACCGCTACTCGGTGCCGGTCAGCCTCGTGGGGCTGCGCGTCACGGCCCTGGTCGCGGCCGGCGAGATCGTCGTCCGCCACGACGCCAAGGTCGTCGCCGTCCACGAGCGCCTTCAGGGCCGCTATGAGGCCAGCGCCCAGCTTGATCACTACCTCGAGCTGCTGAAGGTCAAGCCCGGCGCGCTGCCGCGCTCGCTGGCTCTGGCCCAGGCGCGCGAGCGCGGGCAGTGGCCGGACTGCTTTGACGAGCTGTGGAAGCAGATCGAGGAGCGCGTCGGGCGCTCGCAGGCCGCCAGGCAGATCGTCGACGTGCTGATGCTCTGCCGCGAGCACGGACCCGAGCGCGTCGAGCTGGCGGTCCGCGGCGCGCTTGCGGCCGGCGCGCACGACGGCCGCGCCGTCGCGGTCTTGGCCCGCCAGACGCAGCGCCCGGCGCCCGCGGCCTTGGAGGTCGACGCCCGCTTGGCGGGGATCGGCTCGCCGCCGCCGGATGACCTGGCCGCCTATGACCGGTTGCGAGAGGAGCGCTCGTGATGAGCAGCAACGATCACGGCTACTGCGTGGCCAACGCCTACCTCGGCGCGCAGCTGACGATCCTCGGCGACTGGTGCGAGGAGCAGTACATCACGCTCCAGCTGGCCGACTGCGACGGCCAGCTGGATCCGGTCGAGGCCGTGCTGACCAGCCACGAGGCGCGCGGCCTGGCCTTCGGGCTGCTCGAGCTCGCCGAGCTGGCCGACCACCGCGCCCGCGGGGAGCAGCTGTCATGAGCGCGCCGCGCAACGCCAAGACCGCCGCATTGGAAGCGCTGATCGAAGCGCACGCCATCGAGCTCAAGCTGCCCACGGTCCGCCACAGGTTCCGTGAGTTCGCCTCAGACGCCGTGCGCGAGCAGCAGACACCGGTCGCCTACCTGGCCGCGCTGCTGGACGCCGAGATCGCTGAGCGCGCCGAACGCCGAGAACGAAGGCGGCTGCTGGACGCGCGGTTTCCGATCATCAAGCGCCTGGAGGACTTCCACTTCGACCACGCACCGACCGTCCCGCAGGCCACGATCGCCACGCTCGTTGAAGGCTCGTGGATCGATGACCGTGAGCAGGTGATCCTGATCGGCGAGTCCGGCAGCGGCAAGACGCACCTCGCGACAGCGCTGGCGATCTGCGCCTGCCACCAAGGCAGGCGCGTCCGCTTCACCACGCTCGCCGCCCGGCCAACGAGCTCCAAGAGGCCGAGGGCCGCCGCGAGCTCGCCCGCGTCGTCGGCCGCTACCAGCGCACCGAGGTCGTCGTCCTTGACGAGCTTGGCTACCTTGCGCTGCCCGACGGCGCCGCCGAGCTCGTCTTCCAGGTCCTCTCAGACCGCCACGAACGCGGCAGCCTGATCGTCACGACGAACCTGCCGTTCGGTGAGTGGACAAAAGTGTTCCCCGACCCCCGGCTCGCGAAAGCGGTCGTCGACCGCCTGACCCACAAGGCGCACATCATCGACACCGGCACCGAGTCATGGCGCTTCCGCCACGGCCGCGCCCCGATACGGCAACATTCACAACGACAACATCAACGACGGAGGTGGGGGCCACTTCAAGCGTCCACGGTGGGGCCACTGCAAGTGACTACACCGAAGCTGCCATTGCGTCGGCGGCCCTGCTCGCCTCGCGGGGCCCGGCGGAGCGGGTCGATTGCGAGCATCGGCGAAATACGCCTGCTGGCGGCGATCGCTTCGCTACCCAACCCGGAGCCCGGTCGGGTTGTCGCTGCTGCTCCGCGGTTGAGCCGCGCGCGGCCTCAGGCGCGAGCTGTGCCCCAACCCTGGGGCAGCCGGACGCGCCGGGATCTAGCGGGTGCGCACCCTTGCCGTGACCGAGCGGGGCCCGATCAGGTGCGCGACGTTGTCTCGCGCGGCGACCTTGTAGTAGTAGGTGCTGCGCGGCCGCAGATCGGTGACGCTCAGGCGGAGCTTCGCGCCGGCGTCCTTGACGCTGAACTTGCAGGTGGCCCGGCAGAGCGCCTGCGCCCGGGCGAAGTCGCGCTTCGTGCGGATCGGGCGCCGCGACTGCTTGATGACGTAGCGCTGGGCCGCTGGATCCCTGCGGCCGTCGCTTGCGGCGGCATCGAACGTCAGCTCGACCTTCGTCGACGACAGCGCCCTCGCGCGCAGGCGAGCGACGCGCGCGGGAACCCGCCCGTGGCGCACGAGGCAGACCCTCCGGGCGCCTGCCCGCGCCGACCGTGACCGGCGTCTGGCCGCGCGCTGGCACGAGCGCAGGCGCGCTGCCCGGGCCGCCTGCTGCTTGAGCGGATCGACCGGCGCCGGGCCTGTGATCGGAGCAGCCGGCAGCGGAGTTTGGACGACCGCAGCCACGGGCGGGGCGGCGGCGGGGGGCGCCGCGCCGCCGTCGATGGGGGTGACGGGCAGCGGCGTGCAGCCTGGTCCGCCGACGCTGAGGTCCACCGGCCGGGTCGCGCTCGGCGACTCGTCATCGCCGATCGTCGCCGTATTGCAGAGGCCGAGCCGTCCGTAGGCGCCGAATCCCCAGCAACGGGTGCTCGAGTCGTCGAGCCGCGCGCAGGTGTGGAGGTCTCCGGTGGCGATCGCGGCCGCCGTCCGGCCGGGGCCGAGGTTCACGTTCCCGACACCGGCGGGCGTCTCGTTGTCGCCGATCGTGGCGGTGCTGGCGTAGCCGAGCTGGCCGAATCCGTTGCTGCCCCAGCAGCGCACGTTGCCGTCGTCGAGCACGGCGCAGGTGTGGCTGGTGCCGGCGCTGATCGCCCGCGCGGTGCGGCCGGCTCCGAGGTCGACGGGCCCGGCGGACCCGGGCGTCTGCGTCGCCCCGACGCCGGTCGTGTTGCCGTAGCCGAGCTCCCCGCTGCCGGCGGTTCCCCAGCAGCGAACGCTGCCGTTGTCGAGCACCGCGCAGGTGTGGCTCCCGCCGGCGGAGATCGCCGTGGCGGTGCGGCCCGGGCCGAGATCGACGGGCCCGACGGCGCTCGGCTTCTCGTTGTCGCCGATGAAGTCGCCGTTGCCGTAGCCGAGCTGGCCGAAGCCACCGAAGCCCCAGCAGCGGACGGTGGCGTTGTCGAGGATCGCGCAGGTGTGGGTGTCGCCGGTGGTGATCGCCACGGCGGTGCGGCCGGTCCCGAGATCGACGGCCCCCGCGCTGCCTGGAGTCTCGTTGTCGCCGATGTCCTCCGTGTTGCCGTATCCGAGCCGGCCGTCGTTGGCGTAGCCCCAGCAGCGCACGCTGCCGTCGTCGAGGATCGCGCAGGTGTTGGCGAATCCGGCGCTGATCGCGCGAGCGGTGCGGCCGGCTCCGAGATCGACCGGGCCGACCGAGCTCGGCGATTCGTCGTCGCCGATGGTGATCTGGTTGCCGTATCCGAGCCGGCCGTTGCCTCCGAAGCCCCAGCAGCGCACGCTGCCGTTGTCGAGCACCGCGCACGTGTGGAAGCTGCCGGCGCTGACCGCGGCGACGGACCGGCCGGCGCCGACGTTCAGAGCCCCGGCCGACCCCGGTGTCTCGTCGTCGCCAACCATGTTCGCGTTGGAGTAGCCAAGCTGACCGGAGCCGCTGAAACCCCAGCAGTACGCCGCGCCGCTCAGGACGCCGCAGGAGTGATAGGTCCCGGCCGTGATCTGGCCGGCCGCGGGCGCACCGGGCTGTGAGGACTGGTCGCCCGACGCGTTGGCGCACAGCACCAAGACCGCGCAGGCGGTGATGAGCAACGTGCGCCGCCAGTGCCTTCCCACCCGCTCCAGGCTAGCGACCTTTTTCACGTACCACGCCGGGGCGGGGGCCGCCGTGTAAGCGCAGCGAGGGGCGTTGCGCCACGTTGCGTCAGGTTGACCAGGCGCGCCTGCTCGTGTCAGGCGGGCGCGGGCTCATCTGCGCCGGCGTCGCGCGCCGACCGGTCTTCCAGCGCCACTTCGTGCGCACGCAGAAACGCGTCGTGGAGATCGCGGATCGACTCGATCAGCCCCGTGATCTCCTCGAGTGCCCGGCGCCCCTTCGCGGTGAGCCGGTAGAAGCGACGTTGCGGTCCCGTCACCGGCCGCATCCAGCGTGACTCGACCCAGCCGTCGCTCTCGAGCTTGCGAAGCGTCCGGTAGAGCACAGAGGGGTCGATGTCCAGGCGCCTGGCATCGAGCTCGCGCCGCAGCTCGTAGCCGTAGTTCGCCCCGCCCTCGAGCATCATCAGCAGCCAACCCGTGAGCAGCTCCTTATGGGGGCGGAGAGGTCGTGGCGGTGAGGGCGTAGGCGTGACCACGACGTGGGGAGGGCTGAGAATCGAAGTTAGGTGCCGCCCTCTCCTCCGGTGGCGCTGCAGTCAATCGCTAGGGAGGCAAAGACCGCAGCGCCGCAGCGGCGGCGCCGCCCGTGTCGCATCGAGGACACGGGCGGCGAACCGCTGCCGGCGCCACATGGCGAGCGCCGGGCCGTTGGAACGAGGACGGCGAATACATATATGCCGGAAACACATAGCCTTGTCAAGTACCGACGGGACGTGCCGGCCGGCCCAGAACCGCGGCTGTCGCGTGGGCACTCGGACTCACGCGCCGCGCTCGACGAGCGGGGGCCGCCCCCCTCGCCGCCCCGCGCGATCGCCCGCGTCGCGACCGCCCGTGGCAGGTGCGGTCAGACCGGCGCGACCGGCCGGACCCGAAGGTCCGCCCGGCGGTCAGGCCGATGGCTTGCGGCGCAGCGGGCGCGAGGGCCGCGACGAGCGCGGCGCCCGCTTGAACGCCGAGGTGCGCCCGGAGCGGTCCCCCGAACCACCGGACCGGTCGGCCGGCCCTCCAGCCCGATCGCCCGATCCCCCGGACCGGTCGCCCGAGCCCTTGCGGCGCTTGGAGATCAGCAGCAGCGCCACGCCGAGCCCGAGCAGGATGAGCAGGATGCCGCCGATCCGCAGGGCGGTCTTCCCCAGAGAGGACAGCCGGGGCGGATCGTTGAACGCCACGACGCCTCGCGCAAGATCCTGCTTCGCCGTCTGCCTGCTGCCGGCCCGGGTGTCGGTCCAGACGCCGTAGGCGCGGCTGTTCGTGGAGATCAGCGCTAGGCGGCTTCCGAGGTCGGGCATCCCGCGCTCGAGGCCGAAGCCGATCCTCGAGCTGAAGGCGCGGTTGGGATCGGACAACTGCACGCGCGGCAGGAAGCTCTTGCCATTGTCGAACGACGACGCCAGGGAGACCTCGTTGAGCACGTTCGTGGGGTCCGCGCGGCGATCGTAGTACATGACGTCGAGGCGGCCGTTTGGCGCGACGGAGAGCTCGGGCAGGTACTGCGCCGTCTTGTCGCCGTTCGGCGTGTCGTTGACGCGGACGGGCCCGGTCCACTCCCCGGCGCCGGCCGCGAGCGACCACAGCATGACGTCGGCCGCCCCGGATCGCGCGTCGTGGAACGCCGCGTACACCCGGCCGTTCTTTCGATCGACGGCAATTGACGGGAAGGCGGGCGTGAACACGATAAAGCGCTCGATCGGCGTGATCGCGTCGTCGACGACCGACTCCTTCCACGTCCCGCCGTTGTCGGTCGAGCGGGCGAGCACGAGCTGGAACTTGCCGTCGTAGGGCGCGCCACCGCGGCCGCGGTGTCCGCCGCCGTAGTCGAGCACGTCGTCGCCGAGGTCGAGGTACAGGACGTTGAGCTCACCGGGTTTGGCACCGATCGCCGGCGTCGGCGCTACGACTCGCGCCCGCGCGACGCTGCTGACGCGGGTGGGCTTGTTCCAGTTGACCCCGCCGTCGTCGGAGCGCACGATCATGATCGGGTTGCCGGTGCTCGAGAACGTGTAGAGCCCGATCTCCGCGGCCTTGACGTACGTGAGCAGGATCCGCTTGGGCGCCCGCGGGTCGGACGTCAGGCGCACTTGGAAGGCCTTCTTGCCCAGCGGCGTCCTGACCGGAGCCTGCAAAGTCTTGCCGCCATCGGTGGAGCGGCTGATCCAGACGGCGTTGGGCGCGTTGGCGCGGCCCTTGAGCGTCACGTAGGAGACGTAGAGCGTGCCGTCGGCCGAGAACGTCGCGTCCGGCGCAAAGCACTTGGGCTCCTCGCGCGGGGGTGCCGGGATCGGCGTCTGCGTCCAGCGGCCGCCGCCGTCGAAGGAGACCTGCAGCGAGCACGAGTACGCGGGCGAGTCGATGCGATTGGTGACGACGAGGTTGCCGTCCTCGATCGGGTTGCGCACCAGCGACGGCGAGTTGTTGGCGGTCAGGTCACGCGGGTTGGACGCGCCGTCGTTGATCGCGAGGTTCGGTCCCAGTGCGCGGGCCTTGCGCGGCGTGTCGTAGGCCGACGAGACGATGAGCGCGCCGGCGCCCGCGGCGACGAGCGCGAGCGCGATCACCAGCAGCGGCAGCGACTGCGCGCCACGGCCGCCGCCCTTGCCGCTTCCGCCGCTGTCGCCGCGGCGGAACTTGCGCGCCCCGGCCCGTTCCGGCGGCGTCTCGTCCCGATCGGCGGTCGTCGTCATCGTTGTGGCGCCTTCCGGGCCTTCTTCGTGGTGATGATCTCGCAGCTGTTCAGGCGGTCGATCGTGTCAGCTCGCACCCGGTCGCGGCCTCTGCCGCACAGCACGCGATCACGATCTCCGTTGCGCACGTCGATCGAGTCGTTGCCGTCGCCGGCATCGATGTAGTCGCGCCCGCTGCCGCCGATGATGCGGTCCTTGCCACCCTCGCCGAAGATGCGGTCGGCGTCGGAGTACCCGAGCATGAAGTCGTTGCCGGCTCCGCCCGCCATCCTGTCCGATCCGAACCCGCCGTCGACGCGGTCGTTGCCCGCGCCGCCGAAGAGCTCGTCGGGGCCGTCCTGGCCGCGGAGGCTGTCGCGGCCGGCCCCGCCGACGAGCTTGTCGCGGTTGGCGCCGCCGGAGACCCGGTCGTTGCCGGTGCCTGCGTCGATGCAGTCCTCGCCGCCGACCCCGGCGAGCGTGTCGTTGCCGCCGAACCCGAAGATCTCGTCGCCGGCGATCGTGCCGCGAATCCGCTCGCCGCGGTCGGTGCCCATCGTGCGGTTGGCACAGCTTCCGGGCCGCAGCTCGAGCCGTGGCGCCGCGAGCGGCGCCGCGACGGGCGCCGCGGGACCGGTGATCGCCGCTGGCGGAGCGGTCGGCGGCGCCGGCGGGGGGGAATTGTCGCTCGTGAAGATCCAGCCCCGGCCCTGTCCCCCGCTCACCGGGCCGTTAGCGAGGTACGCCGTGGAGGCGAAGTCGAGGAAGCCGTCGCCGTTGAGGTCGCCCATCGGCACGAGGCCGACGCCGAAGCCGTCGCCGCCCCGGCCCTCCGGGCTGGGCACGGTCATGAGGTTGCGCCCGCTCTGCACGTTGACGAAGTTCACGTCGGCAACGGTCGTGTTGGAGATCTCGGTGAACGAATCAAAGTGAAAGCCGCCGACGAGCAGCTCGTTTGCCGGGTTCTGCGGGCCGTCCGCGATGTTGCCGATGCCCGTGAATGCGCCACCGAAGTTGCCGCCCAGCTGGGGTTCCGGGTCGATCATGCTTGCGAACTGCCAGCTTCCGGTGGCGCCGCCGCCACCACCGACGCCGTTGAACACCCAGATCTTGCCGTCGTCGGACTTGGCCGCGTTCTGCAGCGCCGCGGGCAGGAGGATGTCGGGCAGCGAATTGGCACCGAGGTCGCCCACCGCCCGGCCGCCGTTGAACGAGCCGCCGAACTGCGAGAGCTTCTGCGGCTCCGGGCTCGTGATCGCCGGCTGCGTGGCCGACGCGCCCGGGGTGACGATCGGGTTGGCGGTGTTGCCGTCGAACAGGAACGCCGCGCCGACGCCGTTGAACTCGTTGCTGGGGTTGGCGAACGGGTAGCTGAGGTTGCGGGCCGGGATGACGAACTCGGGCGCGCACGACGCTGTTCCGGGCGTCGCCTCGCAGTTCGTCGTTGCGACGTTCGTGTTGATGTCGCCGATGCGGTAGAGGTTGCCGCCGAACTCCCCGCCGCCCGTCGTGTGGACGAGCGGGTTCTTGATCGACTTGAGCTCCTGGTCGAGGATCGTGCGCGGGTTCGTGCCGGCGATCGCGCCGGAGTAGGTCCAGGCCTTGCCGGCGGTGCAGCGCACCGGGGGCGCCGGATCGGTTGTGGCACTCTGGCACTGCGAGGTCGACGCTGCGGCCAGGATGCCGGTGTCCTGGCTGGTCTCGACGTAGTTGCGTGCGGTGATGATGATGTCGGGGATGCCGTCGCCGTTGAGGTCGCCGATCCGGCTTGCGCGCGGGGTCGGCGGGCATGGGCCGATGCCGTGGTCGTTGTTCTCCGCCCGCGATCCGGCGCACGGCGCCATGGCCTGCGCGGAGATCATGGTGCGGGCGAACTGCGGACTCGGAACAGGGCTGAGTCCGGCCTGAGCCAGACGGTCGGCCTTGGGCATGTCGACTCGCTTGAGCACCGCGCGCGTCGCGCCGTCGATGATGTAGCCGCGCCCGAGCGCCGGATCGGCCGTGGTGGCCGGAAGCGACGAGTCGTTGGCGTTCATGCGCAGGGCGCGCGCGCCGACGATGATCTCCGGGATGTCGTCGCCGGGACCGACGGTGGCCGCGTCGCAGATCTTGTCGGCGTCCGCGCCGTCGCGGCCGGGGCAGCTGCCGACGTCGGGCATCGTCTCGACGTACGTGAAGGCCAGCACGGGGTCGGGGTTGGCGTCCGGGTTGAGCTCCGGCGGCTTGATCGTGTCGATGTGCGCGCCGTTGGAGCCGTCGAAGACGAACACCTGGCTGCTCGTCGGATCCTGCGACTGCGGGACGATCAGGTCGAGCTTGCCGTCGCCGGTGAGGTCGGCGCTTGCGACGCCCCAGCCGAACGACCCGCCGCCGCGCGGCTCGGGGGAGTCGATGCGGGTGACGTTGAAGGTGCGCGGCACGCCCGGGGCCTGGGCGGCGGCCGTCGCGACCGGCAGCGCGACCGTCAGGAAGAGGGCGATCGGAAGAAGTCGCAGCGGCCGGCGCGTGGCGCTTCGAGCAGCCATCGGCCGGAACCTACGTGCATCTAGATGCAGGTCGCAATAGATGCTCTTATCACTTAGCGAAGGCAACGCATTCCTTTGGTAGCAGGCTTGTCCGAGCGAAGATCGTGATGCTCCACGTGCTCCAGCGAGAGCGCGTCACGGCGAGACCGAGGCAGCGGCCGCCGGTGAGGACTGTGGACCCAGGCTGGACCTTAGAGCGAGCGGGGCCGCGCCGCGTCGCTTGCCGGGGCCCTGAAATGGACGAGGCCGGCGGATGCCGGCCTCGCGCATGTCTTCTGGAGTGGCTGAGCCGTTCAGGCGGGGCGGCGCCTGCGAACCTCGGCGGCCGTGAGGCCGGCGACGAGCGCGAGCATCCCGAACGCCAGCAGTGCGACGCCGAGCCCGAGGCCGGATCCGGCGCCACCGGCCGGTGCGCCGGCGGAGGAGCCCATCAGCGACGGCGTGCGGCCGGGCTGGTAGTCGCTGAACAGGTCGCTGATCGCGGCCTGCGGTGCCGGAGTCGACGTGGCGGCCGTCGAGCGAGACGACGACGAACGCGACGAGGACTGACGTGTCGCGCCTGCGGCCGGAGCCGGCGCGAACGTCGGGGCGGCCGGAGCCGTCGCGAACGTCGGCTGCGACGTCGCTGCGGGTGCCGATCCGGGGAACGCCTGCTGGCCGGACGGCGTGATCACGCGGTTGGGAACGGTGCTGCCGTTACCGGCGTTGTTGCCGCTGCCGCTGCTCGTGGCGCCATTGGAGCCGGTGGGCGGGTTCGTCCGCTCCGCCGACGCCGGGGCCTGGCTGCGGTCGATGCCGGGACGCCGGAACGCCGGTGCGCTCCTGGTCCGCTCGGCCTCCGGAGCCGATGCCGCGGGGGTGCTGGACTGCACGGCGGCGGACGGTGCCGGTGCCTGGCTCTGCGCCGGCGCCGGCGCGGCGATCGTGAACGACGCGGACGCGAAGCCGCCCGTCGGGCGGGATCCCGAGACGGTGTAGTTGCCCGGCGCCGTGGGCGCGGGCAGGGCCGCGGCAAAGCCGCCGCCCGGCGAGGCGGTGACCGTGCGCGAGGCGCCCCAGCTTCCGCTCACGGTGACCGTGGAGTTGTTGGCGAAGTACGAGCCGTAGACCGTGACCGTGCTGCCGTTCTGCTGTACGGACATCTGCGCATGCGGGTTGCACGCGTAGGCGATGGCGGCGGGGATGACGAAGATGGCTAGCAGCATCGATGCGAAGGTGACACGACGCCTCCGCGCTGCACCGGGACGACCAGGCGTTCGGGACACGACACACTCCTTGGTGGAAGACCTAAACCCTCGCCAGCATCGACGATTTGAGCCGACCATAGCGCAAAGTGTGGGGTACATCTAGTCCCGGTGGCTGAGGCTGGGGTTGAGCGAGCTCATGGCCTCGAAACCCTGGGGTTCAGGGCCGTCCGGCGGCCGCTGCGTCGCCCGATGACGGCCGCAGCAGCAGCCAGACCGACAGAGCCAGCAGCACCGGCCCGGGCGTCGAATGCAGGAGCACGGAGTCGCCGGGCGCCTGCGGCTCGCCGGCTTCGAGCACGAGCGGGATGTGGCTGACCGTCTGCATCAGCGCGCAGAGCGCGCAGACACCGAGCGCCGACAGTGCCCGGATGCTGTCGGTCTCGCCGCGGCGGGCGAAGGAGAGCGCCAGAGATCCCGCCGCGATCGCCAACACGCCGGGAATGACGTGATCGATGACCTCGACCGACGCCGCGACGTCGAGCTCCAGCCCCAGGAGCGGCCCGAGGTAGGGCGGGAGGATCGAGTATGCGGCCAGCGCGATCAACGCGATCAGCCATCGCTCGAGCGGGTTGGGCGCCGGCTGCGGCGGCTGTGTGTGCCCAGGCACGTCCGCGAGCGTACAACGACAGGCCGTGGCGCCCGCCGGCAGTCGGCGAGGCGAGCGGGACCCGCGGCTATGGTGCTCAGCATCGTGCGCCGGCGACCCATGCTCCTCGCGCTGGCACTCGCCGCCGTCCTCGGCGCTCCCGCGCTCGCGGCCGCACAGGCTCCGTCGCGCCTGGCGATCGCGATTCCCGCCGACGACGGCAGCCTGACGCCCTACACGTTCGAGTCCGGCTACGCGTTCATGTCGCTGATCTACGACACGCTGCTGTGGCGCGACACGCGCGGCGTCGCGCGCCCGTGGCTCGCGCGCGCGGTGACCCGCAGCGCGGACGGCCGCATCGTCAGGGTCGACCTGCGGCCGGGCGTGCGCTGGCACGACGGCCGGCGGCTGACGGCGGCCGACGTCGCTTTCACCTACCGCTTCATGGCGCAACGCTCGCATCCGCGCTTCACGCCCCAGCTGCAGGACATCGAGCGCGTCGAGACCGATGGCGAGCTCGGAGTGCTGTTCAGGTTGCGCCGTCCATCGCTCGCCTTCGAGGACCAGCCGCTCGCCGACGTCCCGATCCTGCCGCGCCACCTGTGGGCCGGCCTGGAGCGCGACCGTCGCGCGCCGCCGGGGCGGGCGATCGGCAGCGGTCCCTACCGGCTGTCGAGCTACGAGCCGGGCCGGCGCTACCGCCTGCGGGCCAGCCGTGGCTACTTCCGCGGCACGCCGTCGGTCGCGCGTATCGACGTCCCCGTCATCCGCCGCCAGGACGCGATCTTCGACCAGCTTCGGCGCCGGCGCGTGGACGTCGTGCCGGTCGCGGTCCCGCCTGGCCTGACGCCGGAGATCCTGCCGGGGGTCCGCCTCGCCCGCGAGCCGTCCTACACCGGGACGATGCTCGTCTTCAACGTCCGGCGCCGCCCGTTTGACCGGCTCGTGGCGCGGCGAGCGGTCGCGCGCGCGCTGGACCTCGACGCGATCGCGGGCAACGCGACCGGCGCGCCGGGCGGCGTCGTCCCGGCGGATCGCGGCATCGTGCATCCGCGCTCGCGGTGGGCGCGGGCCGGCGTGCTGCACCGCTACGAGCCGTCCGCCGCCCGGCTCGCGTTCGCCGAACAGGGCATCAGCGCGTTTCGCGTGGCGGCGCCGCGCAACGACCCGGTCCGCCTCGCCGCGGCCACGCGCGTGGTGCGGGCGCTGACGGACGCCGGCGCGCGCGCGGAGCTGCTCGAGCTGTCGCCGAGCGATCTCGACCGCGCGCTCGGGCGCAGCGGCGCTCCCGCGTCCTTCGACGTCGCCGTGCTCGGCATCCCGGCGCTGGCCTCCTACGACCCCGCGTTTCTGCGCGCCATCTTCGGCGATCCGCGCACGGCATCGCTCAACGACGGCGGCTACCGCAGCCGGGCGTTCGACGACCTCGCCGACAGCGCCGTGGCGGCGGGCACGGAGCGCGAGCGCCGCGAGCTCGTCAACGACGAGCTGCGGCTGCTGGCGCGCGAGCTGCCGGTGGTCCCGCTGCTGTTCGGCGGGGGGACCTTCGCCTACCGGCCGATGGCCTACGACGGCTGGGTCAGCATCCGCGGCAGCGGCATCGTCGACAAGCGATCGTTTCTGCGCGCCGGTGCGGCGCAGCCGACGAACGGCGCGGGCACCGACCCGGCCGCCGGGCCGGGCGACCTGATCGACTCCAGCGACGACGACGGCTTCTCGCTCGTGCCGATCATCATCGCCTTCGTCGTGCTCGCGCTGGCAGGCGCCGCGTGGTGGCTGCGGCAGCGGCGCACGTGAGCGAGTATTCCTTCCCGCGATGCGCGCTGGATAGCCTCCACACATCGTGTCGACGAACAGGGACGATTCTTCGGGCCGCAAGCGCGGCGAGCAGCAGGGACGTGGCCTGCGCCGCTCGCTCGGATTCTGGTGCGTGGTCGCGATCGCGGTCCTGGTGCTCGTGTACCTCGTCGCGCTCGAGGCCTCGCGGCCGCACCTGACGGGCGACAAGCTGCGGCTGGACTCGTTCAACGGCCTCGTCGAGCAGGGCAAGATCGACAACGCCGTGGTGCTCGACGCCGACCGCGTCGTCGCGGGCATCTACGAGGCGCGGGATGGGTCTCGCCGCCGCTACTACCTGCCCTTCTCGCGCAACGTCACGACGTCGGTCGACAACCTCATCAACCTGCTCGTGCAGAGCGGCGTCCGAACGACCGTCGACCAGCAGCTGCTCAAGCGGATCATCGGGCCGGCGACGACCCTGTTGCCGATCCTCATCCTCACGATCATCTTCGTGTACTTCATCCTGTCCGTGCGCAGTGGCGAGGGCCCGTTCGCGCGCAGCCGATCGTCGGCGCGCGTCGACGACGGCGGCGTGACGTTCGACGACGTCGCCGGGCAGGAGACCGCCGTCACCGAGCTGCGCGAGGTCTCGGACTTTCTGTCGGACACCGACCGCTACGCCGAGCTCGGCGCGCAGATCCCGCGCGGGATCCTGCTCTACGGCCCGCCTGGCTGCGGCAAGACGCTGATGGCGCGCGCGCTGGCCGGCGAGTCCGGCGCCGCGTTCTACTCCATCTCCGGCTCGGACTTCGTCGAGATGTACGTCGGCATCGGCGCACGCCGCGTGCGCGACCTGTTCAAGGAGGCCCGCGAGCAGGCGCCCGCGATCGTCTTCATCGACGAGCTCGACGCCGTCGGCCGGCGCCGCGCCGGCGGCGGCGCGGGCGCCCAGGGCTCCGCCGAGGAGCAGGGCCAGGCGCTGAACCAGCTGCTCACGGAGATCGACGGCTTCTCGCCGGCGCAGGGCATCATCGTCGTCGGCGCCACCAACCGCCCTGACGTGCTCGATCCGGCGCTCCTGCGCCCGGGACGCTTCGACCGCGCCGTCGGCCTGGAGCTGCCCGACGAGCGCGGGCGCGCGGACATCCTCGACGTGCACGCGCGCGGCAAGCCGGTCGGCCCGGGCGTCGACCTCGCGTCGATCGCGCGCCGGACCGTCGGCATGACCGGCGCCGATCTTGCGAGCCTCTTCAACGAGGCGGCGCTGCTGACGGCGCGCGCGCGGCGCACGTCGATCCTCGCGGAGGACCTCGAAGCGGGACTGGAGCGCGTCCGCGACGCGCCCGAGCGCCAGCGGCGCCTGTCCATGCGCGACCGGCGCATGGGCCAGTCGTCCCTGCACGGCGAGCGCGTCACGTTCGACAACGTCGCCGGCCTCGATAACGCCATCGAGGAGCTGGGCGAGGTGCGCGAGTTCCTCGCCGACCGGACGAAGTACGAGCGCATGGGGGCGCGCATCCCGACGGGCTACCTGCTCGCGGGGCCGCCCGGCACCGGCAAGACGCTGCTCGCGCACGCGCTCGCGGGCGAGTCCAACGCCGCGTTCATCTCGATCGCCGCGACCGAGTTCAACGAAACCTACATCGGCGAGGGCGCCGCGCGCGTCCGCGACCTCTTCGCCCAGGCGCGCGGGGTCGCGCCGGCGATCGTCTTCATCGACGAGATCGATGCGATCGGCGGGCGCCGCAGCGCCGGCGCGGACAACAGCGAGCGGGCGAACACGCTCAACCAGCTGCTGATCGAGCTCGACGCCTTCGGGCGCAGCGCGACGGTCATCGTGATCGCCGCGACGAATCGCCCCGACATGCTCGATCCGGCGCTGACGCGGCCCGGCCGCTTCGACCGGACGCTGACGCTCGAGCTGCCCGACGCCCACGCGCGCGCGGAGATCCTGGCGCTGCACGCGCGCGACAAGCCCATGAGCGGCCACGTCGATCTCATGGCGATCGCCCGCGTCATGTCCGGAGCATCGGGCGCCGACCTCAACAACCTGCTCAACGAGGCGGCGCTGCTGGCAGCGCGGCGCGGCAAGGACGAGATCGACCAGCTCCTGCTCGAGGATGCGCTGGACCGCATCGGCGTCGGCATCGCGAACGCCCGTCCGCTGTCGGATGAGGACCGTCTCGTCGTCGCCTACCACGAGGCGGGCCACGGCCTCGTCGCGCGGGCGCTGCCGGGTGGCCGGCTGCTGCACAAGATCAGCATCGTCGCGCGCGGCAGCATCCAGGGCGTGACGTGGCTGCCGGAGAGCGGGGACCGGGTGGTGCACTCGCGCACCGTGCTGATCGAGCGGATGGCGACGCTGCTCGGCGGCAAGCTCGCGGAGGAGCTCATCTTCGGAGAGACCGCCGACGGGACGGCGAACGATCTCGCGCAGGTCGGGGCGCTGGCGCGCCGGATGGTCACCGAGCTCGGCATGAGCGAGGCCGTCGGCTCCCTGAGCTACGCCGGCGACGGCGTCAACCCGGCGCAGTACTCCGAGCACACCGCACAGCTCATCGATGCCGAGGCACGGCGCTTCGTCGACGAGGCGAGCGAGCTGGCGCGCGGCGTGCTGCGCGAGCAGCGCACGACGCTCGAGCGAATCGTCGAGGCGCTGCTCGAGCGCGAGACGCTGACCCTCGAGGAGGTCGACGCGATCGCCGGCCCGGCCGCCGCGGCGCGCCTATGAGCCCGGTCGCGACCCCGGCGCCCAAGCCGCCGCTGTGGCCGGTCGACATGCCGCTGCAGCCGCGGCCCGCGGCGCCGCTGTGGATCGGCATCGCGGGCAAGGGCGGGGCGGGCAAGTCGGTGCTGTCGGGCACGCTGGCACGCGTTCTGGGGCGTCGCGGCCACCATGTCCTCGCGATCGACTCCGATCCGATGCCGGGACTCGCGCACTCGCTCGGCATCCCCGAGCCCGAGGCGCCGCTGCTCATGCAGGCGGTCGAGAAGCCGGAGAAGGGGCCGTGGCGCCTGCGGCCGGGCATCGGCCCCGTGACCGTCGTGCGCCGGTACACGACCCCGGCGCCCGACAACGTGCGCATGATGCAGCTCGGCAAGGCCAACAAGGACGGCCTCGGTCCCGTCAACGGGTCTGTCAACGCGTTTCTACAGGTCGTCCGCCGGCTGCACGAGGCGCCGTCGCTGCGCAGCTGGGCGATCGTCGGCGACCTGCCCGCCGGGCCGCGGCACCTGGCCGCGGGCTTCTCTCCGTATGCGAGCCTGTACGTCGTCGTCGTCGAGGCCACGAGCCAGTCGGCGATGACGGGGCGCCGCGTCGCGCGGCTCGCGCGCGGTCCGCTGGGAGCCGACGTCATCTTTGTCGCCAGCAAGATCGCCGACGCCGACGGCCTGCGTCGCGTCGAGCGGCTGCTGGGCGAGCGCGTGCACTTCGAGATTCCGGCCGATCCGGCCGTGAGGGACGCCGAGCGCAGGCATGTCGCCGTGCTCGACGACGCACCCGACGCACCCGTCGTGCGCGCGGTGGGACGGTTGGCGGACACCATCGAGCAGCGCACACGGGAGGAACGATGAAGATCGCGGTGGCCGGCAAGGGCGGGGCAGGCAAGACGACGATCTCGGGCACGATTGCGCGAGCGCTCGCGCGCGCCGGGCAGACCATCATCGCGGTTGACGCCGACGTCAACCCGATGCTCGGCATCTCGCTCGGCCTGGGCATGGACGGCACGGAGCGCCTCGCCGGCATTCGCCAGGAGCTCAGCGAAGGCAGTCCCGAGGAGCAGGGGCACGAGCACACGGCCGAGGGCCTGATCGAGCGCTTCGGCAGCGACGCGCCCGATGGCGTGCGCATCGTCGTGGCGTCGCGCGTCGACATGCCCGACCATGGCTGCCTGTGCTGCGGCACCAGCGCGGACCGGCTGCTGGGCGAGCTCGAGGGCGACGGCCGCACGGTGCTCGGCGACCTCGAGGCCGGCATCGGCGTCCTCACGAGGATGCAGGCCGGCAGCCTCGACGTCGTGCTCGTCGTCGCGAACCCGACGCCGAAGTCGATCGAGGTCGCCCGCCGCGCGGTCGAGGCGGCGAGCGCGCGTGACATCCCGGTGCTCGTGATCGCCAACCGCGTCGCAAGCGACGAGGACCTGGAGGCGATCACCGCCGTGCTCGGCGAGCACGAGCTCGTCGTCGTCCCCGAGGACCCCCTGATTGCCCGTGCTGACGCCGAAGGGCTCGCGCCGATCGACCTCGACGCGACCTCGCCCGGCGTGCGGGCGATCACGGCGATCGCCGACCGGCTGGTCGCGCTCCCCGCGTAGGGGCGGCGGCGGGCCGGCGCTGACGTGCAGATCGCGATCCTCCTCTTCGACGGGCTCGTCGCGCTCGACGCGGTCGGCCCCTACGACGTGCTCAAGCTCATGCCGCAGGCCGACGTGCGGCTCGTCGCGGCGGACGCGGGGGAGGTCGCGACCGACGGCCCGCTGAGGCTGCTGGCCGGCGGGAGCCTCGAGGCGGTGCCGCGTCCGGACATCGTCGTCGTCCCGGGCGGTCCCGGCGCGGGCGCCGCGAGCCACGACGAGCGGGTTCTGGGCTGGCTGCGCTCGGCGCACGAGCAGACGACGTTCACGACGTCGGTCTGCTGGGGCTCGGAGCTGCTCGGCGCGGCCGGCCTGCTGCGCGGCGTCAAGGCGACGAGCCACTGGCTCGTGGCCTCAGAGCTCGCCCGCCACGGCGCGATCCCCGTCGACGAGCGGGTCGTCGTCAGCGGTCGGATCATCACGTCGGCGGGCGTCTCGGCGGGCATCGACATGGCGCTGCGACTGGTCGCGCTGACGGCCGGCGACGATGTCGCACGGCGGATCCAGCTTACGCTCGAGTACGCGCCCGAGCCGCCGTTCGAAGCAGGTTCGCCGCGCACCGCGCCGCCGGATCTCGTCGCCGGGATGCGCTCGGCGTACGCGGCCTCGAGCGACGCTCTCGACACCTAAGGGTGGCGGGCATATAGTGGACGCGCGTCACGCGCAAGTGTCAGATGCCTCATGAGCGAATCCCAACCGGATACCGGCAGCGCCGTCCGCAGGTACGCCTTGCCGGTCGCGCTGCTCGTGATCGGCCTTCCGCTCGGGGTCGGCATCGTCATGGCGATGGGCAAGCCCCCGCCCGACGACGTCCTGTTTCGGCCGATCTCCGGCGGACCGGCACAGCGCGAGCGCGTCGCGCAGTCGCGCTGGGAGCCCGTCGCGACACTCACCGGCGCCGGGGCGGGCAATGCCTCGTTTCAGATCGCGGGCGGCGCGGACCAGTGGAAGGCGACATGGGACTGCGACGCCGGGCGCTTTCGGATGACGGCCGCCCAGCGCTCCGCCGCCGCCCGCCGGACGCTCGCTGACGCCACCTGCCCGGGGGACGGCAGTCGCACGCGCACGAGCACGGGCGCGCACACGCTGCACGTGGACACCACGGGGCCGTGGCGGGTCGTGGTCGAGCAGCAGGTCCACACGGCATTGCAGGAGCCGGCGCTGGCGGGCATGACGCCTGCGGCGCTCATCTCGCGCGGGCGGATGTACGACGTCCAGCGGCGGGCCGAGGGCAGCGTGTCGCTCTTCAGACTGCGCAGCGGGCGGCTCGCGCTGCGCTTTGAGAACTTCTACACGACCGGCAGCCCGGGCCTGGAGGTGTGGCTCAGCCAGGCGCGCCGCCCCCGGTCGACGCTCGCGACGCGCAACGCTCCGCACGACAACGCGGGCCGCCTGCGCTCCACGCTGGGCACCTACAACCAACTGCTGCCACCGGAGGTCTCCGTGGATGACATTCGCAGCATCGTGATCTGGTGTCCGACCGTGACGATCGCCTTCGGGGCCGCGTCGATGCGCCCGGTGTGAGCATGGCCACCGTCGCCGAAACCCCCCGGGAGAACTCGCCCGAGACTCCGCCGCCGCCGAAGCCGCCGGCCGGCTGGGCCCCCGACCGGCGCTTTCTGATCCTCGCGATCGTCGTCGACGCCGTCGCCCTGACGCTCGCCTATGTCGCCGTCACGATCCCGATCGCCGGCCCGAAGCTGACGCCCGAGGAGGCCAACCGGCACTGGCCAGTCGCGCTGGCAGGTGTGCTGATCGTCGTGCTCGGCGTCATCCTCGTCATCGTTGTGACCGTGCGCCGGCCCGCGCGCGAGGCCGAGCCCTTGCCGCCGGAGGTCCCCGGAGCCCGCCTTGCGCGCTGGCCCCGGACGCTGGGCTTCGAGCGCACCTCGCGATCGACGATCAAGCTCGCCGCGGCGATCTCGATCCTGACGGTCCCGCTGTCCTTGGCGTTGCAGGCGCCGCCGGCGCTCGCCTGGCTGTTGCTGCTCGCGCCGTGGATCCCGCTGGTCACGCTCGAGGTGCGCTGGAAGTACGGCCGCTACGGAGTCTTCGCGTGCTTTGCGGCGCTGGGGCTGCTGCAGCTGCTGCACATGGTCGAGCACAGCGTGCAGATCGGCCAGCTTGTGCAGACCGAGGGCGACCTCGGCCGTTCGCACGGGATCTTCGGCCAGCTCGACTTCGAGCTCGTGCACTTCGTCACCGACACGATCCTGTGGATCGGGCTGGGCCTGCTGATCACGATCGTGCGCAACCGCAACGTCTGGCTGTGGGTGGCCTTCGCCGCGGCGAGCATGCACGAGGTCGAGCACCTCTACCTGTTCTGGCTGAACCTCTTCGACAACAACATGTATCTGTCCGGCGGCTTCAACGGGATCATGGGCAACCAGGGCATGATCGGATCGCCGCTGGACAGGCCATACATGCACTACGCCTACAACCTGATCGTGTTCGTCCCGATGCTGATCGCGATCTGGGACGACGCGCGTCGCATGGACCGGCTGCATCCGGCCCCGGAGCAGCCGCCCCCGGACCGCACCGAGGTTCCCGCCTGAGCCGGGTCGGCTACGCCGTCGCGGGGGTGACGAGGCAGCGCTGGAGCTCCGCGCGCCACTGCGGGCTCTCGAGATCCCTGCCGATGATCACGATCCTGCTGACGCGCTGCTCACCGGGCTCCCACTCGCGTCCGGCCGCAGCCTCGACGTAGGTCTGCACGCCATGCACGATCTGTCGTCGCGGCTCGCCGGCCAGCGCGAGGATCGCCTTGATGCGAAACAGGTCAGGGGCTCGGAGCATGATCAGCGCGCCGAGCCAGCTCTCCCAGCGGCCCTCGTCGAGCTCGCCCTGCAGCTCGAGCGAGAAGATCTCGACGTCGAGGTGGGCGTGGTCGTGGCCGTGTCCGATGCCGGGATCGTCGTCGTGGTCGGCGGCGGTGAGCGAGAAGCTGTCCAGCAGCAGATCGGAGCTCAGGTCGCCGCGGGCGGCCGCGACGACCTGGGCCGCGGGGTTCAGCGCCCCCACACGCGCGCGCACGGCCTTGATGGCGTCGTCGTCGACGAGGTCGATCTTGCTGACGACGACGTGCGTCGCCAGCTGCACCTGCTGGCGCGCCTCGGGGCTCTTGATGCGGTCCAGCTGGTCCAGGGCGTGCGCGGCGTCGATCACGGCGACCATCGTGTCCAGGCGCAGCACGTGCGTGATGCTCGCGAGGGCATCGACGACCGGTCCGGGATCGGCGAGGCCGCTGGTCTCGACGATGATGCGGTCCAACCGTCCGGCAACGGCGTGCAGGCGACGGATCGAGTCCAGCAGCTCGCCCTGGCTCGTGCAGCAGACGCAGCCGTCGGCGATCTCGATGACGTCGTCGGTCGAGTCGCCGAGCAGCTGCCCGTCGAGACCGATCTCGCCGGCCTCGTTGACGATCACGCCGATGCGCTCCTTGTCCGCCCGGGTGGCGACGAGGCGGTTGACGAGCGACGTCTTGCCGGCGCCCAGAAAGCCGGTGACGACGGTGACGGGGATCGGTCCCTGCGGTGAGAGCGGCTGGTCGGTCACGGCGATGTCAGGCTCCTCGTGTGATTGGATCACGTCCTGGTGGCGTTCGAGGATATCGGCAGCGGGCTCGTGCGAACCGTCGGCAGACGCGCCGATCGAACGATCGGCTCGGCCGCGAGGCGGGTTGGCGTCGGGGCGCTCGTGGCGCTCGGCTGCGCCGTGTCCGCCTGCGGCGGCGGCGACGTCGAGGTCTCGCCCGCGCCGCCCGGCGGGGCGACACGGGGCCCCGCGCCGGCGGCCGGCGGCACCGCCCAGAGCGATCCCCTGCACGACGCGTCCCTGCCCGCGGCGCGCCTGACGATCACCGTCGACGACACCGGGCCGCAGCGCTTCGCCTATCGCGCCGCGCGCTCCGTCCGAGGCGGGCTCGTCGAGATCCGCCTGCGCAACATCAGCGACGCTCCGCGCAAGGCGCAGCTCTGGCGGATCAGTGGCGACCACACCCTCGCCGAGGCGCTGAAGGTCCGCCACCCGCAGCCCGACTGGCTGCGCACGGCGGGCGGCGTGAGCCTGACGGCGCCGCACTCGACCAGCCGGACGCTGCAGTCGCTGCCGCCGGGCCGGTACTACGTCGCGGCGACGCTCGAGGAGCCCGGATCGGTGGCCGCGTTCACCGTGACCGGTGCGGCGCAGGCGCCACAGCCGCCGCGCGCCCCCGCGCGCGTCGAGGCGATCGACTTCGCGTTTCGGGCGTCCGGCCTGCGGGCTGGTCGCAACAGCGTCGACTTCGACAACACCGGAACGCAACCGCACCACGCCTTCTTCGTGCCGATGCGATCGGGAGCCGGGCTCGCCGACGTCCGCGCGTTCTTCGCCGGGCGCGCGTCCAACGGCCCGCCGCCGATCGACGCCGAGGGCACGCGCGAGACCGTCGTGCTGGAGGGCGGCGAGCGGCAGGTCACGCAGCTGGACCTTGCGGCCGGACGCTACGCGCTGATGTGCTTTGTCCGCAACCGCGAGGGCGGCAAGCGCCACCTCGATCTCGGGATGATCAACGAGGTCAGCGTGCGCTAGCAGCTAGCGCGGGCGACCGACCTCGCGCGGGCGACCGGGCGCCAGGCCGTCGACGAGCGAGCGCGCGATGCCGGCGATCTCGCGGACCGCGGGAGCGTCCGGCGCGAAGTCGATCGGCGCCTGCGCGGCGCGCTCGGCGTGGAAGAAGCAGTCGTCGTGCGGGACGCAGCCGAAGAGCTCGAGCTCATGGCGCTCGGCGTACAGCCTCACGGCCTCCCGGTCGGCGTCGCCGCAGACCTTGTTGGCGAGCAGGCCGACGCGCGGGATCCGCAGGTCCTGTGCGAGCGCGAGCACCCGGCGGCCGGTCTCGAGCGACTTGTAGTACGGCTCGACGACGGCGTACATCGCCTCGACGTACATCGCGGTCCCGATCGTCAGGTGCTCCGTCGACGCCTCCGTGTCGAGGATGCAGACCTCGCCGGGGTCGTTGGCGCTCGCGTAGACGAGGTCGCGCATCGCCAGGTGCATCATCCCGAAGCAGCCCGTGTTCGCCTTCTTGGGCTCCGCCGCGACGACGAGCGTGATGTCGTCGGGCGCCTGCAGGCCGTAGGTGCCATAGATCTCCTCGAGCGAGATCGTCCACTCGGCCGCGCCCGAGGGGTAGCGCTTGATGACGCCCTCGGGCAGCGTCGGCAGGTTCACGAGCCGCTCAGCGGGGATGCCGAGCGTCAGCGACAGGTTCGGGTTGAGGTCGTTGTCGAACGCGAACACGCGCAGGCCGTCGCGCGCGAGATGGCGTGCGAGCGTTCCCGCGATCGAGGTCTTGCCGACGCCGCCCTTGCCTGCGATCGCGATCTTCATGGTCCGCTGCCGGACCGCCCGGGCCCGGCCGTCAGGCCGGGACGGCCATGCTCGCCAGACGGTCGGCGAGCTCGATCAGCACGCGCACGCCCGGTGCGTCCTCGTCGACGTCGATCGCGGCGCGGCCTTCGCGGTCGGCCAGCGCGATCGCCGGCTCGTCGGGCACGATGACCATCTCGCAGTCGCCGACGGCCTCGCGGATGACCGCGAGATCCTCGTCGTCGCGCACGCGGTTGGCGACCACGATCACGCGACCGCCGCGATCGTCGGTCAGCTCGACGGCGCGGCGCGCGATGAACAGCGACTTCGCCGTCGGCTGCGCGACGACGAGCACGACGTCGGCGTGGCCCTCCTGCAGGCGCATGACCGTGCCGATGCCGGCCTCGAGGTCGCCGACGATGATCTTGCCCTCCGATTCGAGCTCGGCGAGCAGGCTCTCGGCGGACACGCCGCAGCAGGCGCAGCCCGGGTTCGCGCGCTCGATCCGCGAGGCGACGACGAGGCGCACCCCGTCGGGAGCGTCGCGCCCGAAGCGCTGGACGAAGCCCTCGGTGGTCTTCTCATGCTCGGTCTCGCCGGTGTCGAGACCTTGGCGCACCGCGACGAGGAGGTCTGTCTCCTCGGGACCGAGGCCCAGCGAGACGCCGAGCATCGGGTTCGTGTCGGCATCCAGCGCGAGGACGTCGTTTCCTGCGCGCGAGAGTGCACGGGCGATGGTGCCCGACACGGTTGTCTTGCCGACTCCGCCTTTTCCAGCGACCACGATCTTCATATGCGCTCTATGCTACCGGCATCTAGCGCGTCCGCCAAACCCTCGATCGCGCGGATGGCGGGCGAGTCCGGCGCCCCGTCCAGCGGCGCGATCCCGGCTCGCTCCGCGCGGCGCACGCCCTCGTCGACGGGCACGATCGCGATCAGCGGCACGTCGAGGAACTCCTGAGCGCGCACGGCGTCCGCGTCTCCCTCCGCCTTGTTGACGACGAGCGACAGCGTGACGTCGTCGCGCATCGCCTTCGTGATCCGGGCGACCCGCCGGGCTGTGAGCATCGACTGCCACGTCGGCTCGACGACGAGTAGAAAATGGCGCGCGTACGGTGCCCAGTCGTAAGCGGCCTGGCGGGCGCCCGCCGGCAGGTCGCCGAGGATCACCCAGTCGTCGAGCGAGCGCACGTCGTCCAGCCGGTGAACGATCTGGTAGAAGGCGTTGTGCGACGCCCGGTTGGGGCCGACGCCGCGGCGGTCGTTCTTGCCGATCTGCAGCAGGCGGACGCCGTCGGGGGCGTCGGTCGCGTAGCGCTGGACGGCGCGCGCCGGCCCGACGCCCTTGATGAAGTGCCAGCGGCCCTTCTCGTTGCGCTCCGCCGCAGCGTTCAGCGGGACGTCGTCGGTCAGCTCGGCCCCGAGGCTGAACGTGATCCCCGGAAGCGTGTCGGAGTCCAGCGCCAGCACGCGGTGCCCGCGCCGCGCCAGGATGCGCGCGAGCGTTCCGGAGACCGTGGACTTGCCGGATCCGCCCTTGCCGACGACCGCCAGCCGCAGGCCGGTCGCGCGCGCCACCGTGGTGCTCATCGGCGACGCAGGGCGCTTCGGCGACCCACTAGTCGCGACGCACGCGCGGGCGCGGGGTGCGATCCAGCGTCACGAACTCGGAGTAGCGGCTGAGGAACATGCCGAGGATCTCGTCGGTCTGGAGCAGCGCCGTGGCCGATTCGTGCAGAACCTCCATGCCGCGCCGCGTCAGCTCGTACATGCGCCGGTCGGGCCCGCAGTTGGACTTCTCCCACACCGAGCGCACGAGCTCGTCGGTCTCCAGCGCGCGCAGCGCCCGGTACAGGCGGCCCGGATCGTCGCGGCTGAATCCGAGCGGCCGCAGCCGCTCGAGCAGGTCGTAGCCGTGCGCCGAGTGCTCGCGCAGCAGCAGCAGCAGACACGGACGCAGAAAGTTCTTCGGCAGAACCTGAGCTGCCGTGTGGTCAGTTGGAATGAGCTTTTCCGGCGTGTTCATGTAGGCACTCCGCAGCGGCCTCGGGGGAGTCATGGCACCAGCAGTCCTCGTCGCACTCGCCGTGCGTCGGGCGCGTCAGGTCCGCCATCTCGTCGGCGAACGTGCGCTTGCCGGATTCCATTCCGACCGGGCTCAGTTGATAGGAGGCCGTCCCCTGGGACTCCAGCAGGCCGTCGGCGACGAAGCGCGCGAGGTAGTCCTGCAGGACCCGCTCGGGCACGGCGAGAAAACGGCTCAGCTCGAGCGCGGTGGGCGCCTCGGAGATGCCTTCGCTGTGCATCCAGTACAGCGCCTGGAGCATTTCATCGCGAATCCGAAGAACCTCAAGCTCGTCCATGAGTCACTCCCCTCGTGGTCCCCCAGGCGGCTGCGAGCTGACGGATCGGCTCCATGCACGGAGCATCGGGGTTGTAGTCCAGCGGGGCGATGCCCTCACGCTCCGCGAGCGCGAACGTCTCGTCGAACGGCACCATCGCCGCGATCTCGAGGTCGTGGTTGGCCGCAAACGTCTGCACGGCCTCGAACTCGCGCTCGTCGCGCACCTTGTTGGCGACGAGGCCGACGCGCTCGAGGCCGAGGTCGTTGGCCAGCGCCGCCATGCGACGGCCGGTCTCCAGCGATTTGAAGTAGGGCTCGACGACGGCGAGCATCGCGTCGGCGTAGCTGGCGGTTCCGCGCGAGAGATGCTCCGGCGAGGCCTCCGTGTCGAGGATGCAGACGTCGCGGTCCTCGTCGGACGCGGCCTCGATGATGCGGCGCACGGTCGCGTGCATGCTGCACAAACAGCCCGTGTCGGCGTGCTGCGGATGGGCCATGACGAGCAGCTCGACGCCGTCGGGGCCCGTCACGGAGTGCGAGGCCTTGATCTCCTCCAGCGTGTTCGTCAGCTGCGCGCCGGCTTCGGTGCGCCGCAGGAGGTTGGACGGCAGCACGGGCATGTCGCTCATGCGGTTCGCGGCGATGCCCAGCGTGAGCGCGAGGTTCGGGTTGGAATCACCGTCGATTGCCAGAACCTTGAACCCGTCGCGAGCCAGCAGCCGCGCCATTGTGCCCGAGATCGAGGTCTTCCCCGATCCACCCTTTCCAGCGATAGCAAGCTTCATGTGCGGGACTCTACCCCACCGGTTGTGTGGTTGCCACACATAGATGGGACCGCGGCGCGAGGGCGGTGGCCGGCGCCTCGATCTTCGCGCGAGCCGACCCTCCGGTGCGCCAGCTAGGTGCCCTCGGCACTTGTCAGTGTGTGGCATGCCGTTATATGCTCGACGCACCTAGCAGGTAGGCGGTCTTCCACTTGGAAACGACGCCTCGTCCGAGAACGAACAGGAGCTGCATACATGGCCGATGACGTCGGTGGTTCGAGCCCAGCCTTGCGCGAGATTGACACGAGCCAGGCCGGCGGGCGATACACGGCCAATCAGGTCGGCGGGCTGAGCCCAGCCCGGCGCGAGCTGGCGGACACGAGCCCCGTGCATGTCTTCTGGCTGTCGGGCATGAGCTGCGACGGCTGCTCTGTCGCCATGTACGGCGGCAACTCGCCGCGCATCGAGGAGCTCGTCAACGGGCAGGTCGTCGGCGCTCCGCAGATCATGCTGCACCATCCGATGTTCGCCGAGGACGCCGGCGCGGCGTTCATGGACGCTTATCGCCTGGCCGCCGAGGGCGGCCTCGGAGCGCGCTACATCCTGGTCGTCGAGGGCTCGATGCCCGACGACCAGAGCATGAACGCCTCCGAGAGCTTCGCCACGCTGGGAGCCGGCTCGGACTGGCCCCAGGGCAAGCGCGGCCCGGCGTCCGGCGACGCCCCGGTGAAGGTCACCGACTGGGTCGTCGCGCTCGCTCCGGGCGCGATTGCGACGATCGCGATCGGGACATGCGCCACGTGGGGCGGGATTCCCTCCGCCGCCGGCAACATCACGGGCTCGATGGGCCTGACGGACTTTCTCGGCTCGAGCTATCGCTCCACAAAGGGCTTTCCCGTCATCAACGTCCCGGGCTGCGCGCCCGTCGGCGACAACTTCAACGAGGTGCTCAAGGAGCTGGCCAGCTCCCTCAGCGGCGCCAAGACGAACATGCTCGAGTTCGACGAGCTCGGCCGCCCGAAGTGGCAGTTCGGCGAGACGGTCCACCGCCACTGCTCCAAGGCGGGCTACTACGAGGAGGGCGTCTTCTCGCACGAGCCGGGCGACAACGAGTGCCTCGTGGAGATCGGCTGCTGGGGCCCGGTCGTGCAGTGCAACATCGTCGAGCGCGGCGCGATCAACCACATGGGCGGCTGCATGATCGCCGGCGGCGCCTGCATCGGCTGCACGATGCCCGGCTTTCCGGACAAGTTCAGCCCCTTCTACAAGGCGCCTCCGGGATCTGCGATCTCCGGCGGGACGTCGCGCGTCACGGGCATGGCGATCCGCCGGCTGCGGCGCATGTCGATGCACAACGCCAACACCGAGCCGATGTGGGACAGCGCCCACTCGAAGTCGACGGGCTGGGCCTACGCGAACGACATCACGAACCCGGTCCGCAAGGTCAACGCGTTCTTCTACAAGAAGCTGCAGTACAGCGGCTCGGTCAACCACCACAAGCGCCAGAAGAAGCAGCCGCTGCCGCTCAGCCGGGACATCCTGCGCCAGAAGGGCGTCGACATGGAAGCCAGCGTCCCCGTCCTGCAAGAGCACCTGATCCGTCGCGAGGAGCTGTAGATGAGCATCAATGCACCGGTGGCGCCCCAGTCGGGCCCCGATCAAGCGTCGTCCGGCGGCTCGGGCCGCAACGTCCGGATCGCCCCCGTCACGCGCGTCTCAGGCGGCTTGGAGCTTCACGCCTCCGCCGACTTCGGCGCGCGGACGGTCAGCGAGGCCGCGCTGACGGCGACGACGTTCCGCGGTTACGAGAACCTGCTCGAGGGCCGCGACGGCCGTGATGCGGTCTTCATCTCCAGCCGGGCATGCGGCGTGTGCGGCGGAGCGCACGCGCTCGCCTCCGCGCTCGCGATGGACATGGCGTGCTCGGTCAAGCCGCCGCCGACCGGCGTCATCGCGCGCAACTTCCTCGGGGCGATGGAGTGCCTGTACGACTACCCGAGCCACCTGTTCCTGCGTGCCGGCCCGGACTACGCCGCGCCCGTCGTGAGCAGGACCAGCCCCGCCCTGTGGGCCAGCGCGGAGGCCACGCCCGCTCGGGGCGCCGACATCCACGGCTTCTCGAACATCTCGGACGTCATGACGGCGATGTCGCCGTTCACCGGCGCGCTGTACCGCGAGGCCATCGCGATGTCCCGCATGGCCCGCGAGGCGTACGTGCTCGTCGGCGGCAAGTTCCCGCACCCGCAGACGGTCACGCCGGGCGGCGTCAGCTCGACTGTCGACCCGAGCGACTTCAGCCTCGCGCTGCTGCGCGTCGTCAAGTTCTTCGACTACTGCCGCCGCACGGTGGCGATCTGGGATGACCTGACGGACTTCTTCTACAACGCCGACAGCCGCTACGCGCATGTCGGCACCGGGCCGAAGAACTTCCTCGACCTGGGGATGTGGGACGACCCGTTCGCGTTCGACGGCACGTACGAGAACGCCACGTACTGGGGCGAGCAGCGCTGGGCGACGCCCGGCGCGATCGTCGAGGGCGCGCTGCAGACCACCGACCTGCGCGTGATCGACGCCGGCGTCGAGGAGTTCGTCGGCCGGTCCTTCTACGAGGGCTGGGGCCAGGGAGCGTTCTCGCACGACATGGGCGGCAACCCGCTGTCCTCGAACCATCCGTCCAACAAGAAGACGATCCCGCAGCCGGGCACCGCGAACCTGAACGGCAAGTACTCCTGGTCCACTGCCGCGCGCTGGAACGGCCATCCGATGGAGACCGGCGCCCCGGCGCGCATGTGGGCGACGGCCATGGGGCGTCTGCAGCCGCACACGTCGTTCATCCAGGCGACGGGCCACGGCATCAGCATGACCGTGCCGCAGGGCATGATGGCCTCCAGCGAGCACGAGTGGCAGATTCCGAACCTGTGGAACGCGTTTGAGCGCAACCGCACCCGCGCATACGCGCTGATGCACACGTCGCTGGTCGCCTACGAGAACATCGTGATCGGGCTGGACCTGCGGCGCAAGGGCGGCCCGGACGCGCGGATCTTCGAGCCGTACAAGATCCCCAAGGACCACGTCGTGGGCGCGGGCTACTGGGGTGGCGGTCGCGGATACGTCAGCCACCACGTCGAGCTCGACGCCCGCGTGATCCAGAACTACCAGATCGTCGGACCGTCGACGTTCTCCGGATCGCCGCGCGACGACCGTGGCACGCCAGGCCCGGCCGAGGCGGCCGTGATGGCGACCACGCTCGTCAGCCCGGACCCCGGCGAGAGCGCCGTCGACCTGCTGCGCGCCGTGCGCAGCTTCGACCTGTGCATGTACTGCGCTGCCCAATAGACGAGCGAGGTCGCCGGCCCGCGGGCACCCGCGGGCCGGATCCGGCCTCAGGCAGTCTCCGCCTCGAGCGCGGCGGCGTCTGCAATCGCCTCGTGGCAGGTGCGCACGAAGAACCCGTACATCCACGGGATCTTGAGGTCGGCCGGATCGCCCTCGACCGGCTCCTCCCTGCCGCGCAGCAGCTCGTCGATGGCGCGGCGCGCCAGGTAGTGGCGAACGTGGCCGCCCGGGCCGGGCACGCGCCAGCTCATCGCGTTCGGATCCTCCGGATCGGGCTTGCCGACCGGCTCGGCGCACGCCAGATCGCCGCACAGCGAGGCGACCGCGGCGTCGAAGTCTCCTGTGCGCGCGTAGCGCTCGGCGAGCATGCCGCCGACCCAGTCGGCCTCGCGCTGCGCGGGCTCGAACTTGTCGACCTCGACGATGCGTGCGAGGTAGCCGCTCATCCGCAGCTCGCGATCCAGAACCGGCTCGTTGTCGCCGGACAGCGGCCGGTCGGGGTTGTCCAGGGCCGGCGGGACGACCGCGAACCACCCGGTCGGGCGCCGCTCCTCAACCTGCTCGTGCACCGCCTCGACGAGCGTCTGCAGCAGGACGGTCGTGTTGACGGGCACGTAGCTGCTTGGATCTGTCGTCATCGCTCCTCATCGGGCCGGATTGGTCGGTTTCGAATGCTAGTGCGCCACGACGCGCACTACTGTATGTTGCGACGCGGTCCTATGTGTACAGTTCACACAGCGGTTGTCCAGAGGTAGCGGAAGGAGAACGCGGGTCGATGGCTCACGAGATGAAGCTTCAAACAGTTCCAAATGCCGGTGGAGTCTTCGGGGCGGACGTCGATCCCGGTATCGGCGGTATCGGCGGTAGTCCTGACGGCCCGCTGAACATCGTCCACGTCTTCTGGATCGCGGGCATGAGCTGCGACGGCTGCTCGATCGCGGCCAGTGGCGCGACCAACCCGTCGGTCGAGGACCTGCTCCTGGGCAGGATCCCCAACCTGCCGAAGGTCGTGCTGCATCACCCGGTGCTCTCGCCGGGTGCCGGAACGGAGTTCATCCGGCCGTTCCGGGCCGCCATCGAAGGCAAGCTCGGCGCGCCGTACGTCGTCGTGCTTGAGGGCTCGGTACCCGACGACCAGGCCTTTCCGACGGAGTTCGGCTACTTCTCGGCCATGGGCGCCGGCGGCTTCGACCCCGTGTCCGAGACCGACCAGCCCAACCGCGTCACGGACTGGCTGTGGAAGCTGGCCCCCGGCGCCGCCGCGTACGTCGCGATCGGAACCTGTGCGACGTGGGGCGGGATTCCGGCCGCCGCCGGCAACATCACGGGCTCGATGAGCCTCACCGACTTCCTCGGCAAGGATTACCGCTCGGCCCTTGGCGTCCCGGTCGTCAACGTCCCGGGCTGCTCGCCGCTCGGCGACAACTTCACCGAGACGGTGGCCGCCGTCCTGCTGTTTCTGCAGAACCTCGCGCCGCTGCCGCAGTTCGACGAGCTCGGCCGTCCGGCCTGGCTGTTCGGCGAGACCGTCCACCGTCACTGCCCGAAGGCGGGCTACTACGAGGAGGGCGTCTTCGCCCACGAGCCTGGCGACAACGAGTGCCTGGTCGAGATCGGCTGCTGGGGACCCGTCGTGCAGTGCAACATCGTCGAGCGCGGCGCGATCAACCACATGGGCGGCTGCATGGTCGCCGGTGGCGCGTGCATCGGCTGCACGATGCC
>Ga0136633_1000102_pt1 | contig 59728 bp, 81 predicted proteins | sample AntDrymeUQ832206_2_FD_105494 | JGI IMG/M metagenome (GOLD analysis project Ga0136633, IMG submission 105494) | Polar desert sand microbial communities from Dry Valleys, Antarctica - metaG UQ83 (22.06) | ecosystem: Environmental > Terrestrial > Soil > Desert | place: Antarctica: Dry Valley...
CCTACCGCGCGCTGCCGGTCATGGAGCCGGGCAAGAGCCTGCGCTTCGCCTTCCCCCCGGACGGCAGCGATCCGGACGATCTGGCGCGCACCGGCGGGCTCGAGGCGGTGAACGCGATGGTCGAAGCCGGCGAGGCGCTTGTCGACGTGATCTGGCGCGATCTGCTCGCGCGATTCGACGTTCGAAACCCCGATCAACGCGCCGCCCTGGCCACCGAGATCAAGAGGGTGCTCGCCAGCGCACGGAATCCTGATGTCCGCTCTGCTTATGCGGATACCCTGCGCCAACTCTTCCAAGCGGCCGGTGCACGGCAAGCAGCCGCGCCCGGGCATCATCAAGCGCGCGGCCGGGGGCGGAATGTCAACATCGCGGTCGAATCCGCGCTCATTCTCGGCATAATCGACAATCCAAGTGTGCTCGATGTTCACGGAGCGTCGATTTCAGGGCTTCGGTGGCGCTCCGATGACCACAAGCACCTTGCGACCGTCCTGGCGTCCGCTGTCGACGCGCAGGACGACGGCGGGAACGCTCTCGACCGCGAAACAGTGCTCGCCGCGGTTGAACGGGCGGGGATGACCGAATTTGTCGCCCTCATGCGCCGGGAAGCGCTTCAAATGCCATTTTCCGCCGAAACTGACCCGCAGCGGGCGGCCCTGCTCGTGCTCGACGCGCTGCGCGCCAATTTCACCTAAGGACGACCTTATGCCGAAGAAAACCTATCGTATCTGGCGCATTGACCCTGTGAAGAAGGCGATCGCTCCCCTTCTGCTGGACGCGAGCAAGCGCGACTACGCCCTCCATCTCCAGCGTCTTGTGCGCGCCGAGCAGCTTGGCCACCGCATGCTTGTCGACATCGGCGGGACCAAGCTGTGCGTCGCGGCCGATGCCCGGGCGGAAGAGGGCCAGGTCGGTTGGCGCCTGCGCGGCGTCAAGGGTATCACAGCCAGCATTGGTGTGCTCTTCGGACAGGGAAGCACTGGGGGCCTTATCTCCGCGCCGTGCGATCGCGAATGGATCGACCGGCACTTGGTCTGGACCTCGCCGGAAGAGACCGACGACGCTGACGCCGACGATGTCGACGGCACGCTGGTCATGGTGAGCGACGAAGAGCCTGACGATGGGGCGTAAGCGCACCTGGGATGACGCGCGCTACGAGAAGCTGCGCGGTCTGTGGACGTCGGGAGCGTCTGCCGACGAAATGGCCGACGCTCTCGGATCGAGCCGCGGCGCGATCTACCAGCGGGCGAAGAAGCTCGGCCTGCCGGCGCGGAACCAGCGGCGCGGCCGACCGGCGGGGCCAAGGCGGGTCGGCAAGCCCGACGGCGCGCGCGTTTCACTGGATCCGTGGCACCCGGCGCTCGCCGCGGGGCGCACCATCCACGGCCGGACGGTGACGCCGGCGGCGCGCGCGAAGCGGCTGCTGAAATCGGGCAAGTGGAGTTCGAAAATCGGCGATGTCGCGATGAAGGGCAAGTGGAAGGGCTTCCCGCTGCTCACGTTGACGCTCGAGGAGCGCGCCACCTGCCCGCGAACGTGCCTCGAATGGGACACCTGCTACGGCAACAATCTCGGCCACACGACGATCGAGCGGATCTTCGACGACGGCTTCCTCGAGCTAATTCTACACGCCGAGATCGCGCGCAAGGCAGCGCAGCATCCCGACGGATTCGCGGTGCGCCTGCACGTCCTCGGTGACTTCTATTCGGTGCGCTACGTCGAATTCTGGCGCGAGATGATGCGAGAATTCGACGCGCTGCACGTCTTCGGCTTCACCGCTCGCCAGCCCGGCGATGACATCGGCCGCGCGGTGCTCGAGATGATGGAGGAATTCGACGATCGCGCGATGATGCGCGTGTCTGGCGCGGCGTTCCCGCAACTGTGCTCCGAAGTCGTAGACAGCATCGACCAGGCGCGTTTCATCGTGTGCCCGGCGCAGCGGAAGGCCGACCACGATTGCGCGCGCTGCGGTCTGTGCTGGACGAGCGATCACAGCATCTCGTTCTTGCGGCATTGAGAGGAAAATGAATGTCTTGGGTCTATGTGCCGGGGTTGGAGGGCTCGAACTCGGCATCCGGATTGCCGTGCCAGGAGCGCGCGGCGTCGCTTACGTTGAAAGGGAAGGCTATGCAGCCGCGGCACTTGTCGCGCGTATGGAAGATGCGTCCCTTCATCCGGCGCCTATCTGGTCTGACCTTGCCACCTTCGACGCTCGACCGTGGCGTGGAGTCGTTCATTGCGTCGCTTCAGGCGACCCCTGCCAGCCCAACAGCCTCGCCGGACAGCGGCTCGGCGCCGACGACGATCGCTTCCTCATCGACCAGGTCCTCCGGATCGTCGACGAGTGCGGGGCGCATCGTCTCTTCCGAGAAAACGTCACGGGGAACGCGGACGGACAGCTCGCGGCATTGGTCCCGCCATTGGAGCGGATGGGCTATCGGGTTGCGGCAGGAATTTTCAGCGCGTCCGAGGCCGGCGCTTCCCACAAGCGAGAGCGACTCTTCATCATGGCCGAGCGCGCGGGTGGCGCGGGGCGGCTACACCCGGGACCATGGCAATCCGGACATGCAACGCCCGACGCTCGAGGGGGTCGCGGAGGAATGGATGCCGAAGTGGGGTCCGCCTCGAACGGCGACCGTCGACGGTCACTGGACGACGCTTTGCGCGGACGACACGGGGATGAGGGAGGGCCGGACGTCGCAGGGCGGGACGCTCCTGTCGACGCAAGCCGGTCTGCATCAAGTGCAGGCGTGGCCGACGCCGGCAACCCGGGATTACCGGGGCGAGAATTCCGAGGAACACGTCACGACGAACGGGACGGGCCGGATGCACATGGATCAGCTACCGAATTTCGTAGCGCATGGCTCCCACTGTGCGCGCCCGGACCCGCAGACGGCCGCTGGCGAGACATCATCGAGCGTGCGCCGGACCTTGAACCCGCTGTTCGTCGAGTGGCTGATGGGCTGGCCTATCGGGTGGACCGACTGCGAGCGGCCGGTAACGGGGTTTTCCCACTGGCTGCGGCGCGGGCGTGGTGTGCTCTCGACGCTCTGCTCCGAGCCTGAAGCACCGGCGCAGGGATTGATGTTATGAACACGGGAGCGGCAATCACGCCGCGCCTTTTTAGAGGGAGCACGACGATGCAGGAAATTAAGGACCGCCTCGTAAAACTTATGGCCGAGCAGCTTGGCGAGACGATCGCCGAGCGCGCGCAGGAAGAGGGCGCGGAGATCTTCGCCGACCACGGCAAGGGCTGGGCCGACGGCTCGCTCGACAGTCTCGACAAGGTCGAATTCGTCATGGCCGTCGAAGACGAATTCAAGGTTGAGATCCCCGACTCCATCGTCCCCGGGTTCAAGACCCTCGACGACGTCGCGCGCTATGTCGACACGATGAAGTCCGGGGCGGCGCATGGCGGGCATTGATGCCCGAATACCGTCGACCGTTCGTCCGCGGGCCGGCGCCGACGTGGAAGCCGACGATCTGCGAAGTGCCGGGGTGCCAGGCGGCACACCCGGCCTTCAGCAAACAGGGGACACAAGGGCCGTGGCTTTGTCGGGAGCACTTTCGGGGCACCTCTTCGAATGCACCTGCCCTGTGTGTCGAGCCGGCGACGCCCTCCCCGCCCATCTCCAAGGCATCCCCGGCGCCAAGCAGCTCACCTTCGTCGAAACCGGCCACGCTGCTGTGAGCACATTCGAGCGCCAGGTCCGCGATGCCTGCCGCGAACGGTGCGCCGAATTCGGAGATCCGCCGTGCTATCGCCTCGACCTGTGGGATCGAAAGCACCCGACCTGGTGCCGCGAGTGTCGCGCTGAAGCTGGTGACGTCAGCGAGGATCCAGAGCCGCTAGATCCGGCGGCCGTGATTGGGCCGCTGCTCTGACTGACGGCCGCCGCTCGATCGCGTGGACGCTGTCGAAAGCGGCCCAGCTTCTCCCGCCGGCCGAACGCCAAGCCTTCCGCGAATTCCTCGCCGGCCTTCCAGGTGGCCAGCCGCCTAAGCCGCGGCGCGCACATAGCTGGAAGCGAAAGTCTCGAGCGAAGCGGACGCCCGAGGCACGTATCCGTGTCAGATTCGTGCCTCGATCGCCGAAAACCGATCCGCAGATCCCTCTCCCCTTCGACGACTGACCGCATTCGATCTGCACCAACGAAATTTGCCGTTGCTGTTAAGGGCATCCGTTTTTGTTGAGAGAGAGCATTTTTTAGCGGTCCCCCACCGCTCCCATCGCGCGCGGCGCTTAGAAGGACCCGCGGCCGGGGGGGGCGGCCGAGCGCGATCATCGACCGGCCGAGCGGCCGAGCTCGGCCCGGCCCCACCCTGAATTGCAGCGCTTGCAATGCTTCGCGACTCGTGGGATACGATGCCTTGCAGCGGCGCACGACTCGCCCCGCTCGCACTGGAAAGGGAATTGCCACTATGGCCTATCGTTCTAGTCTTCCCGCCTATCGCTCGCCAGCGCAACGTCGGGCGCGTGGTGAATTGCAGCTATGCCTTTCGCTCTCGGCGATCTTCGCCCCGCTGGCGTTCCTCGCATGGCTTGGATTTTCCGCCCTTCCCGCTCATTGCCCCGTCAATGTCGGCGCAGCGGTCGCTGTCATGGCGTCGGGCGCAACGGCATTCGCTGGCCTGTTCGCATGGCTGGCCGTTGACGCATGGGGCCGCAAGTGAGCGCGCCCCGCCTAGCGCTGCAATGCGCGCCCTTCCCTAACACTTACATCATGGCCAGCGCGCGCCGCATTGGCACGGGCGCACTAGCTGGCGCTTATCGTGGCACTGTCCGCACCATAGAACACAACGCATGGTCGACTCCGTGCGTGAACGCGTGGCGCTGCGATCTGACGCGCGCGAGCGCCGCCGATGCAATGCGCGACGCAACACAAGCGGCCCTAGAGGCGCAGCGCACGGGATACGTTCCCGCCGGTTTCACCATAACGGAGTCCGCACGATGAGCGATCTCACACCCATCTTTGAACAGGGCCGCGAAGCGCGCCGCAATGCGGGGCGATGCCTAGAGCATGGCGCGCCAGCTTGTCCCTTCTATTCTAGCAGCCCCTACGGCGACGCATGGCAGGCCGGTTATGGCTTTGAATGCGACCGCATGGCAGGCAACGCCCTGGCGGCCCTTCCCGTGCGCCGCGCATGGGCGGGGCGCGGATATAGGGTCAACGTGGAATTAGACGCGCCGCGACGGCCCCGCATGTCCTACGCCATAGAGCATCGCGCCAGCGCGCCCGATTTCGCTAGGCTCGAAACATGAGCGCGCCCGGCTTGACCTATGCCGAATTCATCTGCGAGCGCGCGCGCCTCGATGCCATAGAGCGCGAAGCGGGCGCGCGCATGAGCGCCCTAGGCGCTGGCACGGGACCAATGGGATTAACGCCAGATGCCATTCGGGCGCGGCCGGATTATCAGGCGGCGCGGGGCGATCAACGGCGCGCCATGGCGGCGCTTCGCGCGCTCAATGGGCGTTATGCTGTCACCTATCGCCGCGAAGAGATTGCCGCTCGCGACGCGCGCCGGATGGCGCGCCTAGCCGCACTATAGCCGAAACTGGCGCACGTTGCGCCAGTCGCGCGGGATCTGTCCGCCCCGCGCCTGATGACGGCAGGACTCACAAAGGGAATGACCATGCTGCACAATCTCGAAACCATCCAGCCGCGCGACCGAGGCCGCCGATCATCTCGCATTCAGGGCGGAACGGCTGCGGACCGAATGCGGGCGCGTCCATGGCGAGCCTGAAGCGCGCGCCATGGTGGCGGGCGATCTAGGGCTGGGAGCGGCGCTTTGATGTCCCGCGCGCTCATGCCCGCCGCGCTCGTGCTCGCCCTAGTGGCGGGCGCGGGTTGGCAGGCCAGCCGCTCGCCGCGCCCTGCCCTTGTCGGGATAGGGTGCGAGGGCGCGGCCGGGCCGCTCTATGCCGCCGAGGAATCCGACTTTCCCCGCTGTGCATCGATCCAGCCGCGCGAAGCCAACCCGCCTACGTTCGCGCTTGTCGCGGAACGGGCTGACGGCAGCGCCTACGTTTTTGAAACCCGCGCCAGTTTCGGCGACTGCATGGGCCGCGCCCGTGGCGTCGATCAACGCGCGTTCCCCGTGATCTATTGCGAGAAGGAGTCCTGACATGAGAAAGCAAATTAGAGTGCCCGTGATCCTGAATTACAACGCCGACGCGGCATTGACCCAAGAGGGCTTGCGCGAAGCTGTGGGCGATGACGTGGCGAGCCTTATCGTGGCGAGCGACAAGCGCCGCGCGGTCGAATTGGAGGCGGTCGAAATTGACCCGGCTGCGCTTATTCAGGACGGCGCGCCGTTCGATCCTTTCAACCCGCCAGCGAAGCCGCGCGGGGCCGGGGTGCCGCTCGATGAATTGGAGCGGCGAGTCGTCGCGCTTCGCGACGCGGTGCGGGGCCTGCATGATCTTTACGACGCGCACGATTCGCTCAATTTCGTGCAACCGGATTCGCTCGCGGCGACCTACAAGGCCAGCTTAGATGATTGGGCGTGCGATCTGGAAACGGCGCGCGATGACGTGGCGAAGCTGGCGCACCTCTATGGAATTCTTGACCGCTACGGGTTTGAGCCGGAATATGCGGGCGGCGGCATGGCCGGGGCATGGTCAACCAAGCCGTGCGCCAACTGGCGAGATTGAATTGCAGCGCTTGCAATCCTGCGAGCGTTGCCCTAGCTGAAGCATTGCCGCCGCACGATTCGCCGCGGCCAACCTGAAGGAGAATTTTTCCCATGAACGCATTTTCCAACATCGTCGCCGCGTCGTATCTGTCGCTCACTGTCGACCGCAAGTCGCTCGCCAACGCGCTTGGCGCAATGAGGGCAACCGGCGCTGGCATTATCGAAAAGCGCAACACGATTCCCATTCTCGGATGCGTGCTGCTCGATATGACGCCCGACTGCCTCACGGTGCGCGGGACGGACCTCGATTGCATGCTTTCGGTTCAACTGCCGGCTGCGGGCGACCGCGGGCAACTGGCGGTCGATTTCTTCGCGCTGGAAAAAGCGGTCAAGGGCGGCACGGGTGAACACGTGCGTATCTTCGACAACGGGGCGGGGCGCGCTATCCTGACAACCGACGCGGGCACCACGAGCCTGCCGGCGCTGCCGGCCGCAGATTTCCCGATGCAAACTTTTCTGACATTCGACCGCTCGCTGCTTTTCACGGTCGACGCGGAAACCCTGCGGCATGATCTGGACCGGGTTGCGCCGTGCATCTCGACCGAGGAAACCCGCTATTATCTCAACGGCGTGTTCTTTCATGCGACGCGGATTGCCCCGCCACAGCCGCGCACGGCGGAACATGAGGCGGCGGATAATGAGCGGCGCGATCTCGCCGACGCGCAATATGAAAGCCAGCGGCGTGCCCGGCTGCTGGCCGGCGTCGACAACGGCGCTGTGCCGGAAGGCGAGCCGGACGATGCCGAAACGGTGGCGGCGCGGCGGGCGCGGATCGATGAATTGGACGCGCTCATTGCGGCATGGGACGCGGTGCGCTGTGTGCCCGACAAGCTGTGCATGGCCGCGACTGACGGGCACCGGCTTGGCCGGATTGCCCGCGACGTGCCCGATGGCATGCCCGCCGCGCTCCCCGATACTATCGTGCCGCGCAAGGCAATCGAGTGGCTGCGCCGCAAGGGCCTGAAAAGCGCTGGCGCGACGGGCACGGCCAGGATCGGGTTCGACAAGGGCTCGCGCTTTGCCTGCATCGTGGGGCGGATGGAATTCGTTACCAAAGCAATCGACGGCAGCTTTCCCGATTACAGCCGCGTCATTCCGCACGGCGTTTCCAAGCGCGTCATTACGGTGGGCGCGGAGGCGCTGGCCGACGCGGCGAAAAGCGTTTCGGCGCACATGAGCGGCAGGACTCGCTCATTCCTGCTGTCCGCTGGCAATGGATGGGGCACGGCCTATGGCCAATGCCCGGACAACGGCGTCGCGACGGCGGTGATCGACGGCGCGACGTTCAAGGCGGAGGCCAGCTTCGGCGATGACTACTGCGCCGGCTTCAATGCCAAATATGTTCGCGATCTCATGGGCTCTTTCGCCGGCGAGACGGTGACAATCGGAATGGAGGATTGCGCCGCGCCGGCACGGATCGAGGGCGATGCTTCGCCCGAATTTCTCGCGGTGCTTATGCCCATGCGCGTCGACATCGGCACCGGCGGGCCGTTCACGCCCGATTGTATCCGCAAGATGACGCGCACCCCGCTCGACATTTTCCACGAAGACATGCCGGGCAAGCTGGAGGGCATCGCCAAGGCGGCTATTGTCATGGCCAACCGCGCCGTGTTCTCGAAAGCGGATGCGGCCAAGGGCATCGGCAGGCTGCGCGCGGAAGCTGGCGCGATGGTGACAGCGGCGATCGACTTTCGGGCGACGCGCGAGGGGAGGGGCCGCTTCGAGGCGCGCGATTGGTTTCTGCGCCTGCTCGCCACAATGAAGGGCGAGCGCCCGCGCGATGCAATCGAGCGTGCACGCCTCGCCAGGGTGAGGGCGAACGTGAGAGCGGCGGCGATGGGCCAGCCGGTCGACGTCCAGCCGGTCGACGTTCAAGCGGCCGAATTGCAGGCGGCCGAATCCTACGGCCCGCCCGCTCCGTTCGCCGACGTCGAATTCAAGAACGCGCCCGCCGCGCCGGCGGAACCTGCCGCCCCGCGCCAGCCGGACGCGCCGGCGGAAGACTCGCCCGACGCGCCGGAACAGGCGGACGAACCATCGGCGGCGGCGGTCGCGGCGGACATCCGCGCTCGCCAGCCGATGTTCGCGACGCTCCAAGCGTTCAAGGCGGCCGCTGGCCAGGGCTCGCGCTGGATCATCGACAACTACGCTCCCGACTCTGGTTGGGGCGGGGCGCGCGTTCGCACGGTGGCGACGGTGCGAGCTCGCGACGTCGGTTTCCTTGGCGAGAATGCCACGCTGGCCGAATGCCAGGCGGCGGACGTGCGCGGCTTTCGCGAGCGCTCGTGGATCGGGTTTCCCAAGCAGCCCGATTGGACATCGGATCCCGAAGGGCTGGTGATCTACTATCCGGCATGCTCGCAAAGCGGGCGGGCGGCGAAGGAAATCCCGTGCATCCGCCTGCGCCCCGCGCCGGCAGTCGAGGCGGTCGTCGTGCCTGTGGTCGACGCTGCGATCGAGGCGGTGCCAGCCGGTCAAGCTGGTGACATGCCTACCGGCGCAGCCACGCATGTTGGCGAGATTGCCGAGCTTCGCGCGCTGGTGATCGATCTGGCGGCCAAAGTCGCGGCGATGGAAGCCGCTGGGAAGCCGCTGGAAGCCGCCGGCGACTCTCCGGCCCCGGACGTAGGGGTCGAGGCGTCCGAAACGCCTGTGCGCCGCTCCCAGGCGCACGAGCGCGCTATCCGGCGCGCATGGACCTATCGCAACCGCATTCGCGCCTATCGGAGCGAACAGGAAAACGCGCGGGTGCACATGGGCAACGTCGTCAAGCGGACGGTGCGGGCCGAGGCCGAGACGGTCGAGGCCGAGCGCCAGCGCGACCTAGCGATCGACGAAGCCAAGAACGCCCGCGAATTGCTCGCCAGCGTGAGCGAAACCAAGGCCGAGATGGGCCGGGCTGCGCGCATCGGAATCGTTCGCGCCCGCCGCATGTCCGCCGTGCTCGCCGGCAGGAAGCGTCAGATTGCCGCGCTGGGCCGCGACCTGCTGACGGCCCGCAACCGGACGGCGGACATGCGCGCCGCCGGCGGAACGCCGCGCGCGCTCGAAAGCGTGCCGGCAATCCCCGCGCCCGACGTCGGCCAGGTCCGGTCGATCCATCGCCACGCGCCGGCCAAAGCGCCCGTGCTTCAGCGCCGGGGCAACCGCTACGTCGCGGTCTGACAATCCGAGGGGCGCGCCAGCCCGGCGCGCCCCACAATCGAAAGGGAAACCGATGAAGCTATATCTTGTGAAGGGCTCACACCCCACCGTGCCCGGCCAGCCGCAAACGGCGACGTTCGACCGGGCCGCTGCCGAAGCGATCGCAGCCGATCTTGTCGCCACGCTGGCGCGGGAATTCCAGATCGTTGTCACACCTATCGAGAAGGAGGGCTGATCCGATGACCTACATGGCACCCGACGGCACCCCTATCCAGGGCGAACACAACACCGATTTCTGCGCCTTTCCGGTCTCGTGGAGGGACGGCGCGGGCGTCGACGAGCCCTACTATTCCGATGCACCCGACGTCGAATGGGGTGGCACGGTCTATGATAACTGCGTGGTCTGGCTCGACGAGGATTTCGGCGAATGGCTGGCGCACCATCTGATCCCCCAAGGGAATGCCACGGTGGGCGACGCGGGAATTGCGGCGGCGGAATACGAGACCGGATGCCGCAAGCGCGTCTGGCTCTTAAGGCAGGTTGCCGACACGCTGGAACCGGACGAGCCGATGCGGGCTATTGTCGAGCAGATCGTCGAATACCAGCACGCGGCGGCGGCCGGCTTTCGCCTGCAATTCGAAGAGGCGAAGCTGGAGTCGGTCGGCCCGGCGGATCACGCCGCATTCCCGGTCGAAGATTGGCAATACGAGGTCGCCAACGGCGATACGACGCGCGGGTATGAAGATTGGCTCGAGGCGAAGCGCGATGCCTGAATTCTCGCTCCACGCCCGCTATTGCACTCCAACCGGCCGGACGGCGACGCGCGACGCGCTGCGCCAAGCGGTCGACATGGACGCCGCCCTGCGCGCCTTCACCGAAGAATTGGCGCAGCGGGGCAACAGGAAGATCGACATCCAGGCTTGGCCTGCGAACACTTGGAAGGAATTGAACCATGCCTAGCATCCCCACCAGCCGAACGGCGCTCTTGGCGTGCGGGGCGACCTGCGTCGCGGAAGTCACCAGCCGGCCCGACGACGACGACTATTGGCAGGCAACCGCCGCCTATACGGCCCTGTCCCTGTGGTGGATCGACGACGAAAGCCGGCCGTGGTTCGCCGTGGTCGAGGGTCTGATCGGGCCGGCCGCGACGCCCGATATGGTCGATCGCTTCCGGGCGGTCGCCTACGGCACCATGGCCCGCGCGCTCAATTCGTTCGATCCGTCGAACCTGCGCGACGATCTGGTCGACGCCATCCCCGGCGATGCCGCGGACGTCTATCCGGACTCCAACGCAATCCGCGCGCAGCGGGCGCGAGGGCGGCGAGGCTACCAGGGTGCGGACGAGAACATGGAGCAGGCCGTTGGCTGGCTCTATGACGAGGGCGGCGAAGACATGCTGCCGACGCACTTGGCGCGGAGCTTGGAAGCCGACTTTGGCGTGCCTTTCCGAACGGGCTACAATGCCGTGGCGGGCGGCGCGCTCACCGGCTGGCCCAAGGCGTTCATCGGCGCGCTGCGCTATTTCGATCGAGGCGCGTGGCGGCAGTCGCGGCGCGAAGCCGAGAAGGAGCAGTCCGATGCAGTTTAGCGAGATCGCGCGCCGCGTCATGGCGAAAGCCGGCAAGGCGCTGGCGCTGGACGAGCGCGGCACGCGCGGCCCCCAGCCGGTCGAGATGATCCCCGGCATGACGGCGGCGGCGGAACCGTGCTGTCTGGCCGGCGCGCATTGGGCCGAGGCGCTGCACCCGGCGCACGCCCTGGCGCAGCCGAAGATCGACGGCATTCGGGCGCTGGCGTTGCAGACGCGGATCGTCACCCGGCAGGCGTTGCCGCTCGATGCCGCGCTGCATTGCCTGCCGGCGCTCGACCGGCTGGAAAAGCGGTTCGGCGAGGCGATGGTGTTCGACGGCGAATATCAGGAACCAGAAGGGTTTGCGGCGACGCTGGCCGCGCACAAGCGCGGGATGGGCGCGGGCGTGTTCTGGTTGTTCGATGCGGTGCCCTATGCCGAGTGGCGCGCGAACGCCTTCACGATGCCGCTGCAAGGCCGGCTGGCGCGCATTGCGGACCTGGCGGGGCACGATGAGCCGTTCCTGTGCTTCATGCCCGCGCTGGCCTGTCCTACGCCCGCCGACGCACGGGCGCTGGCGAGTGCGGCATGGGCGGCCGGCGGGGAGGGCGTCGTGGTCAAGGCCGGCCGGGGCAAATATGTCCGGGGCCGGTCGACCGACTGGCTGAAGCTGAAGCGCGCGGCGACGCTCGACGGACCGGTGGTCGACGTGGTGATCCCCGGCGGGGACATCGAGCGAGGCGTCGCCCTGGTTCGGCTCGGCGGCAAGGTTCACAAGGTCGCGGCGATGCCAGCCGTCATTCGGGAAATGCTGGCCGGCGACAAGCGCGACGGCGACTGCGGCGCGCTCACCGGGCGCATGGTCGAAGTGGAATTCATGGAACGAACGGAAAGCGGGGCTCTGCGCGGCGCGCGGATCGTCCGACTGCGGCCCGACAAGGAAAAGGGAGAAAGTTGATGCGCGACCTGAAGAAAATTATCGACCAAGCGTTCGTCATCATGATCCTGGGGTTCACCCTGGTCCTGCTGTTCGCCGCGCCGATCCTCCACGGGTTCGTGGACCTGTGCCGGGCGCTCGGCGCTAACTGATGATCCTGCTCGATCGCCTCTCCCAAGGGCACGAGACCTGGCGCGCGAGCGCAAAGGTCGTGAACGAGCGCGGCATCGTGCTCCGCGTGCATCAGGACGTCGTGGACCTGGCTATGGAATTGGCCGTGCGCGACCGCGACAAGCTGCTCCAATCGGCGGGCGTGCTGTTCATGCCGGCCGAGATATGCTGGTTCGAATGGCCGTTCGGCGAGGGCGACGTGGGGGTGTTTTACGTCGGCGAGGATGTCCGCAAGGGCGGTGGCATGTTTACGATGTGGCGATACGCTGAAGACGAGCCGATGGGCTGGCCGATGAAACTGGATCTCGGCCGCGCCAAGCTGGATCTGGATATGAGCGCCAAAGGCATCGAGAACCCGCTGCTCGCGGCCAAGACATTCGAGGACGTGCGGCCGATCGTGCTCGCGTTCCTGGCGCTCATCAATTCTCCCAAGATCGTCAAGCGCATTCCCGCCAAGCTGGAGCGGTTGAACCGCAAGCGGCGCAGCGCCGGACGCTATACCTATCATCCCCACCACACGGTCCGGCTCAATGTCGATCGCAAGTCCTTCACCGTGCAGGAGGGAAGCGGCGGCGACGGCGCGAAGCGCGCGCTGCATTTCGTGCGGGCGCATTTGCGGCTGTGGCGGGGCATCTATATTCTCGTCCGGCCCCACTGGCGCGGCGATCCCGCCGTCGGCATCCGGAACACGTCATACGAGATCGACCGCCAGCGCTCGCGCTGGGCAAACTGAAGGGAGAAAGCAGCTATGGGAATTTCGCGTTTCGTTTCGCGCTGGGCGCGAAGGAGTCGGCGGGAATCTGGTCTCAAGCCGGACTTCGACGACTATTGGGACAACCGGCGCGCACGGGTGCGGCGGCGAGCGATGCCGTGGGCAATCCTGGCCGCGGTTTCGCTGATCGCACTGGTCTGGCAGATCTGGTGAGCGGGCGGCCGCCCCGGAACGACGTGCCGTGCGGAGCATGCCGGCAATGTTGCTTCCACGAGCACGTCTTCCTGCATCCGGAGCGCGGCGACGATCCCGATGCCTATCGCACGAAAGAGACGTTCGACCCGACCGTCAACATGGTCCGGCTCGAGCTCGTGAAGCGCGCCGACGGATCGTGCACCTATCTCGGGCCGCGCGGCTGCACGATCCATGAGCGGGCGCCGTCGACGTGCCGCAAGTTCGATTGCAAGGCGCTCTATGTCCGGCTGGCGGCGCTGTTGCCGGAGGGTCAGATGGACAAATTGCTGCCGCGGATGCCCGTGCTGGCGATTGGGGCGCGGCGGGCGCGGGGTGAGCGGCCCTGACGGGTTGCGCCGGCGGGTTCGTAATGGCATAGGAAACGCGCTCGACGATCGGTTGGTGGTCAACAGGTTCAAAACGAGCAGGGGGCGGCGGGCGAAAGTTCGTCGCCCCTTTTCGTTGTGAAAAGGCCCGGCCAGACTGGACATCTGACCGGGCGTCAAGGTGTGGGGTCGCTCCGGCGGGAGAGGAATGGATCCCACCGGAAGGAGAGAGTGCGCGCGCGCTGGCGATTCCGCAAGGGCCAGCTTCAGGCCAGTTGGCGCACGATCTGGAACGCGAACGTGTCCGTCGTGTAGATGATGCCGCCGATCGTGAAGCTGATCTCCGCGTTGTAGAGACCAGGTGCGAGCACGGCGATGCCGGCGACATTGGGGAAAGCAACCCAGCCGTTTTCGCCCTCCATGGCGACAGGCGCGCCGACAGATTGGGCGACAACTACGGCGTCGACATCGCGTCGCGCGACACTGGCCAGCGACAGCGTGACCGGGTCGGCCGTGCTGACGTCGACGATGCCGGCCTGGTCGGTGATCTGCGCGCGCACCGGGTAGGTGTCGCCCTGCTTGCGGGAATAGCTCACGCTCGCGCCTCCTTTCGTCATGCGGGCCTATACCAGCCGGGCGGACAATCCATCATCAAATTCCGCGCGCACGGTGGGCGGGGCTTCGATCTGCGCGACCGGCGCGCCCGCCACGGCCGCGGCGAGGCCGGGCTTCTCGAGACCGGCGAACGGCGCATTCATGACCAGGTTGGCCGTAATGTTGATCGTCCGGCCGAGTGCGCTCCACATATAGAGCGGCGTCATCGAGAGCGTCGGTGAGCCGGCGACATGCCCGTGGAATGCCGAATAGACCGCGATGAACGACTGCGAGGCGACCAGCGGCGACGACGCCGCGTGTCCGTGCGCTGCCAGCGCGGGGTAAATGCCCGACCGGCTGGCGATCGAGGGCGACGACGCGCTGTGCCCGTGCGCGGCCAAAGCTGGGTAGACCGGGCTGCGCGCAGCGAGCGAGGGCTGGCCGGACGTGACAGGGTGCGCGCTGTTGGCGGGCGATACCGGCGAGCGCGCCGATAGCGCCGGCGACGTGGCGCTCTGGCCGTGCGTTGTCGTTTCTGGCGCGAGCGCGAAGGTCACGGTTACGGTGGGGCTGGTAGACGTCACGCCATGCGCTGCACCAGCCGGGGAAATTGCGCCCGGCAGCGCCAAGGTAGGACTCTCGGCGGTGCTGGTATGGGCGGCGCTTGCCGGCGCGATCGGGCTGACGCTCGCGATCGTCGGCTCGCTGGCGGTTTGGCTGTGCTGCGCGCTGTCCGGCGCAAGGACGTTCGCGGTGGCGAGCGCCGGACTGGTCGCGGCTTGGCCGTGCGCGGCGTCGGCGGGCGCGACCGAGCTTCGCGCGGCGATCGAGGCGGTTCCGGCGACATGGGTATGCGCTGCGTCGGCCGGCAGGATCCCGCTCACCGCGCCGATGGTCGGCGAGGATGCCGCCTGTGTATGGGCGGCGGACTCCGGCGAGATGACCGACTTCGACGCGATCGTGGGTTCGATCGACGTCGTAGTGTGAGCGGCGGTCGCCGGTGCTATGGTATTGGCAGTCGCGAGCGTCGGAACCGTCGCCGTGTGGCTGTGAGCCGACGACGCGGGAGCAATCGGACTGGTCGTCGCGAGCGAGGGCTGGCTGGCGGTCTGCGTATGCGCGGCCGCTGCCGGAGAAATCACGGCCGCAGGGTCGAATGACGTTATGGTCGGACTGGTGCTCGCAACCCCGTGCGAGCTCGACGCAGGGGCAACCGAATTGTTGGTGGCAAGCGTCGGGATGCCGGCGGTTTGGGTATGGGCGCTCGAGGCCGGAGACACGCTGGCGGCCACGGCCTCGACGTCCCACGCCGTGAAGTCGGCGGTAAAGCTCTTGGAGTGGTATCCGCTGGCACCAGGGAATACTGTGACGCCGCCGGTCAAGGCACTGGTGTAAGGCCCCTCCCACGATCCGCCGTTGCGCTTGAATCGCACGTCGCCTGTGTCGAGGTTTATTTCGGCGTCGACGCTCGTGTAGCTGCCGAGTGTCGCGATAAGAGCGCCGTTGCGATAGACGCCGCCGTCGGAGGCAACGATGCCGATGCTCGGGACGATGCCGCCGACGAAATAACCAGCGAGGACGTAGGTCGGGAACGCGGCGTAATCGACAAAACCGAAGCTGACGTTGCCGCCGAATGCGCTGTCAGGGCCTACCGTGCCCGAGAATGAGTGGGTTCCGGTGGTGCGCGACTTGGTCGCAAGGACCGTGTCCCAAGTATAGCCGCCGTCGCTGGTGTTGATCGCCGTGAGATCGTTATTCGACAGGGCGATGTTCGCCGCTTTATCGACGGCGCTCCACGCAGTCCCGACAAGCAGGGGAGACTGCCGCGCGCTCTTGGAAGTCGATAGGATAGTGGACTTGGCGGCGGCACCGCCTGTGTCTCGGTTTACCGTGGCACCTAAGGCTCGACCGAAGAATGTGCCTCCAATCACCCCGCTCCGAAGAACGGGCACTTAGTCCTCCCAGACTACATAGCCGCCATGCGTCCCAAGTGTCGCGCCGGATGCGTTCAAGATCACGCCGCACAACCCCGCTCCCACAGGAATAATCAAGGGCCGGTTGGTGAAGTCGAAGATGACGCCGTTGCCGATTGTGTTGTTAATCGCCGAATCGCGGAAAGCCCCGCCCGTTACGGTGGGGCGCAGCGTGGCCCACGCCGTCTCCAACGCCGACGCCGCCGCACCGTCCGCTAGGTCCGCTTGCGCGACTGTCGAGTTGGTGATCGCCCCGGTGCCAACCGCATTCATGCGCTTCAGGCCGTAGCGGGGAGCGCTGGTCGAAGCCACCTGAATGAAGAACCCGGCTTCAAGCAGCCACGCCCGGTCGTCGGCCGCGGCCTTCAGGTTGAACACAACCTGATCGACCGTGTTGACGCCGCTAATTCCAAAGGTCGCCTGGTAGATCGCCATTAGCTTGGGTCGTAAACCTCGATCGCCCACGCGCCGCTGTCGAGCGTGCCGCCGGCGCTGATCGCCTGCGAGGGCGCCGGGGTGACGTAGCGAAGCGTGCTGTCGCCGGTCTTCAGGAGCGCCACGTGATTGACCGTGCCGGCCACGTCGACGGGGACGGCGGTCTTGGCCTGGATACCCCGCTTGCGGCCCGACGTGGTGCCGTCGGTGATCGCGTCGTAGGTTGGAGCCGCGTCCGCCAGCGCGTAAGTCGCGTTGCCTTGGGCATAGGTAGTCGGCTCTGCCGAGCAGAAGGTCATCTTGTCGGCGTCGGTCCAGAAGTTGAGCGCGGCGTCGGCGCCACCATCGTTCATCCGTTTAGCCATTGGACGAGCCCTTCAATTCGGCCGCAATCTGCTCCTTGAATTGATCGAGGCCGTGGCCGCCAAAGACGAACGTCTTCACGCGCTCGATGTCGACGCCGAGTTCCGCGGCCGCGCGGTCGGGCATGACGAATTTGCCGCGGTCCTCGCCGACGCCCCAAACGGTCAGGGGATCGATGTCGAGCTCGCCAAGCGAGATCGTGACGTCGGCGTCGCCGGTGGCGCTATCGCCCCAGCCGCACGCCTTGAAATAGGGAGCGGCATCGGGATCTTCGAAGCCGTATGACACGCCGGGATGGAAATCGAGCGTGCCGTGCTTGACCCGCTGATTGAAGACGAAGGCTTTCATGGCGGTCGGGCTCCCTGTTGCCTGCGCGGCATATAGCAGAGCACCAGCCGTGATACTATAGCCGCGTGCGGGCGGTGATCGCGACCTTGGGAATGGTCATCGCGTGGCAGATCTGGTGACTCCCACCGTCGGTCGCGCCGACGTTCTGCGCGATCAGGATTGCAGCGGCGTTTTCGCGAATGACCCAACCGACCGTCTTCAGCACGCCGACGACTGGTCTGGCCGGATCGATGTCTTCGACAAGCGTCCAGCCGGTGAAGGTCGCCTGGCTGTCTACCCACTCGACCAGTTCTAGGGTGCCATAATCGGGATCGGGGGATCGCATGTCGAGATCTCCGGCGGCGGGGGGAGGTTGCCGAACCAATGAAGCGGACAGCCATGCGATCGCGAAGCGATCGCCCCTCCCCTTTGCGGGGTTATCTGGTCGACCGCCAGGAGTTGCACCTGGTCCACGGCCTCGGGGGACGACCATCCCAGGGCGGGCGGTCCGTTACCGGGTCCGCTTGCAAGGCCCCTTTCCTTATCCGCTTCTGCCGCTGACACGCTGGGGATCAAGCCAACATGCCTCGGCCTCGGCCGGTAATCTGGTTGCGCCGGCGGGATTTGAACCCGCGACCTCCTGGTTATGAGCCAGACGAGCTGCCGGACTGCTCTACGGCGCGAACCAGATGAATGCAGGCACTCGCGGCGGTTGTCAACGCGCCTGCGGACCGAGCCGGCGGCGGATGTTCTGCATGACGGTGTTGCCCTGGCTGGTCGTCAGGCCCAGCCCGCGGGCCACCTTGGGCACGCTGCCGTCGCGGTTCCCCGCCGACAGATCGTGTTCGGCGAGAAGTTCGGCGAAGCGATCGATCAGCGGGGGAGATTTCATTCGGTCGGGCAGGCCGGATAGCCGAAATAGGTGCGAAGCCAGCACAGCATCCGGTCGCGCGTGCGCTCGGCTTCGTCGAAGTCGATCAGCAGTTGCCCGTTTTCGTCGTCGGACAGGCACCAGCCGGTCGACGACTCCACGCACGCTACCGAGCCGCGGGGGATGTTCGTCTGCGCGGGCGGCGTAACCCGGCTGACGTCAGGGCGCGGCGGGGTTGGGACGTCGGTTGTTTCGCAGGCCGTCGTGGACGCTACGAGAGACAGGGCCAACAGGCTTCGCAGCGCCGGCCGGATCAGAATGTGCCGCATTGGTTGCTTCCTCTTCCAGTTTATCCGTCGCCGCATCATCGCGCGCCTCGAGATCTTCGTCGGCGGCGTCCGCCTTGTTGGTCTGCTCGAGACCATGTTCGGCGTGCGCCGCGCGGGTCTCGAGATCATGCTTGTCGATGATCGAGCCTTTGAGCATCGACCAGCCGATCGCGATCAGGATCAGCACGACGACAATCGTAATTGCCCATCCGCCGATATTGGCGGCCGTCTGGCCGAGCCTGGTCCTCTTCAGGAGAGCGCCGGCGATGAGAGACACAGGGAACATAACTTTTCCTTTCAGGCTTCGCGGCTGGACGATGCTTCGCCCGACGCGCCGACGATGATGCGGCGCGCACCCGGGGGGAGCGCCTGGTAATTCGGACGGCGGCAGGCGGTGACGCGCGACAGGGCGAACGGCGCGATGGTCACAGCGTCGCCCTGGTTGCCGCCGAGCCCGAAGAAGCGCGCGCCGCCCTTCTCGATGCCGACGCACAAGGTGACGTGCCCGCCGCCCGCCCTGGTCATGACTATGACGTCGCCGACGGCAGCATGGGAAGGGGCGATGGGCGTGCCGAATTCCACCCACGCGAGCGCGGCCAGATACTTGTTCGGCGGCATGCGCGCGGGGCGGCCGTTGGCAGCGCGCACCGCACAGACGGCCATGAACAGGCCGCACCACGGGATCTTGTCATCGTTGTAGAAGTCGGCCGCCCACCGGTTGTAGGCGGTGCCGACGCATTGCGCGACTTCGTCCGCCCACGCGATGATGACGGGGTTGTCAGGCGCGCCGGGCTTCTCGAGCGTGCCGATCAGGTCGACCGCGACACGCACCATGAGCGGGGCGACAGGATCCTCGAGCAAGAACCGGAAGCGCTTCTCGAGCTTGTTCGGTCCGATGGGAGCCATGGCCGGCGGCGGCTTCGGGCCGAGTGTCAGCGGCGCGAGCCCATGCGCCTGCTCGAGTTCCGCCAGCGCGGCGTCGAGCCCGCGGGCCATGCTCGGCCCATAGTCATTGTCGAACGCCATGGCTGGCGGATACCAAGCCGGGTCCAGCCGGCGAAGACGGCGCTGGATCATCTCGAAATCAGGGTGCGTCGCGGCCATGGGCTATTCCTGTGAGAGATCGATGATGTGGTCGACGTCGCCGTCCGGCGGCGGCGGGGCGCGGCGGGCGGGCGGGGCGGATGACGTTGGTTTCGGCGCGGGCGTGGCGCCCTCCGGATCCTGGCCCCCCGTCGGCGCCGGCGCCTTGATCGCCTCCCAACTCTTGCCGGCGGTGTAGCCGAGCGCGGCCGCCGTAATCATCGCATAGGCGGCGTCGGGAATTCCCTGAAGGAAGGCAACCGCGTTCTTCGCCATGGCCGCGCCAGCCCGTTCGCTGAAGCCCGAGACGACGCCGATCGTGAACGCACCGAGCGCGGGAATTGCGATGAGCATGCTGGTGCCGAGCGGCCGCGTGATCGCGACAAACTGGTTCAACCACGGCGGCAGATCGCCTTTCGTGAGGTCGAAGTGGTCGAACCAACTCATGCCGTCATCCCCCGATGCAGCGGCGGCATAACCTATTTCGCCGCGAAGGGGAAATCCCTCACTCCGGCGGGACCGAAGGGGGAGAGGGCTGCTGATCCGGGTTATCGAGTTGCTTCCTCAACGCCCGCATCTCAATGTCCTTGGGCGCGGTCAGCGTCACCGTGTCTTCGCCGATCAGCTTGCGGCGAAGCACGGCGAAGAAGGCGTCGCGGATCTCCGGCAGGGCGCGCAGGCCCGTCGCGCCGACGACGACGCCGACGGCCATGGCGGCCGGGACGCCCACGTTCAACCAGTCGACGAGCGCAACTGCCAGGACCGCGTTGGCGCCGCCGATGAGGGCTGATACCCCCAGGTCAGCGCGCACTTCGCTCCAGTTCTTGCCGTCGCCGCGCAGGGATCCCGCGCGCCACATCGCTCCAAGCGCCAGCCCGACGACGATCGCGCCAACCTGGATAATAACCTCGGAGTGAGCGACGAAGGAAGTTGACGCGAGGGGGAGAATGGCCGGCGCATACTTGGCCGCCGGCGTCACGGCAAAGGGTCCAAGAGCGCGAAGAACGTGCCGGCGGCGCTCATCAACAGCGCCGCGCTGACTGTCAGCCATGGCCGCGGAGCGCGGGTGACGGCGCGGGACGTGAACGCGGCGGCGAGGCCGGCATAGAGAACCACGAGCGCGGCCTTCGCATCGATCGGTGCTTCTGCGCCAATCCAGTCGATGCGATTGAACAGGATGTAGCCACCGGCGCACGTTACCGCCGCCGACGCGATGAGCCACGAAAGGGCGTTGGCCCGCGGGCGGTGGGGCGGGCGTTCCGGATAGGACATCAGGATCGCGATCGAATCGATCCCAACCAGGACGCCGCTCGCGGCGGCAACCACCAGCATCGTGCGGCGCAGCGCGTCGAGAAAGGTTAGAACGTCAAGGCCGATGTCCATAAGCGCCTCTATCCCATAAGTTCGCCGCGCGAAACACTGTTCGAAGGCTAGACGATGCTTTCGATGGTGAAGCCCCGCGAATACCGCGGGCTCGCCGGATTGTTCGTTTTGCCGCCGCGCAGCGCGCCGTAGAGAATCCGGTCGTGCAAGAACGCATTCGCCTTCATGTTTGGCACGCACAGGACCGGTTCGGTCGCGCCGACGCGCCAGTCGAGATCGGCGTAATTCACTTCGTAATCCGCTTCGGTGAGGACCGACAGATCGAAGTCGACGCGGCGCAGGCGGGCGCCGATCGTGCGGACCGGGTTGCCGCCTCGGGTGCGTTCGAGGGTGCCGAGATCGATCCCGCTCTCGGTCTTGTCGACAGAGTGGTTCTTCGTGACCCGGTTCTGGCCGAAGACGGCGTGCTCGAGATGAAACTGGTCGGAGAAGTTGTCCGACGTGATCTCCACCCGCCAGTAGCGATGCTGCAACACCGCGCCCAGCCGCAACAGGGCGTGATAACCAGGGCGACCAGGAAGGTTGGCGGACGCGCGGAAGGTGGCCGGGCCGAACGTGTAGTCGTCGCCGGCGACGGTCGAACCCGCCTTGACCGTGACCGTGGCGTCGGCGGCCGCGTTGCTCGCCAGAAGCGCGATCGTGTCGATGGGCGCGCCGCCGAGTTCGGCGATGAAGATGTGCACGTCGCTGGCCGCATTCTTCGACGTCCACGCCACCGGCCCGTCGAAGCCCAGGTTCTCGAGCGGGTAGCCGGCAAGCGTGTTGCCGTTGTCGGCCCACGACAGCACCGGCGCGGGAACCACGAGCATCGCCGGCTCGATCATGATGGAAGCTGGCGCGACGACGCGCGCCGGGCCGGCGGTGGTGCGCGCGGCAAGCACGTTCGACCAATCTTCCACCGCCCCGCTGGCGCGCCGGCTGCGCGCGCGGATGTAGTAGGTCGTCCCCGCGTTGAGGCCGGGGATGGTGAAGCCGGCGCGCGCGACGCCCGTCACCAGCGGCGCGACGCAGATATGGAAGTCGGCGCGGATCGAATACTGGACGTCGAGCGTCCCGTCGGCGGCAAGGTTGGCGGCCAACACCGCGGCGGACGAAGCCGTGACTGCGCCTGGTGAGAGCACGGGGGCAGGCATTATTGAATGACCTCGATGCTGAAGCGGTCCTGCTCGGTTTCGAACGCGTAGGCGCGCGTGCGGACAACCACATCGAGGCCGCGCTTTTCATCGACGATGCGGAAGCAGGGCACCGTGGGAGCGATCGGTATCACCTGCCCCAGCCGCAGGCTTTCCTCGACCTCGATGCCTTCGTGCGCCGGGTTGATGAGCGATCGCAGGCCGAATTTCTCGGTCAACATCGTGAGGCCGTCGGCCTGGTTGACGAAGAACATCTCAATCGGGTCGCTGAATTCGTCGCTGGCCTCCGGGTGCGCCGCCTCGATCGCCGCGTCGACAACCGAAACGACGACGCCGTCGTTCGTGAAGCGGGCGATGTCGGCTGGATCAGCGCTCATCCTTCACTCCAATCGATCGTCTCAAACTCGTTCCGGATCGCGGCCACGCTCGGCGCAGCACGGATCTTTGCCTTGCCCGCAATCCCCGCGGCTTCGGCCTTTGCCGCGGCGGCTTCGGATGCGAGCATCGCGGTCCATACGCCGGCGGCGACTTGCGCGATAGTCTTGCCGGTAGCGACCGCTTCAGCCGCGAGCCACGGGTAGTCGGCGTCGACCGGGCTGGTGTCCGCAGCGAAGGTGGCTGCTTCGGTGCGCTTGCGCTCGTGCGCGCGGCGCGGTGAAAGCGCTTTCTCGGCCATGGTGCGCCGTTCGTCGACAGCGCGAAGCATGCGCTCGCGGAAGGGCTCGAGGCGCACCTGCCAGGCTGCACCGTCCCATTCCTCGATCTCGAGATCGCCGCGGCGGTCGACCTCCACCACTCGAGCGCGCGGCCAGTCATACGCCGCCGCCGCGCCGGGGCGGGGCGGGTCGCACGGATGCACCGTTGAGGCCACCTGGACCGGCGCGCCCGACACGGGGCGGTAGAGAAACCAGCGAGGCGCGGCTGATCCCATCAATCCGCCTTGGGAACGAACCGATGATCGGTCATGCCGTCGCTCGTCTTTTCGAGCGGGCTGTCAGGGTCGGCCCAGGCGAATTCGTGCCGGATCGACGTGATCGCGCCCTGGACAGTGAGCGCTTCAGCGCTCATTTCGCCGTGCTGATCGTTCGCCACCGCGAGCGCCTTCTTCAGTGCGAGATAGAGCGGGTCGTTCTTGTAGGTGGTCTTGGCCATTTGGGGCCTCCTTTACTGCGCGATGAGATTGCCGTTGGTGAGCGTGTTGACGGTAATGTCGGGCGCGGCGCCGACGTTCGACGCCAGATAGACGTCCGATCCCCACGCCGCCGCGATGCCATTGTTCGACCCAGCCTTCGAATTCGTGAGGTTGGGCGCGAGCGTGTTGCCGCGCGAGGCGAAGAACGAGAACGCCTTGGTGGTCGCCTTGCAGTTGTCCGCGGCAAACGTGGCCACGGCGCCAAACTGGATGGAGCCGCCGTCGCATCGCAGATAGTTGGCGGCGATGACGTTGCCAAAGGTGACGCCTTCGACCACGCCATGCGCGCGGCGTCCGAAATAGATATAGGCGCCCGACCCCAGGTTTGCAGGCGTGCCCGGCTGGCCGGTGCCGGCAGTCAGCGCTGTCGTGGTGGGGTCGGCATTCCGGCCGTCGATCTTGCCCCACTCGATCCATCCGTCGCCGTAGGCCGTGATCGCGCCGCTCGCGCCGTCAATATACGGATCCCACAGGTAGCCGCTGCAATCCTCGAGGAACATCGCGTGCACCGTCGGGCCGTAGAAGAACGATGTGTTGAGGCGCGAACCCTCGACTTCCCACAGGAAGCGGCAGCGAGTGGCGGATATGACGTATTTGGGCTGAAGCGCGTTGGCCGTTACCTTGGGGGTGTAACCATAGAATTTGCACGAGGCGGGCTTGTAGAACGTGCAGTCCTCGGCGTAGATCCCCCCGCCGTTGATCTGGTGGTAGAACGCCACCGCCGCGCCGCCGAAAGTCACCGCGGCGCCGATAACGGTGAGGCCCCACAGCCCGCCGTCGAAGCCGCAATCTGTCAGACTGACGTTCCCGCCAAGCTCTTTACTGCTGTGCGACCCGCCCCAATTCATCGACGCGCCGTAGCGGGTATGCGATTCGATCAGCAGCCGCTCGGCCTTCAGCCCGCGCGATGGGCTGAAGCCGATGCCGCCGCTTATGCCGTCGTCGCCGACGAAATAGATATTGGCGTTGAAGCGCGAGAGCAGGAACACCTTGTCTGCCGCGCGCGCCAGCGCGTTCGTCGCATAAGTGTTCCCCCAACTCGGCAGGAGGTTGGGGTTGGGGACGCCCTGGCCGGCCGCGAACGCGGCCGCGGTGAAGCGGATGCGCTGCATGTCGGGATGGTAGAAGTCGGCCGTGTCGAGCGCCATTGTGCCAGTCGCGTCGTCCGGCGTGTTCTTCTCGGTGAGGCGAATTTCGAGATCGCCGATGACCCGCAACTGGCGCAGGAACGGCATGAGGTAGCGCAGCTTCTTGATCGTGCTGCCGGTCCCGACCGTGATCTGGAAGTTGCCGACGATGATGCCTTGGCGAAAATCGAGCGTGCCTTGCACTGTCGACAGGATCCGGCCGTTCGTGAACCGCGCGAGGGTCAGGCTCAACTCACCGGTATAGACCCACGACTTATTCATCAGATTGACGGTGCGGCCCGCCAGATTTACGTTGTTTATCGGCACGGTGTCGTCGGTCACGCCGTCGCCGGCTCCATCGACGATAAGCTGCGCTAGGCCGCGAATTTCGGGCGTGTCGATCAGTTGGACGTCAGGCATTTGAGCTTACCCCGATTGAATGGTGACTTGACCATAGGCATAAAGCGTTGTCGCGGTGCCGTCGAAGCGGCGCAGCAACAATCGCACATCGTAATGCCCGTTGGCTAGGCCAGAGACGCCTTGGGCTAGATTTATCGAACCCTCGATCTCGGTGTAGGCGTCGGCGTCCGTCTCGTAATCGTAGTTATATTGGTAGCGGCCGCGCTCGTTCGGCTGACTGTAGGAATAGGCATAACTGCCAACATCTTCGGGGTCGACGTCGGTCCAGGTATTTGCGCCTTGCGGACTGTATTGGAATTTGCCAGCCATAGCGCCGGCGAGATCGGCCTGATAGTGCGAATAACCCAACACGCCGGTCGTGTTGATCGAGCCGTTCGTCACCGAAATCACAGTCGCCGCGACGGCAGCGCCGTAGCTGGTCGAAGTGACCTCCGGGTTGACGTTGAGCGTGGCCATGGCGACACCGACGGTCGCGCCGGGCGCGGGTGATGCCGCTACCGGCGGCGCCAGATCCATCGTCACATGAACGATTTTCTCGAGGCGCAGACCGTCTTGCTCCGATATTACGGTGACGGTGCCGGCCAGGCCCAGCAAATCGGTAATGGTGAAGGCGCCGCGCGTAGGACTGCCGACAGCGCTGTCGATGGTGGCCGAAACCTTGCTCGTGGCGATCGTCCAAACTGCCGTCGCCGTGGTGTCGATGCCGCCCTTCTCCCGGCGCATCTGGACCGCGCGGGGAAGCTGGCCCGTCAGAACGACGCCTAGCGCGCTCGCCTTGACAACCTGGTTAGGCACGTCGTTCATCGTCGGCGTGTTCTGCGCGGTGACGTCGGAGGCTGGCTCGTGCTCGCTTACCCACGGCGACCAGATCGTCCACGCACCTTCCTTGCCCGCCTGATCGGAATGGCCAACTATGAGCCGCGCGCGATTTGCGCCAGCGGGCGGCACCGCCGAGCCGAGGAAATAGAAGCGGCTGGCGGTGGTGGGATCGAGCGTGCCTACGACCTCGCGCGAAATGAACAGCGCGTTCTGGTCGAACCAGTCGATCAGGATCTCGAGCGACCAGTCGGGGTGAGGGTAGGCGCGCGCGATGACCCGGTTCGCACCGCTGTAAACCGGGTTGGCGGCGCTGGAGACGGTGGTGGTGGTGCCGACAAGGCAACTGGCGTCCAGCCGCGCGAAGATGCGCTTGCCTTGCTCCACAGCGAAGACGTTCCCGTCGACGCCCTCATAGGAGATGTAGTTTGTCCCGACTTCGACGAACGGGATCTCGAGCGCGTAACCGAACGGCGCTTTGTCGAAGGCGAAGACCACTACTGGCGGGAGATAGGTCCAGTAGGCGGGCGAGAACACCACGTCCTTGAGAAGCTGGCCGGGCGCGTTGCGCGTGGCGCCCGGCTCGACTCCAATGGCCGTCGCATCGAGCGGCGGCGTAAGGTTCTGCCAGGAGGCATTCGATGCCGTCGGCCAGATCGGCAGCACGGCGCCAGCGGCAGGGAGTGCGCCGATGTAGAGCCAACTGCTCTTGTCCGGGGACCAGACGACATGCCCGGCGCGATAGACCTCGCCGACTTGGTATGCGCCCCTGTCGACGATGTCGTCGACATAGAGCACGTCCTTCAGATCGATGACGCTCGCCGGCCGACCGACGCGCGCCGCCAGCCGCCAGACCGGCGCCAGCGGCGAAGCACTCTCCCAATTCGTTACCCGCGGCTGGATCCGGCCGGAACGATCGAGCGTCGCCACCGATGCGCTGGCAACCGCTCGCGTGATCGTCACCTTGCCCTGGCCGGTCACGAGCGGCGTGGCGTTGGCGGATGCCGCCATGGCCTCGAGCAAATCGCGCACCACGCGCTGCTCGGCAGTCCAGTAAGCGGCCTCATAATTCACGGCGACGTCGAGCGCGGCGAACGATGCGGAGTCGATATTGGCGAGCGGCACCCCGGCGTGGTTCTCGAGCACCCGTTCCATGATGCCGCCCAGCCGGTCTTCGCCGAACGTGGCGTGCACCCCGATTGGCTTCACCGGCGGCGCGCCGAGGCCGACAAGCCCTTGGGCGATGCAGGTGGCCCACCGGCCCGGCGCGACGACGGCGGTGTCGATCGCCGCCTTCAGCGCGGCATAGGTGGCATAGTCGCCGACGGACGCCCCGCGGTCGTCGAGCCCTTCCATCAACTTCGTGACGGCGAGCGTGTTGCCGTAGCCGTCGATCATCCCAATCCACGTCGCCGTGTCGAACCAGACAGGCGGGATGTTGAGGCAATCGCCGAAGCCGGCGGGCTTTAGCGTGCCGCGCTTGTCGGCCTCGCCGAAGAGCCCACCCGCGCCGGTGAATTCGGCGGTGAGCAAGGGCTTCTCGAGGAACGTCGTGTCGACGGTCGCCTGGACGCTCAACAGGAGCGTTTCGCGGTCCATGCTAGGCGAGGAAACGATGCCTGCGAAGTCGGGCGTTGTCGGCAGCACAAGGTCCGGGGCCGAGTAGAGCGTGATCGGCGCGCCTAGCCACTTCCAGTTGGCCATGGCGGCGTTGGCGAACGCGTTGAGGTTGACCGTGAACGAGCACCGGCCCGCCTGCACCCTGCCGTCGATCTCCGGCGACATGAGTTCGATCGACAGTGTAGGCCGCTGCGCGATTGCCGCCTTCCAGCTTTGCCCGTCGATCGCGAACGCGGCCGGGGTGGCGGCACTCGCAATCCGCACCGTCTCTCGCAGGCCCGTCAACGGATTGAACGGCTCGAGGATGATGAGGATCGGCGTCATTCGGTGCTCCAAAGGCGCCGCGGGAAGGCGTCAGTATAGACTACCCCGGGTTCGCGACAACCTTACGCGGCCTGGGTGTAAGACTCGCCGACTCGACCGGCACCGAAGCCGGGCAGCGCGGCGATCGCGCCGCTGCCGTAGAGCGCGGGAACGTAGCCAGATTCGAAGACGCCGATGAGTTGATCCAGCTTGCCGGCGAGGATGTCGGTCTGGCTTTGCGTCGCCCCGTTCAACTGGCCGAGCATCGCCGCGACCTGGCTGTCGGTCTGGAACGGCGAGGCGGGCAGGGTTCCGCCCGTCGTCGTGCCGACGTTGTCGCGCGCCTTGGAAAGCAGCGCGAACAGGCCGTCGAAGTCGGAGAAGAATTGCTGGCCGGATCCAAAAAGCGCGCGGCTGGCTTCCTGAAAGGCGCGCGACGCCGTCAACAGGTCGTCTTCGCTCACCTTCTTCCCAGCCGCGATGTCGCCGCGGAAGGCATTCAGCTTGTCGGACGCGTTGGCATAGACGGTGCGCTTGTTGAGCGGCGAAGAGGATCCGCCGGTCATATCGTCGAGGAACGACTGAATCGCCTTGCTGGCCTGCGCCGATGCTTGCGTGATCGCATCGGCGCGCTCGAGCTCGTAGAGCTTCTGCGCGTCGGCAAACTGCGCCGTGGTGGCGCTCCCTTCCTTCAGATACGAAATCAGCTTCGTGAATTCATCGTTGAGGGTCTGGACCGCAAACCGAACCGGATCGGTGCGGGCGAGCAGGCGCTTGGGGATGGACTCGATCGCCAGCGCTTTGTTGAGCGCCTTGGTGAGATCCTGGCCGCTCTTCAGGATCTTGGCGCTGGCCGCCGACACACCGCCGATAACCATGTCGCTGATCGCATCGCGCAGCGCCGCTTCCTGCGCCTCGGCCTCGGTGCTGAATTTGAGCACGCCGGAGCCCTTGGTCCGGTTGGCGCCCGTGGGGTCGACGGTAAACTTGTCCTTCCGCTGGCCGATCGAGACCTTCACGCCGGAGATCTGCGCGCCGAGCGCGTCCGACAGTTGGTTGATCTGGTCGCCGACGGCACCCGCGAGACCGGTGGCGGTTTTCTTGTAGCCGGCGCTGTTGCCCGCGGTGGCGCCGGCGCTGGCCTGCCCGTCGGACCCGATGGTGACGTTGGCGGACCCGCTCTTCGTCTTCTTCAGAAGGCCGCCGAGCGTGCCGCCGATGATGCCGCCGATGATGGGGCCGATAACCGGGATGAACGCCCCCACCGCGCCGCCGATCGTCGCGCCGGCCTTCGACTGCTTCAGGCCGGTGAGCCCGACCACGCTCGAGGCCGTCTGACCAATCGCAGCGCCGGCGAACGCCTTGCCGACACCCTTGCCGATGCCGCTGAAGAACGATCCCGACTTGAACGTCTTGTCGAGTTGACCGCCGAGCTTTTCGAAGATCGTGTTGTAGGCTTGCGTGCCGCTGGGGACCGGGCCGGGGCCGGTGCCGGCGCGGCGCGAAGAGCGAGCGCCGGTGACGGCGATGGGATCGGGATCTTCGCCCGGGAGCGGCGTGGTGCTCTGGTCGCCCTGCGTGCCCAGCCGCACCGCGGCGGCGGCGACCGAAGACACCGCCCCGGCAATTCCGGCCACGTTGCCGCCCGAACCGAAGACGGTCTTGGCGACGTTCCCAAGGCTGTTGGCGGTTTCGCTGACACTGGCGACGACCTGGTCGGCGCGCGCGAGCGTCGCCGACGGTGCAAGACCGCTCGTGCCGCCGCTCGGGCCGGGCACCGCCGCGGTTAGGTTTTGGAACGCGGTCGTGAGTGTTTCGGTCGAGGTTGTCAGATTGTCGTTCGCCGCGCGCAGCGGGTCGATCGACTCGGCGACCGACTTGACGTGGCTTTCGAGAATATCGGCCGCACGGTCGACGCCCGACGTGCCGTTGACCAGATCGCGCAGCTTGGCGTCGACACCGCCGAACAGGCTCTCGGTGATCCGGCGCGCTTCGACCCGGACGATGTTGTCCATGATCTGCGCGCCGAATTTCTTGATCGACCCGATGGGATCCTTGCGGAGCCCCACGAGCATGTCTTCGAACGAATCGCGGGTCTGCTCCGACAGGGCGAGGATCTGCGAGACCCGGCGCTCGCGGCTCTCGAGAAGATCGTTGATGTCCCGCTGGCGCTCGGCATTCTGAATGAGCGTGGCCAGATCGTCCCTGCTGACTTGGCCAATCTGGTCCTGAAGGCCGAGCGCGGTTTCGAGGGCATCGGCCTCCAGATCGTAGCCGCCAAGGCGCAGGCGGGAGATCTCGAGCCCGCGTTCCTGCTCGTCGATTGCGTCGCGGATGGGCTTTAGGACGCCGAATTCGATCGCGGCCTGGTCGGCGGCGGCCATTTCGTCGGTGTAGAGCCGCGTCAACACCTTGCCGTCGGCGCCGCTCATTACCTCGCCGAACGCGTCGCGAACCTCCATCGCCTTGCCGATGAGCTGGTCGAGTTCGCGGATGTCGCGCTGGGATTTGTCGATCGCGGTCGGCTGGTCGTCGTAGCGGGCTAGGATGTCGGTGCGCTTGTCGGTCCGATTCTGCGCCTGCTGGAGTTCGCGTTCGGCCTTGGCGGCCGCGTCGGTGCTCTTCGCTCGTTCGTTGCGCGCGCCGCCGAGCTTCTTGTCGGCATCGCCCTCTGCGCCGGGCCGGCCCATGACGGTGTCGGCGTTCTCACCGGTGAAATTACCGAACATCCGGCGGCGGGTCTCGGCCGACCGATCTCCCGACCAGAATTTTTCTTCCGCGCCAGCGCGTGCAGCTTCAACTCCGAGGGCGTTGATGTCGGGAAGCTGGCGGGTAAGCGCATCGCGCAGGCCGCGGCTGGTTTCATTCAGCCCCTTCAGCTTCCCCATCTGGCGCGCGGCCGCGTCGGTCGACAGCGTGCCCTCGCGGACCTGGTCGCGAATGCGGATCAGGTTCTTGTCGACGTCGGACTCGCGGTAGACGGTGCCCAGCGTGCTATCGCCGCCGAACGACAGGTTCTTGCGCTTATCGGTATACGCCTTGCGCGTGTCCTTGGCCTCGTCGCGGGACTCAAGCATCGCATTGTCGATGAGCGCCTGGTTCTGCGTTAGGAGCTTGCCCGTGGTCTGATCGACAAACCGGGCGAGGCGGATCTGCGCTTCCGCCATGCGGTCGGCCGAGCCAGCCGCGGCATCCTGCCGGAATGCGAATTCGACCAGCAGCGGGATCGCGAACGCGAGCGCCAGGCCGAGTGGGTTGATTGCCGCCCACAGGCCGCGGGCGGCATTGCCGAACGTGATCGAGGCGCGCGACGCGGCGAGCGACGCGGTGCGATATGCGCGTGTCGAGTTGGTAAGAACGCCCATTTGCCCGGTGAGCGACGTGCTGGTCCTACCCAGCCGCGCCTTGGTGGCGCGCAGGTTGTCCGCCGCGACGCGCGCTTCATCGAGGGCACCGCGATACAGCGCTGCGCCGCGGGCGTCCGGAGAGTAGCCGCGGCGATTGCTGGTCTCGACATAGGTGAGGGAGCGGCGGGCATTTGCGGTCTTCTCGGCCAGCACGGCCCGTTCGGCGGCGACCTGTTGCTGGAGTGCGGTGCGCTCGGTCCGCAGCGATACAACGCGATCAGCGGACGCGCGGCGCTGGGTTGCAGCCGCTTCCTTGGCCGCGGTCGCATTGGCGAGCACCGCCTTGCGCTCGCTGTTCCAGGCGTTGATGTTCGCCGACGTGGTCTGAATGATGCGGGCGGTCTTGAACCCGGCGTAGGCCAGCGCGAGACTACCGAGCATCTTTACCAGCCCGCCGAGATTTTCGGCCACGAGCACGATCGTAGCGGCAAATGCGCCGGCGACGCCGCTCGCTTCGTCGATGTCCTTGATGGTCGACAGGAACGCGTTCGAAAGCTGGGTTGTCGACGAAGAAATAGTGGCCGGCAGCTTGGCCAGTTCGGCATCGATCCGCACCGATTCCTTCTCGAGCGCGTCGGCGATGACCTTGGGAGTGAGCTTGCCTTCCTTGCCGAGCTTCTTCAGCGCGCTCATCGGCACGCCCAAGCCGTCGGCGATCGCTTTGGCCAGCCGCAGCGTGCCTTCGCGAACCGACTTCAGTTCGTCGCCGGCCAGCGTGCCGGAGCCGATGCCCTGCGAAAACTGGTAAAGGCTCGCTTCCTGACTGGCCGCCGCGCCGCCCGACAGCTTGGCCGCCTTGGCCGCGGTCTCGGTGAGCCGGGAGATGCGCTGTTGCGACAGCCCCGCCTCGCGGCCCGCCAGCGTCAACCGCGCATAGAGATCGATGACCGGCTCGATCCCCACGCGGGCCTTGTTCGCGATATACTGCGCGTCCTTGAACGCCGCGTTGACCTGTGCCTGCGTCTCGTAGAGCGGGCGCAGCCGCGACACGAGATCCTGCGCCGTGCCGGCGTAGCGCACGAACGCCGCGGTCGCCGCGCCGATGCCCACGATTCCCAGCCGCAAGCCGGACAGTTCGCGCACCGCGGTCGCCATTGCCGACAGTCGGCCGGCGATCGGACCGAGCGGCCCCTGCGCCACGTTCGCCGCGACCGATGCCAGCCGCAAGCTGCGCTCGAGGCGGACGGTGTTGGCCGCGGCCGCGCGCGCGGCATTGCTCTCGAGCAGCATTCCGCCGGCGGCGCGGCGGGTGGCGGCATCCGCTTGCCGCGATGCGACCGTGGTGCGCTGGAGTGCGGTGGCGCGCGCGCGCTCGGCCGCGGCGAGCATCTGGATCTGGCTGGTGGTGCCGGTGGTTGGCATGATGCCGCCCGCCAGGTTGCCCGCGCGCTGCGCGGTGTTGGCGACCCGGCGAAGAGATTGTTCGGCCTGGCGCTCGAGCGTCGACAGGGCGCGCTCATTGCCGGCGCCCGGCTCGATATTCATGTAGGTCGTGAACGTCCGACTGCCGCGCATGAATATCCCTTCCGTCGCGCTCATCCGGTGGGTGGTCGGCTAGACGCTTACCCTATGTCGACGTGCTGTTATAGCCTTCGAGCGTGCGGCGCACGTAGTCGGGCATGCGGTCCGCATAGAAGTTGATGATCTGGTCCTTGTCGAACCGCTTGGCCCGGCGCGTCTGCTTGATGAGCACGAACACCACGACGTCGCCCTTGGCCACGATCCGGCTTCGCGATCGACCCGACTTGCCGAGCGCCTTGGCCTGGCCGGACTTCGGCGACAGCGACACGCTTCGCACGGTGAGGATCGCGAGGTCGGACCGGATCTGCTTGAACACCAGCCGCCCGATCTTCTGATTGAGCCCGGCGGTCGCCCACAGCGCCGGGGTGAGGCGTCGACGCTTGCCAGCGGCCTGCACGAAGCGCGGTGCCGCTTTGGTCGGCACGGCCAGCCACGCGCCGTTCTTGGGGCGGATGACCGCGCCTTGCGAATATGCCTCGAGCGCGCCGCCGGCGAGACTGTCGTCACCGCCCCGGGCAAAAATGACGCCGTATGGATCCCGCCCGGGGTCGGTCTGCCGCTTGCGCTTGGCCGACGTCTGGCCAACCGCGTTCGACAGCCGGCCGAGCCCCACGCTCCGCATCTTGGCCTGAATGTGCGCCTGCGCCTTCTTCGACGCGAGTTCGGTCACGTCGATCGCGGCCCGGCGGTGATCGCGGTGGATCTTCGCAGCGTCCGCCCGCATCCCCGCCTTGATGTCGGGGGCGCGGACGGTAAATTTCAGGCCACTAGCCACCGGTCTCCTGCTCCTGAAAGTAGGCGTCGACGACGTCGAGCGCCTGGATCAAGCGGGTTGGCGTTCCGACAAGGAATCCGGCGGGATATATCCGCTTTTCTCGGTCTCGCCAGTTGAGCGTGAAGAAGAGGTCGACGATTCGTCGGTGGTCTCGTCGGACCCGGTCTCGTGGGTTGCTCCAGAATTCGATGTCGAGGGGGTGGTCTCCCCCGCGGACGTCGAATCGCCAGCACTGGAATCCAAGGCGGCGCTCGGTTCGGGCAAAGGCTCGTCCGTCGGCGCGGTCTCGGGCTGCGATTCGGAGTTTCCCACGTCTTCCCGGCTAAGGCGGCCCAGGCTGACACAGAACAGTTCCAGTTCGCCGAGCGCTCGCTTGCCGATCTCGGCCCGCAGCGCGTCGTAGGTGGCTTCAGGGACGATCCCATCCGGGCATTCGAACGGTGTCGACAGATTGCGCCAGCCGAGAATGACCAGCCGGGCGATGCCGGCGCGTTGGCGCGGCTCGTAGGACTGCATCTCGATCGTCATGTCGCGCAGCTTCAGGCTCATCTTCCGCATCTCTTCGGCGAACAGGAGCGCGCGGTTCCGATCGCGCAGGCCCATGACGCGCTTGGGCAGCGCCGCCGGGGGCCGCGCGGGGGCTCCAGCGGTCTCGTCGATCATGCGCTGGCGGTCCTGCTCGTGCCACTCATCCATCTGCGTCGAGAACACGTCTTCGCTCTGCCAGTAGCCGTCGAGCCAGTTGGCCTTCTCTTCGCCCTCGTCATCGCCGAGAATTTCGAAGCACTCGTCGATCGTCGCGGCGCGGAACGCTTCGTTTGAAGGGGGGACGATGTTGTGGCGGAAGAGTTCGTAGCCCAGCCGGTCGAATTCGGCTTCCGTGACCGGCTTGACCGTGAACACAGGGTCGGTGTCGGCAGGCGCGCGCGGGGCGCCGCTATCGTCGGTCTGAAGGCAGGGGGGAGTGTAGGGCAACGGCGCGGCCGTCGTCGGGATATGCAGCTTCATGAAAGTCCTCCGGCTGGTGGTTCCTACGCCCACCAGCCGGAAGTCTTCAGCCTAAGCTAATCCCACCAGAGAGCGAGCGTCGCCGACTTGTCTACGGCAACGAATGCCGAATTGCCAGACAGGTTGACGAACCCGTTCCGGTCGCCCGGATTGTTGAGCGGGTTGAGCACCACGCTCGGCGCCAGGAACCCCCACCGGTTGCCCGCCGCGCCGCCCCAAAGCGACATCTGCGAGATCTCGGTCTGGTTGTCGACACGGGTCTCGATGTTGAAGTCCGTGACCGCCATTTGGTTGATGTCCATGTCGAGCGTGCGCGTGGTCGACATGATCTCGTAGCCGTCCTGGCCGGCCAATGCCGCGGCATTGCTCGCGCCGGCGACGTCCGAACCCATCTGGAAGCGGGTCGACTGGTGGCCAAGGGCGACCTTGTCGAGCGTGAATTTGCCGTTCCGGAAAGGTGCGATCGTGGTCAGTTGGGCGGCGGTGAGCGCAGGTGCGACGTCGTCCGCGACGGCTTCGACCAACCCCTTCAGGCTGAATTCGATGCTCGGGAAAACCTGGTTCTGCTCGTTCGACACCGGCATGTCGAAGGTGATCTGCGACACCCGGACATCGCGGTAATCGTAGCGCTTCTTGTCGCGCCAGATGCGAACCGAGAGCAGCGGCGGAGAGACCGACAGGGTGCCAAGCTGGTAAACGACGCAGGGCGGGATCGTGTAGGCCGCTGCCGCCGCCGGAGCGCCGGACATGGTCTCCGCGATCGTCGCCAGCTTGGAAGTGCCGTCATAGTCTTGGATCAGACTGGTGCCCTTGATCGCGCCCGCGCCAATCGTCGACTGCTGGATCGGAAAACCGATGTAGATGTCATCGGTCGCCGGAGCGGCCGCGGCCAGCTTCAGCGCGGTCGTGGTCGAACCGGCCTGAAGCGCGCCAGCGATCGCGGCGGCATTATGGACTTCGGCAAAGCCGGCCGCCTGAAGCACCCGGCCGAGCGGCCAGGCATTCGCGACGAACGGCGCTGCACCGCCCGGACCGCGCAGCGCAGCGGTGGCCGAGATGCTGGCGGTCTTGCCGAGATATATTCGCGGCGCGGTGTGGACCGAGCCCGTCGACGTCGGATCTTCCGTGGTGATCGCGTCTTCGGTGTTGGTCGGCGGCGATACCGGGACGATGTCGGCCGCTACAGGAGCGGTGAACACGCCCGCGACGACCTGGATCGCAACCGCCATGGCGACGACGCGAGATTTGTGGTTCCATGCCATGACTGGTTATTCCCCCTTCGGAGTTGGTGCGTCGGCCGCAGCCTTCACGGCCGCGGGATCGATCGGTGCGACGTAGTCTGCCTGCGCCTGTTCGGCGGCATCCCGATTGTCGGGGTCGAAGACCACGCGCGATTCGGTGACGTCCAGCCGTTCGTCGAGCACGTCGACGCGCTTGTAGCCCGGTCCAACGCCCAAGCTGTTCGTCGGCAAAACGGTCTGGTTGAGATCGTCGACGATCCGCTGGTGGAGTTCGCCGCGTTCTTCGTCGTTCTTCGCCTGGCTGGCGTCCTTGGCCGCTTTCGACAAATCGTCGAGATCGTAGCTGCCAGCCGGAAGACTGATGGGCGCGGCGCGCGACGCTTCGGTGGCGGTGCGCGCCGGCAGAACCGAATTGACCTTGATGTTGGTGCCGCTCATCCGTTTTGCTCCGGTCCGAGAAGAAGAAGTGGGTCTTCGAAGAGGGTCCGATATAGCACAACTACGCTAATGGCCAACCGCCCTTCGTCGGGCTGCGTATTCTCGTCTGGATCGACGTCGCCATAGAGCAGATCGTCGACAATCAGGCGCAGCGGCGAGGCCATGCGGACGCACAGGCCCGCGGCATAATGCCCCACACCAAGCAACCGGTCCCAGCCGGTCGCATCGTTGGCATCGCCAGGCGCTACATTGCCGTCCACTTCGGCCAGGATCACCGAGTCGAACACCAGGTCGACCGTCATCGCCCGGCACTGTTCCGAGCTCGTGTGAAACGCGCCGCGCTCGTTATCGATCTCGCTCGAGACGTAGCGGATCGCGAGCCCGGGCCGTTCGGCAAGTTCGCTCTGGCGGTGGCGGTAGTGGCGCACCGTCAACGGCTTCGACAGGCCGAACACCGTGTGGATGTTCGCCGCGAACAACAGCGCCTTCATCTCTTCAAGGATCACGGTTTCGGGGGGGAGCGGGAACGGCATCAGGCGGCCTTCTGAATGTCGAAGATCCAGTAGCGGCCTTGGTCTTCCGGGTCATTACCCGCGGGCCGCCATGTCGTCCCCACGCCGAGCTTGGGGTGCTGAAGGCGGTGGGTGCGTGCCGGCAGCGGCACGAGCGCCTTGGCCAGCTTCACCCTCCAGCGCGATCCCAGCGTTGGATCGAGTTCGTCGAGGCCGAGCCCTTGGCTGAAGGGGAGGACGTAGCCGAGCATGTCGACATAGGTCGCGCCGCCGTTCGGGCTGTAGGAAATCGTGTCGGCGAGGCGGGCGTCGACCGACGCGTCCATTACCGCCGACGCTGTATCCCAATCCGACATCTCACCTTCCTAAGAAAAGGGGCCGCTCGGTCCCCCCAAGCGGCCCCTACCCTGTTGCCGTCCGTGCGTCGACTACGCGGCGGCGAGGGTCTGCTTGCGCTCGTCGATCGCACCCTTCGCGCCGTCGCGGTCAAGGCCCGCTTCTTCGGCATCGTGGAGCGCGTCGAGTTCTTCGGCGGTGCTGACGCCCTCGAGTGCCGCCTTCAGCTTGGGGATCGACTGGTTGAGGATCGCCGGGCCGTCGGCGGTCGCCTGGCGAGTCTCGCCGTCGACAGGTCCGGCGTCGGGATCGGGCAGACCGGTCCCAGGATCGCGGGCGGGCGAGTCGGGCGGGAAGGCGACCGAATTGATGTTGGACACCGAAGCGTCGTCCGTCTCTTCGTCGTTATCGACCGATTCCTGCACCCGGCGCGCGGCGGCGACGTTGACGTCTTCGGACGCAATGGTGGTCTGCCATTGCTTGTAATCGGTCTCGGTCGCGTCGCCGGTGATCTCGACCAGCCCCTTGCCGACCGCCTTGTCGGCGTCGGCCGCGGAGAGGATCGACTGGCCGTAGCGGCCATTCTCACGCTCGTCACCGGGGCTGAAGTGGTGGATGCCACTCGAGAGGGCGACGCTTCCCGCAGCCAGGGCACGGACAGCTTTGTAGCTCATCGCATCAGTTCCTTGTGACTAGACCTTGAGACCCGCGAGCAGCGCCTTGGGGAAGGTGCAAGCATAGAGCGGGTAGGCGCGGAGGGTAATGTCGACGAAAGTCGGCATGCGGTCGTTCGGGTCCGGCTGGACGTAGAGGTATTCCGGACGGCCCGGATCCGCCACGTCGAGCAGGGTTTCACCCGGCGACCAGTAGACGTCGAACACGTCCTTCGCCCCGATCGGGAAGAAGATCGCTTCGTTCGTCGTCACGTCGATCGAGCCGTTCGCCGCACCTTCATAGTGCATGAAGGTCACGCCGGCGATGGTGATCGACTCGTGGCGCGGGGCGGTGAGCAGCGGATTGGCCGCCAGCATCGTGTAGCGCGCGGTCTCCTGCAATTCGTAGCGCTTCACGATGTCGACATGCTGGATCAGGGCATACCAGAAGGCATCGCCGACCAGTGCGCCGATCCGGGCATTGGGAGTGAGGCGCCCGTTTTCCTTCAGCGTGTCGATGATCGGATCGCGCACATTCTGCGCGATGTAGACCGCCAGCCCGTTTGCAGGGATGGCCGCGAAGTTGAAGTTGATGACCGCCGGGGCGGCGATGCCGTATTCGGCGAAGAAGTCGACCAGCAAGGTCACGCCGTCGGCATCGAACAGCTTGCCGCGCAGAGCGCCGAGACGGTGGAATTCCTTCGTCGCCTCCATGTCGGTCTTCAGTTGCGCGGTGCGATCGGTCGTAAGCTGCTGGGCGTTGACCAGCCGGACGGACTCGGGGAGCGCCGTCGACGCGACGCCCATGAGCTCACCGGCGCGAACCGTGTCCTTCTTCGACAGGCGGACCGTCTTCAGGGCGCGCATGCGGCCCATGCGGCGGATCTGCTGGATGTCCGGGCCGCCACGATTGGTCGTGGGGATCAGCGCGAAGCCGCCGTCCTCTTCATAGAGCAGGACGTCTTCGGTCAGGATCGGGCGCGGCGTGAATAGCTGCATGGACCCGAGAGCCTGCGGCATATACGGCGTGCCGCCCGCGACGCGCTGAAGCGACGTCACGCTGAAGGCGTTGTTCTTGAAGATGTCGAGGGTCAGGTCCATGGTTATTCGCTCCTGTCGACGCCGAAGTCCCCGCCCCGAACGCCCGATAAAATTAGAACCGGATCATCAGACCCTTGGCGGCCAACGCGGCCACCGCTGCGTCACGTTGGGGCACGGTGATACCCGTCTTGAAAGTCAGGGCATTGCCGTTCGCGACCGTCGGGCCGCGAGTAACCGCGGCAACGCGCCGGGTCGCGGCCACGTCTTCCGCGTCGGCCCAAAGGATCGCCGCGGCGACCTCCGAACCGTCGGCCAGCGCCGGATCGTGCTTGGCATACTGGCCGGTGGCCGTCACCTTGCCGAGAACCTGGCCCGCCACCATCGCGTCGGCCGAAGCCTTGATGACGATGTGATCGTTCGCCTGGTTCGGATCGTTCGGTCCGCTTACGAAATGCCCCGCGCCACGAAGGCCAACCTGGGTAGTCTTGAGAATGCCGGGCATGTTGCCATTGCTCCTTAATTACCGGTCGGCGGGACAGCCGCGGACGTGACAAAACTGGCGCCAGCGGCGCTTGCGGCGGCTACGCCCGCCTGCGCCCCGATCGGGACAACGATGCCCATCGAGCCGGCGGTCTTGGCCTGCGCCTTGTCCCAGCCGGCGTCGGCGGCGGCGTCATCGCTGCCTTCAGCGGCAAGGCCGGTGGGGTCCGTGCCCGCGCCGAGATCGACCTTCGTCGCCGGGATCGCGGCCGCTGTCGACGCGGCGGGAGCGGGGGCAACGCCCTGCGCCTTCAGTTGATCGATGATCGCGGGAGCGGCGGCTGTCGAATTGGCGAGCAGGAACGACGCCAGTTGCGGGTTGGCCTTGCCTTCGGCGCTGGCGAACACCGCCGTCATGCGATCGTTCGCGGCGGCATATCCGGTGCCGTGTGCACCAGCAATCGCAGCCTTCGCGTCGGCGGCGACGACCACATCGGTCGGCTGGTCGGGCGCAGGGTCTCCGCCGGCGGCGTCGCGCGTGGGAGTGGGAGTGGGAGTGGGGGCAGTCTCGGTCCCGCCTTGGCCGGGCGCGGGCGCGCCGTCGTCTTCGTCACCGCCGGGCGCCGACGCAGACGCGACGGACAGGGCGCTAAGGGCGGCGGCTGACAGGAGGCGAAACTTCATGGCTACATGGCCCCTACTTGCGAGCGATCTTGCGCTCTAGTTTCATCCAAGCCTCGGGCTCGGAAAGAACATCGTTGACTAAGCCGGTGGCCAAGGCTCGAGGGCCGCTATAGACGTCCGCGTTCGTTTCGTGAACCGCTTTTTTCGAGATACCCCGATACATCGCGACTCGGTCGACAAACACGGCATCGACTTCGTCCACCATGGCCTGCAATTTCTCGGCGGTTTCGTCGTCCAGCGCTTCGAACGGCCCCCCGCGCGCCTTGCCCGATTTCGACCGGAAGATCGTCACTTTGACACCCTCTTCCTCGAGTGCGCCGGTCATCTCTGCGTGCATGATGAGCGCGCCGATAGACCCCACCCTGCCGAGTTGCGGCACGAAGCACTTGTCGCAGGCGGCGAGCAGCGCGTAGCTGGCCGACGCCGAGTAATCGGCCGCCATGCCCCATATCGGCTTGCCGCCGTTGCGCGCGCTGTTGGCGTAGATCGCGTCGGCCAGGTCGAAGAGCCCGTCGACAGCGCCGCCCGGCGAGTTGTGGTTCATCCAGATCGCCTTGACGTCATCGTTAGCGATCGCGTGAAGAAGCTGCGTCCACAGACCGTCGTAGCCGGTCGCACCCGAATACGGCCCGACGCCCCAGGTGCGGCGAAGCGTGCCCTGCACCGGCAGGATCGCAATTCCGCTGGCCGTCAGTTCGTAAGGTAGGCTGTCACTTTCCTTGCGCGCGACGCCGGAGTGGCCGCCGTCGACCTTGTCCCGGCGAGCTCGCGCCTCGAGCCGGCCCATCTCGGCGAGATCTTCCATCCCGCGCGAGTCGACGGTCTCGAATTCGGTTGCCAGCGCACGGATGTCCATGCGTCCCGACAGGACCGCGGCGATCATCGCGCCGTGCGCCGGCGTAATCAGGTGTGGGCGATCGAACACTTCGCCCATGAGGAACGGGAGATGCTGGGAAGCCATTACTGGTTGTCCTCGTCTAGCTGCCCGTCGCCGTCGCCGTCGCGTTGCTGCGTCGGCTTGCCGGGTTTGGGCTTCGCGGGCTTGCCGCCTTCGTCCGGGTTGATGGTCGCGTCTTCGCCGCCCGGCGTGCCGGGCGCCAGTGGGTCGAGCATGAAGCCGCGCGACTCGGCGTCGTCGCGCTCGCTCTCGATCTCGTCGAACACGTCCTCGATGTCGCGGCCGCGCTGGGCGATGATTTCCTCACGGCTTTCGATCTTCAGCTCGATCAGTGCCTTGGCGGCCTTGGCTTCCTTCTCCGGATCGATCTGCGGGAAGCCCGGGCCGGTCCACAGGCACGCGCAGTAGGCGGTGCGATATTCGTCGAACGGGCGCGATGCCAGGGTGCCGGCGGGAAGCTCGGTCCGCAGTTTCTTGATCGCCTCTTCGATGACGGCTTCGTAGACCAGCCCGGCGACGTGCTGGCCGAACCAGAAGCGCAGCCGCATGATCCCCTGCCAGATGTCGAGCAGCGCGGCGCGCGCGGCCGAGTAGTTGGCGTCGGAGAAATTCTTCGCCGTCTGCTCGTAGCTAAGGCCAAGGCTCGAGGCGAATTGGCGCAGGAAGCCGTTGCGGAACATGGTTGGGTCGGCGGTGCCGCGGTCGACCGCGCTCATGGTGATCTTGTCGCCAGGGGGAAGGATCGGGATCCGCGCGCCGCCGACGCGCATCTTCACCTTGTCGTAGTAATTCAGCTTGTTTTCGAACAGGCCCCACTCGTTCGCAGCGCCGCCCGCCGGCGCCAGCATGCCCGACACAACGTCCGTCGACGCGGGCGATTCGATGTAGGTCGCGAGAACCTGGTTGATCGTCGCCGCCGCCAGAAGGGCGTCGTCGAATTTGTCGAGCATGTTGGTCTGCTTCAGGATCGTCACCAGCGTCGACACCCCGCGAAGCTGGCTGGCGCGCGACTTCACGAACCAGTGGAACCCCACCGGGCGGCCTTCGCGGGTCTCCCGGGGAACCAGCGTGTAGCTCATGTCGCCCATCGTCATCGTCGGATCGCTCGGGTGCTTCTTGCGGACGTAGAAGCCGATCATCCGGCCGTGATCGTCGACAACCTTGCCTTCGTGCACGTTCGGGTTGGCGGCCTGCTCCGGCGGCGTCTCGAGGCGGTCCGGGTCGAGCAGGGTGACGAACGTCGCCCACCGGTGATTGAACAGCTTCGCGCGCTCTTCGTCATACTGGATGACGCCCATGCACTCGCCGTCGGGGCCGGTAATGTTTCGCAGCGCCAGCCACATCATCCCGCCGAAATCGTAGTGCCCCTCGCCGTCCTGAAGCAGCCGGCGATCGTAGGCCCAATTATTGAATTCGCGTTCGAACGACTTGCGGATCTTCTTCTGCGTTTCCTTGTCGGTGATCCCCAGCGTGTCGAAGTCCGGGGTGGCGCGGGCCATGAGCCGCGGGCCGACAACCATGTCCGCCTTGCGGTCTATGCCGCCGCGAATATGCTCGGAGTAGCGCTCGACGTGGCGCGCTGCGCGCACGATGTCGCGGCGCGTGCGCTGGCCCTCGACCTGTGCCGACATGGCCGGCGGCGTCGTCCACACCTGGCCGGGGTAGCTTTCGAGATTGCGGAAGACCTGACCGCTGCCATTGAACGACGTCGGGATGATCTGAATGTCGTCGCTCATCAACCGATCTCCACCGGAATCGCGCCGCCGCCGTCGCCGAACGCGAGGCTGCGATACTGCGCTTCGGCGAAAAGTTCGCGCAGCGCCAGCCGGGCTTCGCCGATGTTGCCGCGGGCATATTCGATCCGGCGGCCCTCGCCGGCGACTACCGCGATGCCGCCCGAAACGGCGGTCTTGATCGCTGCGATATACTCGGCGACTTCCGCCTCCAGCGCTTCGTCGGTCAGGCTGGCGTAAATCCGCATCGTTTCCGTCCCTACCCTACGTCGGAATTGACCTGTGACAGCCGGTCGAAGACGTTGACCGGGGCGATTATCACAGAACCTAGTTCCTGTCCCCGTGGTTTCGCCGCGGCCCACTCCGGCCGGGCGTCGACCCAATTTATCGGACGGTCGGCCTTCAGCGCTTCGCGGGCAACCTCGCACGCTACCCAGCCGTCCCAGGTCTCGTTCCGCCGCGCCGACGGAATCCACTCTCCATTCGTGAAGCGCTCCGACGTCAATTCCTGAAAATACCGCGGCGACAGGTGCACCGGCATGTGCATGCGGCCCGGCCCCGGCTCTTCGATCTTCATGCGCGCAGCGATGATGCGCTTGATCTCGCTGACATTCGGATAGCGTTCGAACACCGCCACCGGCAGGTTCTTGCCGGCGTCGTCGAATTCCACAGCTTTCGACCGGCCGCCATAGGTCTCGCCCGACGCACGCCCCTGCATGAGCATGACCTGGTAGGGCTGCACCATCCGGCCCTTTCCGCGCGTCAACAGGTTCGCCAGCCACTTGCGCCCGTTGTTCGTCACACCCGGATTACCGGAATTGTTCACGACGGTCTTGGCGATCGGCATGAACAATTCGTCAAGCCCGGCCTCGAGTCGCTGCGGGTTGGCCATGAGCGGGTAGCTCGAGGCTATGACCGCCTCTTCGATGACATCCCAATCGGTGAGCCGGTTGGCTGGATCGATGTTGTCGAATGCGCCGTGCCGGCCGAACGACGGCCATTGCTTGATCGCGTAGCGGTCGATCAGCCAGCTTTCGCGATCGAGGGACCACCCGACGACGACGACTTCGAACCGGTCGCCCTGGACGTCGACAAACGCGGTAATGAACATGACGCCCGGCGGCACGACCTTCAGCGGGTAGTGGTCAGAGATCCGCGCCTGCACCACGCGCCACGAATCCATCTGCTCTTCAGGCTTCGTGCTGCGGGGCGTCTCGCCGAGCTTCTTCACCACGACTTCGCGAAAGTGCGTGTCGCGGCCCGTCGCATCGAGGGTGAGCTTGGCCGCCGCCCAATCGCGCGCGGTATCGTTGAATTTCACGAACGGGGCCATGAATGCGTGGATGACGAACCCCATCGTCCGCGAGACGCGCGCCTCGCCTTTCATCTTGCCGCTCGGCAACCAGACCTGGTGCGGCTGGAGCCACCGGCCGGCGTTCATGATCCCCAGCCGCTCGGTGTGGTCGAAGCGCGCGCGGCACTGTTCGTTGGGGCATACCAACCGGACATGCTCGGCGACGTGATCGAGGAACGGCACCCGGTCCATTTCGTCGGCGAGCCCCATCATCTCCGGCACGTTCCACCGCCACCGCGGCTTGTCTGCCTCTTCGGCTTCGACCGCCGGCGACGCAGAGTGCCCGCATTTCGGGCACCGCGCGAACCACAGGTGCAGGAGCGAGTCCTTCAGGATCAAGTCGATTCCGCCGTCCGGGCCGGCGTCCGGGTGAGAGCACAGATACGCCTTTGCCGAGTTGCCGAATTCCTCCTGGCGCGACGTCACCAGCGTCATGATCGCATCGCGGACCTTCTTCACATAGGCGTCGATTTCGTCCGCCACGATCGTCGGCGCCGCCTTGGCGCGCAGCGCGCGGCTGGTGGCCGGCCGCCACAGCGCAAGCGAGCGGCCGATGCGCTTGCGGGTGCGCGATTTGTTGCGGCTGTCCTTCCAATCGATCCGCTCGGCGACTTCATCGTGGATCTCGAGCATCTTTTCGCCGCGCTCATCGATGTAATCGTTGAGGCTGTCCTGGTCCTGCATGAACCACAGCACGTTCTTCAGCGGGCCATAGGTCCAGTCGCGCAGCACCATATTCTCTGCGCTTACGGTCTTCGCCGAGCGTGTGTTTCCCTTCACCGCGATCACGCGAACGTCGACGTTATCGCAGGCATCGTTGATGCCGTCGGCATAGGGCGTGAGGTTGGGATCGTAGGGGAAGGGCTCGCCGCCGGGGTTGACCATCATCCGCTTCGTGCGGGCGAATTCGTTGATGGAGATCGATCGTTGTGGAAGTAGCGCGTCAAGCCTTGCGAGGATTGCTGCGCTTAGTTTTCCCGTGGGCTGGCGACTTGCCAACCGCGCGAGGCGGCTCTCCAGTTCCCGTGTCGAAAGCATTTCGGGTCAACCTATGCTTAATTTTCGAGTGAAATTCCAACAGCTTTTCGTGAGCTCGCGCGTCGAGTTGTGCGCGCATCTCCGGCACCCACAGCCCATGCGGGTCCATATCGTTCGCCAGGTTTGACATAAATTCTGACAAGTCGGAGAAGATCAGGCCGACTTCACGCGCGATAACGGCGATGCGCTCCCACTCATCGGACTCTCGTTCTCTGGTCTCGATCTCGGCGGCAAGCTGGTTGGCGCGCGCTAATTCAGCAATCGAGAACGAGCCGGAGATATGCGCCGCCATTTGATCGTTGCCGATCAGTTTTCCTATTCGCTTTGCCCGGCTGGCGTCGTTCTCGCGGTGGCCCTCGATATGGCCGATCATCGCGCGCAGCGTCTTCAGCGCCGGGTAGTGGTGCTCGTTGCCGATCTTTTCCTTGAAGTCAGGAAACTTGGCGATCTCGGCGCGCTTGTTCACGAACCGCGGCTTGGTCACTCCCCACAACGCGGCGCATGCCGACAGCGAAAGTGTGTCTCTTGGCTTCGCCTTCTTCAGCGCCGACCGAAGGTCGAGTAGGCGCTTGGAGTCGGTCTTGTCAGCCACGCGTGATCGCGAGCAGCGCGAGCAGCCGGTCCCCTTCCGCCGCGAGCTTGACGGCGCGCGGCTCCACGAAATCCATGATGAACGGCAACAGCCGCTCCGGATATGTGATCTTGCGCCTGGCTTCAGCCATGGCCTGTCCTAGCAGCGAATAGGGCACGCTGGCCAATTCGAAGAGAAGCTGGTCGCTAAATTCCCGACGCGCTTCAGGCGAGTAGCGGCCCATCGTGAGGCGCATGAAGCCGCCGATGTCGTGCTCGATGAGCGCTTCTACAGCATCGTCGGGCGTCTCGCACAGCGGCCGCGCTTCGCCTTCCCAGCCGCGCGCCGCCGCCTCGAGTTCCCACGAATCGATGTCGAAGTTATCGCGGATTTCCGACGGCTCCTGTCCGTTGGCGAGCATTGCGAAAGCGTTCGACTGTGCCACGCGTAGCCGCTGCGGCTGGCCCCAGCACTTCTCCGGTGTGTGGATCGAAACTGCCGTTGTCGGCTCTGTCGTCGGCGTATCCATCGTTGATGACCTCTCGGAAAATATGTGGCTTCAGTAGGCGTCCTATTGTCAGGCGAAAGCGAGTGTTCCGGCCCATGCCAGGCGGCAACTGGCCGGTGAGGAATCGGGACTGCCTGATCTTCTCGAAAACCGTCTGCCAGACCTCATGCGGCGTCTCGCCGGGCAGCGCGTGTTCCTTGGCCCTGTCCTTGACCAGCCGGAGCATCGAGTCTGTCAACACGCGGCAACTGCCGATCGTGGGGATGTCGGCCTTCAGCCGGTCCCACTCCTGCTTGACGAACACCTGAAGAGGGACCGAGTCGATGGTGGCGAGCGCCGTTTCGGCGCCCTTCGACTCTGGGGGTTCTTCTATTGGAGGTTCTACTGATGGTTTGGGTGCCAGCCTGTCACCCACTTTCGGCACAGATGTCACCCCTCCTGCATCAATGTCACCCCTGCCTTCGTCGACGTCCTGCACAGATGTCACCCCTCCGATCTGGTCGAAAAGGTCCATCTCTTCTTCGTTGGCCGGCTCGTCGAAGAGCGGCTTTTTCGACTTCTTCAACTCGCCCTGGGGCAGCATCTCGAGGTTGAAAATATACTGCGACGAATTGTTTCGCCTGAAGTGCCGCCGAATGATCCGGAGCCGGAGTGCCTGCTTGATCGCGCGCTGCACGGATCGCTCGGTGAGCATGGTCCGCTGCGCGATAGTCTCGATCGAGGGCCAGCAATAACCCTGGTCGTTCGCATTGTCCGCAAGCGAGATCAGCACCCATTTGAGCACCCGGCCGGACCCCGGCAATTCTTCCTTCAGGGGATCAAGCAAGTCGTCGAAGTCTTCGCGCCACCAGATGCGCGTCATGATGTGGTTACTCATCGTGCAGTCTTTCGGTTGGCGGTCAAATCAGGAGCGGGTCGGCTTCATTATCGTATTCGTTGAACCCGCCGGAGCGGACCGCCGAATAGGTCGGAAGGAATTTGCAGGTGCGTGTCGACACGCGGCCGTGCCGGTTCTTGGCGAAGATCAGGTCCATCTTGCCCCGGCTGGCCTCCATCTCCTGTTGCCACTCTTCCAGCGCATCGCGCTTGTCGGGCGTCTTGTCGCCTGGCTTGGGCTTGTCCTGCTCGAGATAGTATTCCTCGCGGTAGAGCAGCGTGACCGAGTCGGCATCCTGCTCGAGATCGCCGCTTTCCTTCAGGTCGGACATGAGCGGGCGCTTCGAATGCCGCTGTTCGACGCCCCGGGATAGCTGCGCCAGGGCGATGAGGGCGATGTCCAGATCTTGCGCCATGCCCTTCAGCGCAATCGACACGGCGCTCACCCGGTCATAGCCCTTGGTGAGCGGCTTGCCGTCGGCAGAGTGCGCGCCGAGCAACCCAAGGTAGTCGACGATCAGGAATTCCATCTCGCGGCCCTGCGCCTTGAACAGCGCCTTTTGCTGCGCCGCAAGCGAGTAGACCCGGCGGACGTCGACACGGCCGGGCGCGACGTAGCGCACGGGGAGCAATTCGGCGCGCGCTTCGACCTTGGCGAGCATGGCCATTTGCTCGCGGCTGGGAATGCCCTTCTTCAGCACCGAATGCTCGATAGGCATGCCCATGGCGTGCGCGATGTCGGCAGTCAGGCGAAGGCCCATCTGCTCGGCCTGCATCTCGTGGTTGAGATACATGCCCGCATGGCCGCGCAGGGCGTAACCTAGCGCCAGCGACGATGCGAGCGCCGACTTGCCCATCCCAGGGCGGCCGGCGATGATGTTGTAGGTGCCCCGCTCGAGCGCGCCGAGCCCGCTGTCGAATTCGTCGACGAAGGCGTTGCTGATCCCGGCGGCGCCCGGATCGTCGGCAATCCGCTCGATGCGCGCGCGGGCGAGCCCCACGAGACCGCCGGGCGAGTAGGACACGTCTTCCGGGCGCTTGGCCGCGGCCGCCCAGCCGGCGCTTTCCACCTTGCCGGTGATCGCGTCGACGGGGATGTCCAGATCGTCGTGGATGCTGTCGATCGCTTCGCGCAGTTTTGTGCGGACGGTCCGGCGGGATGCCAGGTCGGCGACCTGCGCCGCCAGCGAGTCGATCGCGTTGCGGACCGCCGGCGCCGACACCAGATCGTTGAGATATTCGCCGTAGCGCGCATCCCCGTCGCTCGCGAACAGCGGGCGCAGGGTGATCGCCGTGGCCTTCATCCCTTTGGCGGCGAAGCGCAGCATGGCCGAGTAGATCCGGCCGTTGAGCGCATCGGAGAAATCGTCGGGCGCGACCAGGTCGGCCACGGCGATGATCTTTTCGTTGTCGAGCATGAGCCCGCCGAGAAGGGCGGCTTCGGCGACTTCGTTGATGAGGCGGTCGCCGGCGCTGCTCACCCCCGCACCGCCGCGTCGACAGCACGCTCGCCTTCACGATGAGACCAGCCGAACGATGTCCACCCCGGGCGCTCGGCGCCGGCGAACATATCGAGATAGGGTCCGTGGGCGTAGTGCGAGACGCGGCGGTAATACTCGGCCGGCTTGCGGCTGTGCTCCGCGCGATTGCTCACGATGACCTGGCGGATGTCGGCTCGAGCTCGAGAGGGAGATCCTATCCGGCCCAACATGACGTATTCGGCATTCTGGCGCGTCGTAAACCCCATCCCCGTGTGCAGATCGTGCTCGAGCAGGGGTGTGCTTCGAAGCCTGTCCATGTCGAAGGTGGGGAATGTCTTGATCCAAACGAACGCCGTCGACGAAGGTCGCACGCCCCACGCCCGGAACAGGCGGTTGTGGACGCCCAAGACCAAGAGCGGGCCGGTAATCCAGAGAAACACGAAGCAGTCAGGCAAGGCGAGTTGCTTGATCGGCAGCGCCTCGATGCGGTCGATGTCCATCGTCGGGTAATGCTTTTGCGGGCTGCGCTCCGACTCCGGGTTCTGCGACGGCGCGCGGCTGCGGAAGTGCCACGGCGGATCGATCGATATGACGCCGAATTTCTCCGTCGGCAGCGGCGGCAGCGGCAGGTTATCGGCTTTGGGGCTGGCGGTCATCGTTCCATCGACTTCATCAAGAGGGCATCGCGCCAAGGGCGCTTATAGTGCGGGATCATGGACAGGCCGAAGTCGAGGATCCCGAGTGCTTCCGCCGCGTCGGCAACATCTGTGTGCCAGCCAAATTCGGCGCACTTCTGGATTGCCAGTTCCTTCGGGTCTTCGCCGGGGAGGTATCTCTTGTCGGCGCCGCGCTTGAAGCCCGCTCCGCGTCCGATGAAGTGCTTGCGCCATTCCGAGATGTGGACCTTGTAGCACCACGATTTCTTCTGGCCCGGCGGGCGGGTCTGGTAGGCAAATTTTTCGACAACCCCGCCGAGGGCGATCAGCCGGTAGACGGTGTCGATATTGATCTTCATGCCGACGTGCTGCGCTTCGAAGAAGAAGTGCGTGATCGGCAGGCCCTTGGCCTTCGTGTCGACGAATATCTGGCGCAGCCAACGCTCGAGCGCATCGGCGGGACGCCCTACCTCGCCCGGGTCGCCGGGGAGCCGGAACGCGCCGAAGAAAGGGCGTGGCATACCTTCCGCATGCCACGCCCATCCTGTCGTCGTCGCCAGATCGAGGGCGAGCGCCGATATTTTCATGCGTTGCCGTCGGCCAGGTCGAAATTGTAGCCGGTGTAGGGCTCGGGCGCAGGGCCGGACCCGAACGCCTTCTTCGCCCGCCCAACGGCCTTCTTCTCGGCCGACTCGGCGCGCGGCTTCTGCGCGGCCAACTCTTCAGAGCTCGCCTCTTCGAACGGGTCGTCGTCGGTCGGCTTCTCGCCGTCGTCGGCGAATTCTTCGATCGCGTCGTCGATCCCACCTTCCTCGCCGTCATCGCCCGCTCCGGCGCCGAATCGCATGGACACGACGTTGTCACTGGCCTGGTCGACCAGATCAGCGCCTTCCTTGGCGAAGCCGGCCGCGTCGAGCAGGCCGTTGAGATCGCGGAACACGAGCAGCGCGCCTTCAGGCTCGAGCTTCGACAGGCCGTGGAATATCTTGGCGGCGGCTTTGTTGACGCCGTGCACGCCCTCGCACTTGGCGTAGATGTCGCCGATTTCGCTCGAGATCGACTTCTGCTTGTCGGACTTGGCCTTGATCGCCTTCATGCGATTGACCGCGCCGCGGTAGTCTGTCGGGCGCATGTCGGCCGCGACCGTATCCCTGCCTGCTGTTCTAGCCATGGGGCTTTCCTCATTGGCCACGCGCACCACGCGCACGGCTTCGCTTATGCCGCTTCGTCGGCGGCGAAATCACTCATATCGTGGTTAAGCGACTCCCCCAGCAAAACCATCGCCTTGCGATATTGCCGGGGGATGCCTTTGACGCGCCAGTAGTAGACGTTCTGGCGCGTGATCCGGAAGTGCTCGACGAGCGCAGCCGTCCCGATTCGGTCGATGACTGTCAGGTCCGATACTGTGCTGGTGGTCATGAAGCCCCGCCTAATGGGGCTGAAGCGGGTTGTAAAGCGGGCTTTACGATTTCCTCTTGCACCCCGGCTTTAAGCCCGCCATACGGTTGCGGCGCGGCAACGCGTAGACCACCAACCGGAGCGGGCCGCCGTGCTCGCTGTCGCATTCCCCGCCCCGTGCGTTCGGTGTGCCCGCTCCATAATCGCGAGAGAGCCTTTGGCAGATAAAGTCGCCCGATTCGTCGGCGGGCCGCTGGACGGCAAATCACAGATCTTGCGCGTCGACCTCGAGAACATCGAGTATGTCGACGCCCCGGACGGGCACGGCGAACGCATCATGGAGCGCCCGGACCCGCCGAGTCGTGCGGCCCTGGACGCAGGACGGCATTTCTATCGCCGGTCGGTGAAAAGCGCCGACGTCTACGTCTACCAGCCATGATCCCCGATCCTTTCATCCACGCCCGCGGCGGCGCCGACCCGCTGATCGAGGGCTTCTACCTGATCCGCATGGACCGTTCGCGGCGCGTCAGCGTGCCGGTCCGTGTCTGGTATGGCCCGCCGACCGATCCTGTGACCGGCGAAGAATTCGACCGGTCGCCACGGTGGCAGATCCAGGTCGGTTTCCAGCGACTTGAAGACCAGCCGATCCGTGTTGGGCCGCTGCGCTTCGACACGCTGGACGATGTCTGGCCGCGCTGCGCGAAGGATCCGATCGACGAAGTCGACTACCGCTACCGGCTAGAGCGGGCCGAGTGGGCGGCGGGGAACGACGAGACGGACCCCTACTCGCAGCTTGGGGGGCGCATCGATCCGATGACGTGCGCGCTGCCATGAAAAAGGAGTTTCGCCTGCATCCCAAAATAAAGGCTCCGGTCCGCCTGTGCGGGATCGTGGAAGGAAGCGCGATCGTCCGCCGGCCAGGCGCATATATGTTCGCTGTGCCCCTGCGCGACTGGAATAAGTGGATAGTCGTCGATCGTGACGGAACGCCGCTGTGAGCATGATCCCTGACGAGCGCCCGTCGCCACCCGCGCCTGCTGGCCACAACCTTGCGCCGAGCCCGGTCGACGCCGTGATCGCGGCGCAACGCGAGGCACAGACGCCGGCGAAATCCGAGCGCATCGCCTATATCGTCGGCAAGGCCAACGCCAAGGCGATTGTCGACCGGCTGACCGCGGGCGAGGCTGGCGACATCATCAAGGTCGCTCGCGAAGTCGAGCAGGCGCTCGAGCGCGACCGCATCGATCTCACCAAGCCCTATCGGGAGGCGGCCGACGCCGGAAAGGCCGAATGCGACCGCTTCCTCGAGCCGCTGCGCGTTGCTGCCGACACGCTGGCCGGCCGGCTCGAGCAATGGTCTGCCGAAGAGGACAAGCGCATCGCCGAACAGGCGGCGGAGCAGGACGCGTTCTTCGCCGCGCAAGGGCCGGCGAAGGAAATCGACCCGAATGACACTTCAATCCAGTGGGAAACCCGTCAGGGCCGTAGCGAGCAAAGGAATGGGCCGGACGCGACCGCTCCCCCGCTGAAGCCGGCGCGGCGCAGCAAGATCGTCGGCGACCTTGGCGCGCGCGTCACCCAGGCCGAGATCAAGCACCACCGCGTCACCGACATCCGCGCGGTGCCAGACTTCATCATGAATTCGCCGACGGTGCATGCCGCTGTGATCCAGGTTGTGCGGTCTATGGCCAAGCACCTGCCCACCATCCCCGGGATCGAAACCACTGTCGGCACCGGGGTCCGCGTAAAATGACAGGAAGGATCGAGGCATGAGAGCCACTGACATGACCGACACGAACAGCGCAGCATCGCGCGAGCGCGAGGGGCTGGCGGAGCAACTAGCAATCGAGGTTGCAGGGATAGACTCAGCGATCAAAGAAGGTTGCCCGGAAATCAACGCCTATGCGCGCGTCGGCAAAACGACAGTGGGCAATATCCGGACCATCATCGCCGCCCTCATCGGCGGCGCAGGAGCCGCCAAGTGAGCGCCAACGCCAACACCAGCCGCTCGCAGAAATTGTCGCAAGTGCTGGCGACGCTCGGCAAGCACGCCGACGACATCATCGGACTTCTCCCGCCTGATCTTCCGCTCGAGCGCTTCTACGCGAACGTGACGAACGCTCTAAGCAGCAACCCGGCACTACTCGATTGCGAGGCGCAATCGATCGTCCAGGCGTGCATGAAGGCGGCTTACGACGGCCTGCGGATCGACGGCCGCGAGGCGGTGATCGTCGGCCGCGAGATGACTTACGACAAGAACAAGGCGAGCGAGCGCAAGGTCAAGCTCGCCCACTACATGCCCATGGCGTTCGGGCTGATCCAGCAAGTGCTTCGCGGTGGCGAAGTGAAGTCGATCGTCGCCGACGTCATCCGCGCGAACGACGAATATCACGTCCAACGCGGCACCGCGCCCGGCATTCACCACATTCCCAAGCTGGACGGACCGCGGGGCGACATCATCGCCGCCTACTCGGTCGCTACATGGGCCAGCGGGGCAATGACGTTCGAATTGCTGACCAAGGAAGACCTCGGCGCAATCCAGGGCGCTTCGCAGACGGACATGGTCTGGAAACGGTGGCCCGGCGAGATGTCGAAGAAATCCGCGATCCGCCGACACCGCAAGACCCTCCCCCTAGGCAACCGCGACATCGTCATCAGGGATGCCGAGGCCGATGCGCTGTTCCCCGAGATGCAGCCGGGCCAAGAGAGCCTTCCCGCGCCGGCGCAAACCGCCAGACCGACGCGCCAGGCGATTGCCGACCGCCAAGGGGCGCAGGCTGGTGCCGACATCGATCTTGGCGACGATGACGGCGTGGTTGTCGAACAGGCCCAGCAGGAGAAGCGGGCGAAGGTTAGGCAGGCGGGCAAGGCCAAGGACCCTGTCGCTGCCGGCCAGGCGGACATCCCCGCGACCGAAGAGGAATGGCGAGGATGGGCCGTCGACGTCGAGACGCGCGTGAACGCCGCGGCCGATGCCGATGCCGTGAACACGATCGCCAGCGCTGAAGAGGGCCGCATGGTCGCCGCCTCGAAAGAGCGGCGCGACTACCTGCGCGGGCTCATCAGCGACCGGTTGGCCGATTTCGCCGTGCTGACGCGCGAAGGAATTTGGCAATGACCGCCGAACGCAAGTGCGCCGAACAGGATGCTAGTCATGGATGATATTGAAGCGAGGCTGCGAGAGTTAAGAGTTATCCTGAAATCCGGCGATTATGATGGTGCAGATCTAATGCACGCTTGGTGCGCCATGATTGACGCAGCAGACACCATCGCCAGCCTGCGTGCATTAGTGGTTCGATCCGGTGAGTTTGCTTGCAAGGCTCCGCAATTCGACTGGAACGAGGACCGCTGCGTAATGACGGCAGTTCATTTAGCCGAAGATTGCCGCACCGCTCTCGCCAGCATTGGAGAAAGTCATGACACCTAGAAAAGCTGCGGCCAAGTTTGTTCTGGCCCTGCCGCCCATCTTTATATTGCTCGCTACGGGCTTCCTGGGCGGGTGGCTTGCCGCACTTGGCGTGTTTGTAATCGCGTTCGCGGCCATGGCGTTCTTCGCGGGGTGCTCCATGCTTTCCGAAAGGCTCGACCCATGACCAATGAAGCCCTCGCAGCGAAGATCGAAGCTGCGCCCGCCGAGCAACAGCGGGAGATGCTGGAGCTGGCGTTCATCGCAATTCATGGGCTGGCGCTAGAGGATTCCGACCGGTTCTTCGATTTGCTCAACGCCAAGGCATACGAGAGCGCAGCTATTACGCTCGTGCCGGAGGGGTGGGTTCGCGGCTTCGAGGAATGGCCTCATCCCGACAAGGGGCCAATCACGCGGGCATGGCTTAAAGAAACCAGCATATCGCGGATCGGTGGCGATACGATATGGGGTCACTCATCCGATGACCAGCACATCGAAGGCAAAGCATCCACCCCCGCACTCGCACTAGCTGCGGCGTGCGTCCGCGCGAAAGGAACGGGACATGAGTGACAACACCGAGAAGGCGCAGCCAACCGGCGATGCAGAAACGTGTAACCGCTGCGGTCATCAGAACCCATCATGGGCAGCCCCTTCGCCCTTGTGGAACGCAGTTATGCGAGGCGGCTGCATCAACGGAGAGGCGAGGTTCGGCGACATGGTTTGTGCGGCGTGTTTCATGGTGCTGACCGAAGAAGCAGGGGTGGCCACCGACTTTCGCGTGACCGCAAACGAAATAAAAGTTTCTCTGCAAACAGTCACCCCGACCGGGCGTATATGGTGCGACGAGACGCAGCTTTGGGAGGAGCAGCCAACCGGCGATGTGGTCGGGCTGGTGGGGGCGTTGGGACATGAGTGATGTGGCGAAGATCGCGGCGGGGCTTAGCGAGGCGCAGCGGCGAGCGCTGTTGCGCCAACCCTGCCGGTCGTGGTGGGGGGATGCCCCCGCGTCTATGCCACATGGCGAGCGAACCGGCTTCGCGTTGAAGCGAAAGGGCCTGTGTGCACCATCTATGCCCGGCACCCGAACGTGGCCGCTTACCCTCCTCGGCATCGCCGAACGCGCTCATCTAACCAAGGGCCAGCCCGATAAGCGAGCGCAGCAATGAGCTATCGCAAGACCGCCCTGATCGAACAGGTGCGGCGAGATCTCGGACTAAATGAAGCCGACGCGAAGGCGACTGTCGACGCGGTGCTTGCCGGTGTCACGCGGCTCACCGCCGGCGGGGAGATGCTGATGCTCAACGGCTTCGGCACGTTCGTGCAGCGCCACCGACGCGAGAGCTTCACCCGCAATCCCCGCACCGGTGAGCCGATGAAGGTTCCGGCAACCGTGCGTCTCGGCTTCAAAGGATCCAAGGGCTGATGTCCCCTCCCCCTAAACTACCCATTCCAGAAGTAGCGTTGTGCGACCATGGCGCGATCCTCGGTCGTGCGGGCTCCGGCAAGTCCGGCACCGCGCGTCTTCTGCTCGAGCACGAGTTGCGTGCCGGCCACCGCGCCGGCGTCATCGATCCCAAGGGCGACTGGTGGGGCGCGCGGCTGGTCAAGAGCGGCAAGACCGCCTCGGAGTTCAAGATCATCGTGTTCGGCGGCGATCACGCCGACGTCCAGATTACCGACGACATGGGCAAGACGCTCGGCACCATCCTGGCGGGCTCGAGCGAGAATTTCATTATCGATCTGTCGGGTTTCAGCGTCGCCGGCATGCGCCGGTTCATGACCGGGTTCGCCGAAGCGTTCTTCGACCACAATCGAGCGCCGATCACGCTGTTCCTCGACGAAGCCGACCAGCTTGCCCCGCAGCGCCTATCCGGCGAACAGGCTATCCTCCTTCACCGGATGGAGCGGCTGGTGCGCCAGGGGCGCCAACGCGGCATCTTCATGTGGATGCTCACCCAGCGCCCCGCGGTGTTGAACAAGAACCTTCTCTCCCAAGCCGAGACCCTGGTCGCCATGAAGGTGACAACCGTGCACGATCGCAAGGCCCTTAGCGGCTGGATGGAGGCCCACGATCCGGAAGCGGCCGCGGGCGTCGAGAAGGACATCGCGCGCCTGGGCGTGGGCGAGGCGTTCGTGTGGGTGCCCGGGGCCGACTTCCTGAAGCGGGTGCAATTCCCGCTGTTCGCGACCTATGATTCCGGCCGCACGCCGCGCCATGGCGAAACGCTCGAGAACGTGAAGCTGAAGCCTCTCGACCTGGGGGAATTTGCCAAGCTGCTCGCCGCCGGCGAAAAGGCGGGCGACGAACTGGCCGCGACCAAGTCCGCGTTGAAGGCGACGCTCGATTCCCTCACGCACGAGCGACAGCGCCACCGGGAAAGCCGGGCCGAGCTCGCGTCGACAAGCGTTCAACTGGAACGCCTGTTGACCGTGTTCGCGGCGATCCAGATGCGAATGGGGTTCGCGATCGGTTCGCCGGTCATCGAGCCGCAGGGGCTCGACAAGCCGTTCGAAGAATTCGTCATGGTCGAGGAAAGTGACGGCGTTGTCCGCGCGATTCCACGGCGGGGCGACAACCCCGGTCTGGCGAAGAAGGCGCGCACCCGCGTCCGCAAGGCCAATCTACCGGAGAAGACATCATGAAGGGCCGAGACGTCGTGCTATTCGTCGTGCTGACGGTCCTGTTCTGGTTCGGCGCCCGCGCCGTCATGCAGGCCGCCGAGACGCCGGTCGTAATCACCGACGAGATGGTCCTGTTGCTGGCGGGTATATTCACCATCATCGCAGTCGTGCGCGACCAAAAGGAAATAGAGGGATGAGCGAGAACACGAAGATCGAATGGTGCGACCACACGTTCAACCCGTGGGAGGGGTGTCAGAAGGTCGGCCCCGGCTGCGATCATTGCTATGCCGAGACCCGCAACGCGCGCTTCGGCGGCGGAATCGCGCCGAATTGGGGGTCGGGTGCGCCGCGGCGACGCACCAGCGCCTCGAATTGGGTAAAGCCGCTCCGGTGGAACTTGGAGGCAGCGGTCTTCGCCGAAAAGCACGGCCGCAAGCAGCGCGTATTCTGCGCCAGCTTGGCCGACGTCTTCGACAACGCGGTCGACCCGCAATGGCGGCTGGATCTGTTCGACTTGATCGACAAGACGCCCAACCTCGATTGGTTGTTGTTGACGAAGCGCGTCGGCAACGTGACCGTGATGCTTTCTGACATGGGCCGCGAGACGCTGCCGCCGCACGTCTGGCTGGGCGCTACCGTCGTGAACCAGGAAGAGGCTAACCGCGACATACCGAGTCTACTCGTCGCACCGGCCGTAATCCGCTTTCTGTCGATCGAGCCGCTGCTGGGGCCGGTGAACCTGCGGGAGTTGGCGACGATGCGGTTCCGGGGCGCCGAGCGGCTGGACGCGCTTACCGGGAGGCTGGAGGGGATGTTCGGCGACTATTGCCCGACGCGGCTTCCGCCGCTCAACTGGATTATCGCCGGCGGCGAGAGCGGCCCCGGTGCGCGGCCGATGCACCCGGATTGGGTTAGGTATATCCGCGACCAGTGCGACGTGGCCGGCGTGCCGTTCCTGTTCAAGCAATGGGGGGAGTGGGCGCCGACGATAATCGATCTTCCGTCGGGGTTCATCGCGCTTAACGGCCAGCATTGGAGCCCGTTGGACGATGATCGGATAGAGCCTGGCATCGCGTGGATCAGTCACGTCGGCAAGAAACTAGCGGGGCGCATCCTCGACGGCCAGTTGCACGACGGTTTCCCAGCATAGGAGGCAGCATGAGAATTCGCCGGCCACACATCCTTCGCCCGTTCCGCCGTCTCTTACGGCGTGGAAACCGATGCGGCTCATTTTTCGCATGGCTCCCCGTCCGCGCCAACAATGGAACGTGGGTCTGGCTCGAGCACTACACCCGCTTTCCCAAGCGCGTCCGCGAAAGGAACGACAATGCCCAAACCTGACAGCGGCCAAAGCCCCTCCTGGCCGACCCTACGCCCCGTCGGCGCATTCTTGGCACGCTGCGGCTGGACGGCGCTGCTCATCGTCATCCAGCCCGTGAAGCTGGTAGTCAGCATCGGTGCGATCGCGCTTTCGATCATCTACGACGTCGCGCGCGAATTCGTGCGCGACCTTCGCTCAATCTGGCAAGATCGTTGACCCTCCCCCAACAAAGGCTTGCCCATGATCCGTCTTGAAGTGACCTGTGATTTTTCCGACCAACCGCGCGCCCGGGACGTGAAGCATCCGTGCGAAAGCCTGCGCGGCCGGAGCCTTGCCGTCGACAGCATCGGCGTCATTGCCGACGCCCAGCGGGCGCTCGAGCGCGCTGTCGAGAAACGGGGCTGGAAACGCTGGATCATTCCCGCGCTCGGCCGGCGCAAGGGCTACATCTGCGGGCCTTGCTATGCCCGCGCAAAGGGAGATGTCTGATGGACCTGTTCGACCATGCCGACACCAGCGTCGGCGAATTCCGCGTCATGCGCGGCGTGCCCGTCCAGGGAGAACGCTCCGGCAAGCGAAACCAGAAGTGGAAGCGCCCCGCTTTCCCGTTCGGCAGGATGCAGCCCGGCGAAAGCTTCGATTGCTCCCCCGCCCAAGTGGGCGGCGCGCCGCTGATCGTGACGCAGAATATCGTGAGCGCCGCGGCTTCGACGTTCGCCAGGAATTGCGGCACGGCCGTCAAGACGGTCTTCACGACGCGCCAGATCAGGGGCGAATTCGTGCGCTGCTGGCGCGTTAGCTGATGAAGCGCGTCGACGACGTCGGATGCCGACGCTGCGACGACAGCGGGCTCATTCCCAAGGGCTACTGCCAGTGGGAGATATGCACCTGTGCCAGCGGGGCGGACGTGCTCGAGCAGCGCGCGAAGCGCCGCGCATGACCATCCCCGCATCCTTTCTCGACGAGGTGCGCGCGCGGGCGTCCCTGTCGACGGTCGTGCAGCGGTCGACTCCGCTGAAGAAGGCGGGGCGCGAGTGGAAGGCATGCTGCCCGTTCCACCAGGAGAACTCCCCCAGCTTCACTGTCAACGATGAGAAGGGCTTCTACCATTGCTTCGGATGCGGCGCGCACGGCGACGTGATCCGCTGGATGATGGAGCAGAACGGCATGCAGTTTCTCGACGTGGTGAAGGAATTGGCGGCCGCGGCCGGCATGGAAGTCCCGGCGCCCGACCCACAGGCCGCGGAGCGCGCGCAGCGCCGCGATGCGACCGTCGACATCAACGCTCGAGCTCAAAGGTTCTTCGCCGGTCAGTTGCAAGCTGACAATGATGCGAAGATATATCTCGCGGGGCGGGGGATCAGCGATGGCCTGATCGAGCGCTTCAACATCGGCTTCGCGCCCAACTCTCGGCCCGGCCAGCTATCGCCGCTCATGGCGGCGCTGGAGGGAGTCGACTCCGCCGACCTAGAGAAGCTGGGTCTTGTTAAGCGCAACCCCGACACCGGTGCCGCCTACGATTTCTTCCGTCGGCGCATCATCATTCCGATCCACGACGCCCGGGGTGGTGTCATCGGCTTCGGCGGCCGCATTCTCGGCGATGGCGAGCCGAAGTATCTCAATTCACCCGACACGCCTGTCTTCGACAAGGGCCGCGCGCTGTTCAACCTGCACCGTGCGGCCCCTGCGGCGCGCGCCAAGGGGCGGCTGCTGATCGTCGAAGGCTACATGGATGTCATCGGGCTCGACGCGGTAGGATTCGACGCTGCGGTCGCACCAAACGGCACCGCGCTCACCGAGCACCAGCTTTTCCTCGCGTGGAAGATCGTCGACGTCCCGACGGTTTGCTTCGACGGCGACAACGCGGGTCGCAAGGCCGCTGCGCGCGCCGCCTACCGCGCGCTGCCGGTCATGGAGCCGGGCAAGAGCCTGCGCTTCGCCTTCCCCCCGGACGGCAGCGATCCGGACGATCTGGCGCGCACCGGCGGGCTCGAGGCGGTGAACGCGATGGTCG
>Ga0136633_1000103_pt1 | contig 59167 bp, 48 predicted proteins | sample AntDrymeUQ832206_2_FD_105494 | JGI IMG/M metagenome (GOLD analysis project Ga0136633, IMG submission 105494) | Polar desert sand microbial communities from Dry Valleys, Antarctica - metaG UQ83 (22.06) | ecosystem: Environmental > Terrestrial > Soil > Desert | place: Antarctica: Dry Valley...
GTGGTCGTCATGGACGAGTTCCACTACTACGCCGAGCCCGACCGCGGCTGGGCCTGGCAGGTGCCACTGCTCGAGCTGACCCGCGCGCAGCACATCTTGATGTCGGCGACGTTGGGCGACGTAGGCCGCTTCGAGGCCGACCTCACCGCGCGCACCGGGCGCCTCACCGCGGTGGTCAGCGGAGTCGAGCGCCCAGTCCCGCTCTTCCACACCTACGTCTCCACTCCGATGCACGAGACGATCGAGGATCTCCTGGCGACTCGCCGGGCCCCGGTCTACGTCGTGCATTTCACTCAAGCCTCTGCGGTCGAGCGGGCGCAGGCGCTGATGAGCGTCAACGTCTGCACGCGTGCGGAGAAGGAGGCGATTGCCGAGCTGATCGGCGGTTTCCGCTTCACCAAAGGCTTCGGGCCGACGCTGTCTCGCCTAGTGCGCCACGGCATCGGAGTGCATCACGCAGGGATGCTGCCGAAGTACCGCCGGCTGGTTGAGCTCCTCGCTCAAGCGGGACTGCTCAAGGTGATCTGTGGCACCGACACCCTGGGCGTCGGCATCAACGTGCCCATTCGCACCGTCGTACTGACAGCGCTAGCGAAGTACGACGGGGTGAGCCAACGCCACCTCAAGGCGCGAGAGTTCCACCAGGTCGCGGGTCGCGCGGGTCGGGCTGGGCACGACACCGCCGGTGACGTCGTCGTCCAAGCTCCCGACCACGACGTGGAGAACGAGCGGCTCCTGGCGAAGGCCGGCGACGACCCGAAGAAGCAGCGCAAGGTGGTTCGCAAGAAGCCGCCCGAGGGGTTCGTGTCCTGGGGGCGGGGCACGTTCGACCGGTTGGTGGCAGCGCCGCCGGAGACCTTGACGTCGAGCTTTCGGATGAGTCACGCGATGGTGCTCAACCTCCTGCACCGCCCTGGCGATCCGATGGGGGCCTTGCGCGCACTCGTTGCGGACAGCCACGAGAGTGAGGAGTCGCGGGAGCGCCTGCTCGTGCAGGCAGTCGACATCGTCGAGGAGATGGTGACCGCTGGTGTGGTCGAGCGCCTCGACGTCCCGGATCCCGACGGGCGCACCGTGCGACTGACGGTCGACCTCGCGCCGGACTTCGCCCTGGACCAGCCGTTGTCGCCGTTTGCGCTCGCCGTGCTGACGCTGCTGGACATCGAGTCGCCGACGTACGCCCTTGACGTCGTCTCCGTCGTCGAGTCGATCCTCGACGACCCGCGGCAAGTCCTGCAGGCGCAGCGCAGCAAGGCGCGCGGTGAGGCGGTCGCTCGGATGAAGGCCGATGGCATCGAGTACGACGAGCGCATGGAGCTGCTCGAGGAAGTCAGCTATCCCAAGCCGCTCGAGGAGATGCTGGACGCGGCGTTCGAGACCTACCGTGCCGGCCAGCCGTGGGTCGGCGACTTCTCGCTGTCGCCCAAGTCGGTCGTGCGCGACATGTATGAGCAGGCGATGACCTTCGTCGAGTACGTCGGCCATTACGGACTCGCCCGGTCCGAAGGTCTGGTGCTGCGCTATCTCGCCGACGGCTACAAGACGCTCTCGCGTCTCGTACCGACGGACGCGCGCACCGATGAGCTGCTCGACCTCATCGAGTGGCTCGGCGAGACAGTGCGACAGACTGACTCGAGCTTGCTCGACGAGTGGGAGCGACTGCGGTCGCCGGCTGACGTCGAGGCTGCCGGACGTCCAGGTGCGCGATCGCTCGACGAGCGACCGCCGCCGGTCACGGCCAACGCCCGCGCCTTTCGGGTGCTCGTCCGCAACGCGCTGTTCCACCGCGTCGAGCTCGCGGCGGTGCGTCGCTACGACCTGTTGGGTGAGCTCGACGCTGACGACGGCTGGGACGCCGACGCCTGGGCCGCCGCGCTGGCGCCGTACTGGGAGGAGCACTCGTCGTTGGGCACTGACGCCGATGCACGCGGCCCGCAGATGCTGCTCGTTGACGCGGAGGACCCGCGGCGTTGGACGGTCCGCCAGATCCTGGCGGACCCGGCCGGCGACCACGACTGGGGAATCAGCGTCGAGGTCGACCTCGACGCCTCCGACGAAGCCGGCGAGGCCGTGGTAACCGTCACCGCTGTCGACCAGCTCTAGGGATCTGGCTTCGTCCCTACCGGCCCGCCCTCAACCATGACGCTTTCTTCCCAGTCCGGAGCGCCGCGCGAGTCAAGGTTCACGAAGGGGAGTCCGAGTGGCGACCATGGCTGCGGCCGCCTCGCGGGTCGGCGCACCGAGCTTGGCTAGCACGTTCGAAACATGGTTGCGGGCTGTCTTCGGGCTGACGACAAGCCGGCGGGCAATCGCGGCGTTGGTGAGTCCCTCACCGATCAGTGCGAGCACCTCGCGTTCCCGCGCGGTCAGCTGCGGGAACGTCTCAACCGTCGAGCGCCCCACGCTGTCGAGAACCGCACGCGCGACATCCTCGCCGAACACTGCCTCCCCCCGTGCCACCCCCCGAATGGCGCGCAGCAGCTCGTCACGACCAGCCCCTTTGACCAGATAGCCGTGCGCGCCGGCCCGGACCGCGGCGGTTACCGCAGCGCGGTCGCCGCTCATCGTCAGCACCAGAACGTGCACGCCGGGATGCCGGGCGAGGATGCGCTCGGTGGCCGCGATGCCGCCCCCAGGCATCTGCAGATCCATGACGACGACATCAGGCTGCACCCGTGCGCAGGCGGCAACCGCCTCGTCCGCATTGGCGGCCTCGCCGACTACCGTGACGTCGTCGGCGCGAAGTGCCGCACGTAGGCCGTCTCGGAAGATCGGGTGGTCGTCGACGATGAGCACGCCGATCATGGGGTCACCGGCACGCGCAGGCGCACCCAGGTTCCGTGCGGCTCGGTCGCGGTAACGGTGCAGTCTCCGCCGAGCTCCTCAGCCCGCTCGCGCATGGATCCCAGCCCGATCCCCTCTGTGGGCGCAGCAGAGATCCCACATCCGTCATCGATGACCTCAAGCACCGCCGAGTCGTCATCTAGGCGCATGCGCACGGTGCACCGATGCGCGCCGGCATGACGTACGACGTTGGTCAGCGCCTCGCAGCCCACCCGGTAGAGCGCGACCTCGACGGCGGCTGGCAGCTCCAGAGAGTCGGGCAGGTCGAGCGCGACTTCGAGTCGCGGTGAGGTCGCGGCGGCCAGGCCGTTTGCTTGTTCGCGCAGGGCACCCGCCAGGCCCAATTCGTCGAGTGCTGGCGGCCGAAGGTCATGCACGACCCTGCGCACCTCGGCGACCGTGGCCTGCAGGCTGCCACGCATGCCCCGGAGCAGGTCCGCGGCCTCCGTCGGGTCCGGAGCCGCCAGCGCCGCGTCGAGCTGGAGCGAAAGGCCGGCCAAAGCCGGGCCGACACCGTCGTGCAGCTCGCGGCGCAGCCGCCGACGCTCGTCCTCTCGGCTTCGGATCGTGCGGTCGTGGGCCTGCCGCAGTGCCTCTCTCAGCGCGACCGTCTGCGCTGCGGCGCTGGTCTGTGCCGCCAGGCTGCGCAGCAGGACTAGCTCGTCGTCTCGGAACCGCTCCTCCCCCGAGCGGTGCCCGACCACCAACGCTCCCGTTGCGCGCCCCTCGTGCACGAACGGCATGACCGTGACGTTCGCGACGGGCACGCCGTACGACGCGACGGTCGTGGCCAAGCCGGGCGGGCCGAGCTCGACCCGGGCGTGCGGCAGCCGAAGCGTGCGTGCGACGCTGGACACGACGACGGGCAGCACCTCGTCTGGCATGAGGGCCGCGGCGAGGCGGTCGCTGAGCTCAGTCAGCACCCGCTGCGGCTCGGCGCGCCAGCCGAACAGCAACCGGTCGACGCCCTTCTGCAGTCGACCGCGCAGTGGGCCGAGGGCGAACGCGACGACGGCGGCGGCGATGACGGGTGGCGCGGCGCCCGTGGCGCTGGTCAACCGCGTGAGCAGCAGCACCACCACGACATAGGTGGCGAGCACGAGGCTCGAGAGCGCGGCCCCGATGAGCAGTCGTCGGGCGAACGCGGACATGCCGTAGAGCTCGTCGCGTAACAACGCCAGGAGCAACGCCGCAGCGCAGCCCAGGACGCCGACCACCTGTCCCGTGATGATGAGCACTGAGGCCAGGTCGATCTGCCCGGTCAGCTCGGCGACCAGAGCGAGCAGGAGCAGAGCTGACGTTGCGCCCAGGGCAGCAACGAAGTTACGGAGCTGACGGCGCTCTGACGCGGGCGCCCGGAAGAGGCGCACCACCAGGCAGGCAATGGCGGCCAGGAAGAGGACTGCGAGCACCATGCTCGCTGCGCCGGTGACGGCACCGGCGGCAGTGAAGCCGTCGATGCCAAGTGGGTTGGCGATCGGCTCGACGCCGCGTCCTACTCCGTCAAGGTGGTCGGGGGCGAAAGCCTGTGCGGTCACTGCTGCTACGAGGGCAACAGCGGCCACCCGGGTGAGGATGCCGAGCCATCGGTTCTGCACCCGCCCGGTCGGGAAGACGGCGATGACGAACGGCAGCAGGCCGACCCCAGCCACCAGCAGCCAGGTAGCGACCCAGGCGGCCACCGCTCCGGCGGGCAGCGAGCCAGGCGCGGCGCGCAGCGAGTGCACTGCCCAGGCGTGGGCGAGCAGGGCGAAACCGATGGCCGCCATCGAGGCGAGGAGGAGCCAGCCGAACGAGTTCCGTGGTCGGCGCCACGCGATCAACGCTGCGACGGATGGAAAACCGGCTAGCCACACCGCGACGGCGATCGAGGTCGGCACCGGGTCGCCGGAGAAGTTCTGCGTCGCAGCCCCGTTGGCCGCCTCGAGCGCGACGGCGCCGGCGCACGCCGCGACAGTGCCGGCCAGGCCCAGTGCGGCCCAGATGCCCGAGCGGCGTACGACGGAGGTCACACGACCCAGCATCGCGGCCAGCAGGGCGACTGTCACGGGACACCGTGTCCCGGAAAAGACGGGACGGGGTGCCCCATGCGGATGGGCGCTGCGCCCGCTGAGCGTGAGCGCCACACCACCGATCCCTGAGGAGGGACCATGAACGACCGTCGACCTGCCCGCGTGCTCGCCGTCCTCGCCCTGAGCGCCGTCGTGCTCTTCGCCGTCTCCGCCCTGTCCGATGACCATGCTGGGTGGGACAGCCCGCGTCAGGTGGTCGCCAATGTCACCTGGATTGGCTTCCTGCTTGTCGTGCTGGCCCTAGTCGTGTCAGTCGTGCGCCTGCTCGTGCGCCGGAGCTCTTCCGACGCCGCGTAGGCAACCGTTGAACGTGCGGCCCGGTCGGCCCCCGTGCGCTGCCCACGCCTCGCGCAAGAGCCTGCGATGGTCGAGAACAACAGCGTGGCGGGCTGTGTTAAGCGAGGGTCACCAGGCGTCGCCGCCGCGCCAGTCGCACGCTAGGTCGCCGGCCGTCGGCAGGTCGGCGGCTCCCGACAGCAGGAAGATGCAGTCCTCTACGTCGGGCTCGCGCACCGTTCCGCCAGGTGTCACGACTGACGCCGTGCCGGACCATGGCTGCCAGCCGCGGTCGGCATAGAACTCCACCGCCTCGTCGGTCGCTCCGAGCGCGCCGATGTCGTACGCGCCGACGATGACGCTCTCCAGGTCCGCCATCAATGCACCGCCGATGCCGCGCCGGCGTCGGTCTGCGCGGACAGCGACGCCCTCGACGTAGCCGGTGCGCAGCGCACGCCCGTCATGGAGGAGCCGCCGCATGACGACCGAGCCGTGCCCGACCAGCTCAGCTCCGTCCCACGCGAGGGCGTGCATCCCACCGAGGGCGTGCTCGTAGTCGTCCTCGGTCATGTCGTCGAACACGTCGTACAGCAGGGCCCGAATCGCTGCCAGCTCGGCCGCCACTAGCTGTGCGGTATGTGCGACGCGCACCGCACGCGTTCCGTTCATGCCGACATTGTGCTGGTGCTAGCTGTGTCCCGGCTTACTCGAGGGGTCGGTAGTCCCAGGGCTGGGTGGGGTAGGGGTGGCCGCGGGGGCTGGTCCAGGTGGCGCTGCCGTCGGGTTCTCGGTGCAGGGCCCAGCCGCCGTCGTGTCGGGCGGGGTGGTCGCGGCCGCATTCGGGGGCGAGGTTGCCGCGGGTGGTGGTGCCGCCGTGGCTGAACGGGATCGCGTGGTCGAGGTCGCAGGTGCGGGCTGGCCGGTTGCAGTGGGGGGCGTCGCAGACGCGGTGCCGGTCGATGATGTAGTCGGTCAGTGCTTGGCTTGGCTTGTAGGTGCGCGGGGTGGCGTCGAGCAGGTGCCCGGTGGTGGGGTCGTAGAGCAGCCGACGCAGGTCGCTGTCCTCGGCGATCCGGCGGGCCATCGCTGGTGGGATGGGCCCGTAGCCGTCGATCTGCCCGGCGTGGCTGGCCAGTCCGGTCCAGGTGTCGAAGTCGAGGACCAGGCTGGTGACCGGCCGACGACCTTGCTGCAACGGCAGGTCGAGGCGGGCGTGGGCGTCGTCGAAGACGGCGATGAACGCGTCGGCGAGGCGCTGGTCTTGGCCGCGGCTGTCCTGAGCTCCGGTCTTCACGCCGAGGGCGCGGAGCACGCTCATCACGACGGCGGCCTTATCGGCGGGCAGGCTGCTGGCGCGGACGGTGGCGGTGCCGACACCGTCGGGCCACATGCCGACGGCCCGTTCGGCGAGGGTGTCTTCGTGCGCTCGGTCGGCTCGGTCCGGGTCGGCTTCGATGATCGCGGTCGCGACGTTTCGGCGGAACGCGGCGAGGCCTTGCCCGGGGGTGCCTGGTCGGCCGAGCGCCTTGGGTAGCGCGAGGGCTTCGACCCGGCGGGCCAGCTCGTCGGGCAGTCCGGCGGTCTCCTGGGCCAGATGCGCCGCGTGGTAGTAGCTCAGCTGCGCCAGGCGCAGCGCATCGAGGGTCGCGGTCAGCGGCCCGCACAGCTGCCGGGCGACATCGAGGCGGCGGCTCGCGGTGACCTTGGACAGGGCGAGTGCGGCGGCGACCTCCTCCCGACCCCAGTCACCCTCGGTCGGCTCCGGTCCGCCGACTGCGGTCAGCACCGGCTGCTGCACCGCGTCGAGCCAGGTCCGCTGCCGCTCCCAGGTGCGCAGCAGCACCACCTGGTCGAACTCGCTCACCGTCGTCACGTCGATGCTGGCCAGCTCGGCGATCACCGCCGGTCCGGGATCGTCCGCCTCGAGCAGCGCCAGCCGCGCGCCCATCGGCAGCCGACCAGACCGGCGGTCAGTGAGGTCGATCACTCCTGCGAACATGTGTTCGATAATAAGTCAAGATCTGCTAAACGGCAAGGCTCTTAGGGAAGTCGAACAAATATTTCGCCCGGCCGGATGCCCATGTCACGGCACCCGGCCGGTCGGCAGTGTGTCAGCCCCAGCTAACTCGCGCAGAGGTCGACCTCAATCAGCGTTTTCCGGGTCGACGAGGCGGATCCGGACCGCGCGGAAGAGCGCGGGCGTGCTCTGCAGCACTACAAGTCGCGGATCCGGTACGTCGATCAGCCGACTCGTCACGAGCGGCAGCAGGGAGGCCAGCCGGCGGTCGGCGAGGACCGTTTCGACGGCGGTCCGCTCCCCGCCGGTGACGACCGCGTCGAGTGATTCGACGTGCGGGAGAAGCACCCGCACCGCGTTGTCGGCGGCAGCATCGAGAGCCACCCGGGCCTGGCCCACCCGCCGCCGAGCGAATCGCTGCTGAGACTGGCCGCCGGCGGCGGAGCGGCCGTGCACCTGGCGGCTGCCGACCTTGGACGTGACCAAGGTGGTGCCGGCGAACACACCGGCCGCGTAGCCGCCGAGGCGCACCAGGAGAACGCCGACCCTGCGATTGCGCAGGGCGTGGGTCACCGGGTCACCGTCGAGCGGCGGGAACGGCACATGGAGCTCGGCGACCGAGGCGTCTGCCGCTACGACGGTGACCACGTCGTCGGCGTACGTCGACGACGTCTCGCCATGCCGCTCCGCGAAGCCGCCGAGCCAGCCGGCCAGCCGCTCTGGTGAGACCTCGACCCACCGGCCACCCCCTGCCGCCGGCCGCGTCATGCGGGCTTGGCTGCCTGCAACGTGTAGGTGTGCGGGAGCCGCCAGGGCCGGTCGGCCAGTCGCCACTCGTCGAGCTCGACCTTCTCCATCATGCCGGGCAGCGCTTCCCAGGGCACGCTGTCGTGCTCGACCAGCGAGGTGAGCTGCAGCCCGGCGTCGAGCAGTGCCGTGACGATCTCGCCCAGGCCGTGATTCCACTCGAGCGTCTTCGTGTTCGTGAAGCTCACGTCGGTCTCGACGTAGGTGCCGTCTTCATCCCAGACCGTCGGCTCGGCCCGCTCGAAGTACGGGTTCTCGATGACGAGCTCACCCCCCTCGCGCGGTTCAGCAAGCGACCAGAGCACTGGGTGGCCTTCACGAAGGAAGAGGCGGCCACCCGGCTTGAGCAACCCGGCGACGACGGCGGCCCAACGACTGATGTCGGGCAGCCAGCAGATGGCACCGATTCCGGTGAAGACGAGGTCGTACGACGCAGCCCCCAGCAGGTCCACGGCGTCGTAGACGTCGCCCTGGACGAAGTCGATCTCGAGGCCGAGCCGCGACGACAGGGTCCGCGCCTCGGTCAACGCTGGCTCGGAGAAGTCGAAGCCGGTCATCCGCGCGCCGAGTCGCGCAAGCGAGATTGTGTCGGTGCCGATGTGGCACTGCAGGTGCACGCCCCGCAAGCCGGCGAGGTCACCGAGGCGGGGCAGGTCGAAGCGCACGACGTGGCTCAGGAACTCGGGGTCCGCCACGAAGCGGTCGAAGGCGTATCCGGGGGAGGCGGCGTGCGCCGGCGCGCGCTCGTCCCAGCAGGCGCGGTTGAGGATGCGGTAGTCGTCCATGCTGCGATTGTCGCAGTCACTTCGATGCGTCCGACAGCAGCGCTCGCGCGGCCTGTCGGCCCGGGGTGCCGGCGATGCCGCCGGCCGGGTTCGTGCCGGCCCCCGTGATGTAGAGACCGGTGACCGGAGTGCGCCAGCGGCCGAGCTGCTTCGTTGGGCGGAACGGACCGAGCTGGTCCAGTGCGACGTCGAGGTGCATCGGGTGCCCGCCTGGCCAGCGCTCCACGTGTTCCATCAGGTCAGGCGTCCAGGTGGCGATGCCTTGGACCGATGCGCCGAAGCCGGGCGCGCGGGTCTCCATCACCGCTAGTGCCCGGTCGACCAGCTCCTCGCGTCGCGACGGCCAGCCGCCGTCGACGACTGACGGCGCGGAGGGGCAGGCGATGTACACGGTGTGATGTCCGGCGGGTGCCAGGGAGGCATCGAGCGCGGAGGGTGTGAACGCGTACAGCGGCAGTGGGTCAGGCAGCCGACCGGCTTCCGCCTGGTGCCAAGCGTGCGTCATGTCGTCGAGCCGATCGACGTAGCTCTGCAGGCCATTCCAGTCACCGGCTCGGCTGTCGTCGTACTCCGGCAGTCGATCGGTGGCGACGTGCACCACGGCCTGTACGACGTTGCCGCGGCGGGCGGCCCGGAGGTCGGCGCCGACGCGGCCGCCGAGCGGCGGGTCGAGCAGCTCGAGAAGCGCAGTCTGCGGGTTGATCGCCGTCATGACCGTCGAGGCGACAATGCGCTCGCCGCCCTCGAGGACCACGGCGCAAGCCCGACCACCGCGCGTCTCGATGCGCTCGACCGGCGCCGAGCAGCGCAGCTCCCCGCCGAACGACCGCAGCCGTGCCACGAGGGCGTCGGTGAGATTCTGCGCACCGCCGCGGCCGTGCCACTGCCCGTGCAGGTGGTAGGCCGCCTGCCAGAACGCGAAGAGCGCGCCGCCGGGAACCACGGGTCCGACCCCACCGTGTGCAGCGAAGGCAGCCACCGGCCCGCGGGTGAGGTCCGACGGGAGCCAGCGACGCAGCAGCGAGTCATACGGACTCATGACATCGCGCACCGTCGTCAGCGGCTGATGCCGCATCGTCCGGAAGAGGCCGGCGATCTGCCCCGGCAGCGCCGTGATCGAGGAGTCACCTCGGATGGCCGGTAGGACCGTTCGGACAAGCGGCACAGCCTTGTCCATGAACCGGCGGTAGGCCTGCGCTTCGCTCGGCGACGTCTCGGCGATCGAGTCGATCGTCGCCTCGATGGAACGGTGGAAGCGCACCCGCCGACCGTCTGCGTGGATCGCGACGGAGAACGGGTCCATCTCGATGTAGTCGAGCCCGACGCCGGCCAAGTCGAGGTCAGCCGGGATGTCCGTCATGTTGATGATGTTGTGGGCCGCGGAGTGCAGGTCGAAGCGGTATCCCGGGATGGTCTCCTCGGTGCGGGATCCGCCGCCCGGTCGGTCCAGCTGCTCGACGACGAGCACCTCCCGGCCGGCTCGCGCCAGGTAGCACGCGGCAACAAGCCCGTTGTGGCCCGCGCCGACGATGACATCCATCTCTGCGAACGACCTTCCGCGTCAGTCGAGCGTGGAGTCGGTCGTTGCCTGGACGGTCTCAGTCGGCGCGTCGTGCTCGGCCGGGATCTGGCCCATCCGGCCAGCCTGGAAGTCGGTGAACGCCTGGCGTACCTCGGCCTCGGTGTTCATCACGAACGGCCCGCCCCAGGCCACCGGCTCTTTGATCGGCAAGCCGCCGAGCAGCAGCACGTCGAGCTGCGGGGAGCGGCTCTCTTGGGTTGCGTCAGCAGTCACGGCCACGGTGTCACCCGGGCCTAAGACGGCGAGCTGACCGCCGCGTACGGGCTGGCCCTCCTCGCCGACCACACCGCTGCCGGACAGTGCGTAGCAGAGCGCGTTGAAGTCCGGGCGCCAGGGCAGCACGAGCTTCGCACCGGGCGCCAGCGTCGCGTGGAGCATGACGATCGGCGTGTACGTCGATCCAGGGCCGGTGTGGCCGTCGACGTCTCCCGCGATCACCCGAACGAGCGCACCACCGTCGTACGACGAGAGCAGGCCGATGCTGCCGGAGGTGATGTCCTGGTAGCGCGGGTCGACCCACTTCTGCGCTTTCGGCAGGTTGACCCACAGCTGCAGGCCGTGGAAGAGACCGCCTTTGGCGACGACTTCTTCAGGTGGCGTCTCGATATGCAAGATGCCGGCACCAGCCGTCATCCACTGCGTGTCACCGTCGCTGATCAGCCCGCCACCGCCGGTGGAGTCGTTGTGCCGCAGCAGTCCGTCCATCATGTACGTGACGGTCTCGAAGCCACGATGGGGGTGCCATGGCGTGCCCTTGGGCTCGCCCGGTCCGTAGTCGACCGCACCCATTTGGTCGAGGTGGATGAAGGGGTCAAGCAGGTCCAGGTCGACGCCGGCGAACGCCCGCCGTACCGGGAAACCATTGCCCTCGAAGCCGCTCGGCGCCGTCGTCACCCGGCGCACCGGTCGGGCCGTGGTGTTGGTCGGGTCGGGGATGGCGATGCGGGTGACGGCAGTGATGTCGTCGACCGTGACGGCGGGCATCAGGCGGCGCCGTTGTAGACGATCTTCACCGGGTCCACGAGGAACGAGATGCGCTGCTCGCCAGGCTGCCGGTAGGGGTAGCTGTCCAGGTCCTTGTACTTCTTGGCCAGCCGGTCGATGTGTCCGTCCGCCCGCTCCAGGTCGGGCGTCACGGTACCCCGGACCGAGACGTACTCATAGGGGTTGCTCGCGTCGTAGACCGTCACCGTCACGCGGGGGTCTCGGGCGAGGTTCGTCGGCCACTTGCGGCCCACCGCGCTGTTGATCGCGACTTTGCCGTCCTCGACGTTGGCCCAGACGACGGCAGAGTGGACCGAGCCGTCCTCATTGATGGTCGACACGATCGCGTGGTTCTTGGACTCGGCGATAAGTCGGCTCACGCCGACTTCCGGTGCTGCAGACATGATGCCCTTCACTGGGTGGATCGGCTTGCGGCAGGTCAGGTCCTCGCTCCCGTAGAAGTCTTCATCATTCCCCGAGATTCCCCGAGTCATAATGCGTCGCCCACTGCTCAGCCTCGTTCCCCTCTTCGGGGAGCTCGCTGGTGGCGGCACCGGACTCGCCGCGCCGGCCCCCAGGTCGGTCCCCGTCGCGCTGTTCCTGCACGGTCCGAGCCAGCTCGGAGAGGTGGATGGTGTCAAATGGGTGGCCGCCCTCACCTTCGCCAACGAGTCACCGCTGACGATGGACGCCGTGAAGCCGACGGCGGCCGAGGGCAAGTCAATGAGCTACGTCAGCGCGGTCAACGACGTCTGCACCGGGACGCCGATGTACCCGACGTTTGTCGCAAAGCTTGACGGCACGATCGTCGGCGAGCCGTCGATGGTGCTCCACTCGTTGTCGATCCCCGGCACCTACACGGCCCGGGTGTGGGTCGACACCGCCATCTTCCAGTGCAACCTCGAGTACGCGCCGCCCGCCAGCCAGGTCACCTTCGACCTGCCGGCCGGGGAGAGTCGGGTCGAGGTCGTGATGCCCAAGCGCGGCCGGTGCCATCAACATCGGTGCTTCTTCACTCCAGTCAGCACTGCCCGATGGCCCGGCCTCGTCGATGCCGTCGCCGTCGCCGGTGGTCACGGTCCGGTACCGCGTCGTCCGGCGGACGAGTGACGAGGCGACGAGGTCCTTCGCCCAGGTCGTGGAGCAGACCTTGACCGACGCGCGCGGGTGGCAGCGGGCCGGCTTCCGCCTGGTACGCGACGATGCTGCGCTGAGGAGCTCAAGAAGGTCGAGGAGCCGGGCGACCGGACGCTGCTCGACCGGCTGCTGACCCCGTTCAATCAGCAGGGGACGAGGCGCTTCGTGCGGGAGGCCCGGCGCAAGGTGTGGCACAACGCTGTCGACCTCGACGCCGCGCGCCGCCGTGGGCAGGCCGCGTACGAGCAGACGCTTGGCGAGTTGGAGCGGCTCTCGGGTGAGCGGGTCGCCGACCTCCGCCGGCCCGGGCCGGTCCTGCTCCGGCTCGCGCGCGGCGGGTTCGGCGTGCAGCTCCCTGCGCCTGCGGTCGTCGGCCGGTGAGCAAGGACGACCGGCTCCTCGGGCCGACGTGGTGGACGGCGGTCATCATCGTGCCCGTCCTTATCGCCGCCTTCGCGATCCTGTACTTCTTCCCGACGCGCACGCCGCAGCTGTGGGCGTGGACCATCGCCCCGCCGATGACGGCGATGGTGATGGGCGGCGGCTACCTGTCCGGCGCCTACCTGTTCACCCGGGTGTTATCCGACCGGCGGTGGCACCGCGTCGGCGTCGCCTTTGTGTCGACGACGGTCTTCACGTCGTTCCTGCTGGCGGCGACGGTGCGGCACTGGGACCGGTTCAACCACGACCATGTCTCGTTCTGGGCGTGGATCCTCCTTTACGCGATCACGCCGCCGCTGCTGCCGTGGCTGTGGGCCCGCAACCGTCGCACCGATCCGGGGGTTCCTGACGACGATGACGTCGCGCTGGGGCGCCCGCTCCGCATCGCCGTCGCGGGTACCGGGGCGATGATGCTCGGGGTCGCCGTCCTGCTCTGGGCCGCACCCGGCCAGTTGACCCCCCACTGGCCGTGGATGCTCACCCCGCTGACGGTGCGCACGATCGCCGCCTTCATCGCCTTCCCTGCGGTGACGTTTCTGGGCGTCCTCTTCGAGGACCGGTGGAGCTGCTTCCGGATCCCGTTCCAGACCGCGACCGTCGGGCTGCTGCTGGTCGGTGTCGCCGCCGTGGTGCGCCGCGACGACCTCCAGGGTCCCCGCAGCTCCGTCGTACTCTTCACGGCCTCGTTGGCCACGATGATCACGGTGCTTCTCGGGCTCCAGCTCGTGTTGAACCGGCGTGCGCGCGCCGCGACCTGACGTCCTGGTCGGTGTCGGTAGGTTGGGCGGTAGACCGACAGGGGAGCGCTCACATGGTCAACGCCCGCAACGTGACTGATCAGCACTCCCTCCGCGCCGCTGGTTCAAGATCATGAGTGGCGGCAATCGCTAGAGGGTGGAGTAGGCGCTCATGATCTCGCCGATGGGCCGACGGGGGACCGGCGGCGGCTGCGGACCGCCAAGCCACCCAAGCCGGTCACTTAAGTTCGCGGAAAGTTCGACCGCCCCTCGCCGCAGACTCCTGACGTAGATCCCTTCAGCACAGAGGAAGGTGGGCGCTGCGCGTCGAACTCAGCGGGTGAGCGTTAACCGGTCGAGGCCGCATCCGAGGCCGCGCCCCCGTCCCGTCGGAGTTCAACCATGCGGCCAGCGCCCGCTCGCCACCGTCGTCTGCTCGTCGTGGCGCTCTTCGCCGCCACGCTGCCGCTCGCCTCGACGGCCGTGGCCGGCTCGCGCGGCGGTGACGCTCCAACGCCGGTTCGGTCGACCACCACGCTGCTCGACGCGCTCGCCCGGCCGGCGAGCGCCGCCGAGTTGGCGCCAGCAGCGGTTGCCCCGCGCCGGCGCACGCCAGAGGACCGCTACGCGCTCGCCGGCGGTTGTTACGTCATGCGCTCGGCCGTCTCGAAGAAGCACGTGATGCGCGAGGGGGCGTTTTTCGCCGCGACCGGCGCTGCCGAGGCGGGTGAGCCGCTGTACTTCCGCGCGCTCGACCTGGGCAAGTACCTGCTCTTCGCCAGCAAGTCCGACTTCGTCGCCGGTCCTAGCGGCGCCATCCCGGATGGAATCCGACCTGGCACCGACGTCGTCCAGGGCTACGTCGCCGGCTCCGGCGACGAGGCGCTCGACCCGGTGCGAGACCCGGCACTGGGGGCCGTTGATTCCGTGGAGAACGCCGCAGAGCCGCTTGCCCGGCTCGGCGCCGGCACGTCCGTGCGAGCTGCTGCCGCGCCGAGCGCTGCGGCCGAGTGGGTTGTGCGACCTGCAGGCAAGGGGACCTTCACGTTGCAGATCGCGGTTGACGACCACGACCCGGCGACCCCTGGTCCGCTCGAACCGCCGATTGCTGGCACCCTCACCGCCTCGCAGCAGGGCGCGCTGACCGTCGTCGCCGGCACGGACACCAGCGAGGCGGCCCGCTTCAGCTTCAGCCGAGCCAATGGCTGCGCGGCCTGGCCAGAGATCGGGACCAACGTCACCGGACCACACCTCACCGGTGACTCGCCGTACGCCGAGACGCGCGGCTATGTCGACGGTCACCTGCATCTCATGGGCTTCGAGTTCCTCGGCGGCAAGGTCATCTGCGGCCGGCCGTGGCATCCGTACGGCGTGACCTACGCGCTCGTCGACTGTCCCGACCACGCGGGCGGCGGCTACGGCGCGGCGCTCGAGCAGTTCCTGTCGAACCGACCGGGCGGGCACGACGCCGTCGGCTGGCCGACCTTCAAGTACTGGCCGGATGACAGCTCTCTCACCCACCAGCAGGGCTACTACGCCTGGCTCGAGCGGGCGTGGCGCGGCGGGCTGCGGATGTTCACCAACCTGCTGGTCGAGAACGGCGTGCTCTGCGAGGCGTACCCACTGAAGAAGAACCGCTGCAACGAGATGGACTCGGTGCGCCTGCAGGTCCAGCGGCTGCGCGAGCTCGAGCGCTACATCGATGCACAGTACGGCGGCCCCGGCGAAGGCTGGTTTCGCATCGTCACCGATCCGTTCCAGGCCCGCCAGGTGGTCAACGCCGGAAAGCTCGCCGTCGTCATGGGCATCGAGATCTCGGTGCCGCTGGACTGCGGGGAGTACCTCGAGACCCCGCGTTGCACTGCGGCTCAGATCGAGGAAGGGCTGACCGAGGTCTACTCACTCGGCGTGCGGCAGATGGAGCTGACCAACAAGTTCGACAACGCGCTCAGCGGCGTCACGGGTGACGACGGGCCGTTCGGCGTGCTGGTGAGCAATGTCGGCAATCGCTACGAGACCGGCCACACGTTCAAGATGGGCACCTGCGTCGAGCCGGAGAAGCACGGAGAGCAGGACCACCGGCACGACAAGCACATGGAGAACGCAGCTGACCTCACCGGCGCGCCGGTGGGCCGCGACGCGATCTTCGGAGCAGTCCTGCAGGTGTCGGGGCGCAGCGGGGTGTCGCCCGTCTACCCGCCCGGTCCGCACTGCAACGCCATCGGCTTGAACGATCTCGGTCGTACGGCGATCGACGGGCTGATGAAGCGCGGGATGATCTTCGACCCGGACCACATGAGCGCGAGCGGGCGCAAGGCAGCGCTCGAGCACGTGGCGAAGGCCCGCTACTCCGGCGTCATCTCCAGCCACAGCTGGGGTGACAATCCGACGTACCGGGAGATCCAGCGTCTTGGCGGCGTGGTGACCCCGAGCGACGGGGCGTCGACCGACTTCGTCAAGGACTGGCGGCAGCTGCGCCAGGACGCCGACCCGCGGTTCGTCTTCGGGTTGGGCTTCGGGTCGGACATCACCGGCTTCTCCCGCCAGGGCGCCCCACGCAACCCGGACGAGAAGAACGACGTCGACTATCCCTTCCGTGGACTCGGTGGCGCCATTGTCGGACAGCAGCGCAGTGGTGAGCGGGTGTACGACGTCAATACCGGCGGGGTCGACCACTACGGGCTCTACCCCGACTGGATCGAGGACGCCCGGCTCGTGGCAGGCAAGGACGGCGCGGCGTTCACCGCCGACGTCGAGCGGGCCGTCGAGGCATACCTGCAGATGTGGGAGCGGGCCGCCGGCGTGCCGGGCAACGCCTGTCGGTCCGATGTTGCCGACGTTGCCGACAGTCAGCTGGGACGGGTGCGCCGCGGGATGACGGCCGAGCGCGTCCTGCTCCTGCTCGGCCAGCCGCAGACGCGGGCGGGCCGGACCCTGACCTTCTGCGGGAAGCACGGCTCCGTTGCGGTGCGCGTCGGTATCGACGGCCGGGTCCGCTCGATCAGTGCACCGAGGGGATGACGATGCGTCGTAGCGCGAGATGGCAGGTGGCTTGCGTGCTCGCCCTGACGGCGGTGATCGTTCCGCTGGGGGCAGCGGTAGCGAGCCCGATCCGGGCGCCTCATGCGGCGGCGCCGATGGTCTGCAAGAAGGTCTCGGCTGACGGCCGGGAGCTGAGCTGCACCGTAGCCCTGCCCGCCGGTGTGAAGGTGCGCTCGGCGAACGTGCGTGTTCTCCTGCCCGCCGGCTACGCCCGGAGCAAGCGCGCCTATCCCGTCGTCCTCGTGCTGCACGGCGTGGGCGACGACGAGACCGCATGGACCAACCCGGCGCGCGGCGACCTGGCTCGACTCACTGCATCCTGCGGCGCGATCTTCGTGATGCCCGATGGTGGCAGCGGCCCGATCGCGGGCTGGTACTCAGACTGGGTCGACGGGTCGTTCCAGTACGAGACCTTCCACACCTCGGTGCTACCGGCCGCCATCGATGCAACGTTCCGCACCCCTGGTCCGGGGCGGCGAGCGGTGGCCGGTATGTCGATGGGCGGTTTCGGTGCGCTGAGCTACACCGCTCGGCATCGCGGACTCTTCAGCGCCGCAGCGAGCTACTCCGGCTTTGTCGACTCGATGTTTGCGTCGCCGGCTAGCGGTGAGTTCTACGACGCGGGCGGGCAGAACCCCCTCTACTCCCTTGGCACGCCGAGTCTGCGGGTCTGGGGTCCGCAGCGCACCGCCGCGCAGGAGTGGCGGGCGCACAACCCGTACGACCAGAGCGCCGCACTCGCCGACGTTGCTCTCTACCTGACTAGCGGCACCGGCGCACCCGGTGGCCCACAGGGCGACGATGCCGCCAAGGCGGCCAACTACAGCACCGAGGCGTACGTCGGACACCTCAACGACCGGTTCGCCACTCGGCTCAATGAGCTCGGGGTGGCCTTCACCGACGCGAGGTACGCCGGCGGTTACCACGACTGGCGCTACTGGCGGGCCGCCTTCACCGACAGCCTGCGCGTCCTGATGCCGCCACTGGGTGCCGCCTCCCGCGGCTGCGGGTCCTGACCTGACCTGACCCCTGGTCCGCGGGTCCCTGCGAGACTGTGCGACGTGAAGCGCACCGACCTGCAGGCTTATCTGACTACTGACCTGCTCGAGCAGCTTGGCGACGCCGTCGTGGTCGTCGGAGCAGATTGGCGGTATCTCTTTGTGTCGCCCGGCGCCGCCGCCATCATCGAACGACCTCGGGAGGAGGTCGTTGGCGAGATTGTGTGGGAAGTCTCCCCGGAGGCGGTCAACACACCGCAGTACGACGTGTGCTTGCGCGCGATGAAGTCGCGCACCGTGGAGACACTGGTGTGGCATCTCGACACAGTCGAGCGGTGGTATCGCGTGCGAGTCCTGCCAGCTGCGGACGGCCTGCTGATGGTGATCGACGACGTCACGGTCGAGCACCGTGCGGCGTACCGCGCGGAGCAGCTGGTCGCTGTCGGCGAGGAGCTCGCCCGCTCCACGACGTTGCAGGAGGTCAATGCCATCTTCGTGACGCGGATCTTCCCCCTTATCGGCGCGCTGGGTGGCACCATCGTGCTGGCCGACGAGGAGCGGGGCTTGCTGCTCGCGCTGGGCTGGAACGGCGTGGATCCCGAGGCGGCGTCGACCTGGTCGGAGTTTCCGATCGCCGCGCCGACCCCCAGTGCGGAGGCCTACCGGCTCGGTCGACCGGTGCTGGTTCCCGACGTGGCTGCCGAGGCAGACCGGTTCCCGCAGGTCGCGGCGGACATGCGGCGGCTGGGTCGCAACGCCATAGCCGCCGTACCCCTCGTCGGCGGGGGCGACCGGCTTGGCGCAGTGACGGCAACGTTCGTCGGCGATGAGCCCCTCGCCGTCGGCGACGAGCAGTTCCTCGCCACAGCCGCAGCCATGACGGCCCAGGCACTGCTACGGATCAGGCTGATCGAGGCTGAGCGGCAGAGCATTGCCACCCTGCAGCGAAGCCTGCTGCCCAATGCGGTGCCCGACGTCGACGGCATTGAGATCGCCGTGCGCTACGTCCCGGCTGACTCAGCCAACAACGTCGGGGGCGACTGGTACGACGTCGTGCGGCTGCCCGCCGGCGCGCTGGCCGTCGTGATGGGCGATGTCGAGGGTCACGACCTCGGGGCGGCGGCCCTGATGGGCCTGGTGCGCAGCGCTTGTCGGGCCTATGCGCTGGAGGGCCACCCGCCGGCGGTCGTCATCAGCCGGGCCAACGCCTTTCTCGCCAGTCTCGGCCATGACCGCATCGTGACGGTCTGCTACGCGCAGCTGCACCCGGGCGAACGGCTGATCACCGTGGTCAGCGCGGGGCATCCCGGCATCCAAGTCGTCGGGCCGGACTGTGATCCCTTCGAGGTGCCCAGCGAGATCGGGCCACCGTTGGGTGTGTTCGACTTCGGTATGCACTGGCCCGAGACGACCAGCACCCTGCCGGCGAAGTGCACCATCGCCACCTTCACCGACGGCCTGATCGAGCGCCGCTGGGAGGACATCACGGACGGGTTGGAGCGCGCGCGCGCGATCATGGTGCTGCACCGCGCCGACGATGCAGACACGGTGGCCGAGGCATTGCTGGGCGAGCGGGGGCACACCGGCCACGACGACGTCGCTCTGCTCGTCGGGCGGCTGACCTCGGCGGCGGAGCAGTCACGCCAGGTCACCCGTCGGCTCCCCCCGACGCCCGCGTCCGTCTTCCTCGCGCGGCGCTTCACCACCCAGATGCTCGACGCCTGGGAGGTAGTCGGCGGCATCGCCGAAGCCGCCGAACTCGTCATCAGCGAGCTCGTCACCAATGCGGCCCGCCACAGTGAGGACCCGATCGAGGTCCGCCTGTCGTGTGTCGACGAGCTGTTGCGAATCGAGGTGGAGGACACCAGCCACCGCATGCCCGCCGAGCTGCCCGCGATGGAGGACGTCGACTCAGAAGCGACGGGCGGTCGTGGCCTGCCCCTCGTCGCGGCAATGTCGTCTCGGTGGGGCGTGGAGTCCGAAGGCCTCAGCAAGTGCGTCTGGGCAGAGTTCGACCTGCCGACGTGACGCGTCGTGCGGTGGCCCTGACGGGCTTGGTGCTCGTCCTCCTCGCCTCGGGCTGCGAGGCTGACCGCCCGGCTGCGCGCCAGCCGCGCGTGGGTCCGGAGCCGTCGTCGGCAGCGACGCCAACCGCCGTCCCGTTGGGAATCGCGCCGACCTCGAGACATTCGTCGGCACCGCCGGCCCGGCCTGCGCCTGTCCTTACGGTGCGCTACCGCGTCGAGGTGCGGGTCGACGACATGACGACCCGGAGCTTCCCCGGCGTCGTCCACCGGACCCTTGCCGACTCTCGGGGTTGGCGACGCGCCCGCTTCGAGCTCGTCTCGGACGCCCATGCGACGTACACCATCGTCATCGCCGAGGCGTCTGAGGTCGACCGGCTGTGCCTGCCCTATGACACCTTCGGGAAGTACTCCTGCCAGAACGGCCCCGTCGTTGCGATCAACGCCGACCGCTGGCGCAGCGCGACACCGGAGTGGACCGGCGACCTGGCCACCTACCGGCAGATGCTGATCAACCACGAGGTTGGCCATCTGCTCGGCCAGCACCACCCGGAGTCACCGCAGTGCAAGGTCCCCGGCCAAGCTGCGCTGCTGATGTCCCAGCAGAGCACGGAGCTCGGCGGCTGCCTTCCCAACCCGTGGCCGCGCGGTGAGGAGATCGCCCGCGCCGCGCGGCACGACGAGCCGCTCGCCCCGCCGTACTCCCCGCCCCCGGGCTGATCTCCTAGCGGCAGCTGCCTGGTTCCCCTGCGCGGTGCCGCGCACTAGAGTGACCGCAACTGCTGGCTGGGGGGCCGCTACATGGTCAACGTCCGCAACGTCGTGCTGTGGCTGCACATCGTGGTCGGCATGGTGACGCTCGGGCCGCTCATGCTGTTCGACGTGGTCGGCGCTGGGATGGTTCGCGCGCGCAACGCAGGCGCCGTCCGATTCATGAGCGACCGGGCCAAGGTGCTGGGCCCGTCGACTCTGCTGGTCGCGCTGCTCGGCATCGTGCTCGTCCTTCGCAGCGGCGAGGACCCCTACACGTTCAGCCAGGGCTGGGTCATCGCGGCCCTCGTGCTCTACGTCGCGATGGTGGCGGTCGGGGCTGGCGTGAGCAACCCGACGTTGAGCAGAGCGGCTGACAAGCTGGAAGCGGGTGAGGATGCCACGGCAGAAGCGACTCGCCTGAGGCTTCTCGGCGCGTTCCTCATCGCCGACTTCCTGGTGATCCTGTGGCTCATGGTGGCCAAGCCCGGAATGTGAGCCCGTCTCGCGGTCAGCGCCGCGGTCGCGGGGCGAAGTCGCGGCCAGGCACCAGGGCAAACCAGTCCGGCCGACCAGGGTCGCGGTCGTAGGCATAGCCGCCGAGCTCGCGGTAGAGCTCGGCGTAGCGGTCGAGCCGGTCGCGGTCTAGCGTCACGCCCAGCCCAGGGCCGGACGGTACGGCGATGGCCCCGTCCACGTAGGGCATGAGCCCGCCAGTGACGATGTCGTCGGCGAGGTGGTGGTAGTGCGCGTCGGCCGCGAAGCGCAGGTTGGGCAGCATGGCGCCGAGATGCAGCATCGTGGCAAGCTGGATGCCGAGCTCGCCGCTCGAGTGCACTGCCACACCGACTTGGAATGTCTCGCACACCTGTCCGGCCTTCACAGCCTGGCGCAGACCGCCCCAGAAGGTGGTGTCCAGAAGGACCACGTCGACGGCGTCGAGCCGGATCGCCGCCGCCAACTGCTCGAAGTTCACGACAACAGTGTTGGTCGCAGTCGGGATCGAGATGCGGTCGCGCACCCGGCGCATCCCGTCGAGACCCCAGCACGGGTCCTCGTAGTAGTCATTGCGCAGGTGCTCGATCCGCCGGGCCAGCCGGATCGACTCCTCGACAGTCCACGCGGCGTTGGGGTCGATGCGGACCCCGTGGTCGGGGAAGGCATCGGCAACGGCGCAGAAGACGTCGACCTCGTAGTCCGGGTCGAAGACACCGGCCTTCAGCTTGTGGGTCGTGAAGCCGTGCTTGCGGACCAGGTCCTGGGCATGGGCGACCATCGAGGCGGCGTCGTCCTCGCCGCCGGCTCCGGTCGCCTCATCGAGATAGCGGAAGAAGAGGTACGACGCGAACGGCACGGTCTCCCGCAGCGCTCCGCCGAGGAGATCGCAGACCCGGACTCCGAGTGACTGACCCATGAGGTCCAAGCAGGCGAATTCGATCGCAGCGTGCAGCTGTGTCCGGTTGTTGTAGAGCGAGGCCGTGGGGTTCATCACCTTGAACCGCAGCGCCTCGAGGTCAAACGGGTCGTGACCGAGCAAGTAGCCCGCAAGCCCTTGGAAGGCGAGCTCGGCGCTCTCGCCGCCACCGCCCATCTCACCGAGGCCGATGAGACCCTCGTCGGTCTCGACTTCGACGACGGTGCGGACGAAGCGGCCCCAGTGCGCGCCGTTGGCGTGACGCAGCGGGGCCTCGAGCGGGACGGTGACAGTCGTCGCGCGGATGGCGCTGATGACCCCGGCGGGCCGTCGCTTGCTCATGTCCCACCGAGGACGGACAGCAGTGCTCCATCGACTCGCAGAGCGACACCGCTGATGAACGAAGACCGTGGGCCGGCCAGGTAGAGCACCGCATCCGCGACCTCACGCGGCTGCGCGACTCGGCCCAGCGGATGCATCTTCCCCCACGACTCGACGGTGCTCGATGGATCTCCCGACTCGTCGGTGAAGAGTGCAGCGGCGGCTCGCAGCATCGGGGTGTCGACCGAGCCGGGACACACTGCGTTGACCCGAATCTCGGGTGCGTGGTCGATAGCCATGGCGGTAGTCAACGCGATGATCCCGCCCTTGCTTGCGGCGTACGCCGCGACCCCGCGCTGCGCCACGAAGGCCTGCACCGAGGCCATGTTCACGATCGCCCCGCCGCCCGCGGCTCGGATGTGCGGCACGGCGTGTTTGGCCATGTAGAACATCGACGAGAGGTTGACCCCGATCACCTCGTCCCAGATCTCCTCGGAGGTGCTCACGACGTCGCCGTACCGCTGGATGCCGGCGCAGTTGACCAGCACGTCGAGCCGACCGAAGGCCGCTACCCCGGCGGCCACGGCCGCCGCGCACTCGGCTGGCTTGCTGACGTCGGCGACGTAGGGGAGCACGGTCGGCCCGGTGCCACCGGCCATCTCCCGATCGACTCCGACGACGGCTGCGCCAGCCGCCTCGAACGCGTCGGCCACCGCTTTGCCAATGCCCTTGGCGGCGCCGGTGACGAGCACCGCTTTGCCGGCGAACTCCAGTGTCATGGCATCTCCGGGTAGTGGAGCGGTACGCCGGTCCCGCCGGGCTTGAGCTGCGAGAGGTGCCATCGGCCGAGATTGCCAGTGACGAGGACGTCAAGGTTGGCGCCCACCCAGACGCCGTTGGTCGGCGCCGACAGCGTGGTGCCGAGCGGGTCGTCAGCCACGACGGTTACGACACCATCGGGGCGTACCCGCAGGATGCGATCAGGTCGGTAGCAGCACACCAGCATGGCTCCGTCAGCCGCGAGCGTCACCCCGTCGGGCACGGTGTTCGGCAGGTCGGCGATCACCCGGCGCCCCCCGGCCGCGCCGGAGTCGTCGATAGTGATCGCGACGAGCGCCGGAGTCTGTGACTCCAGCACGAACAAGGTCCGGCCATCCGTGCTGAGGCACGCGCCGTTGGGGAAGCCCGTGCAGGCAGTGCTCCAGATCTCTGTGACGCCGTCGGGCCGCACCCGGAACACGCACCCGTCGTCGCCGTTCCACGTGCCGGAGTCTGTGACGTAGAGATTGCCCGCCGGGTCGAAGACCGGCCAGTTGGGGTTGACCATCGGGCGGTCGTCAGTGCCGGCGCTGTAGACAGCGACGTCGTGCGTGCTCGGGTCCACTCGCACGACTTCCCGGCGAGCCACGTCGCAGCAGTAGAGCACCCCGCTTGCGTCGGCGCAGAGCCCGAGGAGGAACCCTCCCGTGCTGGCGACCTGGCTCGCCGTGCCGTTGTCGATCCGATAAACCTGCCCCGCCTCGCCGCCGGCGTACACCACGCCCTCGGCGGTGACGGTCACACCCTCCGGGTGGTCCAGGCCTTCGGCATAGCTCGTGACCTCACTGATGTCGAGCTCTGGCTCCGTCGTCCCGTGAACAGTCATCCGGCGACCAGCCCCCCGTCGATGACCAGGACGGAGCCGGTGACGTAGGCGGCCTCGTCCGAGGCGAGGTAGGCAGCAGCCTGGGCAATCTCCGCGGGGGTGCCGAGCCGGCCGATCGGTTGGCGGTCGATGAGCGACTGGCGCAACGCCTGCGGGTCCTGGGCACTGTCGAGCAACCGACCCACCCACGGTGAGTCGATCGTGCCGGGCGCGATCGCATTGCACCGGATCCCGGTGCCGGCGTACTGCACCGCGACCTGCTTGGTCAGACTGATGACCGCACCCTTGGATGCGCAGTACGACGCGCGGTCGCGCAGACCGACAAGACCGGCGACCGACGCGGTGTTGACGATCGCACCACTCGCCTGCGCGAGCATGTGCGGCAGTGCGGCGCGGGTCATCAGAAAGGTGCCTCGGGCGTTGACCGAGAAGACGCGGTCCCACTCCTCGACGCTGGCGTCGAGCACTGACGTCGTCGAGCCGATGCCAGCGTTGTTGCACAGGATGTCGACCCGTCCCGTGGCGTCCGCTGCGGCGGCGATCAGCGCTTCGGCGTCGAGCTCGACGGCAACATCAGTGCGCAGCGGCGTACAGCCGGTCGGAACACCGCTGACGTCGAGGTCGCCGCCGAAGACCGTCGCACCCTCGTCCCGGAAGAGCTTGGCCATCGCCGCGCCGATGCCGGACCCGGCGCCGGTGATGACGACGGTGCGACCGTCGAATCGGCTCACGTCGTCACCGAGACGGGATTGCGCAGGACGCCGACTCCGGCGATGTCGACCTCGACGAGGTCCCCATCGCCCAGGTAGATCGGCGGTGTGCGCGCGAAGCCGACTCCGACGGGGGTGCCGGTGGCGATGACGTCGCCCGGCTCGAGGGTGAGATAGCGCGATACGTAGCTGATTATCTCCGCAACGGAGAAGATCATGTTGGCGGTGGTGTCATCTTGCATTGTCGTGCCGTTGACGCGGCAGGCGATGCTCAGCGACTGCGGGTCGGGCACCTCGTCGGCGGTGACGATCCACGGCCCGAGAGGGCAGAACGTGTCGAAGGACTTGCCTCGCACCCACTGTTTGTCGGCGAACTGCGCGTCGCGGGCGGACACGTCGTTGCAGCAGGTGTAACCGAGCACGTGGTCGAGGGCGCTCGCCTCGCTGACATTGCGCGCCTGACGACCCATGACGACGGCTAGCTCTGCCTCGTAGTCGACTTCGCCGGACAGACCAGACGGCCAGGTGATCGGGGCATCGGGTCCCACGATCGCGTTGGTGGTCTTGACGAAAACGAGGGGTACCGACGGAAGAGTCATGGTCGCTTCGTTGGCGTGGTCCCGGTAGTTCAGCCCGATCGCCAGGACCTTCGACGGCGCGACGACGGGGGCCAGCAGTCGAGCGTGTGCGAGGTGCTGCCCGGGCCCGATCGCCGCCGCCGTCGAGCAGTCGGTGCCGGCATCGAGAGCGACCCGCAGCACGTCAGCGCCCGGCCAGTGTGGTTCCCGCGCGATCGGTACGACGTCGTCGCCGTCGAGTCGAGCGAGAAAGGCATCGCTGCCGTCGCTGACACGGACGAGTCGCATCGCGGGCTCACCTCCTGGGCAGGTCGCCGCAGCAGGCGGCGTGGCGGTGCGCGCACCCTACCGAGGAGAGACCACCTGTTACGACAGGGTAGGTCAGGCGGTACCGAAGTGGACGTCGTCGTAGATGACCTGGCCGGTCCACGCGTCGTCAGTCTGGCCGAGCATGATGACTGCGCCGGTGGCGCCGGCCGGGGCCTTGACCTTGAACGTCTGCTTGGCAAAGGGCAGGTCGTTGTTGTTCTCGACGGTCGAGCGCTTGAGCTGGATGTCCTCCGAGAGCGGCATGCCGTCCGCCTTCATCCAGCGGACCTTCATCGACGAGCCCTCCCCGGCGGTGACGATGACCCAGGACATCCACGCGGACAGGACGTACTCGGTGCCGGCGGTGACCGGGATGGCAGCGGCAGTGCGCCAGTGCGGCGCCAGCGTGTGGTACGGCGCGACCTGACCCTTGACGCCCTTGGTGGGGTTGTCGACACAGTTGGGCGGGGCCGGGCAGAACCGGTCGGGGCCGGAAAGCGAGCCGGAGATCGCAGCGCTGCGCTTGCCGGAGTTGAACTTGTTCGGCGTGTGGTCGAAGAGCACGGTGAGGCCCTCGACAGACCAGCCGGTCGGCAGGACGGGCTGGTCGAGGCTGCCTGGGGGGAACACGGGGTTGCCTTCGAGGGCGGAGTCTTCGAAGCCGGCGTTGACGACGAGGTTGGGTCCGGGCTTGGCCTTGCGCTTCTTGGGGGCCGCCTGTGCGGCCGCGCCGCCCACCAGGGCGACAGACAGCGCGATCACGCCGGCCGTACGGAGCATCCGGGTCGAGGTCATCGAGGTCCTCCACGGTCTGGGTCGGGCGACGTGCTCAACGACTCTTTCGACGTGAGGACGCGGTCTCCTGCTCCTGTCATGACATGTCAGGCAGCGGACAGCCGCAGAACGACCGTGGCTGTGCGGCTCTCGCCGGGTGCGAAGGACAGCGTCGTGCCCGTCTTGGCGCGGGCCCTGGCGATGCCCTGACCCGGGATGCTGCTCGCCGGCTCGACGCCGACGACGTAGGCGCCGGCGTACCAGGGGAAGGTCGGCGTCGCGTGCGCCTCCACCCACAGCCACGCGTGCGGCATGACCGTGAGATCCCACTCGAGCTCAGCCCGAAGACCGAGGGGCGCGTTCGTGATGGCCGCCCACCCGCGGTCGAAGTCGGTCAGGTAGGCAAAGCGGTCGACGGCCTCTGCCGGTCCCGGGAGGATCCGCAGGTCCGCCGTAGCGCCGTCCCTGGTCGGGGCATCCGGCCACATCCCACGACCGCCCACCAGGAGATCGCCGACTGAGGTGTCCCGCACGTCGTCGACGATGATCGTCCGGGCGGCGCTGTCGAGTCGGGCTGAGCCGTCGATCAGGGGAGCTCCGAACGCGGGGTGGTGGCTCCACATCGCCTCGACCGCGACACCGCCGACATTCGTCGCCGTCTCGGTGACGGTGATCGACGCGGCGTCGAGCGCGATGCGCTTGTGGAGCGCGAAGGGGGAGCGGACCAGACGAGTGGTGAGCTCAACCGCGCCATCGCCGACGGTGAAGTCCCACGGGGAGAGCCACGCCTCGCCGTGCATCCCCCACTCCACGCCGTGCTCGACCGTGGCGTCGCCGCCGTTGGGGAAGACGGTTTGCCATCCGCCGGGATAGCTCTCCATGAGCGCGGTGACCGAGTCCCCGGCGGTCGCGACCGCACCGTGCTGGCGAAGGCCCCACGGCGACGACCACAGCACGTCGACGCCGAGCGGACGCCAGGTCGCCGAGAGGATGTCGCCGCCTTTGCCCGGCAGCACGTCGACCTCGACGAGATCGCTGGTGAGGCGTACGACGTCCCAGCCGCGTCGGCGGACGACCTTGACCTCGATGGGGCTCATCGGCCGGACTCGCCGAGCACCGCGTCGACGTCGACGCGGGCGAAGCGCGGGAAGTAGACCGACTCATCGGCCAAGGTGGCCTCGCGGGTCAGTCGGATCGATGCGTAGGTCACGACGAGGCCTCCTCCAGTGAGCTCCGGGTGCGCCTTGCCGGCGTAGGCGATCGTGTCAGCCCGGCCGGTCTCCGGTGGCCGGTAGGCCCGCACCGGATCCGACCACGGGCCCTCTGGTCGGGGCGCCGCGCGCAGCTCGACGACTCCTCGCCCGACGGGGTCGCCTACCTGGGTGAGAACGAGTGTCGCCGCGTCGTGCCGGTGGACGGTGAACTCGGTCGGCACCTCGTCGATCACCGCGACTGCCCGCGTCGGATCCGGTTGCCAGCCCTGATCGCCGCACCACCAGTCGGGCCGGCCGATCTCCCCGGCGGCGACCTCGCGCACCGGCCAGCGGGCGAGCAGGGCGTGGCCGGACCGCTCGGCCCAGGCCAGCAGGTGGTCGCCGTCGACGAGCAACGCGGTGCCGAGGGCCGCGCCGGCAGTCTCGGGCATCCCCAGGGTCACCGGACGCCACTGCGCGGGAGAGCTGTCGGGGTTGCTGACCAGCCGCGCCGCCGTACCGACGACGTCGAAGAAGCCGAGGGAGCCTTCGGCCGCCCACGCCTCGGCACCCGATGGCAGGTCCGGCCGGCTGCTGCGGACCCGCATGAGGAAGACAAGCAGCGAGTCGCCCACGCGTACGCCATCGAGGGGCCACAACCACTCGGCTGGCTCATCGGTCGGGAACATCGGACCCATGCTCGGCTCGATGGGCCACCGCTCGACCGTGGCAGAGGATGGGTCGAGACCGGTCTGGACGCCGACGGTGTTGGCGACGAAGCCCGCCGCGCGCCGACCGGCAGAGCGAGCGCCGAGGAACGTGTCGCCGAAGAGCCACAGCGTCCGGTCGCCACCGAGCGGAACGGAGTAGGCGTCGTCGGTACCGAGCCACGCGTCGTCGCGGCGGAAGAGCTCGTCGGCCTCGGGCCAAGGCTGTCCGGTCGGCATGCCCGGACAACCTAGTCTTGACCGATGGCGGAGACCTCGTGGGTGCTGGCTGTGGATGTCGGCGGGACGCGCACGAAGGTCGCGTTGGTCGGGCCCGACGGCACCGTCGACGGGCTCACGGTCGTGGCCACCCCGTCGACCGCGGACGGCGCAGTCGAGATGGTTGTGACGACCGGTCGGGCCGTACTGAGTGGGAGGCCGGCAGGCGGCGTCGGCGTGTGCGTGCCGGGGCTGGTCGGCGACGACGGCCGGGTGACGGCGCTGCCGGGCAAGCTCGATGGCATTGTCGGCCGGGACATCGTGGGGGAGTTGTCCGCCGCTTTCGGTGCGCCGGCGATCGTGGTCAACGACGCCATCGCCTTCGGAGCGGGCGAGGCCGCCGCCGGCGCTGGGGTCGGCTTCGGTCGCGTCGTGGTGATGACCATCGGCACCGGAGTCGGCGTCGCGGTTCTCGACGGCGGCCGGCCGGTGACAGGTGGGCCTCTCGGCGGCGGCCTGCAGGGTGGTCAGATCCCCATCGCGGTCGGCGACCCACGGTTGCTCGACACCAGCGGCCACCCAGACACGCTGGAAGCGCTCTGCCGGGCCCAGCGAATCGTCGACTACGCGGCCGACGCAGGCGGCCCGTTCACCTCCGTCGAGCAGGTCTTCGTCGCCTACGCCGCCGGCGACGGCACGGCCGTGGCGGGAGTGGAGCGCTTCCGAGCCGCTCTTGTGCTCGCTGTCCGCGCTCTAGCCAACGCCCACGGCGCCGACGCGGTCGTCGTGGGCGGTGGACCGCTCACGGTCGACGGGCCGCTCCTGGCGGGAGTGGAAGCGGCCGTGCAGGCGCAGCTCTGGCCGACTCACGCGATCGCCGTACGCCGGGCTGCGCTCGGTGACACGGCCGCGCTGCGCGGTCTCGCTGGTCTCAGCAAGGCTTGAACACGCCTTGGTGGGGCTTGACCTCATCCCACTGAACAGGGGTGAGGTAACTGCCAGGGGCAGTCCCGATTCGGGCCCGGGAGTGCGCTCTAGGCGTGTTGATCCGGAACCTGGCCAGCTGCTCGCCCGACGCCTTCATGTCGCCGTCGGTAACCGTGAAGGTGAACGTGCTGCCGACGACCTTGACCGGCCTGATCAGATCGACAAGGTGGACGTCATTGACGCTGGCCTCCTCGATCGTGCTGTAGCGGAGGGTGCTGCGCGTTCCGTCGTACTGCAACCACCACTGTCCGTCGTTCTCGGCAGCGGTGCCGATGAGACGGTAGAACGTGTTCGCCGCAGGAGGTGCCGCCAAAGTGACCTTGGCCGTGAAGCCCGTGCACAGCGGCACGTGGCGCTTGCCATTCTTGACCATCGAGCCGGTCGACACGTACTCCACCTTGAGCAGGTCGGCGCCGTCGTTCTGTACCGGCGTCGGGTATGAGCCGATGTCGTGCAGGCTCTGGCCGTTGAGACCGTTGGCGTCACCCTTCTGGTCGGTCAGGGTAAGGGTCCTCGCGGGGTAGACAGGGACTGCTGCGTTCGCTTGGTTGTTTTGAGCTGCGTAAGCGCCCGACGTAGACGTCGCGACCGCGGCTATGACGGTGGCACTCAGAACTTGGACAAGGCCCTTCTTCATCGGGACTCCTCGCATAGATGGTTGGTGAACAGATGGGGTGACATGTCGGTCAGAGACCGCAGGTGACGGTGCCGGTGAAGTCGCCCTCGCCGAACTTCTCCGGGTCGCCGCCCGTGCCGACGAAGTACACGGTCCAGTGGTTCTCGCCTTGGCCCGACACGAGGTTGGTGAGCTCACCCGTGCCGCTTCCCGGGCGAAGCCGCCACTTGTTGTATCCGGGCGCGCTGTTCGTCAGCGGGTTGAACCGCGTCATGTCGATGTAGCCCTCGTACATGTCGAGGATGTAGGAACCGGTTCCGCAGCCCTTGACGCCACGCGGGCCGCGCGCGGCGCCAGCTCGGCGTACTCCGCAACGACCTGCTCAGCAGTGCGGTTGGCCCGAGCCGCGACCTGTGCTCCGGTGAGCGCGTCGATGAACTCGACGTTCCCGGACTTGGTCGCCTTGGTGGCCGCCGACATCTGGCCGAAGAGGTGGCGGAACCCGGTGAAGCACTGCGCCATCCCGGTGACGTGCGCGGCGAGCCCACGGCAGTCCCAGCCAGGACAGTCGGTCGGCAGCGACCACTCCGCAGCTCCCAGCGTGGACACGAGGTCCAGGAACCGCCGGTTCTCGGCGGCGGCCAGCGCTGTGGACTCCTTGCGGTTCAACGGCGTCGCTCCGTCGACTCGGGGCGTGAGCGTGCTCATCTGCGGGTCCCCCTCTTCGTCCTTCTGGTCTGCAGGTGGTGGAAGAACATCTCGGTGGCCTCGTCGCCGAGCCGAGTCCATCGGTCGCCGCCAGGGTCGTTGGAGATCTGCTGGTCGGTCAGCCCGGTGCCGATCGCGGTGAAGAGGTCGACCATCCGCTGGTCGTCGAGCCCGACTTCGGCAAAGCGACGCTGGGTCGCCTCCAGGCTCTGCACCGAGATCGCGAACGACTCGGCCGACGGCTCAAAGCCCGGTACCGGACGCTGGTAGAGCAGCTGGTAGCGGACTGGGTCCTCGGTGCAGAACTCCACGAAGAAGCGGTTCAGCAGTTTCATGTCGGTCAGCGGGTCGCCGGTGAAGGCCAGCTCAGCCTCGCGGGCGGCGAACTGCTGCGCGCCCTGGGCGTACATCGCGTCGTAGATCGCGTTCTTGGACGCGAAGTAGGAGTACAGGGATGGCGGCTGCATCCCTACCTTGGCGGCCAGCTCGCGCAGCGACAGGCCGCCGAGCCCCTCCGCCCGGCACAGCTCCCACGCCGCGTCGACGATCTCGGCCACAGTGGCCTCGCGACGCGCCATACGCCGATCTACCTTCGGTTTGCCTAACATGATTAGGACTATCTATGTCTGTTCAGACTCTGTCAAGGGTCTCCTCGACAGCGCGCTCGCCGGGGGGAGCAGGAGCGACGGGGGCTTTGGTGCTGATTTCCGGTTGGGCCGTTGCCGGCACCACCATTGCGCGGCCCCTGACGAGCACCTAGGCTCAGTACTCCTAGGATTACAGGTTGGCCGGCTTCGAACTTTCTGGCGCAGTGGCCGATTCCGCGAGGCACGATAGGCGGACGGGCGCACGGGTGGTGCCGAGTGAAGGGCGTGACGGTTCCCGCATGACGGTGACGACGGCACGCGGCCTTCCGCGTGATCCCGCGATGGCCGCCCGTGCCCTGTGGGGTGCCGCCCGGCAGCGCAGCGACGTCGTCGCTCTGGGCGCGATCGTGCTCGCCACCGTCGTGTTCCCCCGCCGCAGCCCGCTCGGCGTCTACGGGCTGGGAGTGGTGACGGGTGCGCTTCTCGCGCTCAACACGATCGGGCTCGTGCTGGTCTACCGCAGCAACCGGATCATCAACTTCGCGCAGGTGGCGGTAGGGGGCGTCGGTGCGACGTTCTTCGCGGCCAGCGTGACCTACCAACCACTGCTGCGGCTGTGCCTGCGCTCCGGCGTCTTCGACAGCGAGCCTGCCTGGTTCGCTACGACCAACTACTGGCTCTCCGCCATCGCCGGCTTAGCGCTGTCTGTCGCGCTCGGCTGGCTGATTCACACGTTCGTCGTACGGCGATTCGTCGACGCGCCGCGCTTGGTCGCAACCGTCACCACGATCTTCCTGGTGTCCGTGTGCGGGCTGATCAGCCGGGAGATCCGCGGGTCGAAGATCCTGCGCAGCACGGACCAAATCGACGCTTCGGTCCAGGTCGGCGCGCCCGCTCCACCCTTCGACCTGACGGTCGAGCTGCCGGGTGTGCGGCTGACCAGCCGCGACCTGCTCGCGGTCGCCATCGTCGCGCTGACCATTCCCCTGCTCACCCTCTACTTCCGCAAGTCCAGCGCCGGTGTGGCGATTCGCGCCGCCGCCGACAACCCGTCGCGGGTCGCCTCGCTCGGTGTCGACGTCAACGCCGTCGTCGGGCGGGTCTGGCTGATCGCGGCGCTGCTCTCCGGGCTCGCGGCCATTCTGACCACGATGGGCAGCGGCCCGCCCCCCGACGGCGTCGACATCGACGTCGGCCTGCTCGTGCGCATCCTCGCTGCCGCAGTGATCGCCCGACTGGTCAGCCTGCCGGTTGCCGGTATCGCCGCCATCGGCCTGGGTGTGCTCCAGGAGACGATGCTGTTCTCCTTCGGCACCCCGTTGCTGCTCGACGCAGTGCTTGTGCTGATCATCGGTGGGGTGCTGATGCTGCAGCGAGCGGCGTCGGTGCGAGCCGACGTCGACGTCGCCACGTCGTGGCGCGGAGCGCGGGAGACGCGGCCCATCCCGGCAGAGCTGCGTGACCTGCCCGAGGTCGTGAAGTGGCTGCGGATCGGCGCCTTCGCGGCGGCCCTCGTCGTGCTCAGTGCGCCGTGGGTGCTCTCACCGAGTCAGACCGACCTCGCGTCGTACGTCCTCATCGCGACGATGGTGTTCCTCTCGATCCTCGTGCTCACCGGCTGGGCCGGACAGATCAGCCTCGGCCAGTTCGCCTTCGCCGCGATCGGCGCGTGGGTGACCGCCGCGTCCGGCTGGCCGTTCCCCGTCGCCGTGGTGTGCGGAGCTGCCGCGGGTGGCATCGCCGCCGTGCTCGTCGGAGTGCCCGCGCTCAAGCTGCGTGGCCTGCACCTCGCGATCATGACGCTGGCCTTCAGCCTCGCGGTGACGACCTATGTGCTCAATCCGCGCTACCTCGGCAAGCACTTGCCTGATGACGTCACCCGACCTTCGCTGCTCGGTATGGACCTCGATGACGAGCGGGTCTTCTTCTACGTCCTGCTGGCACTGCTGGCGCTGGTCGCCGTGGCAGTTGCCGGCCTTCGTCGTAGCGCCGCCGCACGGGCGCTGCTCGCTGCGCGCGACAACGAGGCGGCTGCTCAAGGATTCGGGGTCAATCTGCTGCGGGCCCGGCTGCAGGCCTTCGCGGTGTCCGGAGCGATCGCCGGGTTCGCCGGGTCGCTGCTCGCCTTTGCGCAGAACTCGGTGATACCCGACAGCTTCAGCGCGGGGCAGAGCCTGCAGGTGTTCCTGTACGCCGTGATCGGCGGGCTCGGGGCGGTCAGCGCTCCCTTGGTCGCGGGCGCCTACTTCGCCCTGGTCACCGTGTTCGGCTTGCCTGCCGACTTCGTGCAGCTGCTGACCGGCGCTGGCGGCGTGCTGCTGCTGATGGTCGCGACGGGCGGTCTGGCTCAGCTCGGGTTCGACCTACGCGACAACCTGCTCCGGGGAGTGGCCCGGCGTCGCAAGATCGTCGTGCCGAGTCTGCTCGCCGACCAGCGAGAGGTCGACGGTGAGGCGGCCCGGTTGGCCATCGTCGCCAAGCGCCGCAAGGGTGGCGGCACGGAGTTCGTCCCAGCGCGATACCGGCTCGACGGGCAGCACGGCGTACCGGACCCACTCAGTGCGCCGGCGCAGGCGGCGGGACGTTCTCGTGGTTGACCTCCACGACAGCGAGCAGACGCTCTCCCGTCGGCGGCTCGTGCCGACCGCCCGCGAGCAGTCACTCGGGCGCAGCGTTGATGCGGTGAGCTTCGACGCGCCGGTGGTAGTGGACGACGTGGATGACGCGCCGCGGTCACCGCGGCTTGGTCGGGTCAGCGCGTATCTGCGCAACCTCGATCCGAGGCTGGTGGGGGCGCCGCTCTTCCCGATGTTCGCGATCTCGCTCGTGTCAACGCTGCAACAAGTCGAGCTGCAGGCGATCGGCTTGTCCTTGCCGGAGATCCAGACCGACACTGGCGTCAATCGGGCTGCTCTGCTGCTCGCCATCTCGGTGCTCTCCTACGGCACTCAGCTGGCTCTGCCGCTGATGGGGTGGCTGGCCGACCGGCGCTCGCGCGTGGTGCTGATGCGCATCGGTGCCTTGCTCGCGGCTGCCGGCAACGCGCTCTTCGCATTCGGCGGATCGGTGGGCACGCTTGCCCTCGGCCGGCTCGGTGCCGCGTCCGGGGACACCGTGTCCAGACCGGCCGGCTACACCCTGCTCGCCGACCACTACCCAGTCCTCGCCCGGATCCGCATCGTGTTCTTCCTGTTCACCATCGGGGGGATCTGCAACGTCATCGTCATCGGCACCGCCGGGTTCGCTATCGGTGCGCTCGGCTGGCGCCCAGTCTTCCTGGGGCTCGGCGTCGTCTACGTGCTGGGCGCGCTCCTGCTGACCCGCGTGCGCGAGGTGCCGCGTGGCTACTGGGAGCGCAAGGACCTCGGGGCCAGCGAAGAGGTGGCCCGCACGGAGCAGGCCCCGCTCAGCTGGAAGGAGAGCTGGCGCGCGGCCGCCAGCATCGGCCTCGTCCGTCGGCAGTGGATCGCGGCGCCGCTCTTCGGCGTGGTCAACCTCTTCGTCAACCTCTTCGTCGGGACGTACTTCGCGCAGCGCTACGGGCTCACGCCGAGCGAGCGGACCGTCATCGCGGTCATCAACGCGTCGGCGGTCCTCTTCGGGCTGCTCTTCATCGGCCAGCCCCTCGCGCGTCTGATCACGACCCGGCCGCGCTTGGTGATCGGGCTGCAGGCCTCGCAGGGAGTGCTGACCACGCTCGGCTTCGGCGCCCTGCTGATCGCACCGAACTTGTTCGTCTCGATCGTCATCGTCGCGCTGATGGCGATGGTGAGCGGCACGATCTTCCCGCTCCAGCTTGGGCTGCTCTCACTGGTGATCCCGCCCCGCCTGCGCGGCTTCGGTATGCAGACGCTGTACTTCTGGTCGGTGCCCGCCGCGGTGATCTTCGCCGTCATCGGCGGGCAGTCGGCGACTCGCGGCCTCGGTCAGACGCTGCTGTTCATGGCGCCATTCGGGCTGGCTGCGAGCCTGGTCCTGCTGACGGCGATGCCACTAGTTGAGCGCGACATCCGGGCCGGACTGCAGGCCAGCCTCGCCGACGAAGAAGCTCGGCAAGCCCGCGCCAGCGGGCGGAACAAGATGCTCATCTGTCGCGGTGTCGACGTCGCCTACAGCGGCGTGCAAGTCCTCTTCGGCGTCGATCTCGACGTCGAGGAGGGCGAGATTGTCGCGCTGCTCGGGACGAACGGTGCCGGCAAGTCGACGTTGCTGCGCGCCATCGCCGGCATCCAGGAAGCGAGCGGCGGTGCGATCTTCCTCGACGGTCGCGACATCACGCACGTCCCTCCGCATGAGAACGCCGCATCCGGCGTCGTCGTCGTACCGGGGGGACATGCGGTCTGTGCTGCCCTGACGGTCGAGGAGAACCTGCGTACTGCAGCATGGCTGCATCGCAAGGACGACGCCTACGTGTCCGAGCGGATGGAGGCGGCGCTCGTCCTCTTCCCGGCTTTGGCGCCCCGGCTCCGGTCACAAGCGGGCGACCTCAGCGGCGGTGAGCAGCAGATGCTGGCCATCGCGCAGTCCTACCTCATGGACCCGCGCCTGCTGATGATCGACGAGCTGTCCCTCGGCCTGGCTCCTCAGGTGGTCGAGACCCTGCTCGACTCACTGCGCGCCATCAACGCTGCCGGTACGACGATTCTGCTCGTCGAGCAGTCGCTCAACGTGGCGCTGACGATTGCGCGTCGAGCGGTCTTCATGGACAAGGGGGAGGTGCGCTTCGACGGCAGCACCGAAGACCTCCTCCAGCGACCTGACCTCGTGCGTGCGGTCTTCATGGGCAGCGTGAGCGGCACTCGTCGAACGGCCCGGCGACGTGCCAGCTCGGCTGACGGTGAGAGCGAGCAGCTGCTCGAGGTGGACGGCCTCAGCGTGCGATTCGGCGGGATCGACGCGCTGACCGACGTCTCCCTCACCGTGCGACCGCGTGAGGTCGTCGGGATCATCGGTCCCAACGGCGCCGGCAAGACCACGCTCTTCGACGCGATCTCAGGCCTGACACCGGCACAGGCCGGTCGGGTGCTGATCAAGGGCAGCGACGTCAGTGCGATGACCCTCGACGGTCGTGCTGCCGCGGGACTCGGCCGCTCCTTCCAGAATGCGCGCCTCTTTCCGTCGATGACGGTGCGGGAGAACATCGCGGTCGGCCTGCACCGACACGTGAAGACCCGCAACCCGCTGCTGGCCGCCGTGTGGGCACCGATGGTGCGCAGCGCCGAGCGTGCCGCTCGGGACCGAGTCGACGACGTCATCGAGCTGCTCGGGCTGCAGGCATATGCCGACAAGTTCGTCGGCGAGCTGTCCACCGGGACTCGTCGTGCTGTCGACGTCGGCGCCATCATGATGGCCAGCGCGGACGTGCTGCTGCTCGACGAGCCGTCGTCGGGTCTCGCTCAGGCCGAGAGCGAGGCACTGGGGCCGCTGATCCTGCGCCTTGTGCGGGAGACCGGGTGTGGGGTGCTGGTGATCGAGCACGACCTGCCGCTGGTCACTGGCATCGCCGACCGGATGATCGCCATGGAGCTCGGCCGGGTCATCGCGACCGGTACGCCGGACGAGGTCATGCGCGACCCAGAGGTGCGTCGCTCCTACCTGTCGGCATCGAAGGAAGTGCTGCTCCGGTCGGGCAGCGTCATCGGCGATGCTCTCGCCGCCGCCGGCCTGGACCAGGCCGCACCGAGCACCACCACGTCATCCAGCACACCCGAGAGGATCTGACATGGCCAGCCCGCGCCGCTCGCGTCGTACGCCGCGCACCCGCGAGGACTTCGCTTCGACATTCGAGGCGATGGTGCAGAACATCGGCAAGGTCATCAAAGGCAAGGACGACATGATCCGGCTCACGCTGACCGCGATCGTCGCCAACGGCCATGTGCTCTTCGAGGACCTTCCGGGCACGGGCAAGACGATGCTCGCCCGCGCGATCGCCAAGACGATCGACGCCGATCAGAACCGCATCCAGTGCACACCTGACCTGCTGCCCGCCGACATCACCGGCTCGCCGGTGCTCGACCGTCGTACCGGGGACTTCGTCTTCCGGCCCGGGCCGATCTTCGCCAACATCTTCCTCTCGGACGAGATCAACCGGGCGTCGCCGAAGACGCAGGCCGCGATGCTCGAGGCGATGCAGGAGCGCAACGTCACCGTCGACGGGGTGAGCTACCCGTTGCCGCGGCCGTTCTTCGTCCTGGCCACGCAGAACCCGGTCGAGCAGGCCGGCACGTTCCCGCTGCCGGAGGCCCAGCTCGACCGCTTCCTCTTCAAGCTCTCGCTCGGCTACCCCGCGCGGCTCTCCGAGATGGATGTGCTGCTGACCAACCGGACGTCGGAGCCGATCGAGGACCTGACGCCGGTGATCGACAAGGACGGCGTCGTGGAGCTGATGCGCTGGGCTGACGACGTGTCGGTGAGCGAGTCGGTGATGCTCTACATCATCGACCTGGCTCAGGCGACGCGCAGCGACCCGGCGCTGTCAGTGGGGGCCAGTCCTCGCGCGTCGCTTGCGCTGATGCGCGCAGCTCGGGTCCGCGCGTCGTCGCAGGGCCGCGACGACGTCCTGCCTGACGATGTGAAGTCCCTCGCCATGGCCGTCCTGGCCCACCGCGTCATCCTCACGCCCGACTCGATGCTGCGCGAGGACACCGTCGAGGCGGTGACCGAGCGGATCATCAACACGGTGAAGGTCCCGACCAGCTTGGGGCCGACGGTCCAGTCTCCGGACCAGGTCCTCGCGGCCGCGGTCTCCTAGGAATCCACGACTCATGGCTTCTGGGGTGACACCGGCGAGAGGGGCGGCGCGCGCGCTGGCTGCGCGCGGCTCCGGGATCTCGCGTGTCATCGAACGCCGGACCGGGCTGACGACGACGGGCATCTATGTCCTGCTGCTCGCTGCAGCGGTTTTCGTCGTCGCCCGGCTGCTCGGCAACCAGGCGCTGTTCATGCTCACGTACGGCGCGCTCGTCGTGGTGGGGCTCGCCTACGTCCTGGCCAGGCGCAAGCTCTCGGTCGAGACGCGGCGCTCCCAGCTGCCGAGCCGGGTGCGGCAGGGTCAGGTCGTCACAGTGCAGCTCGGCCTGCTCGCTCGGCGCAAGGTCAACACCGTCGTACTCGAGGAAGTGCTCGACGACCACCTCGGTGCCAGCGTCCGGCTCCCCGTCGCCGTGCTGCCCTCGGGCGAGGAGGTCACCCACGAGTACAGCTTCACGCCGCGGCTGCGCGGGGTCTACACGGTGGGCCCGCTGATCGCGAGCTGGAGTGACCCGTTCGGGCTGACTCGCAAGACGGAGATCCTGAGCCCAGCCACTGAGCTGATCGTGCACCCCCGCACCGAGTCGGCGCAGGACCGGGTGCTGAGCCGGGAATGGGAGGACCCGCCGGTTCGCCCGCCGATCACCAAGCCGTGGCCGAGCGGTTACGAGTTCTACGGGCTGCGCGACTACGTCAGCGGTGACGACCCGCGCCGGATCGTCTGGCGGGCGACGGCGCGCACCCTCGACCTCGACACGGGACAGGGTCGCTACCTCGTTCGCGAGTCGGAGCAGGGCATCACCGACCGCGTCTCGATCCTGCTCGACACTGGCAAGGCCCACCACAGCCCGGGGGAGCCGAGCGAGACCTTCGAGACCGCGATCAGGGTGGCCGCTTCGCTGGCGACCCGACATCTCAAGGACGGCTTCACGGTCACCACCCACGTCAACAGCGCGCAGGTGCTGCGCCCGATGCGAAGCCAACGCGACGGCATCCGGCTCCTCGACGAGCTTGCCAAGCTCGCGCTCGAGACGGGTCGGCTCAACGAGGCGGTCGAACGGATCTTGCGCAACACCCGCCGCGACACCCACATCGCCGTGATCACGCCGCACCTTGACCAGGCAGCGACCGGACGGCTGAAGCTGCTCATCGACAGAGGAGTGTCCGTCGTCCTGGTGATGGTGGTGTGGGAGCACACCGACCCGATCGCCCTGCACCGCGCCGGCCAGCTCGGCTGCAACATCGTCGAAGTCAGCGCGTCGACGTCCTTGCAGGCAGTCTTCCGCACGGTCATCTCCCAAGCGGGTCGACGATGACCCTCTTGAGCGACCGACCAGAGGTGACCGACCGGATCGACCCGCCGGACTCGGCCGTGGTCGGCGGTGTGGCTCCCGTCGATTCGGTGGAGGGACCTGTCGGGGTCGGTCTCACCTGTGCGGCCACGTTGCTGGCGACCGCCGCGGCGGCGTGGATGCTCGCTGGCGTATTCGAAGGCGCGCTGCCCAAGGTGGTCGCGCTGACCGCCGCTGTCATCGGCCCCGCGCTCGTCGCCGGGTCGTACCGGACCAGTCGCCCGGCGGCGGTGCAGTACCTCGCGCTGCCGCTCGCTCTCGCCGGCGGCGCCGCGCTCGTCGTGCCGGCGACAACCGGAGGCTCGGCCAACCTGCCGAGTCTCGTCGCCGAGGCGGTGCGCGGAGGCGGCCTGAGCCAACCGCCGGTGCCATTCGAGCCGGGCTGGCGCTTCCTGCTCGCTGTTCTCGTCACGCTGCTCGGGGTCGGCGCCGCTGCGGTAGCCACGGCGCTCGACCGACCGCGCCTCGGCATCGCCGTACCGCTGCCCGTCGTCGTCGGGGCGGCACTGGTCCAGCCGCCCGACGGGGCGGTGTCAGCCAGCATCGTGGCGATGGTGCTGCTCGTGGCAGCACTCACCGTGTCCTCCGGAGCGCAGCTCATGCAGGACGGGTCGTCCTCCGGAGCGTTCGAGGTGCGCCGGCTGCTGCGCGGGCTAGCCGGGCTCACCGTCCTTGCGCTCGTCCTCGGCGGGCTGAGCCAGGCCGGTTTCCTCTTTCCGGATCAGCCCGAGGAGCGGGTGATCCCGCCCAAGCGCCCGCAAGCCCAGCCGCCGCTGTCTGATCGCGTGCTCTTCACGGTCGATGCCGACGACCCGGGCCCGTGGCGTTTCGGCGTCATTGACGTGTACGACGAGACCGCCTGGCTGCTCCCTCCGCTGGATCGATCGCGGTACGTCGAGATCCCAGCTTCGGGCAGTCTCGCTGCCGCCGTGGCCGACCGACCGGCTCGCGACGGCGACGGTCCGCCCGGCATCCCCGCCGCACCGGCCGAGACCCGCACTGTGACGTTCCGCGTCGGCGACCTCCCCGGCCGGGTCCTGCCCACGGTGGAGGGACAGGTCGCCGTCGACGAGGGCAGCTCCGACGTAGAGCTCGACCCCCGCACGCAGACGATCCGGTCGCAGACTGGTCGCGTCACGCTGGGCACCACCTACACCGTCACGGCCGCAGTGCCGCCCTCGGCCAAGGACTTGGCCGCGCTGACCGCTCCACTCCCTGCCGCGCTCGATCCCTTCCTCGACGCTCCCGAGCCACCGTCGGACGTCACCGCGCTGCTCGCAGCTGCGCCCGAGCCGCTCTTCGAGCGGCTGCAGTTCGTCCGCAACTCCCTCTACGCCAAGGTCGTCGCGGCGGGGGCGGGCACGCCTGTCGACGTGCCGCCGGCCCGCGTCGCGGAGCTGCTCAGCGGGGCCGAGGCGACGCCGTACGAGATCACCGCTTCGGAGGCGCTGCTCGCCCGCTGGGCCGGAGTGCCGGCCCGGATCGGTTTCGGCTTCTACGCGGGCACCCAGGCGAGCGATGCAGCGTCGTACGAGGTGCACCCGCGGGATGGCGCGACCTGGCTGGAGGCCTACTTCGAAGGGCCGGGCTGGATCACGATCGTCGGACGTCCGCCGCGCGCCAAAGCGAGCACCGACCTGGATCAGCGCAACCAGGACCCGCAGCTGCGGGCCAGCGAGAACCTCGCACTCGTCGTGCGGGTGCCGGTCGAGCTGACCAACCTGCGACAGCTCTATGACGACATCCGCTTCTACCTGCTCGTGGCGTCGCCGTGGGTGCTGCTCATCGCGTTGCTCATCGGGTTCTACCCGGCCGCTCTCAAGGCGGTCCGCAGGTGGCGACGCCGCCGATGGGCGCGCGACCACGGTTTACCCGCCCGGGTGCTCGTCGCGTACGCCGAGCTGCGGGACCGACTCCGAGACGTCAACGCTGCGAACCCGGCGGCCACGCCGCTGGAGTTCGTCTCGTGCGTCGACGCGGATGAGGAGCACTGGGAGCTGGCCTGGCTCACCACGCGTGGGCTGTGGGGCGACCTCCGCCGTGACCTGCGGCTCGAGGACGTCGAGGCGGCGGAGGACATGGCGCGGTCAGTCACACAGCGGGTGTTACGGGCCCAGCGGACCGTCCCCCGGCTGCTGGGGCAGGCTTCCCGGACCTCTCTGCGCGATCCCTTCACCCGCGACATCCCCAATGTGTGGCCGACTGGTGAACGGCTGCGTCGCCTGCGCACCCGGCTGCGTCGCTTCGGTCCCGCTGCCGGCGCTCGCCGTGTCGTGGCCGGTATCACCGGCCTGCGTCGTCGCGCCGCCCCGCGGCTGCGCCGCGGTGCTACCGGCACCGCTGTCACCGTTCTGGTTGTCGTCGCCATGACAGTGCTCTCCGGGTGCGGTGGCGGCACTCCCGCAGCCGCGCCGTCGCTGCCGGAGCGGCTGGTCCCCGACGCGGTCGGCGACTACCGGCTGCAGCGCGAGCCCTCGGCCGAGTCGAAGTTCACTGAGGTCGGGGATGCCGCTCTCGTCACCGGCGGGCGTGTCTTCACCGTTCGCCGCGGCGGTGAGGTGCTCGGCTCGCTGCAGGCCGCGACCTTCAAGGATGAGGTGCGAGGGGATCTCAAGAAGGTGCAGAAGGGTCTGCGCGCCAGCATCGGCACCGGCGACTTCGTCCTCAAGCGCATCGGCACCGAGCCGGTCTACGTCCTGCAGCAGAACGAGCTCAAGATCCTGCTGTGGTTCCCGCCCGGCGGCGGCTACTACGAGATGCTCGATGCGCGGCAGGGCTTCGACGACGCCGAGCGGGTGTTCCTCGCGATCCTCGACTTCCAGCGCGGCCGACCGTCTGGGCTCGACCCCGGCGCAGTGGTCGTCGACATACGCCGGGGAGGCGACTGACGTGGCCAGGCTCTCGTACCGACGTACGACGAACCGTCTTGGGGTTGCCATCGCTCTGGCGGCCTTGGTGGGCTGCTCGCCGCCGACGTCGGTGTCGGTGGGGGTCAAGGACCTCTCCACCGACATCGAGTTCACCCAGGCGCAGCCAAGCGCTTCGCCATCCGCACCGGTCGCTCCCGTCACGGGCATACCTGGTTTTCCCATCGCGCCCGTGCCGCCCCGCGCCGTCCAGCCCGGGGGACCGGTGGTCGTGGCGCTGCCGCCCGACGTGTCCCCGCCGGCACCTGCGCCGGACTCGTGCCCCAAGGCGAGCCCGCTCGTCGCAGCGAAGAACCCCAACACCGCTAGGCCCAGTGCGCCGCCGGTCGAGGCGTCGTACCGCTACCGGCTCTCCGGCGGATTCACCGTGACCGGTGCCCACCCGGCGTCGGGGGTCTACCCCACGACGTCGGTGCGAGCCATACGTGATGTCACCGAGCTCACCGCGGGCGGCGGCTACGAGTTCTTCATCAGCGACGACCTGGGCATGGACGTCGGCTACACCGTCATCCCCGAGCAGCGCGCGGCACCCCAGAACCCAGTCGGCACCGGTGAGCAGCCGACACCGGTCGAGGCCGGCATCTACGTCAACAGCTTCGCCTACCGCCGGGCCGACGGCTCGACGCTGTTTCTGCGGCCACAGCCCTTCGTCATGGTCGCGAAGCTGCCGCTGGCGCCCGGCGACAAGTGGCAGTCGAAGGGGGTCGATCCGGCGACCGGGGTGACCGTCGTCGTCAACGGTCAGACCGGCCTCGGCGAGGAGTTCACCCCGAGTCGGGACCGGGTCGACGCCTGCGGGACCGTGCTCGATGCGACGTGGGTGGAGTACACGATCGACACGACACCGCTCACCGGAGCTACCGCGGATGAGGAGCCGCCGTCGTCGATCGTCGGCGGGGGACTCGACCTGGAGTTCGTCGGTACCAAGTTGGCCTTCGCCAACCAGTACGGCGGACTGCCCATCCATGAGGTGGTGCGACTTGTCGGCTCCGACGGTGCCGACAAGGTCGAGATCACCAGGGAGGCCGTGATCCTGTCTGAGCCCGCGCTGGCGAGGCTGCCGGAATGACGCACGGGGTCCGCGCGAGACTGCGCGTCCAACGTCACATCGGCACCGTGCTGGTCGTCGCCGTGGCCACCGGAGGCTGCTTCGGCGGCGACTCGGCCGACCCCGTCGCGGTGCCCTCTGCCCCCCCCGGGGTGACGGCCGGCGGGGAGCTCACCGTCGGCATTGTCGCGCCGCTGTCCATCGACCCCGCGCTGGTGACCACGACCGACGTCGGGGGGACCATCGTCGTACGCACGATGTGCGACTCGCTGCTGTCCCACGACCCCGACTCCGCTGTCTTGCGCCCCGCGATCGCGCAGTCCTGGCGGGTGCTCGACGGCGGCGAGCGGATCAGCCTGCGACTGCGTGATGACGTGCGCTTCTCCAACGGAGATCGGCTGAGCGCGCAGGATGTCGCAGCGTCGCTCGCGCGAGTGGTCTCGCCGGACACCGTGTCGCCGGTGGCCGAAGTGCTGAAGCATGTGGCCGGTTACACCGAGCTGCGCGATCGCAAGGTGGAGCGCGATGCGCTCGGCGGGATCCAGATCGTCAGCTCCCGCGACGTCGAGCTGGTGCTGACACGCCGCGACGCGGAGTACGTCAGCATTCTTGCGACGACTGTCGGTGTGCCGGTGCCGCGCACGTCGGCGGAGGACGCCGGCTTCGCTGAGCGCCCGATCTGCGTCGGGCCGTACCAGCTGGCAGATGCCTGGCAGCCAGGCGACCCGACGATCACCCTCGAGCGGTCCGACACCTACGTCGCGGGCAACTCGGCGATGACCCGTAACGGACTGGGGTGGGCCGACCAGATCACCTTCCGCACCTACGCCACCCGGCAGCTGGCCGAGCAGGCTTACCGCCGGGGTGAAGTCGATGTCGCGCCGGTTGCCAACGATCGTCTCGCGCAGGTGGCGACGCTGCCTTCGACCGCTGTCGAGACGGAGCCGACAGGCGCTCTGGAGTACCTGGGGCTACCAACTACGACCGCGCCGTTCGACAACCCAGAGGTGCGTCGGGCGCTGAGCCAGGCGCTCGACCGCGAGCGCATCGTCCGCGTCGTCTACGCAGGGGGCCGCGTGCCGGCCACATCCCTGCTGCCGCCGACCCTGCCTGACGGGCTGGTCGACGAGGACGTGTGCCCTGGCACGGCTCCGGCCGGCGGCGATCTCGACGTCGCGCGCGCGAGCCTGCGGGCGTCTGGGGTCGACCTCGCCGGTGTCACCGTGCCGCTCTACTTCAACGACGAGTTCCGCAACCGGGCGCTTGTCACCGAGGTGGCTGCCCAATGGTTAGCGGCGTTCGATCTGCGCAGCCGGCTGGTGGCGCTGCCCTTTGATGCGTACTTGGCCCGGGGGATCGGCGGCACTGGTTTCGACGGCCCCTTCCGGCTGGCGCACGCCACGCCGTACCTCGGTGCGGGCGACTTCCTCGGTCCGCTGTTCTCCACCGAGGCCATTGGCACCGAGAACCTCAGCCGATTCTCCAACCCGCGCTTCGACCGCGACCTGCGGCGGGAAGCGCGCCAGGCGATCGCAGTCGAGGATCAGCGTGACGAGTACGCCGCACTGACTCGCCTGCTCTGCACGCAGCTGCCGGTCATCCCGGTTGCGTTCGGGACGGCCAGCTATCTCCTCCGCTCGGACGTGCTGGCTTCTGCCGCCGGCCGCGTCCTCGACCGTGCGACGGCGACCCCGCTGTTGCGCGAGATCTACTTCCGGTAGCCGACGATGCTCTCGACTGCGTCGGTGCTGGTGGCGATGCTCGCTGTCATCGCGACCGGGTGTGAGTCCGGCCGCCCGGCCGTCGCGACGGTGCTCGCCGACGTCCTGGCCGCCGAGGTCGTGCTCGGCTCGATGGGCGAGACAGGCTTCATCCAGAACGACGCGGCCACCGGTCCGATGCCCCTTGAGACGGCGGCGCGCGCGACAACCGCTCCCTCCGACATCCTCGGCGACTTCCTCGGCAAGTCGGGATACGCGGGCGGGTTCGCCCGGGTCCTCACCCGCGGGGAGGAGTTCGTGACGCTGCTCGCGTACGAGCTCGCCGACGACCAGGCCGCCGTCGGTCTGGTGAACGTCGTTGTTGACGAGCTGGCGGGCTCGGCAGCATTCCGACCGTTCGAGGACCCAACCGTGGCGGGAAGTCGGGGGTTCATCCTCACCAGTGACGTCGGCGGCGAGGTCCGGTTCTGCGTGGGGGAGTGGTTCGCCGTCGGCCGGCGGGCGTACGGCGTCACGCGGTGCGCGCCCTTCGTCCTCTCCGTTCCCGCTGTCACCGGCATCGCCGCGGCCCAGCACCAGCGAGCCACGGAGAGGGGGCGGGCGTGACGATCACCCGACCCGGCGCGCACAGCGTGCCCATGCACCGTACCGGCCGGGCATCGACGTACGACAAGGCTCCCGTGGTGAGAGTCGGAGACCGCGCCGAGTGCGCGGTGGGGTGGGCGGAGATTGCCGAGCGCCTCACCCAAGGCGCGCCGTCCATCATCGTCGTCGACACCTATCCAGGGGTTCGCGCCGCCGACCTCGACGAGCTGGCACGCCACCTCGGCGCCGACCTCGTAGTCAGCTCCGACGACGCGCTCCTCCCGGAATCGGCGATCGACGCCCTCGTCGCTGGAGAGCTCACCGATGATCCGGTGTTTGGGCGGCTGAGCGATCGAACGCTGGTCGAGCTCTTCGACGCCGCCGCGTTGCGTCGACTCCGAGATGCGGCCGACGCAGCGACGGGGCGTGTCCTGGTGCACGGGATCGGGGCCTCGTTCGTGGTCGACGGTGACGTCCTCGTCCATGCTGACCTACCTCGCCGCGAGCTCACGCTGCGTCAGCAGTCTGGGGAGATCGGCAACATCGGCGCGGACAACTCCGCCGACCGGCCATCGGCGAAGTACAAGCGCGCGTTCTTCCTCGACTGGCGACTAGCGGACCGGCACAAGCGCGAGATCTGGCCGCGCGTCGACTTCGTCCTCGACACCGTGCACGCCGACCATCCCAAGATGGTGCCCACGGAAAGCTTGTTCCGCGGCCTGACGCACACGGCGACCCGCCCGTTCCGGGTCGTGCCGTGGTTCGAGCCGGCCCCGTGGGGCGGGGAGTGGATGAAGGAGGTCTGCGACCTGCCGCGTGATGCCGTTAACTACGGCTGGTGCTTCGACTGCGTGCCCGAGGAGAACTCGCTGCTGCTCGGCTTCGGCGATGCCGTCGTCGAAGTGCCCTCGGCCAACCTCGTCTTCCACTGTCCGGTGGACTTGCTCGGCGCCGACGTTGCGGAGCGCTTCGGCGGAGAGTTCCCGATCCGCTTCGACTTCCTCGACACGATGGGTGGCGGCAACCTCTCGTTGCAGGTGCATCCACTGACCAGCTACATCCGTGAGCACTTCGGCCTGACCTTCACCCAGGACGAGTCGTACTACATGCTCGACACGGACGAGGGCGCGACCGTCTACCTCGGGTTGCGCACGGGCATCGACCGCGCGGCGATGGTCGACGACCTGGGCCGGGCGCAGGCGGGCGGTCCGCCGTTCGCTGCGGAGGACTACGTCAACCAGTGGCCTGCTGCTCGCCACGATCACTTCCTCATCCCGGCCGGAACCGTTCACTGCTCGGGCGCCGGCGCGATGGTGCTCGAGATCAGCGCGACGCCGTACATCTTCACCTTCAAGCTCTGGGACTGGGATCGGCTCGGCCTGGACGGTCGTCCACGGCCGGTCCACCTCGCGCATGGTGCCCGCAACATCCAGTGGCAGCGCGACACGGCGTACGCCGAGGCGAAGCTCATCAACCACACCACGCCGCTGGGCGAGGGAGATGACTGGCGCGCCGAGCGGACGGGCCTGCACGAGGCGGAATTCATCGACACACATCGGCACTGGTTCACCGGGCAGGTAGATCACGACACGGCCGGTGGGGTCAACGTCCTCAACCTGGTCCAGGGCGAGGAGATCGTCGTGGAGTCGCCGACGCTGGCCTTCGAGCCCTTCGTCGTGCACTACGCGGAGACGTTCATCGTGCCGGCGGCGGTGGGTCGCTACACGATTCGTCCGCATGGCTCGGCGGTGGGCACCGAGTGCGCCACCATCAAGGCCTTCGTCCGCCTGTCGTCCTAGTCCCGCGCGGCAGCGAGCAGGCGAAGGATGGCCTCGGCCCACATCGCACCGGCAGCCCGCTGGCCGGCACCGGTGAAGTGACCGCCGCGGGAGAACGGCGCGCGGTGCACGCCCATCTCACCCAACGTGTCGGTGTCCGGGCCAGGGTAGAAGCCCGGCTGCGCCCAGAGTCGCTCGACGGCTTCGCGGACCTCTCCGCCGGCCTCGAACGGACGTAGGTTCGTCGGGTGGTACGTCGACTTGGCCGGCAGCCACCCGAGCTCGAGCCCGGTCGCGGCGACGACGTCGTCGCGGAGTTGCCGAAGACACTGTTCGTACACAGCGCCGGGGGTCTCGTCGTGGGCGTCGGACTCGCCCTGCTGCCAGAGCACCGCGCGGACGTCGCCGGCCAGCGCGACGGCATCGCAGAGGTTGGCAAACAACGCAGTACCGCGACGCCAATGCTCGATCCGGGTGCCGCCGACGGCGACGTGGACGAAGCCGACGGGCACGCCGAGCTCGGCGACCAGCGCATTGCCGAGAGGCGGCCAGATGCTGCCCTGGAACGGCGAGTGCGGGCCGTGCGGAAACCCGAGGTCGAGGTCGGCGAGCATGGCGAGCAGCTCGCGCGTGGTGTCGGCGTCGACCCGGTCGACGATGCGCGGCTGCGGGTCATGGGCGATGCGCCAGCCGTCAGTCTCGGGGCAGGCTGCGGTGACCCGCCCGAGTGGGTCGTCGACGGTCATCACCGCTTCGTGGCAGACGGCGGCGTAGGACTGCCCGGCGGTGACGAAGACCTCGCCGACACCCACTGGTTCCGCGGTGGCGACCGCGGCCACCTCCCCGCCGCGCATCAGGCGCGTCTCGACCCGGAACCACCCGCCGGCCGCCACGTCAGCCGCCGCGACGAAGGCATCGCCCTCGACGGCGAGCTCGGCGGGAGTCCAGTCGGTCCCCGCACCGAAGCACTCCGAGAGCGCGACGGTGCGCAGCTGGGCGGAGTCGATGTCCGCAGGCATGCCGACGCCCTCGACGACGAGGCGACCGTGGCCCAGACCGGATGACGTCGTACGACGTTGGAGCACTTGCAGCGGCAGCGGGCGCGTGAGGTGCGGCTCGGTCATCGGGGCGGCGTGACCTCGACGAATCGTGGCCGGTAGTTGTCCACGTTGGAGTAGAGGTCGCCCCCGTTGCGCGCGTTCACGTTGTAGGTGATGAGGATGCGGCCCGAGCGGGCGAGCTGCGGATGCTCCTTGGCGTTGTATGTGAACAGCTTCGCCGGGTCCTCGGGTGTGGTGAAGATCAGCGTTCGGTTGCCCCAGGGGCCTTGCGGACTCTGCGCCGTGTAGGCGTAGATGTCCCGGCCGATGCCACCCTCCTGAGCGACCAGGCGGAAGCCACCGCGAATGGCCACGACGCTCATCTCGTTGGCGACGGCGTCCAGGGTGCGGGCGGAGAGCAGCGGGTTGGTCGTCCAGCCCTCCCCGTCGAAGTACTCCCAGGCATCGGTGAGCGGCCGACCACGCGGCACCCGCGCGACCTGCAAGTGCTTCTGCAGGGCGAAGTCCTCGCAGCCGTAGATGTAGAGGTAGTCCGGCGTCTCCAGCAGCGCGACGCCGAACTGCACCGGCCCGCCTGGACCGTCGCCCAGACCGGGCAGGAACCCGGCTGCAGCGGGCGCGATGCCGACCGGAGTGAGGTCGGGCAGCTGGTACGTCGCGACGTCGACACCCACCACGCCGAACGCCGGGCCGGCGCCGGTGATCCGGAACAGGATCTGCTGCACTGTGTTGCCAACGACCGTCGCGTCGCCCGGCCAGTACCACGTGGGGTCAGCAGTGCTGTTGGCCGGCTCCGGATTGGCCCAGGCCCGGGCGCTGCCGAACAGCCCATCCGGGCGGTAGAAGGTCTTGCCCCATCGGCCGTTGCGCTCCTGGATCACCCAGGTGTTGTGAGCGAACCCCTGCTGGGCGCGGCTGCGGTCGGACCGCACGGTGCCGAAGAACGTGTCACCCCACATCCACAGGGTGCGCCCGTCCGGCAGCGGCAACGAGTAGCTGCCGTCGGAGCCGGTCCAGCGATCACCCTTGCCGGCGTCGCCGTAGGTGTAGAGGGAGCGCTGCAGGGGGTGCCCAGCCGGGCGGGTCGCGGCGGCGGCCCACGGAGCCAGCGCGGGGGCGACCAGCGGGGCGACGAGGACCACCACGACGGCGGCCAGCCACGTCCGGCGCAGGCCGGGCCACCTCTGCCTGCTCGTCACCGGAACAAGGTTCGGCGGCGGCCCGGCTCAGTCCTGCTCAGCGTGCAGGCCGGTCGCGTCGACGTCGTAGCGCTGCCCGCGGATGACCAGGCCGCGCAGGCGGGCGGAGGGGTCGACCTCCGCCAGCTGCGGGGTGGCCTCGACCGTGCCGTCGAAGCCAACCCGCACCCCGAAGATCGCCTCGATGACCAGGCTCACCCACGAGCCGGTCGACGAGCACGTCCAGTCGTTGATCCACGGCCACTCGTTCGGCGACTTGCGAGCGCCTCCGGCGTCAGGCTCGACCGCGGTCTCGACGAAGTGCGCCTGACCGAGCGGCCCCTGGTTGGTCGAGCGGGCGAGCCCAGCGAACCAACCGGCCGCGACGTCGCCGTGGCCCATCCGGTAGAGCGCGGCGGCAGCTTCGGACGGCCAGGCCGGGTAAGCGCCGTTCCACTGGTGGTCCGGCCGGACGCTGAAGAGCGCGTCGTCGTCGTACGGCGACAGGGCGTGCATCCAGGTGGGGGTCTGCAGCTCTCGGACGAAGTAGTCGGTCATCTCCTGGCGCCGCTGCGCCGACAGGTCGTCGAGCATGCCGAAGGGGATCGTGAAGAAGTCGTAGCAGTGGCGCACCGGGACGAGGGAACCGTCGGGATAGCGCGCGTTGTAGTAACCGGACCCTTCGACGTAGAGGTCGTTGATCGCGGCGGCGAGCTGGTCGGCCTCGGCGGCGTATCCCGAGCTGCGCGTTGACTCGCCCAGTGCCGCGTCCATCGCGGCCGCCGTGCGCAGGGTGAAGACGTTGGCGGCGTTGAGGCTGGCGACGGAGTGGATGTAGGTGCTCACGCACTCGAGCAGGTTGTCGATGTCGCCGTAGTCGGCCAGCCCGTGGTCGCTGCGCAGCGATCGCCAGGCGGTCGCGTAGTCGTGCACGTAGTCAGCAACCGTCTTGGTGCCGTCACCACCGGCGACCGGCGCCGTCAGCCACGTCGTGTCACCGGACCACGCGACGTAGTCGCGGATCATCCGGGTCATCGCGAAGTCGTTGACGGCGTACCAGTTGCCGACCGGGCTCCCGGTGAGCCACTCGGTGCCGAAGTGGGTGTGCACGTCGGTCGCGATCCAGTGCTCGAGGTGCCGGCGCATCACCTGCGGGTCGAGCAGGGCGTGCACGATCGAGCTGAGGTTGTAGTCCCACAGGAAGGTGACCGACTGCCAGTAGCGCGGCATGAGGGTGTCGTAGGTCCGGCCCATGACGGAGTACGACGAGTCGCGGCGGAAGTAGACGACGCCGAGCGCGCCCATCGTGTAGAGGCGGCGCAGCGCCTCGTTGTCAGTCTCGAGCCATGGCAGGGATCCGCCGAAGTGCTCGTTGCCGGGGGTGAATATCGCAGCGAGCTCGTCGTTCCACATGCGCTCGGCCGCGTCGATGACGGCTGGTACATCAGTGGCCAGCGCGTCGTAGACCGACATCGCCTCATCGGACGTCGCGCCGACGGCGTGGATGTAGCCCACCCGCCACCGACCACCAGCCGCAACCCGAACGGTCGTCTCGACCCCGCGTGCCGTCGTACGCGCATCCGGGTCGTCGACCCCCTGGACGCTCACCGCATCGCTGGACCGGGCAGAGAACACGAGCCGCGGTGCCGACCCGTCCACGGTGATGACGTTGTCGTCCTCCCCGGGCGGCTCCGACCCGCCCCAGGGTCGCATCGCCTGGGTGACCGATCCCTCCACGGCGAGGCGAAGCGGGAGCTCGCGGTCGTCACTGCCGGGGTTGGCGACCTCGATGTTGACGACGACCCCCATCCGGCCGGGGGCGAGGACCGTGGTCGTGGTGATCTCGAGGCCATCGACCATGGCCGTGCGGGTGATGCGGTCCGGCCGCCAGACGAAGGTGACGGGTGCTCCGAAGGCCGCAAGGAGCTTGTCGCCGAGGAACGCGCGGGCAGTGACCGTGGTGCCGAGGCTGCCGAATGGCGGGAACGTCAGGCTGCGAATCCCGATCAGGTCGTTGTCCGCCTGCACGACGCCAAGGAAGTTCGTCAGTCCCGGGGCCGCGAAGAGGTCGCCAGGTCGGTGCACCAAGGGAGAGCTGACGAGATCGTCGACCACGGGCAGGGCAGTGCGCTGGGGGATGGCAGGGCGCTGGGGGATGACAGGGCGCTGGGGCATGGCTGGCCTCTCTGCGTCGTGGTCGTCGTCCCGCCCGGCATCCTGTCACTACAGGCTAGCGAGACACTCGATTCGTGCAGAGACCACTAGGGTGGCCGCGCGGACACGTGGCGGGGGAGGGCGATGGACGCGAGCAGCGGGGCCAGCGGACGGATCGTCCGCTCAGCCAGCGTGCCGTACTACGTCCAGGTCGCCGGCATCATCCGCGACCAGCTGCGCGACGGTCGGTGGGCTCCCGGAGAGCTCATCCCGTCAGAGTCCGGCCTCTGCGAGATGTTCGGCGTCTCCCGCACCGCGATCCGCCAGGCGCTGGGTGAGCTCGTCGACGAGGGTTTGCTGCAGAAGGAGAAGGGCCGCGGCACGTTCGTGAGCCGACCGCACGTCGCCCTCGCCGTACAGGAGATGCGCGGCTTCTACGACGAGATGGCCGACCGCGGACGTACGGTGGAGACGACGGTGCTCCGCCAGGAAGTGGTCGTTGTGCCGCCGTCGGTCGCACCTGAGCTCGGGCTGCCGATGAGATCCGACGTCGTCTGCCTGGAGCGGGTGCGCAGCGTCGCCGGAGAGGCTCTCGTCCATGTGTCGACCTACCTGCCGGTGCGCCGGTTCGAGCGGCTGATCGACATGGACCTGACCCGCTCGAGCCTGTACGCCGTACTCGCGGAGCAGTTCGGGGTCGCGGTGCGCGGTGGCCGCCGACGCATCGACGCGGTGGCCGCCGACGCCGCGCAGTCGCGGCTGCTCGGGATCAAACCGCGAGTGCCCGTGCTGCGGGTGACAGCGACCAATGTTGACGCCGAAGACGTCGCCTTCGAGTACTTCGAGGCGTGGTATCGCGCTGACACAACGAGCTTCGAGATCGTCGTCTCCGCCCGGTCGAGCACCGAACCTCTCCATGGCGGCCGTCAGCCGGTGTAGCGTCGGTCCTGTCACTACAGGTCCCGAGACCCGAGGAGTCCAGTGCCCCCTGCGTCGGGTCGCGGCCGGCGGCCTCGCGGGCCCGGCATCGTCTACTCGGTGACCGCCTGCGTGGCGGTTCTCGCCCTGGGCGCGGTCGCCCTGTCCGCTGATCAGGCGCCGCCACCGACGGTGGCTGAGTTCGCACCAGCAGCCCTCGACCAGATCGAGGACGCGCCGGACCGGCAGGGCACCAACGTCGGTGAGGGCGAGACGGGGGGCGAGGGCGGTGGGGCTGACGTCAGCGCAGTGCCTTCGCCAAGCGCGAGTGCCCTACCTTCACCGAGCGCCGCGGCCCCGGTCATCGACGTCAACCGCACCCGTAAGTGTGTTGGCAACCCTCCTCGACAGACCGAGGACCCACAGTCCCCGCCGTGTGTCCCGTTCTTCGCCGGCGACAACGGTGGCGCGACGTCGCTCGGTGTCACCCGCGACGAGATCCGGGTGGTGCTGCCCTACGGAAACTTCCTCTCGGCGACGAGCCCAGCGGACTACCAGGTGCTGGCCAGCTTCTTCAACACTCGCTACGAGTTCTATGGACGCAAGATCCGGCTGCTCCCGTTCGTCGCCCGCGGGGACAACTTCGCGAACCCCAACCCGCCGGACATGATCGCCGATGCGGCCCGCGTGGCGAATGAGTTCAAGGCCTTCGCATCGATCGGCTACACCGACCGCCGCGGAGCGGAGCACACCTACTACGACGAGCTGGCCCGCCGGAAGATCATCGCCGTGATCGGCGGCACCGCGGCCGTCGCGACCGAGGAGCACCTGCGCTCGCGCGCGCCGTACCAATGGTCCCGGGCGATGGCGACGGACACGTTGCTGCGCAACCTGGGTCAGTTCACCTGCGCGCAGCTGTCGAAGAAGGCACCGACGTACGGCGGGCCCTACTCCTTTGTGCCCCAGCCGACGATGCGCAAGCTCGGCATCATGACCACTCGCGCGCCGGACGGCACGATCCCGGACATCGCGCCGCTGCAGGCGGCGCTGGCCGGATGCGGTGAGCGCCCGTTCAGCATCGAGGCGCCGTATGCCGAGGACCCGCGCGACGGGCTCAACCCGGTCATCTCCATGCGCGACCAGCAGGTGACCTCGATCATCTGCGTGTGTGACCTCGGCTCGCTGCGCAACAGTTACATGCCCTCGGCGGAGGGTCAGGGCTACAACCCCGAGTGGGTCCTCTCGAGCTACAACGGCAACGACGGTGACAACGGTTTCGCCCAAGCGCCACCGGCGCAGGCGCGGCGGGTCATCGGCGTCACGGTGGCGAACAAGACGCAGCGCAACCAGGACCACCCGTGGTTCTGGGCATACCGGGAGGCCGGCCCAACGCGCACGCCGCCGAGTGGCGCCGCAGGCTACGCGATGACCGGCGTTTACAGCACGATGTCGCTGCTCGCGGCTGGCCTGCAGATGGCCGGTCCGAACCTCACTCCGCAGACCTTCGCTGCCGCCCTGCAGCGCACCGTGTTTCCCAACCCGGGCGCCGGCGCTGCGCCGTTCTTCCAGTCCGCTGTCGGCTTCGCCGGTGGCACTCACTCGATGATCAAGGATGCGGCGATGTACTGGTACGACGCCGCTCAGCAGGGCACCGTGGACCCCGCGTCGCCCGGTGCGGTCTGCTACGTCCGCAAGGGCCAGCGGTTCGGGCTCGGCTCCTGGCCGCAGCGCGAGCCGGAGTTCCGGCAGGGGCCGTGCCGGTAAGTGGGGCTGTGCCGGTAGCAGGTGCAGAGTGGCCGGAGGCAGACGGACTGTTCCGTGACGACCGCTGGCGCGGCTCCGACGACGCCTACTCGATTCCGCTCGGGGGAAACCGAGTGCTCTGGCTCTTCGGCGACACGTTCGTCGCGCGCCCCGGGGAGCCGACGCGGGTGGGTTCGGCGTTCATCCGCAACTCGGTGGCGGTGCAGACCGGTCTCGACCCGCTGACTGCCACGATGGACTTCGCCTGGCGGGGCACCGACGAGGCGCCCGAGGACTACTTTCCTGGTGACGGTCTGGGCAGCGGAGCGGAGTGGCTCTGGCCCGGTCACGGGGTGTGGCACGAGGGTCGGCTTTTGCTCTTCTTCATGGCCTGTGACCTGCCACCCGGCGGTGACCCGCACGACCCGCTCGGCCTCTCCTTCCGAGTCACCGGCTGGCGGGCGGTGACCATCGACAACCCAGCCGATCCGCCGGCCGACTGGCAGCTGGTGTCAGTGGTCGAGCGGCCCGACACTGCGAGCGCGGTGCTGGGGGCAGCGACGCTCGTCGACGGCGACGACGTGTATCTCTGGGCCTATCGCGCCGGCCAAGCCTTGCTCGCCCGCACCGACGTACGCCGGGCAGTCGCGGGTGATCTCGGCGAGCTGCAGTGGTGGGCGGGCGGCGACTCCTGGGTGCCAGGTCCCAGCGCGGCGGCGGTCGCGCTTGACCCGGCCGTCACCGAGTTCACCGTCCACCGAGATGACAGCGGTGGGCTGGTTCTCATCGACGTGCACCCGGTCACCGACGCAAGCGCTGCGGTCTGCATGCGACACGCAGCCGGAGTGACCGGACCGTGGTCACCGCGAAGCCCGGCGTACCCAATTCCGGAGGCAGGGCGCACCGACGCGTTCGTCTACGCGGGCAAGGCACATCCCGAGCTCGCCGGAGGGGGACTGGTCGTGACCTACGCCTCCAACGGCAAAGAGCTCGCGCCGCTCTACGCCGATGAGTCCCTCTACTACCCCCGCTTCGCCCGCCTCCGCTAGATCGGCGTCGATCTCCCGACCACACGTTCACCAGCTGACCGATCAGCACTCCCTCCGCGCCGCCGGGTCAAGATCATGAGCGGCGGCAATCGCTAGAGGGTGGAGTAGGCGCTCATGATCTCGCCGAGCCGACGGGTGACCGGCGGCGGGTGCGGACCGCGAGGCCAACCAACGCGACAGCGGCGAGGGTCATCGGGAGCAGGTCGGCCCCGGTGGCGGGCAGCGGTGCGGGCGCGGGGGTCGGGCGGGTCGGGGCCGGCGCGGGCGCCGGACGTGCGGGCGCGGGCCGAGTCGGTGCGGACGCCGTACGGGACGGCCCGAACGACGGGAGCCGCTCCGGGGCCTTGCCGCACACTGGCGCGCTGGCCAGCCCGCCGCCGTCGCGTAGACCCATGACGCCGGGCCGGGCGTGCAGCGGCTTGCCGTCTCGCTCCTCGGACTCACGGACGTCGAGCAGGGTGGAGCCCGGCGTCGGCATCAGGAAGCGCAGCGCGCTGGTGTGCTCGCAGTCATGGAGCACGGTGATGCGGGAGAACGTCCCGGACGGCATCGAGCTGCGGGTGTAGCTGATCTGCCCGGCGATGGTCACGCGCAGCTTTCCTCCGGCCGGCACCGTGAGGTCGGTGGGGTGGAAGCGGACCGGGACGCGGATCGGGGTGTTCGTCGGCGGCAGGACGATCTGCTCCTGGACGAAGTAGTTGTCCGGCATCGGCTCGAGGTGCTGCAAGGATCGGAAGCCGAAGGTGTTCTGCCTCGACTCGGCGCTGCCGCCGCCGTCGGTCTGAACGGCGACGTTGCCCTTGGCGTCGACGACCTCGATGCGCGACGCGATGTGCCCGTCCGGCCGGTCGGTCGTCAGCCACAGGTCGAGCACCGGCTGGCCGGTCATCTGCAGCGGCGCTTCGAGAGTCTGCGTCTCGAAGACCAGCCGGCCGTCGGCTTCGGTGCGTCCTTCGGTGTACGCCGACGAGCCGTCGACGCCGGTGAGCCCGAGCAGCTGCTCCGGCCCAAGGGAGAGCTGCCCCACCGGGCCCCCGGTGTTGGGGAATCCGGCCTCCGAGCGCCACTGACCGTCACTGGACTGCACCTGCACGTCCGGCCACGACTCGACCCCGCTGGCCAGCCCCTTGAGGTAGCGGTCGAACCACGCGGTGACCATCGGCAGCCAGTCGGCGCGCTCCCAGTCCACCTCAACGTTGCCGTGCCGGTCGGGAAAGGCGTGGTTCCACACGCCGAAGAGACCCTTGCGCGGCGTCGTCGCGGGGATGCGGTCGAAGAAGCCGGCCACCGTGATCGGCTGGACGTTGAAGTCGCGCAGGCCGTGCACGTAGAGCGTGGCCGCGGTGATGTCGGGTGCCCCAGGGCGGTACTCCCGAGCTTTCCAGAACGGCGTCATGTTCCCGGTCGGGTCGGCGCTGTTGCCCAGCACCTCAGGCTGGCACAGCAGCTTCTGCGGGTAGTGCTGCGGCGCGGGCTCTCGGCCCGGCATCGCGCTGATGGTGGCGTACCCACCGTTGGAGAGCGCTGCCTGACCGGTGTACGGCACCCCGTCGAAGTAGGAGTACTCGTACTGCCCGCCGACAGAGGCCAGCGGGACGATGGCCTTGAGGTAGGACGTCTTTGCCTTGTCGCCGAGGCCGGCGACGGAGATCTGCGTCTCGGCGTCGTAGGAGATGCCGTACATCCCGACGTTGCCGTCGGTCCACTCGGCGTCGCGGCCGAGGTACTCCACCACCCGGGCGCCGTCCTCGATCTGGTTGCCTGCGGTCTGCTCGAGACAGCCACCGGACTCGCCGGTGCCGCGCACATGGTGCTGGGCGACGGCGAAGCCGCGGGCGTTCATGTACTCGATGAAGCCAGGTCGCTCGGCCGCCTCGTTGGGCGGGTACTCCTCGTCGCCCTGCAGGACGTAGGGGGTCATGATCAGGACAGTGGGTAGCTTGGCTGGCGGGACGTGCCCGTCCTGCTCGGCCGGGAGCCAGGTCTCGACGTAGAGGTCCACCCCGTCGGCGGCGGCGAGGCGGGCGCGCTGACGGTCCGGGTCGACGTCGGGCGCCTGCGAGCCGTAGAGCGGCTTGGATACCGGGGACGGGGCGAACGCCGAGCCGGTCGCGAGCTGCGGGATGTTGCTCGCCGCGTCGGCGGCGCGCAGGGCCGGGGTGATCAGCGCCAGCACGGCCAGGGTGGCGAGCGGGCGGCGCAATCGGTGTACGGCGGGCACGGAACCTCCGGGGACACGGTCGGCGTTGACCAATCTCTTCGACGCCACCGTGTCATCTCCTGGGCCGGCGCGGTGTCCGGCATCGGTCACGACTGTCGAATCACTTCATCACATCGCCTCGACGGAGAGGGCGAGCTGCTTGCTGCGCCGGTGGCGCAGCGCGTCCGTCGTGAAGATCGCGAGGCCGAGCCAGACGAGCCCGAAGCAGGCCAGCCTGGCGGCCGGCATCGGTTCGCCGTAGATGACGACCCCGGTGAAGAACTGCAGCGTGGGGGCGAGGTACTGCAGCAGGCCCAGCGTCGTCAGCGGCACCCGCGTCGCCGCGGCGCCGAAGAGGATCAGCGGGATGGCCGTCACGACGCCGCACGAGGCGAGCAGCACCGTGTGCCCGACGCCCTCTGACGTGAACGTCGCGTCGCCGCGAGCCGCGAGCACGAGCAGGTAGGTGAGGGCCAGTGGCGCCAGCACCGCAGTCTCGACCGCGAGGCTCTCGACCGCGCCGACGCGAGCCTTCTTCTTCAGAAGCGCGTACGTCGCGAAGCTCGTCGCGAGGACGAACGCCAGCCAGGGCGGCTGGCCGTACTGGAGGGTCAAGAGCGTGACCGCGAGCGCGACGCAGCCGAGCGCTACCCACTGCAGCCCGCGTAGCCGCTCGCCCAGGAAGAACACCCCGAGCAGCACCGTGACGATCGGGTTGATGAAGTAGCCGAGCGACGTCTCGACGACGTGCCCGCTGTTCACGCCATAGATGTAGACGCCCCAGTTGATCGCGATCACGATGGCCGCCGCCCCGAGCAGCATCACCACCCGGCTGCGGCCGGGCATGCCGCGCAGGAAGCCGAGGTTGCGCGTCAGCGCCAGCACGCCGGCGACAACAACGAGCGACCAAACGATGCGGTGGGCCAGGATCTCGACCGCCCCGGCCGGCTCCAGCAGCGGCCAGAACAGCGGGAAGAGCCCCCACAGTCCGTACGCCGCGACGCCGTACCCGACACCGGCGCGGGCTTCGCCTGCCGCATCGAGCGCGGGTCGTGGCGCAAGGAGAGTCACCGGACCAAATCTATCCGCCGCGGCTCGGGCGTCGCGGTCTGCACCGGACGGACGTGCTCACGGCGCTCTTCGATCTTGTGATCGACTCACCGTGGCTGTGCTGATCTTGTGCTTTTGTCCCGTCGAAGCGTCTGGTCCTTTCTGCCCGTATTTGGCTCGACAGAGCAGGACGCTGCGGCTGCATGACGAGAGTGGAGTCAGGAGGGACGACTCGATCCAGGATTTGGAGGCGCTTGTGCGTTCCGGTTCGCCAGCCGCACCACGCGCGGAGCGCGAGCCGATGTCGGCTGCGTCAGACCAGGCGGACGCGGTGGAGGCGCTGCGCGCGGCCATCGCCGCGGGCGAGATGGTTCTGCACTATCAACCGA
>Ga0136633_1000104_pt1 | contig 59078 bp, 52 predicted proteins | sample AntDrymeUQ832206_2_FD_105494 | JGI IMG/M metagenome (GOLD analysis project Ga0136633, IMG submission 105494) | Polar desert sand microbial communities from Dry Valleys, Antarctica - metaG UQ83 (22.06) | ecosystem: Environmental > Terrestrial > Soil > Desert | place: Antarctica: Dry Valley...
GCGTCCGCACCATCGTCGATGCGACCGCGGCGTGGTTCGGGCGCGCACCGCGGCTGCTGCAGCAGTTGTCGCAAGAGAGCGGCGTGCAGATCCTCACCAACACGGGGCTCTATGGGGCGGCCGGCGACCGCTACGTGCCAGAGGCCGCGCGCACCGCATCGGCTAACGACCTCGCCCGGCAGTGGACCCGCGAGTACGTCAACGGCATCGGCGACACCGGAATCCGTCCGGGATTCATCAAGATCGGGGTCGACGCAGGACCGCTGTCGCCGATCGATCGCACCCTGGTCGTGGCGGCAGCCCGCACCCACCTGCAGACCGGCCTCACGATTGCCTGCCACACCGGCAACAGCGTCGAGTCCGCGATGACGCAGCTCGACATCCTTCGCGCGGAACGCGTCGCGCCAGGCGCGTGGGTGTGGGTACATGCCCACAGCTGCACCGACGACGACGCGCTGTGGCGGGCGGCCGCGGCTGGCGCGTGGCTGGGCTTGGACGGCATCACCGCGCTGACCTGGGAGCGCCACATCGCCCTGGTGGTCGAGGCGCGCCGTCGCCGGTTGCTGGCGCGCATCCTGCTCTCGCACGACGGCAACGCCTTCCCCGCAGGTGGACGACTGCCCCGCGACTTCCACCTGCTGCTCACCTCATTCCGCTACCGTCTCGCTGACCACGGCCTGACGAGCGACGACATCGACCAACTCCTGGTCGCCAACCCGCGGGCGGCATGGGGCGGCGGCGTTCGACGGCAGGCGTAATCGCCGTCACGTGGGTCGACTGTCCGGTCGGCCGGGCCAGGCAATCGTCAGAAGAATCGCGCTGTCTGCGAAAGCCTCCACCTCGTGCTCGACTCCCTGATCGAGCGCGAGGAGCGTGCCGGCGCGCAGATCGAAGGTCCGCCCCTCTGCGCGCACCTGGATATGCCCGACGACGACGTGGATCGAGATCCGACCTTCGGTATGGTGCTGCGGCATTCGCGCGCTGAGCCGCAACGCAATCAGCACAATGCGCAAATCGTCGTACTTGACGAGCGTTTTTGCGTTCTGTCCGGACTGCCAGCCGGGCTCGCGCTGAAGCTGCGCCACTTCGTCGGCGATATCGAGTTCGAGATACGGCGCCGCCATCGGCCTGGGGTGTGGACGTCGGTGTTCGTTCGGAACGTCTGGCACGTCAAACTCCTTCACTCGGGTTGACCACGCACGATCGGCGATACGGACCGGATCGTGCCGACCCATCATGGTCGCACTCTCCCGTTCGGTCACTCGACTCGGACGATCGAGCAATGCATGAGACGGCTCGAAGTCTGGACCGGTGCGTCGCCCTGGCGGCACGCGAGCGGGTCGTGCCGATGTGCGCCGAGGGGCCAATGACGCATGATGCAGGGGAGAGCCGCATGCCCACTCGCACGTTCGTCGCCTCCAGTCGCATCCCCGCCCCGGCCACGGCCGTGTTCGACTGGCACGAAGCCCCAGGTGCATTCGCGCGGCTGACGCCGCCTTGGGAGCGCGTGCGCCTCGTGCACCATGAGGGCGGCATCCGCGACGGCGCGCGCGTCTCGCTGCGCGTCGGCCCAGGACCCGTCGCGCTGCGCTGGGACCTCGAGCATCGTGACTACCAGCCCGGCCGATCGTTCACCGATCAGCAGGTGTCTGGGCCCTTCCGCTCGTGGCGGCACGTTCACCTGATGACCCCCGACGGCCCTGACGCCTGCATGCTGGAGGACCGGATCGAGTACGCGCTGCCGTTCGGGGCGCTCGGCAATGCGATTGGCGGGCCGCTCGTGGACCGCAAGCTGCGGCGTTTGTTCGCCTACCGTCACGAGGTGACGCGACAGGCGTTCGCGCCGCGGTAGTCCGGGCTGGTCAGCCGCGCGACACCCACGCGGCGCGAGGCCGAGTGCACCGCACTGCCCGACCAACGCATTCGCCAGCGCCCGTCACTCGCGGGCGGGAGCCGACTGCGGCGCGAGCAGACGCTCGAGGGCGGGCGTCATGGCGGCAGCCCACATGGCGTACCCGCGGGCGGTCGGGTGCAGGAAATCCGACATGACCTCCTTACTGATGGTCCCATCGGCGGCGACCAGGCGAGACCCGATGTCGAGATAGGTGATGCCATCGCGGCCATCCAGGCCGGCGATGAGCCGGTTGACCTCGACAACCGTGTCGCGCGCCGCGTTGGGCCGCTCACCCCTCGGGAAGATGCCGAGGAGCACAATCCGGGTCGATGGCGAACGCCCATGGATCGTGGCGCATATGGCCCCGATGCCCGCGGCAATCTCCTGCGGTGTGTTGATGCCGACGTTGTTGGTGCCGATCATGACCACCACGAGCCGTGGCGCGACCGCGTCGAACTCGCCGTGCGTGAGCCGCCAGAGCACGTTCTCGGTGCGGTCCCAGCCGTAACCCAGGTTGACGACCCGGCGGCCGGCAAAGAGTCGGTCCCACTCGGCCGCGCCGTTGCGCGGCCCGCCTGGCGGGTCGCCGCCCCAGAAGTGCGTGATGGAGTCGCCGAGCATCACGATCTCCGGGCGCTGCCGCATGAGGGCCGTCGCAGCCGCGTGACGCTCCACCCAGTCGTAGGTGCGCCAGTCGCGGTTCTGGGTGACGGGAACCAGCGACGACAATCGACGCAGACTCCCCGGATCCAGTGGCGTCTCGTACGTCGCGAGCTCGCCCGAAGGTATGCCGTCGACGGCAAACGCGCGGGCCTTGAGGACGTAGCCCGCCGGCACCTCGACCGGCGCCAGCCAGACGCCGGAGTCGCGCCCTGGTTCAGACCCATCGAGCGTGTAGCGCACCAGAAGCCCGGCCGCCGGCAGCCGCATGTCGATGAGTCCGTCGGCTCGTCGCGTCAGCAGCGGACCGTCCGCGCGCACGACGCCGCCCGCAGTGATCACGATCAGCGCAGCGACCATCAGACGGAGCCGCGAGGTGATGCCTGTCATGGGCTTATTGTCGTCGACGCGGGCGGACCATGCGCCCGAGGTCGCAGTACTGGACTCAACCCTCTGCGAGCCACGTCTCGGGCACGCTGCATGCGTCGGCCATCGGTAACCGCGTGGCACTGACGAGCGTGGTAGGCTACGACCCGGTTTTCGTTCCTCCATGACCCGGTGCATCGCGTTCGCTGTTGGTGATACCGCAGGACACGTGATGCCGGCGCTAGCCATTGCCGAGGCCTATGACGCGCTCCTGCCCGACGTCCAGGTGCGGCTCTACGCCGCCTCAGGCGGTCCGGCAACGCAGCTGGCCGCCGCCGCCGGCCGGTCACTGACCCTCATCGAGGCATCAGCGATGGCCCGAACAGGACCACTGGGTCGCGCGACAGCGCTGCTGCGTGTGCTGCGCGCCATCCCGGCGGCACGCGCGCACCTGCAGGCTGACAGGACACGCCTGGTGGTCGGCACCGGCGGGTACGCGTCGGCACCCGTGGTGCTCGCTGCCCGCAGCCTCGGTGTGCCCACCGCCATCGTCGAACCCAATGCCGTTGCAGGCATGGCCAACAGGTGGCTGCGCCGATTGGTCGAGCGCGCGTATGTCGCCACCGACGAGGTCGCGCGCCAGCTGGCGCCCGCACATGCCGTCGTGACCGGGATGCCGGTGATGGCGGTCATCGCTCGGCAACAGCAGGACGCCAGGCTCGGTCCTCACCTCGGCACGCCCTGCCATCTGTTGATCACGAGTTCGTCGCGCGGCGAACAGTTCCTCGGACGTGAGATGCCGGCCCTGATGGCCGGACTCGCGGCCGCCGGTGTGCCGCTGCGCGTGTGCCACCAGGCCGGGTCTTTCGACCGAGAGACGCTTGCCAGCGCGTATGCACGCCATGACATCGACGCACAGGTCGTGCCCGTCATCGACGACATGGCTGCCGCGTACCGCTGGGCCCACTTCGCCATCACCCGCGCCGGCGCAGGCACCCTCGCCGAGTTGGCGCTCGCCGGGCTGCCAGCGCTGCTGGTGCCGCTGGCCGACGCCGCGGCCGACCATCAGTCGGCCAACGCGGCGCCGTACGCCGCGGCGGGGGCGGCCCTCTGGGCTCGCGAGTCCGCCTGGCCACGCGATCGGCTGGTGGCCGGCATCGCTGGTGTCCTGCTCGACCCGGACCGCTGGCGGGCCATGTCGGCCGCCGCACGGGCCGCCGCCCGCCCTGGCGCGGCCGCCGCGGTGGTCGCCGACTGCGAGCGCCTGATGGTCGGCCGCTGGTGAGTTACCCGCTGACGTTTGTGACCGCGCTCGTGGCAGCCGCGATCCTCACGCCCCTCGTCGCGAGGACCGCGGTCCGGCTCGGGCTGCTCGATCACCCAGGGGGACGCAAGGTGCACGTCGCCGCGGTGCCGCGACTGGGCGGCGTGGCGATGGCGCTGGCGCTGGCCACCGCGCTCGGCGCGTCGCTGGTGGCCGACGCCAGCCAGGGGATCAGTCCCGCGATGCACCTGCGCGACATCCTGCCAATCATCACCGGGGCTGTACTGGTTTTTGCCGTCGGACTGTGGGACGACATCGACCCACGCACCGTGTCCTTCAAGATCTCGGTCGAGCTCGTCGCCAGTCTGATCGTAGTCGGAGCGGGGCTCACCATCTCTCGCGTGACGCTGCTCGGCGTCACCTACGATCTCGGCTGGCTGGCGCCGATGGCGACCATCGCATGGGTGCTCGGCCTGACCAATGCGTTCAATCTCGTGGATGGTCTCGATGGACTGGCCGGTGGACTGGTGGCGATCGCGGCCGCGACGTGTGCGGTGGTGCTGATCGCGCGCGGCGAAGCCGGTGCCGCCCGCATACTCGTCGCCCTGGTTGGCGCGACCCTGGGATTCCTCATCTACAACCTGCCTCCCGCACGCATCTTCCTTGGCGACTCCGGCAGCTTGCTCGCCGGGTTCCTGCTTGCCGTCACGGCCGTGACCGGCCAGCAGAAGGGAGCCACGACGCTGGCTGCCGGTGTGCCGCTGTTGATCTTCGCCGTGCCGCTGCTGGAGACGGTGACGACCGTGGTGCGTCGCGTCATCGCCGGCCAGCGCCTCGCCAGCCCTGGACTCTCCGGACGGACGCGGGCGCTGTCTCATGTCTTCGCGCCGGACGCCGGACACCTGCACCATCGCCTCGAACGCGCCGGCCTGACGCCACGTGTCGCGGTGTCGCTGCTCTATGGGCTCGCCTTCGCACTGTCGGCGATCGCGCTCCTGACGATGCAGGCGCCGTGATCGAGATCACGCCGCCAATGCCGGGCGCGACCGCAGACGAGCCGACCACGCGCCTGCACCTCGCCCTGCTGCTCCTCATCGTCGCCGGCGCAGGCCTGCTGCGGACCTGGCTGACCTGGCCGTCGGTCTTTGCCGAGACCTACGTGGCCTTTGTCGAGAGCGACGCGTGGTACCACATGCGGCTGGTCGACGCCCTGGTCGAGCACTTCCCCTGGAGGCTGTGGCACGACCCCTACCTCGCACACCCGGGGGGAGAGGCGGTCAACGCCGGGCCGGTGTTCGACTGGTGCATCGCGGGCCTCGCGCTGCTGCTCGGTGGCGGCTCGCCATCGCCCTGGCTGGTCGACGTCGTCGGTGCCGGCCTGCCGCCAGTGCTCGGCGCGCTGACCGTATGGCCGGTCTACGTGCTCGGACGCGAACTCTGGTCGCCACGCGCCGGCTTGTGGGCCGCCTTCATGGTCGCGGTGCTTCCCAGCCAGGTGCTGCAGCGCTCGGTGCTCGGCTTCACCGACCATCACTGCCTGGAAACGCTGCTGAGCACCACGGTCATGGCCTGCGTGGTCCTCGCGCTCAAGCGCGATGCGGCATCGTCGCGGCGCTGGGCACTGGCGGCCGGCGTCGTCTTTGGCACGTACCTGCTGACGTGGGGTGGTGCCGTGCTGTTTGTCGCCTTCATCGTCGTCTGGGCGCAAGTACAACTGGTCATCGATGCCGTGCGCGGGGGCGACAGCCGCGACGTGACGCGGGTGGCCGGCCCGCTGCTGCTGGTGGCGGCGGTGATGGTGGCACCGTGGGCGGGCACCCGGCCGTACTTCGCCTATCAGTTCGCCGCGCTGGTCGGTGGTGCGTCCGCGATCTGGGGTATGCACGCAGCGCAGCGCCTCGGCCGGCGGCTGGCCTGGCCACCGCGACGATGGCTCGCGGCAATTGCCGTGATCGGCGCAGTGGCGGCGCTGGTGGGGGTGGTGGTGCTCGGCGATCACATGGGTGCGCTGCTCTCCGACGCCTCGCGCATCTCACCGTTCCGTCGTGCCGGGTTTGTCAGTGAAGCCCGCCCGCTGATGCAGTCGGACCTGTGGTCGCCGGTGCCGCTGTGGCGCGAATTCACGACGGGGCTGGTGTTGGCGATGGTGGGCCTGGGCGTGTGGCTGCGGGAGCATCTCGACGGGCCACGAGCGCCGTGGTCCACGCTGCTGGCGGTGTGGACCGTCACGATGGTGGCCGCCACGTTCGGCCAGGTCCGTTTCACCTACTATCTCGGCGTCAACGTGGCGCTGCTGGCCGGCCTTGGTTGCACCCATCTGCTGGCAGCCGTGTACCAGCAGCGCACCGGGGCCATGCTGAGGGTCCTGGCGGTGGCAGTGACGGCGGTCCTGATTGCCGCCCCAGGCATGCCCCGCCTCTTGCAGCAACGCGCGCCAGTGCCCGCGATCGACTCGAACTGGCACGATGCGCTCACCTGGATGCGGACCAACACGCCGGAGCCGTTCGCCGATGCCGAGGCGTACCTCCACCCCGCGGCTGACAGCACGGCCGCCAGCACGGCAGCCTACGGTGTCATGGCGTGGTGGGACTACGGCTACTGGATCACGCGGGTGGCGCGGCGCGTGCCGGTGAGCAACCCGAAGCAGACCGGCGTGCCCGCGGCCACGGCCGTGCTGCTCGCGCCGACGCCGCGCGAAGCCAGCCAGGCGATGGAGCGAGCCGGCGCGCGGTACCTGATCGTCAACTGGCAACTGCAAGTCGCGCCTGGGGGCACCACTCGGGGTTACTTCGGTGGCATGGTCCTGGCCAAGGGTGGCAATCCGATGGACTACTGCCAGCTGCACGCGCGCCGCGACCGCGTCACCGGGACGCTCGGCGAGCCGACCCTGTACTGCTACCCGGAGTACTACCGGACCATGGCCATGCGCCTCTACCTGTTTGCGGGCAAGGCCGTGACGCCGCCCGGAGTGGTGACCGTCGTGGCGTCGCACGAGACGCGCGTCGGCCACACGGTGGTGCGAGAGGTCACCGACCAATGGACCTTCGACACCTACGAGCAGGCGACGACGTTCCTCACCACATCGCCTCGCACCGACCTCCGGATCGTGAGCACGTCGCCACACGTCACGTGTGTGCCCCTGGAGGCCGCCGAGGGATATCGCCAGGTGTTCCAGTCGCTCGACCGCGAGCAGGACACGGGCCCATCTGCCGTGCAGATTTTCGAGTTCGAACCACGGTCTGCGCTGGGCACCTGAGCGTGCGCTTTCCTCCGCAGACCGGGACGCGAGATGATGACACCTTGACGATCCTGTGCGCGCGCAACGACACATCGCAGGCCAGGACGCACGCGGCTCCTGTGCACCTGCGCCGCATCGCGATGTTCTCGCTCGCGGCGGCGCTGCTTGTCGCCATGCCCGCGCGGGCGCAGGACAAGGACAAGGACAAGGAGGCGGCGCCCCAGACCACCGCGGTGGCCGCACTCCCGTTCCATGTCGAGCCGCGCGGCTATGGCCTGGTGAAGGAGTCGCAGCCACCCCGCTACGTGCGTCGCGCCGACCGCACCGGGATCGACGCCTTCGAGAAGGTCGACTGGCTCGACGTCGGCTTCGAGCTGCGGTTGCGGTACGAACACCGCGACAACGACTACCGACGTTCGCGGCTGACCTCCGATGACGTGCTCCTTGGACGCACACGTCTCTACCTCGGCATCCGGCAGCGCTTCGATCCGTTTCGCTTCGTGGTCGAGCTGGTCGATTCACGGCGCGGCGGTGGCGAGTTCCCGCGCGATGACCGCGACGTGAATCTCACCGAGCCGCTCCAGATGTTCGGCGAGGTCTATCTGGCCAACGGCGCCGGCAAGGGGCGACCGGTCGGCGTGCGTGTCGGACGCCACGCCTTCGAGTTTCTCGACCGGCGACTGCTGGCCCGCAACGAGTGGCGCAACACGGCCAACAGCTTCGACGGGCTGCGGGCGACGATTGGCCGACCGGAGGGGCCGTGGCAGGTCGACGTACTGGCGCTCAAGCCGGTCCGCCGTCTGCTCTCAGGACTGGATCGTCCCGACGACGCGCAGCGATTGGTGGGGACGATTGGCGACTGGCGCCGCTGGTCGCGTGTGGCCACCGTGCAGCCGTACTACTTGCGGCTCACGCGGGAGGCGCAGTCAGCGACGCTGGTGGCGCGGGACATCCACACACTGGGCGTGCGGAGCTATGGCCTGGTCGGTCGCAGCGGTTGGGACTGGGACCTGGATGCCGCCCGGCAGTTCGGCAAGGATGGCACCCGTGCGCATCGCGGGTCCGCGCTCGTCGTCGAATCCGGTTTCACCGCGCGCCACGCGTGGAAGCCCCGACTCAGCACCAGCGTCAGCTACGCGAGCGGCGATCAGGACCCCAACGATGGTCGCATGCAGCGCTTCGAGCGGCTGTTCGGCTTCGCCCGCCCGTTCTCGGCCAGCGACTACGTGCAGTGGGAGAATCTGCGCGCCTCCAAGCTGCGCCTCGAACTTTCACCCACGTCCAGGCTGCGCATCGACGCTGGCGTCAGCGGCTACTGGCTCGACAGCGCCACCGATCGCTGGAGTGCCACGGGCCTGCGCGATCCGCTGGGCCGCAGCGGCACCGCTCTCGGGGTCGAACTCGACGCCCGGGCCCGCATGCCGATCGGCCCACGTCTCGGCCTCACGCTGGGATACGCGCGCTTCGCACCCGGTGCCTTCGCGCGGACAGTCAGCGGCCACGACGCGGTGTCGCACTTCCCGTACGTGGAACTGGCGATCAACGCCTTCCGCTGAGCGCGATGCGCCGGCCTTCACCGGTCGGCGCGCACGGCCCACCGCAGCTTCGCTGAGGAAGCACGCCGATTGGCGAAGGTCTCGTCCTTGGCTGACCGCACCACCGCCTCGGCAACCTCGGCATAGAGACCCTCACGGCGCCCCCGGCGGAACGCCTGCTTGACGCGCCGGTCCTCGCCAGAGTGGAACGTGACCATCACCACACGCCCGCCTGCCGCCAGGCAGTCCGGCAGCGCAGCGAGCAGCGCGTCGAGCGCGGTCAGTTCGTCGTTGACGAAGATGCGGAAGGCCTGGAACGTGCGGCGGATCGACTTCTTGACGTCGGCTTTCGCCAGGTCGGGCAGGGCCGCCGCCAGACCGAGACGAACCAGACGCTCCAGGGTCTGGGTGGTGCGCGGACGCGCGTCGGCGACCAGGCGCGCAATCAGCAGCGCGTGGGGCTCGTCAGCATAGGCGCTGAGGAGCGCGGCGATCGCAGCCTCGTCCAGCGCGTCGATCTGCTGCCAGGCCGGCTCGCCTCGCGTCGGATCCATGCGCAGGTCGAGGGGGCCGGGATGCTTGTAGCTGAATCCGCGCAGGGGCGAGTCGTGCTGCATCGCCGACACACCGAGGTCCACGATGACCCCATCGACGGTCCGGCAGCCGCACTCAGTGAGCACGCCCGCCAGGTCGGCGAAGTTGGCATGCCTGGCCACGAAGCCGTCGGCCGCGAAGCCCGCCGCGCGCAGCCGCGCCTCCGCTGCCGGTAATTCGAGAGGATCGACATCCAGCCCAATCAGCCGGCCGCCAGGTTGGAGACGTTCGAGGATCGCCCTGGCATGGCCGCCTCCACCCAGCGTGCAGTCGACCACGACCTGTCCTGGCGCTGGCTGCAGGTGGCGCAGCACCTCCGCCACCATGATTGGCTGATGCGGCAGCGCATTGGCATGCCTGCTCAGGGCAGCGGCCTCACCAGCACGTTGGCAAACTCCACCTTGCGCCCGGATGGGACCAGCGCCAGACGCCCGCGAGCCGGCAGCCCCTCCTGTGCGGCATCTGCCACGACCACCTCGCCGTTCACCATCGTGGTCAGACGATTGCCGACGAGGCGCTGGATCACGCGGTTCCACTTGCCTGCCGGTTGCGTGGCCGTGCCCGGTTGTGGCATCACGACGGCGCGCACGTCCGACAACGTACTGGCCGCTACCGGGCTGGGCGCCTGGGTTGCGGCTGGCTCGGATTGGTCTACCCAGCGCCAGTCGGTAATCACCTCCACGTCCCCGAACACCGTCGAGGACAACAGCGGCTGGCCAGTGGCCGGCGTCGGCGCCTCGTAGGCGATGGTCCAGTCGTTGGCGCGCCAACGGGAGACCTGGTCTGCCGGTGGCTGCCAGTTGGTGAAGCTCTTGCCGTCGTACATCGACAGGTGGCCCTCGTAGGCCGTCGCCACCTGCTCCGGGCGCAGTGCCCCGGCACTCGGGAGTTCACGGATGCGGATGTTGCGGAACAACGTCGGCGCACCCTCCGACTCGAGGGCGATGTAGCCCTTGCGCGGCGAGATGTCGTAGCCACCTGACACCTCCTTGCCATTGACAGCCAGCTTCAGGGTGCCGTTGTTGGCCGTGATGCGGTAGTGGTTCCACTCGCCAGGGCCCTTGGCACGACGCTCGCTCGGCAGGCTCCGCATGGAGCCGTTGGGGTGCGGGCGGTCGGGCGTGAGCACCGCCCCGTGTATCGCGAAGACGTCGCCGTGACTGGTGTAGGTCTCGGAGTTGCGGCCGTCGAGCACCTGCACCTCGATCGCCCGCAGGAAGGGCTGGCCGCGAGCTGGCAACGCGTCGGCCCAGATGAACACCCCGGCGTTGCCCATCGGCGCGACGTGCTGGTACTCGAGCTCGAGGACGAAATTCTCGTACATGCGCTCGGTCCGGATCTCGCAGATGGGCGCGCCGGTCGAGGTGATCATGCCGTCGCGCACGCCGAACGTGTCCGGGGCGCAGTTGATGTTGACCCAGCCCTTCAACGTCGTGCCGTCGAACAGGGGCACGCTTGACGGCTCAGGCTGGGCAGCACCCACTGACAGCGCGGCCGCGAGGAGAAGAGGACATGCACGTCGTCGCATGGCCGCAGTCTACCGCCTCCACCCGTGAGAGACTCTCGCCGACGTGCTGCCGCCAGGGAGGCGAACGCCATGACACGACTCGCGTTGACGATGATCGGCCTGCTCGGCGTGGTGACGATCGGGCTGGCCCAGCCGACGGTGCCGCAATCCAGAGACACCTTCCACCTGTTCCTGCTCGCCGGTCAATCCAACATGGCCGGCCGTGGCGCCGTGACGCCGGAGGACCGCCGCCCCATGCCGCGCGTGCTGATGCTCGACAAGGCTGGCGCATGGGTGCCCGCCGTGGACCCCATGCACTTTGACAAGCCCATTGCCGGCGTCGGCCTGGGACGCGCGTTCGCCGCACGCATAGCCGAGGCGTACCCACTGTCACGATTGGCCTGGTGCCCGCGGCGGCGGGCGGCTCCCCCATCGACGCATGGCAGCCGGGCGGATATCACGACCAGACGAAAAGTCACCCCTGGGACGAGGCCATCGCCCGCGCCCGCGTGGCGCTGCAGGCCGGGCGGCTGCAGGCCATCCTGTGGCACCAGGGCGAGTCGGATGCCTCACCCGCACTGGCGGCGGCCTACCAGGGGAAGTTACATGACCTGATCGCACGCTTCAGGACCACGCTCGATGCACCCGACCTGCCCTTCATCGTCGGACAGCTCGGTCGATTTCCGGATGCGCCGTGGGACGAGGCGCGGCAGCTGGTAGACGCGGCGCATCGGGCACTGCCGGGCAAGGTGCCGCACACGGCGTTCGTGTCCAGCGAAGGCCTGGTCCACGGCGGCGACAAGGTGCACTTTGACGCCGCGTCGCTGCGCGAGCTGGGCCGACGCTACGCCGAGGCGTACGTGTCGCTTACGGCGTCTCGCTGACCAGTGACGCGTCGATCGGCGGGGTGAGGTGGGCGTGAATCGCCTGGCGCGTCACGTCCCAACTCGCCAGCTTGGCGCGACGCAGCTGTGCTGCCGCCTCCCGGAACCGACGGTGGTCGGCCATAACGGTGCCGACTGCGGCCGCGATCGCGTCGGCGGTGTTGGCGACATGGACCGCGCCCATCGGGAACGCCTGGCGCAGCAATGGCCAGTCCGACACGATCACCGGCACCCCTTGATAGATGGCCTCATAGGCGCCGCGCAGCATCGTGTGGTCCTCGGTGGTCAGATCGACCACGACATCGGCACCCCGGATGAGCCCACCGTAGGCAGCGGTGTCGAGAAAGCCGGTCAGCGTGACATTGGGCGGCAGGCGCGTCCGGAGCGAGGCAGCCAGCGGCGCCGGGTCACCCGAGAGGAAGATGTCGAGGTCTGGAAGTAGTCGCGCGGCGGCGAAGATCTCCGCTGTCGGTTCGTCTTCGGTGAACGAGCAGACCACGGCGACGGTGAACCGGGACGATCGCGGAAAGACGCCCTGCTCCGGAAACTGCACGGGTACATCCGGCACGAGCGTGGCGTGCCCACCGGCGGCCTCTACCAGCTGCGCGATGTGGCGGTTGGTCACCAGCGTGGTGCGAGCCCGCCGGCAGCACCAGCGCTGCAGCCCTTGCAGCCAACGCCACCGGCGCAGGACGAAGGCACAGGTGTGCGCGTCGAGCACCACGTGCGCGCCGTGGCGCCACGCGTATAAGAACGCCGGCAGCGCCGCGAGCACCGGCGGCGACATCACAAAGACCGTGCGGGGGCGTTCGCGGCGGAGTATGCGGCTCGTCTGCACCCACTGCCACGCGTACTTGAGCAGGATGGTGGCCGGATGGCTGCCCAGCCACCCGGCGTACACCATGTGGGAACGGCCGCCTAGCTCACGGGCAGTGTGATCGGACCGGCTGCAATGCGGCGCCCAGGACACGTACGTCAGCGCGCAGCGGAACGAGTCCGGTCTCCGCGACACACTCACGCCTGCTCCAGTCCGAACCGGGCGGCACACCTCTCATAGAGAATCGCCGGATGCAGCTTGGCCAGCCGGCCCCACGGGCCGAAGTGCACAATCCAGGCGCGCCGCACGTCCGGTGTCTCGTTCGGCCCGGTGTAGTGCAGTGTGAGTGGCGAATGGACCGTGACGCCTCCAAGCGGTAGCGGGCACACCACACGGTCTGGGCGATGGCCCACGGCGGCGGTACGCACATGCCCGTCGGCGGCGCGCGTATGAGCCACCAGGCCCTGCACGTGACTGCCTCGAACAAAGTGCATGCAGCCGTTCTGCAACGTCGCCGGCTGCAGCGGAATCCACACATGGACGGTGCGCAGGAGATGCCGATGTCCCGTGTAGGCATGGTCCTGGTGCCAGTGCGTGGCGCTCCGGTTGAACGGCGCCTTGTAGATGGCGTGGTCGTACGTGTAGCGAGCCGACCGGCCCCCCAAACTCCTGGCGAGGGCCTGGCAGCGTGCGAACGCCTCGGTGGAGCGCAGACGTCGGTTCAGGGCTGACGGTCTGTCGATCTCGGCGCTGCGCGGGGGCCCGGCGCCGCCGCCGGGAGCCAGGTCGCGCACGCGGGCGGCAGGCAGTTCGCCAAACGACGCGAACATCGGGTCCAGGAGTTCCCGCACTTCAGCGATGGCTCCAGGGGAGAGCCACTCCGGCAAGGCGAGAAACCCGTCGTCGCTGAAGTGCCTGATGTCTTCGGTGGAGAGCATGCTGGCTCCTGGGCGGACGAGCAGGGGTGCGCTCCGACCGGACGAGCACGATAGCTGAAGCGGTGGTGGCGCAGGTAGGGCCTTTAGTTATCTTTTCGCAGCACCACCCGAGTGACCAGCACCGCCAGCCCCACGAAGAAAATCGCGGAGGTGTCAGGGCCACGTCCCGGGATCTGCGTCTGCAGCACCTCCAGCAGCAGCACCAGACCCACCAGCGCCAGAGGCCATCGCCGCGCGTGCCATCCATCGCGATGACGCTCGGCCCAGCGCGCCGCGACCACGGTGCCCCACCCAGCCCACCCGAAAAGCCAGGCGAAGTCGAGGGCGCCGCGTCGGTTGCCAAACCCCACCAGTGGAATCCAGCTGAAGACGTGGGTCGGACCCGTTGCCGGCTGCAGCTCGTATGCCGCAATCACCGCGACCAGGCCGGCCAGCAGCCCGCGGGGCCACCACCGCGCCAGGGTTGGCGGCGGGACCAGCGCCAGCGACGTGAGAAAGACCACCAGGACCGCCCCCATGGCGGCGACTTCTTCGTACGAGAGCGGCGCCCGCGCGACGAGCATCATCTGAAGCAGCACGGACGCGGCCGACGCGGCCAGCAGCGACAGCGCGGCCATCGCGCGCGACTGCCAGGCGAGCCGGCACGCCGCAGCGACGGCCACCCAGGCCCCGCCGTGCCGCAGCACGGCCCACACGTTCCAGGCGGCGTCGGCATCGGAGTGGCGCAGGAATGCGAGGTGCCGGCGTAACGTGCCCAGGTCCACCGCAAACACCCACGGCATCGATTCGGAAAGCACCCAGAGGACGACGATCGCAAGTGTTGCGAGCCGCAACCGGGCCTCGTCAGATGCCTGACCGACGCCGTTGAGGACCCGCGACGGCTCGAGGGCGTAGGCCAGCAACGGCAGCGTGGCCGCGGCAAGCACGCCGAGCGATCCGCCAACCGTGTTGGCCGCCCAGTCGCTGGCTGACGACACACGAGCGGACTGGCAGGACTGCACCAACTCGAGGGCGAGCGACAAGCCCGAGACGGCCAGGGCACTTGCCAGGCCCACGCCGAGTCGCACCGCAGGCCGGCGGCCGGCCCGGCTCACGGTCACGGCCAGCAGCCATCCAAGTGGGATATAGGCCACCACGTTGGCCAGCACGTCGCTCCGCGAGAGTCGCCGCGGCACCTCGAATGCCACGTCCCCGCAGGCCCATGTTCCTCCGTCGGCCAGGGTCTGGTAGACGACAAAGGCCGTGTAGATCAGCAGGGCCGCCGCATTCAGGCCGGGGGCCGCCATGGCCGGACGTCTCGTTGTCGTCACTTCGGGGTTCTCGTCTGCATCATGCTGCTGGTGCCCATGGTCAGCCACCATGGTTTCGCATACCGTAGGTCACAGTGGCTTTCAATACAGGACGCTGGACGCTGTACGGCCTGCTGGGTCTCATGACGCTTGCGACGGCCCTGGCGCCTCGCGCCGCGATTGGTCAGCCGCTGAGGCTGGTCACGGTGCGCGCCCTGACCCCCGACTCGGTCACCGCGGAACGCGCCGCCCGGGTTGCGCTCTCCTCCGACGGCCGGTATGCCGCGTTCTGTTCCAAGGCCACACCGAGCGACCTGGTACCGGGCAAGAACGTGCCGGCGGGGACCACCAACACGAGCAATGTCTACGTGCGCGACCTGGTCGGCGCCACGACCGCGGTCCTCACGCTGTCGGCGTCGGACCCGAGCGTGGCCAGCAACGGAGCATGTGGCCCCGACGTGCAGATTACGCCGGACGGCCGCTACGTGGCCTTCAGGACGACTGCCACTAACCTGCTCAGCGCCACCTGGTCCTACCCGGCCGGCAGCCCCTCCGGCTGGGTGTTCGACAGGCAAACTGGCCAGATCAGCCTGGTGGACGTCGCGGTACAGCCGTTCCACGCCGCCGGGTTGCGAGAGATGGTGATCAGCGAGAACGGCCGCTTCGTGGCGTTTTCCAGCGCGGGTGCAGGGCCGTCCGGACAACTCGTGCCCAACTTCATCGACGACAACGGGGCGCTGCTCGATCTCTACATCCGCGACCTGCAGGCCGGCATCACACGGCTGGTCAGCCGCCAGTACACCGACCCGGGCCGGGGCTCCCCAGCCGGCGTGGAGACGACGACGGGCGAGAGCCCGCGCGTGTTCAGCGCGGACGGTACCGCTCTGCTGTTTGCCGCTGCATTCGCGCAACTGGTGCCCAACGGCGGCACCGCGCGCAACCTGTACGTCTACCGCTGGAACACCGATGCCATTGCCCTGGTCTCGGCCAGGACGGGCGAGTCCACGGTGGTGGCCGGAGCCACCGTCGACACCGATGGCCCACCCACCGACGTCAACTTCTCGATCACCGCCGATGGCGCGTTTGCCGCGTTCACGGCGGCAACCACCCTGGTGGAGCTGACCGTAGAAGCCACAAACGGACGTCAGAACGTCTTTGTCCGCGACCTGCGGGCCGCGGCCGCGCCGACCAGCCTGGTCAGCCTCGCGCCGTCCGGCCTCGGCGGCAACGGCGCCTCGACCAACCCCATCGTCAGTCGTGACGGCTCAAGCGTGGCATTCGAGAGCCTCGCGACCGACCTGGTCAGTGACTTCAGCGACACCGGCCCGTTCATCGACATCTTCGCCCGAGCGATGTCGGGATCGAGCCGTGCGGGGCCGGTCCAATGGCTGACGCGCGACGCCGTGCTGCAGTCGGGAGGGAACCAGAGCGCAACGCTCGAGGACCTCAGCGCAGACGGGCGTTACGTGGCGTGGCGCTCGGCGGCGACCAACCTGGTGCACTCCTCCGTGGTCTCGGACGGCAACAGCGCCGACGACGTGTTCGTGCGCGACCGAGTGGCTGGCACGGTGAGCATCAAGAGCGTGGTTCCCGTGGGCACTGCGGCGACCGCCAACGCCGCCAGCGGGTCGTCCACGCTGACCTTCGACGGACAGGCGGCGTTTTACAGCGCCGCCAGCAACCTGCTGATCACGCCGGCCACCACAGGGATGAACATCTTCGCCGCAGCCCCCAGCGTGGCCGACCTGTCGGTGTCGATCACCGACGCCCCCGACCCGGCGCGCGTTGGGCAGCCTGTGGTCTACACGATCACTGTGGCCAACCTCGGGCCGGCGCGGGCGACGGGAGTCACGCTGACCGTCCCTGTGCCAGACGCAGTGACGGCCTTCTCGGCGGAGGGTGGGGTGACGCCGGTCGCGGGCGTCGTCAGGTTCGACCTCGGCACACTGGACGCCGGTCTGACCGCTACAAGAACGATCACCGTGACCTACGGGTCCCCGCGCGTGTCCACGGTGACCGCCACCACGTCGGCCACGCAGGCAGACCCCGCCTCGTCGAACAACCAGGCGGTGCAGACCACCGACGTCACCGCGGCGGCCTCGAGGCCATCGATCGCGGGAACGGTGCGCGACTCCGGAGGCATCGGCCTCCCCGGAGTCACGATCACAGTCGAGGGCAGCGCGTTTGCCACCACGGCAACCGCCACTGACGGGAGCTACGTGCTGGCAAACCTGCCGGCGGGCGGAAGCTTCACGGTGACGCCCTCGGCCACCGGCTACACGTTCAGCCCGGCGTCCACGTCCCTGGCTGATGTGACCACCGACCGGGCCGCCGACTTCGCCGCCGCCTGCGCGCCAGCCATCTCGGGCCTCGTCCGTGACCGGCTGGATGGCGCGCTGGCCGGCGTCACGATCACGTTGTCGGGATCGGTCGGCGGCACGGCGGTCACCGACGCCAACGGGCGGTACGCCTTCAGCCACGTGCCGCTGGGGCAGTCATTCACGATCACGCCGAGCCGCGCCGGTTTCACCTTCGAGCCGACGTCCGTGACCGTCTCCACCGCGAGCTGCGGCACGACCCCGGCCAGGCTGGTCGCGGCCTCGGGCACCTACACCCGGTACTTCGCAGAGGGCGCGACCAGCACGTTCTTTGACACCACCATCGCGCTGCTCAACGCCAGCGGCACACCCACCACCGTGAGCCTCACATTTCAGACCGCCGGCGTCGACGACGTGGTGCACGTGGTGCCGATGGGCGGCCGGGTCCGGGCCACCATCGACCCGAAGACAATCCCGGGGCTCGCGGCGGCCGAATTCTCGACCGTCGTGTCCTCCGATCAGCCCGTCATCGCCGACCGGACGATGCGCTGGAATGCCTCCGGCTACGGAAGCCACGCCGAGACGAGCATCGCCGCGCCGCGCTCGTCCTGGTATCTCGCGGAAGGCGCCACGACCGGCGGCTTTCAGCTCTTCTACCTGATCCAGAACCCCAATGTCGCGGCGGCCGAAGTGCAGGTCACCTACCTGCTGCCCGCGCCCGCGCCGCCCCTGACCAAGATCTACTCGGTGCCGGGGCGAAGCCGGCAGAACATCTGGGTGAACGTGGAAGACGCGCGCCTCGCGCGAGCCGAGGTGTCTGCCGTCTTCGCCTCGTCGCTGCCGGTGATCGTGGAGCGGGCGATGTACCTCGACGCGCGAGGGCAGCTGTTTGCGGCCGGGCACGAGGCCGCGGCCGTACCCGGGCCTGGCCTGCAGTGGTTCTTCGCCGAGGGCGCGACAGGGCCGTACTTCGACCTTTTCTACCTGATCGCGAACCCGAGCGACACGGCGGCCGTGATCGACGGCCGGTACCTGCTGCCCAGCGGCGACGTCCTGACCAAGCAGTACACGGTCGCACCACAGAGTCGCTTCGGCGTGTGGGCCGACTACGAGACGTTCCCTGGCCGGCCCGGGCTGCCGCTCGGCGACACGGCCGTCTCGGCGACGTTCACGTCGGCCAACGGCGTCGGGTTCGTCGCGGAGCGCGCGATGTGGTGGCCTGGCGACGCGTCCCAATGGTTCGAGGGCCACGACTCGGCAGGCGCGCAGATGTCGGGCACCAAGTGGGGCGTCGCCGATGGCGAAGTGGGCGGCAGGCTCGGCCACGAGACCTATCTCCTGATCGCCAACACCTCGAACACCGACGGCACGGTGCTGGTGACGATCGTGTTCGAGGACGGCAGCACGAGCATCCTCACGCGCGCGGTGAAGGCCAACTCCCGCACCAATGTGGCGGTCGGGGTGGAGGTACCCGCGGCGGCCAACCGTCGCTTCGGCGCGATGATCGAAAGCCTCGGGTCCAATCCTGTGCAGATCGTGGTCGAGCGGGCGATGTACAACAACGCCGGGGGCGTTGCGTGGGCGGCCGGCTCCAACAACCTCGGGACGCGCCTGCGATAGGGGGCGCGCGCGTCGCAGCGGTCTCCTTCGAGAGCAATCAGGCGACACACGGAGAGGGCATGCCGACTCCATCGATGCAGAAACAGGTGCTCGGATTGGCGGGCTGGATGGCTGTCAGTTTTGCGGCCTCTGCCGTGGGCGCGACGGCCTCGGTGCGTGCCGGCGTCTTCTACAACCAGCTGGTCCAGCCTGGTTGGGCGCCGCCGTCATCGGTGTTCGGGCCTGTCTGGACCGTGCTGTACGCGCTGATGGGTATCTCCGCCTGGCTGGTCTGGCGTTCAGGAGGATTCCGACGCCATCGGCCAGCCCTGACGTGGTTCCTGGCCCAGCTTGTCGTGAACGCCCTCTGGAGTTGGCTCTTCTTCGCCTGGCATCTAGGCGCGCTGGCGCTGGCAGACATCCTGGTGCTGGCCCTGCTGGTGACCGGCACGCTGGTGGCCTTCTGGCGGATCCAACGCCTCGCGGGCGCACTTCTCGTCCCGTATCTCCTGTGGGTGATTTTTGCCGCCGCGCTCAACTATTCGGTGTGGCAGCTCAATCCGCAGATGTTGGGTTGAGTGGCCATCCAGTAGGGTGAGTAGCACACTGTAGACCGCACGAACGCCCTCCATGTGGCTGCATGCGCGCTGCTCAGCGCGGCGCAATCACGCTGGATTGGTATGGGGCAGGTGAGCGAAGGGAACCAACATGGGTAAGAAGATTTTGATGGTGCTGACGTCGCACGACACACTTGGCGACACTGGCAAGAAGACCGGGTTCTGGCTGGAGGAATTCGCCGCCCCGTACTACGTCTTCACGGATGACGGGGCCGAGGTCACGCTGGCCTCACCCAAAGGTGGGCAGCCGCCGATCGACCCGGCGAGCGATGTGCCTGACGCGCACACCGATGACACGCGGCGCTTCCGCAGCGACGAGGCGGCTCAGCGCCAGCTGGCCACGACGTTGAAGCTGTCCGAGGTGAAGGCGAGCGACTTCGACGCGATCTTTTACCCGGGCGGCCATGGTCCCCTGTGGGATCTGGCCGAAGACGCGCACAGCCGCAGGCTCCTCGAGTCATTTGCGGCCAACGGCCGCCCGATTGGCGCGGTGTGCCATGCGCCCGCCGTGTTCCGCCACGCGCAGGGCGCCGACGGGGGGAAGCTCGTTGCCGGGAAGCGGGTGACCGGTTTCACCAATAGCGAGGAGCAAGGCGTCCACCTCACCGAGGTCGTGCCTTTCCTGATCGAGGACATGCTGAAGGCCAACGGCGGCGCGTACGAGAAGGGCGCGGACTGGTCCAGCCATGTCGTCCGCGACGGCACCCTCGTGACAGGCCAGAATCCAGCCTCGTCGGGGCCGGCCGCCACTGAGCTGCTGACGCTGTTGACGTGACGGCCTCAGCGGACCGACGCGCTCAGGCCGACTCCACGGCGAAGAGCTGCCACGGGTCTGGGATGCCTTTGAGCGCGTGCGCGCCGCGTGCCGCGAAACGTAGCCCTGAGCCGGCGACCAGATCCTTCACCGTGCTCGATACCAGCACCTCACCAGGCTGGGCCTGGCCGAGCACGCGGGCGGCGGTATGCACCGCGATTCCGCTCGCGTTGCTGCCGGTGGTCTCGATCTCGCCGGTATGCAGGCCGGCGCGCACCTCGAGGCCCAGGCGGCGCACGCCGTCACGGATGCCGCAGGCGCAGCGCACTGCGCGCGCCGGGCCGTCGAACGTCGCGAAGAAGCCATCGCCGGCCGTGTCCACTTCTCGGCCACGGAAGCGCACCAGCTGTTCGCGAACCAGGGCGTGATGCTGATGGAGGAGCTCACGCCAGGCGTGGTCGCCCAGGCGGGCGGCATGGCCCGTAGAGTCGCAGATATCGGTGAACAGGAGGGTCGCCAGCGCGCGATCCCACTCCGGTGTTGCCCTGGCGCCGGTGAAGAACTGCTGGACCTCGTCCAGGAGCGTGTCCTGGTCACCGACCCAGGGCAAGTGATCTTCGCCGGCAAGTGCCGTGAACCGGGCCCCGGGCACCTGCGCGGCAATCCACCGTCCCTCCGCCACGTTGGCGTCGCGATCGCCCAGGCGGTGTAGGACCAGCGTCGGCACGCGGATCAAGGGCAGCACCGCGCGGATATCGATCTGCGTATTCATGCGCAGCAGGGCGACGGCAGAGCCTGGGCTCGCCGAGCGCCGCAGATAGGTGGCCAGCCGGCGCATGAACGCGGCATCGCCGGCCATGCTGGGGGCGAGCGACGAGAGATCCATCGTGCTGCCCCACGTCTCTTCGAGTTGGTCGCAGGCCCTGTCGCGTTCCTCGGCTGTCGGTGCCCACGGGTAGTCCTCGCTGCGCAATCGCTTGGCAAACACGCCGAACATCGCCAGCGATATCGTCCGCTCCGGATACGTCGCCGCGAAGAGTGCGCTCAGATTCCCTCCTTCCGAGACACCGAAGATCGCTGCACGCGCCGATCCGGCGGCATCCATGACCGCGCGCAGGTCGTCCATCCGGTCTTCGAGCGTCGGCAGCTTGTCCGATGGGACACGGTCCGAAAGTCCGGTGCCGCGCTTGTCGAACAGGATGAGCCGTGAGAACGAGGCGAGCCGGCGCAGGAAGCGGCCCTGCAGCGGATCTTCCAGGGCGAGCTCGAGATGCGACACCCAGCCAGGCGCGAAGATGAGGTCGAACGGTCCGCTGCCCAACACCTGGTAGGCGATGTGGTAGTTGCCGCTTCGCGCGAAGCATGTCTCGCCGGTGTCTGCTGCCATCGTTGCCATTCTGCGCTCCGCCACGGCAAAGCGACAACGCGTCAACAGCGCCGCGGTCAGCCTCGACCACTCGAGCAGACGCGGGCAGGTGCACCGCCTACCGTGACGCAGCGAGTTCCCTGACGATCTCCCAGTGGACGCGCACGAACTGCTGGAACGCCTCCTCGAGGATGCGCTCCTGATCGCTGTGCGCGCCGAAGCCCTTCGGCGCATCCTCGCGGTCGGTCATCGGCCCGATGCCGTAGCACTGCACGCCGCGCGCCCGCACCTGCGCCATGTCGGTGGCGCCGGCCAGCATCGTGGGCAGCGTGGCAACGCCGTAGACGCGTCGGTTGACCGCCTCGATGACCTTGAACGCCTCGGTGTCGAGCCGCGACGGCGGTGCCGCGGGACGGCCGTTGCCGGTGGCGCTCGGCAGCAACTCGATTGCCGGGTCGGCGATGAGCGTACGCAACTGCTCGAGCAGCGCGGGCATGTCTTCATCAGGCAAGGCGCGGATGTCGAGCGTCGCCTCGGCTTCCGACGGAATGACATTGCGCAGGTAGCCGCCCCTGACGATATTGGGCGAGATCGACGTTCGCAGCAGCGAGTGCAGCAACGGGACCTGCGCCGCGAAATAGTCCTGGATCGCCTCGACGTCGCGGCCCTCGATGATGCCGCGGTGACGCGCGGCCTCCTCTGGCGGCGCAAGCCTGGCAAGCCCCTCGAAGTAGGCGCGCGTGGTCTCGTTGAGGCGCATCGGCGTACGCCAGGCGGCGATCCTGGCAATGGCCTGCGACAGGTGCACGATCGGGTTGCTCTGGAGCGGCACCGAGCCGTGCCCGGCGACGCCGTGCGCGACCATCCGGATGGTGTGGGGAATCTTCTCGGTCGCGGTGACGCCGGCAAAGCGGATCTGGCCGCCTTCCCTGACGACGCTGCCGCCCTCGGCGAGGCAGTACTCGGCCTCGATGTCGGCCCAGTGCTCCGCCACCATGTGGTTGATGCCGAAGGGCCCGTTGCCCTCTTCGCTGGCCTCGGCCAGGAAGATCACGTCCCGGTCGAGTGCCACGTTGGTTCGCTTCAACCGCAACATCGTCATCAGCGCGGCGGCCACGCTCGGCTTGTCGTCCAGCGTGCCCCGCCCGTAGATGTGACCGCCGTCGCGCGTGGCTGCGAACGGCGGGTGCGACCACTTCGCGGCATCGACGGTGACGACATCGGTGTGACCCATGACCAGCAGGGGTTTTCTGCGGCCGTTGCCGCGCAGCCGCGCCACCAGGTTCGGTCGCGTCCGATCACGACCCAGAATCTTCACCTCGATCCCGGCTTGCTCGAGCACACCCTTCAGGTAGTCCACGACCAGGACTTCGTTGCCCGGCGGGTTCTGCGTGTCGAGTCGGAGCATGGCCAGGAAGTGCTGCAGCGCCTCCTGCTCGAGCGCCTGGGCGTCAGGCTGCACCGCTGCCGCAGCCGACATCGCTGCCAGACCGACGACGACCAGGAGTGCTGCGGATCGGACAAAGCGTGTCACGCCTGCTCCTTGCATCGACACCAGCGCGCAGTCAGCGGGCGCCCCCCCGGTATGCGGGGCCACGCAGGGCCCGGCCCGGGCGTTCCTTGGTCATCACGCCATGTGTCAGCACCGCCTTGCCGTTGACCAGCACGTGCTGGATGCCTCTCGAGTAACGGTTCGGCTGCTGGAAGGTGGCGACATCGGCAACCGTCGCCGGGTCGAACACGACAAGGTCGGCCATCATGCCCGGCCGGACCAGGCCGCGGTCGGTGATGCCGACACGGATCGCCGCCTGCGACGTCATCTTCCGGACGGCCTCTTCCAAGGTCAGCACCCCGTCGGCGCGCACGTACTTACCCAGTACCCGCGCGAAGGTCCCCCACGCTCTTGGGTGCGATTTGGACTCCGACAGCGGCCCGTCCTGGGCTCGCGCACCGGAGTCGGTGTCGAAGGAGACCCACGGCGTGCGCATCGCCTCGACCACGTCGCTCTCACGCATGATCGAGATGATCACCGAGGACTCCGCCCTGTCGGCGATGACCAGGTCGATGGCGGCATCACGCGGGTCCTTGCCCATCGCCTTGCCGATCGCGTCCAGGGATTTGCCCTCGTACTGGCGCAACGCCGGATCCAGGACCGAGCTGAGCATGACGCCGCTTGGGCCGCCGGACCCGTACCACTGGTTCTCGAACTCGGCAGTCGGGTCGTCCATGTCGCGTTTCACCCGCGCCCGCGTGTCGGGATCCTGCAGGCGCTGCAGCATGGCGTCGGTGCCGCCGGCGCGTACCCACACGGGCAGACAGGCGTCGAGGCCATTGGAGGCACGGTCGTAGGGGTAGATGTTGGCCGACACGCGCAGGCCCCTGGCGCGCGCCGCTTCTATCCGGCGCAAGACCTCGGTCATCTTTCCCCAGTTGGCCTTGTATGCGGTCTTCAGGTGCCAGATCTCGGTCTGGATGTCCGCGCGCTCGGCAATGGCCAGCACTTCATCCAGCGACTCGAACACCCGGTTGCCCTCCGAACGCTGGTGCGTGATGTAGATGCCGCCGTGCGCAGCCGCCACTTTTGCCAACTCGACGAGTTCGTCGGTGGTCGAGAACCGGTTCGGCACGTACTGCAGCGACGAGCTGAGGCCCATTGCACCATCGGCCATGGCGTCGGCGACCAGGGACTTCATCCTCGCGAGTTCGTCCGCGGTGGCGACGCGGTCCTGCTTGCCCATGACGTAGTCGCGCACCCCGCCCGATCCCACGAAGGTGCCGATGTTGACGGCGGTGGTGGACCGGGCAAGTCGACCGAAGTACTCGTCGAGCGTGCGCCAGTCCTGGGTGATCTTGAAGAAGTCGTAACTGGCCTTGCGGTCGGCCATCATCGCGTCGTTGACCGGCGCGATCGACACGCCCTCGCCGGTGATCTCGGTGGTGATGCCCTGCGTGATCTTGCTGGCGGCCCGGGGATCGACGAGTACGTTGAATTCCGACTGCCCGAGCAGGTCGATGAACCCAGGGGCCACCACCTGCCCCGCGGCATCGATGCGCCTGGCCGCGGTGGCGCGCGCCAGGTTGCCGATGGCGGTGATGCGGTCACCGGTGATGCCGACGTCGGCGCGGAACCACGGCGCACCCGTGCCGTCTACCACGCGACCGTTGGCAATCACCAGGTCGAACGAGGGCGCCGGTACGGCAGGCGCGGCCGGTGGCGGCGCGGGCGGGCCCGGCGGCTCGGTACCGCGACAGGAGGCCGACCCGATGACTGCCAGCAGTACAGCGGTCAGTGTGCACGACGTGCGGGTGATCATGCGGAGCAATGTCTCTCTCGTACCCAGGCCCCGGGCCGATGGGTCAACGACCACGGAGTCGTGGCTCGAGCCAGGCAACGACGGCGGCGGTCATTTCCGCCACGGCGTCTGTGAATCGGTGATCGACGCCCGGCAGCACCACCAGTTCCGGGCCTGCGCCGGCGGCGCGCTGTGCATCGATGGAGTCCTGCAGGGGCACCAGCTGGTCGGCGTCGCCGTGCACCAGCAGCCACGGCACGCGCACCAGGGCTGCCTGCGTGCGGAGCGAGCCGATCCGCATCGCATCATGGACGAGCGTCAGGTTCCACACGCAACCGGGCTTGTCCAGCATAAGGCCTTCGCCGGGCACCAGATGGCCGAAGTGCCGCTGCATGAAGTCGTGGACATGGAACATGCCGGCCAGCGATACCATCGCCTCGATTCGGGGGTCGATCGAGGCGCGCAGCACCCCGACGGCACCGCCCATGCTGTGCCCGGCATAGGCCAGGCGCTGCACGCCCCAGGACTGCAGCGCGTCCAGCACGCTCCCGAGGTCGGCCGCTTCCTTTGTCGGCGTCACGTCCTCGAACCGGCCCTCCGAAGCGCCGTTGCCTGCAAACGAAACCAACAGCGAGTCCAGGCCCGCGGCGCCGAGCGCCGCGCTCAACCCGGTCTGCCACGGCCGGTCCCAGTGCGAGGTCACGCCGTGGCCGATCACCACGAGCACGGACGGCGGCTCGTCGATCGCGAGCGAGCGTGTCCGAGAGGCTGGCCGCCACACTGCGTCGATGCGCTCGCCCTGCGCGTTGCGGATGTCAAAGGGCAGCGGTCGCATGGCGGTCACCGGCGCGAAGTCTTCTTTCTCGCCGGATTGTGGCGGTGTCCGGCCTCGATCAGCGCAATCAGGCGCTCGACGGCCTCCTGCACGAACGCGGGATCTTCGGCGTGGAGCGGGCGTTCGACGACCTCGATCGTCGCCGGCAGTGCGGCCTTCAGGGCCTTGAAGAAGATCTTGTCATCAGCCGGCGCGTTGAGCGGACCGCCGGGCATTGCGTAGCTGCCCGTGCCGAGCGTGGGGATCATGAACACGGCGTTGCCGCGGGTCGTCTGGAGACGTGCGCCCACCTCGCGAGCCACCATCTTCAGTTCCTTTGCATTGAGCCGCGGCGCGAGCACCACCTCGTTGTGCCACACGTGCTCGTGGTCTTTCCAGCGTTCAGGCACCTCGTGCGGCACCGACACGAGGATCCCGAGGTGTTCCGATCCGCCGGGGCACAGGACCTGCGGCAGGCCGAGGGTGCCTGCCACGGAGAGGCGCTCCTTGCCTCCGGCGCGAAGGCCGTGGAACAGCTCGTCGCTGATCTCGCCCATCGCGTAGTCGAAGACGGCGCCGATGATGCCCTGCTTCATCATCAGCTCCATCGCGCGACCGCCCGTCCCGACCGCATGGAAGACGATGGATTCATAGCCTCGGGCGCGCAGCAGTTCGACCGCCAGGAGCGTGCCGCGCGTCAGCACGCCGAGGTTCGAGATGCCGATCAGCGGCTTCTCGCCCTTCTTGCGCGCCGGCTGCACAGCCACCTTGACCTGCGCCATCCCATGCGCGGCCCCCGCGGCGTTGGCGAGCACCTTGCGCATAAACGCATTGAGGCCGAGGATGTCGCCGACAGAGAACATCATCGTGATGTCGGAGATGCCGACGTACGACGAGGTGTCCCCCGACGCGACGGTGGACACCATCACCTTCGGCACTCCGTACGGCAGCGCCCGCATCACCGCCGTGCAGGCCGCGGTGCCCTGGAGACCGCCGAGGCCGATCACCCCGTGCACCTCGCCGAGGCCGATGCGCTTCAACAGCAGCCTGGTTGCGCCGGCCGACATCACAGGCTGCGACGCTTCGCGCGACTTGCCGGACCGCAGCGTGGCGAGGGCGGTGCCGCCCGCGCGGGCCACCTGCGCGCGAGTCAGGTCGGCACGGGCTGCCGGCGTGTCCATCACGCCGATGTCGACGAGCAGGGCGCGGCTGCCGAGCACCTCGAGCTGTTGGCGCAGGAACTCGGCCTCCTGGCCTTTGGTGTCGAGCGTTGCGAGGACGGCAATGACCTTCTTCGGCATCGATCGGCTCCGTTACCGGTTGTCGGGGAAACGCAGGGCCTGGAACTCCTTCGCAGCCGCCGACACCGCACGCTCGATGGGCAGCCGCTCGGTGGATGAGCCGGTCCAGAAACCCTCGCAGCTGGTGTGATCGAGGATGTACTGCGCGTCCTCTGGCGACTCCATCGCTGCGCCGTGCGCCACCAGGATGATGTCGGGCTTGAGCCGACGCAGCTTCTGGTTCGCCTCTTCGGTGCGCCGCGCCGTCTCCTCGATCGTCTCGCCGGAGTCGTAGCCGCGCAGGCCGCCCTTGGTGGTGCCGGCGTGGAAGCAGAAGATGTCTGGCTGCCCTTCCTCGACCATCCGGATGCTGTCTTCCTCGTCAAAGGCCAGGCCGATGGTGACCATGTCCATCTCGCGCCCGAGCGTCAGCAGGTCGATCTCGTTCTGCAGCGTGATGCCGGCGCTGGTCAGCACCTTGCGGATCTCGCTGCCCTTGTCGACGTAGGAGATCGACGGCCCGATGTTGGACACCGAGACCACGCCCATCCGCAGGCAGTCGTCCAGCACCATGCGCATGTCTTTCAGCGGATCGTTGGCGTTCAGGCACGCGCAGATGAAGGCGTCGCCCTTGATCGCCGGCATGATGTCCTCACGCGTGTAGTCGAGCGTCTGCTTGTTGGAGTCGAGAATCGGCCACAGCATCGACATCGTACCCATGCCGTTGGCCCGAAGCCGGGCGCCCGAGAAGGTGTTCACGCAGTCCACGCCCGCCGCCTCGAGCAACTTGGCCACCAGACCGCTGCCGGCACTGGCGATGTGGATGGGCAGCCGTCGTGCCACCTTGGCACGCAGCCTGGTCATGATCTCGGTGCGGGACGTACGCGGGACGATCACTGTGACGGCTCCTTCCGCCTTCGGCGGACAGATGTGGGTACGGGTGAGAGATGGCGGGTGACGGGTCGCGGGCGATGGATTGCCGATTGGGGCCGCGCACGATGGTAACCGCTGTCGCCCTGAGCGCCGTTCACCGCACACGGCCGGTGAGCACGGCACGGTATCCTCGACGACATGGGCAGCAGACGGCCGACGGCAGCATCGCTCATCGGCATCCTGGCGATTGCCTGCCTGAGCATCGGCGCACCGGAGGCCCTCGCGCAGGCGGTCGGCGTGCTGCGCCTGACCGTCACCATGACCGCGGGCGACGGCACCACGACGCCCGTGCAGCGACACGCGCTCCTGGTGAGCGACAATCCGGCGAGCCGTACACCGTGGCGGGTGGTGACGGCGCAGGACGGCACCGCCAGGGTGACCCTGCCCGCGGGAAACTACACGGTCGAGTCTGACGCGCCGCTGGTGTACCAGGGCAAGGCCTACGAGTGGCGCCAGACCATCGATGTGCCAGCAGGCCGCGACACGACACTCGCCCTCACGACCGACAACGCCGACGTGACGACCAATCCTCCACCCGCGCCTGGCACACCCGTGCGCATCGACGCGTGGGACCTGCTGATCCAGTGGCAGGCCAGCCTGGTGACGCTCTGGACCCCGACCACGCACGGCTCCGGCGTCGTGGTGGCCTCGACGGGCCTGCTCGTCACGACCCAGCGCGTCGTCGGCGACGCCACGGCCGTGCAGGTGCAGCTGACTCCTCTGCTCAAGGTGACAGGTCGCGTGCTGGGCAGTGACGCCGCGCGGGATGTCGCGGTCATCTGGATCGACCCGGTGTCGCTCGGGGCGCGTCCGCCGGTGCCGATGGGATGCGACGCGCAGGCCCGGCCGACAGTCGCGCCCGGCCTGGCGATCTCGGCGCTGGGCATGCCGTTACGCGGACATCCCCACACGGCGCCGGGGCACGTGCGGCGCGTGCAACCGACGGCGATTGCCGCCGACTTCGATTTTGCCGTCGGCAGTGCCGGCGGTCCGGTCTTTGCGGCCGATGGAACCGTCCTCGGCCTGGTTGCCGTGCCGGGAGGGTCGGAGGGCACGGGCGAGCACGCGAGTGTGGTGCCTGTGGCGGCGGTGTGCGACGCACTGGCAGCGGCGCTCGCGACCATGACCGGTGCGCCGCCGGCACCTGCGCCGCTTCCCGTGGAGCCGGCCATGACCCTGGGCGACGACGAGTTGCGAGAGGCGATGGCGCGCCGGACCGGCAGCCTCAATCCCTACCAGACGGCGTCGTCCACCTTCGACATCGCGCTGATCACACCTCTCGCTGCCTTTGCGGGGATGCAGGGCGCGATGGATTTCGGGCAGTGGTCCAGTTACGTCGCCAATCGGCTGCCAGTACTGCTCGTGCGCGTGACGCCCAAGCAGCTGGAGAGTTTCTGGGTCAAGATCGCGAGAGGCGCGGCCATGACCCAGGGAATCGCGCTGCCGCCGATCAAGCACTTCTCGCCAGGATTCGCGCGGATGCGGGCTCTATGCGATGCCCGGGAGGTGACGCCCATCCATCCCTTCGTCATCGAGCGACGCGTCTCCGAGACCAGTGCGGTCCGAGAGGGCCTCTATGTCTTTGCTGCCGATGCCCTGGGGCCGCAGTGCAAGACCGTGACGCTCGAGGTGTTCTCGGAGAAGACGCCGGACCAACGCGAGACCGCCATCATCCCGGCATCGGTGCTGACCCAACTCGGGAAGGACCTCGCGTCGTACCGTACGCCCGACCAGTGACCGCGACGGGCGCCTAGCGGCCCTTGAAGGCGTCGCGCAGCTTGTCGGCGAGCGAGCCGAAGCCGGCCACGTGTGTCACGGTGGCGCGTGAGGTGGCTTCGGCCTGGTCGGCCGCGTCGGCGGCCAGGCTGGCTGCGGTCGTGCCGTCGGCGAGTAAGGCCACGCCAATCCGCTTCTTGTCGGGGTCGACACTGACCACCTGGAACGCGCCGCTCATGCCTTCCTGCACGGCGCGACGCCAGCCGCCGCGCTGCGCCGACGGCGGGAAGGTCGAGGCGTGCGCCAGACCCTCGACGCCGGGCTCGAGTTCCACGAAGGCCCCGAACTCGGCCAGGCGTGTCACCCGACCCTGCAGCACCTGTCCGACTGCGTACGTGCTGGCCACCTTGGTCCAGGGGTCCTCGGCGAGCTGCTTGAGGCCGAGCGCGATCTTCTGCGTGGCTTCGTCCACGCGCAGGACCTTGACGGTGATCTGCTCGCCAACCGAGACGGCTGCCGAGGGGTCGGCGACGCGCGCCCATCCCATCTCCGACACGTGCAGCAGACCCTGCACACCGCCGCCGAGGTCGATGAAGGCGCCAAAAGCCGGCACCGACACCACGCGCCCCGTGAGCACCGCGCCCGGCACGATCGTCTGTCGCACCTGCTCGGCCCGTACCTGCTGTTCGGCGTCCAGCACCACCCGCCGCGAGACGACGATGTTGCGGCCAGCGTCCTTGAACTCGGTGATGCGGAACGTGTACGTCTGCCCGACGTGCACCTCGGGCTCCTCGGTGCGCACCGTGTCGATCTGCGAAAACGGGCAGAACGCCCGGCTGCGCCCGACCTTCACTTCGTAGCCGCCCTTGACCACCGCCTGGACCGTGCCCTCCACCGGCATCCTGGAGTGGTAGGCGTCCTCGACTTCCTTGTCCGACACCGCCTTGCGGACCAACGAGCGCGACAGGGTCAGCCCACCGACGGTGTCGACGACGACGGCCGCGATGCGGTCGCCAACGGCAGACTCGAGCACGCCCGCCTCGTCTTTCAGTTCGGCCACATCCAGGACGGCTTCGCTCTTGCTGCCGATGTCCACCAAGGCCACGTCCGCACCGATACCGACAATGGTGCCCTCGACGGCCTGCCCCTTCGTGAAGCGGCTGGCCCGGCTGGACGCCTCGAACAGGGCGGCGAAATCCTCTTCCGGATGAAAGTCTTCTGGCTCACTCATACGACGCTCAAGCGTACCGCAAACCGAGGTGGTAGGCTTTGCGCATGGGCGTGCTGCTGCAGGGGTTCGCATCGCGATGATGCTGCGGCCACGCAGGTGACCGACCCGACGGGGGTCGCGCCGCCGCTGAAGTGGGCTGGCGGCAAGCGCTGGCAGCTCCCGATCCTGCGCCCGCTCTGGGAGCCACATCGTCATCGCCGCCTCGTCGAGCCGTTCTGCGGGGGGTTGTCGGTGGCGCTCGGCTTGCGGCCCTCGTCAGCGCTGCTCAACGACCTCAACCCGCATCTGGTGAACTTCTACCGCTGGTTGCAGCGGGGACTGCGCATCGAGGTCGCGCTCGAGAACGACCGCGATCTCTACTACGCGCATCGCACCCGTTTCAACGCCATGCTCGAGGCCGGCCACGGCGAGACGGCGGAGGCGGCCTCGCTGTTCTACTTCCTCAATCGCACCGGCTACAACGGACTCTGTCGTTTCAATCGCCGCAACCAGTTCAACGTGCCGTTCGGGCGCTATCGATCGATCCCGTACGTCACCGACCTCGGGCTCTTTCGGGATGTCCTGTTGCCCTGGACGTTCAGCTGTCTCGAGTTCGACCAGTTGCCGCTGGCCGACGACGACTGGGTCTACGCCGACCCACCCTACGACGTGCCCTTCCGCCAGTACGCCGCGCGCGGGTTCAGTTGGGACGACCAGGTGAGGACGGCGGAATGGCTTGCCACGCACCCCGGGCCGGTGGTGCTGGTCAACCAGGCCACGCCGCGCATCCTGGACCTGTACGGGGCGCTCGGCTACGACCTTCGGGGGCTCGATGCGCCACGGCGCATCAGCTGCGATGGCGATCGGACGCCGGCGCGCGAAGTACTGGCGACCAGGCACCTCGACACCTGAGCAGCCGCACGCACATGGCTCAGCGCCCGCCCAGCAATCGCGAGTAGTCCTCGGGGGTGTCGACGTCGGAGAGCACGCCAGGGTCGTCCACGGTCACGTCGAGCACGGCCCCGGTCATGGCCAGCGCACGCACGACCGCCCGTGCGCCAAGCGCCGGGTCGGCAGCTTCCAGCAAGGCGACGGCGTCGCGATGCCACATGACGGGGTGGCCGTGCCGGTCGCCGAAAGCGGGACGCACGGCGCGGACATGGTCAGCGCGGGGCGCGCGGGCGACGGCCTCAATGGTAGAGCTCAGGACTCCCGGCACATCGACGAGCGTGCACAAGGCCCAGTCGCCGGGAGCCCCGCCAAAGGCCCACCGCAACCCGTGCAGCAACGAGCTGAGTTGACCATCGGCGTGGTCGGGGTTGTACAGCACGGCCACGCCGAGTCCCAGCATTTCCTCAGCAATCAGCCCATGGTGGACGCCGGTGACGATGGCGAGCGGCGCCAGTCCGGCGCCCCGCAAGGTCTCGGTGGCCTGCCTGGCAAAGGTGCGTCCAGTACCGGGAAATGGTAGCAGCGCCTTGGGCCGACCCATCCGTGAGGAGCCCCCCCCCGCGAGCACTATTCCTGCCATACCACGGAACTGAGCTTGCCCCATTTGCGTCCAAACTATATCGTCAAGGCCGAACAGGGGTGGAAGCCCCGTGCGGGCGGGTCGCCATGGGGCCCGTCACAGGGAAGTGCCGCCGCGCCCGCATGCTGCCTCGACACGTCGGAAGAATCGACTGGGGTGCGTACTGTACGCACCAGTCTTCCGGCCAGCCATCCTCGCCTGTGCTGCCCACAGCACGCGGGGCCTCCCGTCGCAGGATGCGGCAGGGAGGACATCGGAGGTTACGGTATGCCGTCGGGAACAATTGCTCGCCTTCTCATCGACAAGGGCTTTGGGTTCATCCGTGATGAGACGGGCGTTGAACACTTCTTTCATCGCAGCGCCGTTCGCGGCGCCGTGTTCGAGCTGCTTCGCGAAGGGCAGCGCGTCGAATTCAACGCGGAGGACTCCGGCAAGGGGCCGCGCGCAGGCGACGTGAGACTGCTGGACGCGTAAGAACGGCGCGCCACGGCGCGACGCCAGAAATGGGAGGGCCGGCATCCAACGATGCCGGCCCTTTTTTCGTGACGCCGCAGATGTATGGCGGAAGCCCCTGGGAGTCGAACCCAGCCGCCCCGCATGGCGGGACACCACCGGTTTTGAAGACCGGGAGGGCCACCGGGCCCCGTTGGCTTCCACATGAACGAGATCAGGGGGCCGGTCGTGGCGCTCCCTTGTCTTGAAAGACGCGCACCACCTCGTCGACGTCACTCAGGTCGTGAAAGACGACGTCGGCGCCGGCATCCAGCAAGGCCTGGCGATCGAACTGGCCGGTGGCCACGCAGACCGACCGCGCACCGCCGGCCAGCGCGACCTCCGCGTCGTTGGGTGTGTCGCCGATGATCACGATGTCGGCGGGCGCCACGTCCAGGCCAGTGCGCGCTCGATAGCGCGTCATCGCCACGGCCAGGAGGTCGTTGCGGTGTACGGCGTCCTCACCGAAGGCACCCCAGGCAAAGTCCTGCCAGAGATCGAAGTACGCCAGCTTGATCTCGGCCGTCTGCGAGAAGTTCCCGGTCAGCAGCGCCACATGAAAGTCGGGGTGGTTGGCCAACCGCGCCAACAGTGGCCGGACGCCGGGTAGTACGCCTGGGCCTCCCCGCACCCGGTCGATCTCGGCGCGCAGGGTGGTCATGTAGGTCTCCCGGAGCCGGTCGCGCAACTGGTCGTCGAGTTCGCGGCCATCGAGGGCCTTGACCGCATCGCGCAGGATGATGCTGTCGGTGCGCCCGGCCACAGGAATGCCTTCGAGCGCATGTTCGACCCCGAGCGTCATCTCGACAGCCTGCTTGATGGCGCGGTAGCCGGCGCCGCCCGTGGTAATCAGGGTGCCGTCGATGTCAAACAGGAGGAGCGTGGTCATTCTCGCCAGTCGTGGATGCGAAATCGGGAGGCGTCAGCTCAACGCCAGCGGGTTGAGAGCGCCGGTGCCCGGGTGCAGTTGCAGGTGTCGTGTGGCGACGCGGCGCGCGAAGTCACGGTCCTGGCTGCATGCGATGAGCGTCATGCCCCGTGCCGCCGCCACACGTCGCACGTCGTCGGCCAGCGCGGGCCGGTCGATGGCTTCGAGCGCGGCCGTCGGGTGCTCGAGGATGATCAACTGCGGCGACAGCGCCAGCGCCCGCGCGAGGTGGATGCGCATGCGCACCGGCACCGGCGCCTGGTGGGCGAGCGTATCGAGCCATGCGGCCTCGATGCCCGCCTCTTGCGCGAGGGCGTCGACCTGCGGCAACAGCGCCTCGGCCACCGGGTCGATCTCGATCGTCAGGGGCAGTGCCACGTTCTGGCGCACGGTCATGCCCTCGAGCAGCACCGCGCGGGCGGTCACCACCCCGAATTGGTCGAGCCCGGCCAGCCAGGCCTCACCGTCGGTGATCTCGTGGGTCGCCTGCCCGAACACGCGCACCTCACCCTGGTCCGGCAAGGTGGCCCCGTTGATGAGGTTGGTGACGATTTCGGCACCGATCACGTCGATGCCGCTGAGGACGACCCTCTCACCGGCAGGGACGCGCAGGTCGAGCAAGCGAAGCGGGCGCAGGCCGCGGTAGTCCTTGATCACGCCTGTGCACTGCACCACCGGGACGTCGCCGGTCACTCGCTCGCCTTGGCCTTGCCCTTGTCCTTGCGCGTCAGGATGCGGTATTCGCGAATCAGCAACTCGAGGTGATCGCGTTCCTCGTCGGCGAATTCGAGAAACACCCGCTTGCCTTCCGAGTCCTCGAACTTCTCGCCGTAGCGCTTGAAGAAGCGGTGCGAGCCGCGCTCACAGCGGATGCCGATCATCAGGGCATCCTTGTCGCTGGTCACGCTGCGCAGGGCTTCCACGCCGGCCGAGAACAGCCCGTTGGCCGCGCCCTTGAAGAACAGGAACTGCGGCTGCGCTTCGAGGTCGGGCTGCTCGGCGATCAATTGCGCGTAGCGGCCTTCGAGCCGGTCCAGATGGTCTTCCTCATCGGTGGAGAGACGCTGGAAGATGCTGCGTGCACGTGCGTCCCTGGTGATGGCCGCGGCACGTGTGTAGAACTCGCGGCCCGATCGCTCGGTGGCGATGGCAATGCGCAGCGCATCGCGCGCGAACAGCGACTCGGTGGAGGCCAGGCGCGTGGTCGCCGGCCGGCCGGTCGTGCAGGCCTCGCAGGTGCCGTACAACTGCACGACCGCATTGGTCACCGTGAACTTACGTGCCTCGGCCACCTCCTCGATCATCTGCTCGATGTCGGAGCTGAGGAACTCCATCGACTGATTGCAACCCTTGCAGATCAGGTGGAAATGCCGGGGATGCCGGTAGCTGTGCTCGAAACGGAAGCGCCCTTCCCCGAAATCCACCTTGCGGGCGATCCCGGCTGCCTCCATCCACGCCAGCGTGCGGTAGACCGTAGCGCGACTGATCTGCTGATCTTCCTGGCCAATCAGGTCGACCAGATCGTCGGCCGTCAGGTGTCCCTGCTGGCGCAGGAAGACATCGACGATCAGGTCGCGCTTGCTCGACCGCTTGCTGCCGGCTGGGCGCAGACTGTCGATGTAGGCTGCCGTGGAGGTCTCTGACTGCATGGTGGGCACGCCGGCGGACCAGTTCAGGTCGATGAGGGCCGGCCACGAGGGGGGCGCGGCTGGCGCAGCTGTGCGGCGCGCCAGACCGGCCTCCCCCCGAGGGACGACGGGGACACTACACGGAGAACGACGAACCGCAGCCGCAGGTCGACTTGGCGTTCGGGTTCTTGATGGTGAAGCCGCCGCCAGACAGGTTGTCGACGAAATCGACTTCGGCGCCCTTGAGGTAACGGACGCTGATCGGATCGACGAACAGCCGGACGCCGTTGACCTCGACGATCCGGTCGATGTCGGTGGTCGGCTCGCCTTCTTCGATCATCAGGCCATACTGGAAACCTGAGCAGCCGCCCCCCTGGACGAAGACGCGCAGGCCGGCGCTCGGCTTGCCTTCGTCGGTGAGCAACTCGCCGATTTTCTCGGCCGCAACAGCAGTGACATTGATCATGGCGTACAGGACTCCTCGGTACCTCATGGCAGTATAGCGACCGGCTCGACACCCGGGCAACCGCCCGGACAGTCAGGCCGCCCCCAACCACCTCTGCGTCAAATCCCTATGCCCTCCGATTTGCACCCCCTGTTTCTGGCCGGCTGCCTGCGCACCACCGCCAGCAGCGTCGAGGTCCGCTCCCCCTACGATGGGGCGCTGGTGGCACGGGTGTCGACGGCAGGTCCGGAGGAATACGAGGCCGCGGCGGGGGCCTGCGTGGCTGCGGCGCCCGTGGTGGCCGCGCTGCCCCTGCACGAGCGCGCCCGCATCCTCCGCCAGGTCAGCTCAGGGCTGCGGGACCTGCGGGAGACCTTCGCCATGCGGATCGTCCAGGAAGCGGGAAAACCCCTGCGCGACGCCAGAACGGAGGTCGACCGCGCGGCGATGACCTTCGAGATCGCGGCTGAAGAGGCGCGACGCCTGCCCGGTTCAGGGGAGGTGCTGCCGATGGACCTCGCGGCGCATGGCGAGGGTCGGTTCGGCCTGACCCGGCGCGTGCCGCTGGGCCCGATTGCTGCCATCTCGCCATTCAATTTCCCGCTGAATCTGGTGGCGCACAAGCTGGCACCCGCGCTCGCGGCAGGCAATCCGCTCGTGCTCAAGCCGGCCAGCCGAACCCCGCTGTCGGCCCTCGCCCTGGCCGACCTCATGCACGACGCGGGTCTGCCGCCCGGGGCGTTGAGCGTACTGCCGATGAGCCGTGAGACAGGCGATCTGCTCGTGCGCGACGACCGCTACCGCCTCCTGACCTTCACCGGCTCGGCAGGAGTGGGTTGGGAGATGAAGGCGCGCGCCGGGCGGAAGAAAGTGGTGCTGGAACTGGGTGGCAACGCCGCCGTGATCATCGACGAGGGGGCCGACCTGGACACCGCAGCCGAGCGGGTGGCCACTGGAGGGTTCAGCTACGCGGGCCAGAGTTGCATTGCCGTACAACGGGTCTACGTCCACGCTGCCGTCTGGGACGCCTGGCTGGCGGCGCTGCTGCCACGGGTCGAGGCGCTGGTGGTCGGTAACCCCATGGACGAGCGGACCGTCGTGGGTCCGCTGATTTCGGAAGAGGACGTCGATCGCACCGAGTCGTGGGTGCGCGAAGCCGTCGAGGCGGGCGCCACCGTGCTGTGCGGCGGGCAACGGCACTCGGATCGCATCTTTGCCCCGACCGTGCTGACCGGGGTACCTCGGGAGACCAAGGTCTGCGCGGAGGAGGCCTTCGCACCAATCCTGGTGGTCGAGCGCGTCAGCAACGTCGATGAGGCGCTCGGGGCCGTCAACGATTCGGCATTCGGCTTGCAAGCTGGATTGTTCACGCCACGTCTCGAAACGGCGCTGGCGGCCTTCGACCGTCTGGAGGTAGGGGGTCTGCTCATCAACGATGTCCCGACCTATCGGATCGACCACATGCCCTATGGCGGGGTCAAGGACTCTGGATTGGGTCGCGAGGGCCCGCGATACGCCATGGAAGACATGACCGAACTTCGGCTGTTGGTCGTGCGGCGGTAGCAAAACCCGGCCGCCGGTCGCATGGCCGTCGCCCACCGTGAAAGCGAAAGACAGACACATGACACGTGTACCCGTTCGGCTCGTCCTGCCCACGCTGCTGTTGCTGGCCACTACTGCGTGCAGTCAGCGCTCTGAAACGCCCCCCAGCGAGGACACCACGGCGTCCCCGGTGGCGGAAGCGTCCACCGCTCCCGCTGGCACCGAGGCGACATTGAAGCCCGCCGAAACAGGCGTGCCGCCGACACCCGTCCAGGCGGCGCCGTCCTCACCCGCATCGCCGCGCCCCACCGCCCCGCCCACCGCTTCCGCCGCCAACCCGCCGGCGCGATCCAATGCGCCTGCGGCCGCCAGGGGTGCTGCGCTGCCGCCGCCATCACGGTCGGCAGGGGCGCCGCCACCGCCGGAGCCGCGAGACCGCGATGAGGTGAGCCGTGAGACGGCAACTGCCCGGGAAAGGCCGGCGCCGCGCCCGGCGCCGGTGCGGATGGTCTCGGTGCCAGCTGAGACGACGCTCCGGGTCACGCTGCTCGACAGCGTGGCGTCCGACACCAGTTCGGTCGAGGATCGCGTCTCCGGACGACTGGCCAACGACGTCACCATCGGGGGAGAGACCGTGATTCCGGCCGGGTCGCGCCTCGGTGGCGTGGTGACCTACGTGCAGCAGAGCGCCAAGGTCAAGGGTCGTGCGGCCCTGACCGTCCGGTTCCGCACGCTGACGATTGGATCGCGGACCTACGACCTGGTGGCCGAGCCGGTGCGACGCGAGGCCGCCGGGACCAAGGCGAAGGATGCACGCGACATCGGGATCGGCGCAGGTGCCGGCGCCGTGATTGGCGGGTTGATCGGCGGGCGCAAGGGCGCCGGGATCGGCGCAGTCGTCGGCGGCGCAGGAGGTGCGGGCAAGGTGCTCGCCAGCCGCGGCGATCAGGTGCGCGTGGCCTCCGGCACCGTCGTCGCCACCAGGCTCGAGGCACCGTTGATCGTCGAGGTCGACTCGCCGCGCCCGTAGACTGAGGCCACGACATGAAGAGCTTCACGGCGACCATCGCAGCGGCGCTCACGGTGCTCTGCAGCGGCGCCGGGCTGCAGGCGCAGTCACCGGCACCGGCACCGACGTCGCAGCAACGCGGCCACGGCCGCCTGTTCGCACCGCAGGATCTCGGCATGCTGGAGGGTCCTGACCGCGAGGCCTGGCAGCGCCCTGACCTGATCATGGATGCACTCGGGATCGGCGACGGCTCGGTCGTCGCCGACCTGGGCGCAGGTGGCGGCTGGTTCACCGTGCGGCTCGCCAAACGGGTGGGACCCAACGGCGTGGTCTACGCCGAGGACATCCAGCCGCAGATGATCGAGGCCATCCAGCGACGCGTCCAGCGGGAAGGCCTGCGCAATGTCTCGACCGTACTGGGCGCCGCAGATCATCCCTCGCTGCCGCGCGAGCGGCTCGACGCGGCGCTGATGGTCGAGACCTTCTACGAAGTCGAGGACCGCCATTCCCTCCTCACCAACGTCCGCGACGCGCTCAAGCCAGGCGGTCGCCTCGGGATCGTGGAATACCGGACCGATGGCGGTGGCCCGGGTCCTCCAATGGAACAGCGACTGCCGCCGGCCCAGGTGATTCGCGCGGTCGAGACGGCCGGCTTCCGCTTCCTGCGCCAGGAGCAGTTCCTGCCGTACCAGTACCTGCTGATCTTCAGCCGCTGATCTCGCCGCTGGCACGCATCGATGCACCTGTAGAGCAACGTCATGCCGCAGAGAGGCCCATGCCGACTGGGGAGGACCCGACGATGAACACGGCATTGACAATCGCCGGAAGCGACTCCGGGGGCGGCGCCGGCATCCAGGCCGACCTGAAGACGTTTGCTGCCCTCGGCGTCTTCGGCACGAGCGCGGTCACTGCCATCACCGCTCAAAACACGACCGGTGTACACGGCGTCGAGATGGTGTCGCCGGCACTCGTCGTCGCGCAGATCGAGGCGGTGCTCGACGACTTCGGGCCGAGCGCGACCAAGACCGGGATGCTGGGCACGGCCGCCGTGGTCGAGGCCGTCGCCGGGGTACTCGCGCAACGCCGTGCCGGCACGCTGGTCGTCGACCCGGTCATGATTGCCAAGAGCCTCGACCGGTTGCTCGCCGAGGACGCCATCGCCGTCATGATTCGGGACTTGCTGCCGCTGGCCGCCGTCCTCACCCCGAACGCGCCCGAGGCCGAGGCGCTGACCGGCCGACGCGTGGCCACCGTGCAAGAGGCCCGGAACGCAGCGCAGCACCTCCACGACCTCGGCGCGCAGGCCGTGGTGGTCAAGGGCGGCCACCTCGACACGCCCGATATCGTCGACATCCTGTTTGACGGCCGGGACTTCCACGAGGCCCGGGGACCGCGCTACGCGACCCGCCATACGCATGGCACCGGCTGTACTTTTGCTGCCGCCATCACCGCGTACCTGGCGCTGGGACACACGCTGCCGCAGGCCTTCACCCTGGCCCGCACGTACCTGGACGGCGCCATCCGGCACGCTCCCGGCCTCGGGCGGGGTGCCGGGCCAGTGGACCACGCCTGGATGGCCCGCGATGCGTCCAGCTGAGGCGGCACCTGGCACCGGCAGCCGATGCCCGGAGCCCATCGACGAGACGGGCGGCTCCAGCCGAGTCGTATACTGGGGTGTTGCTGCCGTTCGCGATTACCGCAGATCCGCTCGACCTGGCCGGTGTGCTCGCGCTCGCGCAGCAGCAGCACGCAACGCAGGCGCTCGAGCACGACCTCGAGGGACCGGGAGCGGTGGTGCTGTTTGTCGGTGCGGTGCGCGGACGCCACCAGGGCCAGCACGTCCGGGCGCTGACCTACCAGGCGTACGAACCCCTGGCAGTGGCCTCCTTCGCCCGTATCGCCACGGAGGCGGCCCGGCGACTGCCGGGTGTGATCGTCTGCCTGCACCACCGCATCGGCACGCTTGAGGTCGGTGAGACCTCGATTGTCATCGTGACGGTCGCTGCACATCGCGCCGAGGCGTACGCGGCCTCACGCTTCGCGATCGAACGGGTGAAGCAGATCTCGCCCGTCTGGAAGCGGGAACACCTCGTCGACGGCGCGTCCTGGGTGGAAGGCGCCAGCATCGACCCCGACGACCCGGCGCCACTCGAGGACGCCTGGAGGCGCGCGTGCCCGTAACGGTGCGGTTGTTCGCCCGGCTGCGCGAGATTGCCGGCAGCGACGAGTTGACGCGCGGCCTTGTGGGTGGCGCCACGGTGGCCGACATCTGGGACGGACTGACGGCTGACTGGCCGGGCCTCGCGCCCTACGCCGGCAGCCTGTCGTGCGCCGTCAACGCGCAGTACGCGCGCATGACCACCGCCGTGCAGGACGGCGACGAGGTGGCCTTTCTCCCGCCCGTCTCTGGCGGGTAAGAGGGCCGACCGGGGCGCGTGAACGCGGCACCCGGAAATCACATGGAGCGGCCGGACGTGTCCGGCGCGCGGTACGCAGTCGCCACAGACGGCAGGCCCTGAACTCATGTTGGACAAGCTCGCGTCCGTCGAGGCGCAATACAACTATCTGATGGGCCTCATCGCCGACCCGGCGGTGCAGGCCGACGCGCAGGCGTATCGCACCCACACCAAGACCCTGTCGGAACTGCAGGATCTGGTGGACGGCTACCGATCGCTGAAGTCGCTCGAGCAGCAGCTGGCGCAGGCGCGCGAGTTGGTCGGCGCCGGTGATGCCGAGATGGCGGCACTGGCTCGCGAGGAGCTTGGTGATCTCGAGCCCCAGCACGTCAAGCTGCTCGAGCACGTCAAGTTCCTGTTGATTCCCAAGGATCCCAACGACGCCAAGAACATCGTGCTCGAAGTGCGCGGTGGCACCGGCGGGGAGGAAGCCGCGCTGTTTGCCGCGGAGCTGTTTCGCATGTACGCGCGCTACGCCGAACGCCAGGGCTGGAAGTTCGAGGTGATGTCGACAAGCGACGCCGATGCCGGCGGCATGAAGGAAGGCATCGCCACGATCGAAGGCAAACAGGTGTACAGCCACCTGAAGTACGAAAGCGGCGTGCACCGAGTGCAACGCGTCCCGGCCACCGAGGCCAGCGGCCGCATCCACACGTCCACCGCCACCGTCGCGGTCCTGCCCGAGGCCGAAGAGGTCGACATCCAGATCAGCGACAAGGAGCTGCGCGTCGACACCTTCTGCTCGAGTGGACCTGGCGGCCAGAGCGTCAACACCACGTACTCTGCGGTGCGGATTACCCACATCCCGACCGGCACGGTGGTGTCGCAGCAGGACGAAAAATCGCAGATCAAGAACCGCGCAAAGGCGATGAAGGTACTGCGCTCGCGCCTGTACGAAATGGAGATGCGCAAACAGCAGGACGCCATCGCCAAGGATCGCCGGAGCCAGGTGGGCACCGGCGAGCGTTCAGAGAAGATCAGGACGTACAACTTTCCCCAGAGCCGGATCACCGATCACCGGGTCAACTTCACGACGCACCAGCTGGGAGCCGCCATGGATGGCGACCTGCACGAGCTCATCGACCAGGTGACGACCTTCTACCGCTCCGAGTTGCTCAAGGACGCCAGCCGCACCGAAGCGGTGGACGCCTGACCATGCGTCACGCCGTCGCCGCCGCGCGTCAACGCCTTCTCGCCGCCGGCCTGGACCAGCGGCACGCGCATCTCGATCCTGAGGTCCTGGCGCGTCACCTCCTGCGGTGGGATCACGCCACCTGGATCACGCGCGCCGACGAGCCCGCCTCGCCCGAGTTTCTGGCCGCGTTTGATGCCCTCATCGACCGCCGCGCCGCCCGCGAGCCGGTGGCCTACATCGTCGGGGTCCGCGAATTCTACGGCCGCGACTTCCTCGTCAATCCCGATGTCCTGATTCCGCGTCCGGAAACCGAGCTGATCGTCGATTACGTCCTGCAACGCGTGCCGGCGGACCGGCCCGTCCGCCTCATCGACGTCGGCACGGGCAGCGGCGCGATGGCGCTGACGCTGGCCGCCGAACGGCAGGCGTGGCATGTGGAAGCCTCCGACCTGTCGGCCGAAGCGATTGCCGTGGCACGTCGCAATGCGCAGGCGTTCGGCGTGGCTGATCGCGTCACCTTCCATGTCGGCGACCTGCTCGAGCCGACCACCGGACTGTTCGACGTGATCGTCTCGAACCCGCCGTACGTCGCCCGTCGCGACCAGCCCGGCATGTCGCCAGATGTCCGGGACCACGAACCGCACGTGGCGCTGTTTGGCGGGCAGGACGGCATGGACATCCCGCGGCGCCTCCTCACCCAGGCCGCTCAGCGCCTGGTGCCAGACGGCTGGATTGCGATGGAGTTCGGTTACGGCATGCAGGAACCCGTCGAGGAGGCTGCCCGGGCCGCCGGGCTCGAGATCGACGACGTCCTCGAGGATCTGCAGGGCATCGCTCGGACGGTCATCGCTCGCCGCTGACGCGCCTCAGCCGGGCGGCCAGCCCAGACGCCGCCCCGCGAGCAGATGCAGATGGATGTGGAATACCGTCTGCCCGGCATCCGCGTTGCAGTTGAACACCGTACGGAAGCCACCGTCGGCATGGCCGCGCTCCCGCGCGATTTGGGCCGCCCGGTACTGCATCGCCCCCACCACCGCCGCGTCGTCGAGGGTCATCTCGTTCAAGGACGCGATGTGGCGTCGCGGAATGATCAGGCAATGCAGCGGGGCCTGAGGCGTGATGTCCTCGAATGCGACGAGGTCGGCATCCTGGTAGATGACCTTGGCCGGGACCTCGGCCGCGGCGATGCGGCAGAACAGGCAACTGGACATGCGCGCATGATACCCGGCGGCCGCCACCATCCGGTGGCCTTGGCCGCGGGGTCCCTCGTGCGGGGCGCTGGCGAGGCCCCTGAGCGTGAACCGTTACAATCGAAGGTTCATGGCCGACTGGAAGAATTCCGTCAACCTGCCCCGCACCGACTTCCCGATGAAGGCCAACCTGCAGGTGGCCGAGCCGGCGGCGATCGCCCGCTGGGAGGCGATGGACCTCTACGGGCAGATTGCGCAGGCACGCTCCGGACGGCCGAAGTACGTGCTGCACGATGGTCCCCCGTACGCCAATGGCCAGGTCCACATCGGGCACGCGCTCAACAAGGTTCTGAAGGACTTCATCGTCAAGTCCAAGTCCATGGCCGGATTCGACGCGCCGTATGTGCCGGGTTGGGATTGCCACGGCCTGCCGATCGAGCTGCAGGTGGACAAGGAACTCGGGTCGAAGAAGCGCGAGATGAGCCTGGCCGACATCCGCCGCGCCTGCCGCGCCTATGCCGAGCGGCACGTGCGGGAGCAGTGCGCCGACTTCAAGCGCCTCGCCGTGTTCGGTGACTGGGAGCGCCCGTACCTGACGATGCAGTACGAGTTCCAGGCCGCCATCGTGGGCGCCCTCGGACGCTGTGTGGAGAAGGGGCTGGTCTACAAGGGCAAGAAGCCGGTGTACTGGTGCATCTCGGACCGCACCGCGCTGGCCGAAGCCGAAGTCGAATACGAGAACCACTCCTCGCCATCGATCTATGTCGAGTTCACGCTCGATGCGCGTGACGCGGCTACCCTCGCCGAACGGGTGCCTGGGATGGCGGGCCGCCCCGTCTCGGTGTTGATCTGGACGACAACGCCCTGGACCATTCCGTCAAACCTGGCCATCGCATTCCAGCCGGGATTCGACTACGCGGCGTACGACGTCGATGGCCGCCTCGTGCTGGTTGCCGAGGCCCTGGCCGAAGCGACCTTTGCCAAGGTCGGACGTGTGCCCGGCGAGCCCGTGGCGCGGATGAAGGGTGAGGTCTTCGACCGTCTCCGCTTCGTCCACCCTCTTTACGGCCGCGAGTCGCTCGGCGTGCTTGCCGACTACGTGACGCTGGAGCAGGGCACCGGCGCGGTGCACACGGCCCCCGGCCATGGCGCAGACGACTTCAACACCGGCCAGCGTTACGGGCTGGAGACGTATGCGCCGATCGGACCTTCCGGCGAGTTCCTCGAGAGCGTGGAGCTGTTTGCCGGCCTGAAGGTCTGGGACGCCAACCCGAAGGTGGTGGAGGCGCTGCGGGAACGCGGTGCGCTGTGGTTCACCGAGACGTACGAGCACAGCTACCCGCATTGCTGGCGCTGCCACAAGCCGTTGATCTTTCTCGCCACGCCGCAGTGGTTCATCGAGATGGACCACGAGGGATTTCGCGAGAAGGCGCTCGAGGCCGTGACGCGTGTCGAGTGGCTGCCGTCGTGGGGAGAAGAGCGCATCCACAACATGCTCGCCAACCGACCCGACTGGTGCATCTCGCGCCAGCGGGCCTGGGGCGTGCCGATCCCGGCGGTGACATGCACGGGGTGCCGGGAGTCGGTGCTGACGACCGAGCTCACGACCCGGGCCGCAGAGGTCTTCCTGCAGTACGGCGCCGACGCGTGGTACGAGCGCCCGAGTGAAGAGTTCCTGCCTGCGGGCCTCACGTGCAGCCACTGCGGCGGCACGACCTTCGATCGCGAACGCGACATCCTCGACGTGTGGTTCGACTCCGGTACCAGCCATGAAGCGGTGCTGGCGGTGCGCCCCGAACTGCAGTGGCCTGCCGACCTGTACCTCGAAGGCAGTGATCAGTACCGCGGCTGGTTCCACAGCTCGCTGCTCGTCGCCCTCGGCACGCGCGGCCAAGCCCCCTATCGGGCCGTGATCACGCATGGCTTCGTCGTCGACGAGGAGGGCCGCAAGATGTCCAAATCGCGCGGCAACAACGTCGTGCCGCAGCAGGTGATCGAGCAGAGCGGCGCGGAAGTACTGCGGCTGTGGGTGGCGATGGTCGACTACACCGAGGAAGTGCGCCTCGGCAAGCAGATCCTCGCCCGGACGGTGGAGGCGTACCGCAAGATCCGCAACACCCTGCGCTACCTCGCGGCCAATCTGTACGACTTCGATCCGTCCTCCGATCTCGTGCCGCACGAGCAATTGCTCGACGTGGATCGCTACGCGCTCGCCCGCTACGCCGATGCGGCCGGGACGATGCGCGATGCCTACGAGCGGTTCGACTTCCAGGCCATCTTCCACGAGGTGAACCGCCTGGTCGTCGTCGACCTCAGCGCCTTCTACTTCGACGTCTCCAAGGACCGGCTCTACACATTCGGCGCGGCCGCGCCAGGCCGCCGGTCGGCACAGACGGCGATGTACCTGATGGCCGATGGGCTGGCCCGGTTGCTGGCGCCGATCCTTCCGGTGACCGCCGACGAGTTGTGGCGCGTGCTGCCTGGCCCGCGCGAGCCGTCGGTGCACATGGCGCTGTTTGCCGACGGCGTCGAGGCCTGGCGGGACGAGGCGCTGGTGGCCCGCTACGGGGCGCGGCTCGAGGTCCGCGACCTGATCAATGCCAGGCTCGAGGAGCAACGGCAGGCCAAGGTCATCGGCACGTCGCTCGAGGCGTCGATCAGCCTGGCCGGCACCGGTCGCTTCGCCGACGCCCTGGCCGGGCTGAGCCAGGACGACCTCGCGGCGCTCTGCATCGTCAGCGAGGCGAGGGTGGTGGAGGCGAGCGCGGACCAGGCCGACGACTCACTCCTGGTCTCGGTGACTCGGGTGGGCGGCGAGAAATGCCAGCGGTGTTGGCGATATGTTCCCGCCATCGGCATCGCGACCGACGTCGAAGGGCTCTGCGATCGCTGTGTAGACGCGCTCGGGTTGGGAAGCAGCGCGGCATGACGAGCCCGGAGGCCGCGCCGGCGAGGCGGGTGCATGTCGGCGCGACGCCCGCGTGGAAGCGGTTCGAGGTCTGGCTGACGGTGCTGCTGGTGGTGAGCGACCAGCTCGCCAAGTTGCTCGTGCTGCAGCGAATACCGCTGCACGCCGTGGTCACGGTGATTCCTGGACTGCTCAACCTCACGCACGTGCGCAACACCGGCGCCGCCTTCGGGATGCTCAACGCCAGCGACTTCGCGTACAAACCGCTGGTGGTCGCGGCGCTGGCTATCCTGGCACTGCTCGGGATCCTCTGGTATGCGCGGACGTTCGCCGGGGAGACCTGGGCCGGCCGCTACGGCTTCGTACTGATCGTGGCCGGCGCCGTAGGGAATCTGATCGACCGCGTGACCCTCGGCTACGTCGTCGATTTCGTCGACGTCTTCTTGGGCGACTGGCATTTCTGGGCGTTCAACGTCGCCGACGCGGCGATCACGATCGGCGCGATCCTGTTTGCTGCCGACACCTTGTTCTCGAGGCGAGATGTTCCCGAAGCTGTTTGATCTCGGTCCGCTGACCGTGTACTCGTACGGGGTGCTGCTGGCCGCGGCCTACCTCGGTGGACTGCAGTTCGCGCTGGTGCGGGCCCGCCGTCGCGGCATCGATCCGGTCCGGGTGATGGACCTGGGCATCTACATCATCGTCAGCGCCCTGGTCGGCGCCAAGTTGCTCCTGGTGGTGGTGGACGCCGACCACTTCCTGCGCGAGCCAGCCGACCTGCTCTCGCTGGCGCGATCGGGCGGCGTGTTCTACGGCGGACTCATCCTGGCCGTGCTGGTCGGGCTGTGGTACGTGCGCAAGCACAAGTTGCCCACCTGGCGCGTTGCGGACATCACCGCGCCGGGCATCGCTTTCGGCCACGTCGTCGGGCGACTCGGCTGCTTTATGGCCGGCTGCTGCTATGGCCACGAGACGACGGTGCCGTGGGCCGTGACCTTCACCAACCCGCTCGCGCAGGAGAACGTCGGTACACCGCTCGGCGTGCCGTTGCATCCGACGCAACTGTACGAGGCGGGTGCCGAGGCGATCATCCTCGGGCTGATGCTCGCCGTGGAGCACAGGGGCCGACCATTTCCCGGTCGCACGTTCTGGGGCTACCTGCTGGTCTACGGCCTGTCGCGCTTTGTCATCGAGTTCTTCCGTGGCGACCCTCGCGGCATGGTCGTCGGCGGGATCTCGACCTCGCAGTTCATCTCGCTGCTGATCGTGCCGCTGAGCGTCGTGATGCTCTACTGGCTGTCGCGGCGCGACCGCGACGCCGTGGCCGCCCCCGTTTCCGCTGGGCGCTCGCGCCCGGCCAAGGCGTAAGCCAAATGCCCGAGTTCGAGGACGACGAGTTCGACCTGGCCGACCCGTCCAGTGGCGAGGGCCACGACGGCCGCACGGTGGCGGTGCAGATCGGCGAGGACGAGGCCCACCAGCGCGCCGACCAGTCCCTGGCTGCGCTGCTGCCAGGGATGTCACGCTCGCAGGTGCAGCGGCTGATCAAGGAAGGTCATGTGCGTGTCGGCGTGCGCGCCACTGCCGACGAGGCCGCCAGCCTCAGGGTGCTCCTCAAGGCCAGCGAGGTGCTGCCGGCCGGTACCACGCTCTCCATCGAATTGCCCGAGCCGGTGGCCTCCGAGGCGTTCGCGGAAGACATCCCGCTCGACGTCCTCTTCGAAGACGCGCAGCTGATCGTGGTCAACAAGGCCGCGGGCATGGTCGTGCATCCTGCGGCAGGCCACGCCACGGGCACGCTCGTGAACGCCCTGTTGCATCACGTGCAGGACCTCAGCGGCGTGGGCGGCACGATGCGCCCAGGCATCGTGCATCGGCTGGACAAGGGCACGTCCGGGGTCATGGTCGTGGCCAAGAACGACACCGCGCACACCGAACTGGCGCGCCAGTTCCACGACCGTGAAGTCGAGAAGGAGTACGTCGCCCTTGTCTGGGGGCTGGTGCAGAACGGCCGCCGGATCGAAGCACCGATCGGTCGCGACCAACACTCGAGGCAGAAGATGACCACCCGCGCCCGACGCGCACGGGCGGCCGTGACCCGCGTGACCTGGGCGCTGCACCTGCCCGGCGTGTCGTTGGTCCGGGTGGCCATCCACACCGGCCGCACGCATCAGATCCGGGTCCACTTGAGTTCGATCGGGCATGCCATCTGTGGCGACGCCACCTATGGCGGCATCCCGCGGAGGATCCCGCCGCATCTCAAGGCACTGTCGTCGCTGCAGCGGCCATTCCTGCACTCCGAGCGGATCGTGTTCATGCATCCGACCGAGCATCGACGGATGGAGTTCGAGGCGCCGCTGCCCGACGATCTCAACCACGTGCTCGAACAACTGGACGCCGCGGTGGCGCGCTTCGGTTACAAGACGCTGCAGAATCCGTGAGGCAGCGGCCTCGCCTTCACACATCGCCCCCATGACTGCCACCGAATCGACCCTGCAATTCACCGGTCGCATCTTCACCGTGACGCGCGACCGGGTCCGGCTGCCGCACGGGGTCGAGACCACGCTCGACGTCGTGCGTCATCGCGGCTCGGTCGTCCTCATCCCGATGCCCGACCCGTCGTCGGTGATCCTGGTCCGGCAGTATCGCCACGCCATCGGACAGCACGTCTGGGAGTTGCCTGCGGGCAGCCTGGAGCCCGGGGAAGACGCCGAGGTCGCTGCGCTGCGTGAGTGTCACGAGGAGATCGGGCAGCTGGCCACGAGCGCAGAGCGCATCGCGTCGTTATATCCCTCGCCGGGGTACACGACCGAGGTGATGCACTTCTACAAGCTGACCGGACTGCATGTGCCGGCCTACTCGGCTGAGCAGGATGAAGACGAGCACCTCGAGCCACGGACGTTCACGCTCGACGAGTTGCGGGCGCTGGTCGCCGCAGGCTCGATCACCGACATGAAGACGGTGGCCGCCCTGCAGTGGCTGGGGTGAGGCGTTACCGTTTGGGTACGGCGATCACAAAAAAGTCGAGCCGTTGCAGGAGATGCAACGGCTCGATGGCGACGACACGGACCGAATCAGCTGATCCGGCCCACGGCTCTCAGCTGGCGATATCGAGGACAGCGGCGCTCGAACTGCGGCGACTGTAGAACTTGTCGCGCGCCTCGGCCTGCTCCCGTTCCTCTTCGCAGTCCTTGCAACGGAGCGCGAACGGCAACGCACGCAGCCGCGGTTCCGAGATCTCGTCGCCGCATTCGTGACAGAAGCCGTAGGTGCCCGCTTCCAGCCGGCCCAGCGCCTCGTTGACCCGGTTCAGGGTCTCCGATTTCATCTGCATCAGCGCGATCTCGATCTCCTCCTGGATGTCGGAGACCGACGCTTCCTCGGCGTCGACCACGCCTTGAGCAAGATCAGCGGGGCCGATGGCACGCACGTCATGGATCTGGCGGCGGAGTTCGCTGCTCAGCTCGACGCGACGGTCCTCGAGGATGCGGCGAAGTTCGGCGTGACGGTCTGTATTTATGATGCGGGTGGACTTCTTAGTAATCGACTTCACGGTCCACGCTCCTTTCCACGGTGCATGTGCCGAATAATGCAAGCACGCCTCGTGCCATATACGATTGACGTAACCCCAGTGGCGCCGCCGTGTCCCGACCTGAAGTGCGAGGTGCCCATGTGCGACAGGGCTGGTTCTTCCACTCCGTGACTGCAAACTGCTCACTCGATGCGACTTGCCCTCGCCAGGTGCGACGAGACGCCAATCGCCTTCCGGCGGTACAGCCGATAAGACGCCTGGATAGGGCCGATGGTTCTCGACTGAACGATCCTAGCGTGGGTCTTGCCACGCGGGCCCGCAGACCGGGTGACGACTGTCCAGTATCGCTGCAATCGCACGTTATGTCCACGGGCGAGGACAGCACCTTCGTGGAACCGGACAGGTGGCCCTTGGGCGCGTGAACGAATTTGACGCCCCGGCATCACTGTGCAAGCCTCGCCGCATGGCGGTCTGTGCACTGTGCGGTGGCGGCAAGGCGAAACGGCACTGTCCTGCGCTCGACCGCGTGATCTGCCCGACGTGCTGTGGCACCAAACGGCTGGTCGAGATTCGGTGCCCTTCGACGTGCGGCTGGCTCCGGTCCGCTCGGGTACACCCGCATGCGGCGCAGCAGCGGCAGCAGGACCAGGACGCCGCGCTGGTCGTGCCCTTGATCCGGGGCCTGGACGATGGGGGCTATGCGGTGCTGATGGCGTGCCTGCCGGCGGCTGTGGCGTTCCGGAACGAGGCGCAGCCCCCGCCCCTCGACACCGACCTGCAGGCCGCAGCCGGGGCCCTGGCGGCCACGGCCGAGACGGCCATTCGCGGGGTGCTCTACCAACACCAGGCGGAGACGCCTGTCGCGGTTCGTCTCGCACGCGCCATGTCGGAGCCGCTCGCCGACGCGGCGGCAGCGGGCATACCCCGGCTCGACCACTCGACGGCCGCAGCGATGCGCCGGGTCGAGGCGGCGGTCCAAGAGTTCCGCCGAGGCGGACACGCCGCGCCCGACGCCTACCTCAGCTTTCTCGCGCGTGTCCTGAAGCCGCGCCTCGCCGACGCGCAGACCGGTGTGGAGCTCGAGGCCGGCGGCGATCCGCTGCTCGCGCCCCTGGCCGACGTGCCAGCGGCCTCCGCCTCACGCATCATCGTTCCGTGAGAAATTCAGGCAAAGGTCATCCCGACCCGCCTTCCTGTGTGGTACAGTCGGTGGTTCGCGCGCCCGGCGGCGTCTCCTCCGAGGCTCCTCCTGCAGGTCAGGCCGAGGTCGCGCAACAGCATTGAGTCATGGCTAATCGTTGCGAAGTCTGCGGCAAGGGTCCCACGTTCGGCAACAACATCAGCCACGCGCACAACGTCTCGTCACGCCGGTTCAACCCGAACCTGCAGAGCGTGCGTGCGCTGGTCAACGGCGCCGCCAAGCGCCTGAAGGTCTGCACCCGCTGCATCCGGTCGAACAAAATCACCAAGGCGGCCTGACCGTGGCCACCCGTGCGTCGGTGTCCACGCCCGACGCTCCCCAGGCCATCGGCCCGTACTCGCAGGCCATCCGGGCCGGCCAGTTCCTCTTCCTGTCGGGGCAGATTCCCCTCGATCCAGGGACGGGCGAGGTGGTGACCGGTGACGTGCGCGAGCAGACGCGACGTGTCCTGGACAACATCGGCGGCGTGCTGGCCGCGGCCGGCGCCTCGATGGAGGCCGTCGTCAAGACCACCGTCTTTTTGATCGATCTGGCGGACTTCACGGCGATGAACGAGGTCTACGCGACCGCCTTCCAATCGCCTGCCCCGGCCCGCTCGACCGTGCAGGTCTCTCGCCTACCCCGCGACGTCCGTGTGGAAATCGAGGCGATCGCGCTGCTGCCACAAGGCCATTGAGGTGAGATGGCTCAGGACGCCCGTTCCTGAGCGCTCCCTCCCGCGTGGCGCTCCACGTTCAGCACGCCCGGCAGCCCCTTCACTGCGCGGATGACCTTGTCCAGGTGTTTCACATCCTGGATCTCCACCGTCATCTCGATTGCCCCCTGGTCGTCCGACGTCGTGGCCTCCATCGTCCGGATGTTGGTGTTGATGGCCGACACCTGGCTGCTGATGGCGGCCAGCATGCCCTTGCGATCCTCGACCTGGATGCTCAGGCGCACCGTATAGGGCGCACTCGGGTCGTCGACGGTGTCCCACTCGACTTCGATGCGGCGCTCGGGGTCGTACATCAGGTTGGTGACGTTGCGGCACGACGTCGAGTGCACCGAGACGCCCTTGCCGCGGGTGATGTAGCCGATGATCCGCTCGCCCTTGATCGGGTTGCAGCACCTGGCGCGGAAGACCAGCAGGTCGTCAGCCCCGCGGACCCGAATCTTGTCCTGGCCGCCGCTGCGGGGCCGCAGCACCTTGCGGACGGTGGCGAAGATGCCCGCGTCCGGGGCTTTCTCGTGCAGATCCTCGCTCGGTACCAACTTGCCCAGCAGGAGGCGCGCCGTCATCTTGCCCCAGCCCACCGCGGCCAGCAGGTCGTCTGGCTTCTGCATGCCGGACTCTGAGGAGATCTTCTGCCAGGCCTCGACCGGGATGTTCTTGGGATTGACGTCGAAGCGTCGCGCTTCCTTCTCGAACAGTTTCCGTCCGAGTTCCACCGACCGCGTCTTCTCCTCGAGCTGGATGAAGTGCCGGATCTTGTTGCGGGCCCGCGAGGTCTGGACAAACGCGAGCCAATCGCGACTCGGCTTGTGCCCGCTCTGGGTCAGGATCTCGACGATGTCGCCGTTTTTGAGGGGATGGCGCAGCGGCGCCATCTTGCCGTTGACGCGGCCGCCGACGCAGCGATGACCGACGTCGGTGTGCACGGCGTACGCGAAGTCGACGACGGTGGCCTCGCGCGGCAGTTCCTTGAGCTCGCCGCCCGGCGTGAAGCAGTAGATTTCGCCCGGATACAGCTCGATCTTCAGGCTGGTGATGAATTCGTGCGGGTCCCGCACCTCCTGCTGCCACTCGAGCAGCTGGCGCAGCCATTTGAAGTACTGCTCGTCGCGTTGCGCCCCGACCCGGCCTTCCTTGTACTTCCAGTGCGCCGCGATGCCCTCCTCGGCAACCCGGTGCATCTCTTCAGTGCGGATCTGGATCTCGAAGGGCAGGCCGCGGTCGCTGATCACCGACGTGTGCAGGGATTGGTAGCCGTTGGGCCGGGGCATCGCGATGAAGTCCTTGATGCGTTCCGGGACGGGTTGCCAAGTCTGGTGGACGATGCCGAGGACGGCGTAGCAGTCCTTGACGCTGGTGGTGACCACCCGCAACGCCACCAGGTCATAGACCTGATCGAGGTCGATCCGTTGCCGGTGCAACTTGAGGTAGATGCTGTACAGGCGCTTGATGCGGCCGTCGATGGAGACCACCGGCACGTCCGCCTCGGTCAGCTTGGCGAGGATGGTGTTGCGCAGTTCCTCGATCAGGCCCTGGGTGGCCCGCCGGCGCCTGTCGACCTTGTCGCGCAGCTGCTCGTAGGCCCGGGGCTCGAGCGCCTTGAACGACAGCTCCTCGAGTTCGTTCTTGACCTTGCTCATGCCCAGCCGGTTGGCGATGGGCGCGTAGATGTCGAGGGTCTCCCGGGCGATCCGCTCGCGTTTCTCCTCCGGCACATGCCCGAGCGTGCGCATGTTGTGGAGGCGGTCGGCCAACTTGACGAGGATGACGCGGATGTCGTCCACCATCGCCAGGAACATGCGGCGAAAATTCTCGGCTTGCTGGGCTTCCTTGGAGGAAAACGGGAGACTGGAGAGCTTGGTGACGCCCTCGACGACATGGGCGACTTCGGGCCCGAACAGCTCGGCGACGCGCTCGATGGAGGTGAGCGTGTCTTCCACGACGTCGTGGAGCAGGCCGGCGGCCACGGCCACGGCGTCCAAACGCATGTCAGCCAGGAGATCGGCGACCTGGAGCGGGTGGACCAGGTACGGTTCACCCGAGTGGCGAACCTGGCCCTTGTGCTCCCGGGCGGAGAACACGTAGGCTCGCCGGAGCAGCTCGAGATCGGCGTCGGGGCTGTAGCTGCGGACCTTGTCGACCAGGTCCTCGAACCGAATCATGGGTCGCGGTGGCTCACGGACGTGATGACAGACGGCGTGCTGGTGGATCATAGCCCACGGCGCGCCTTGACCGTTGTCGAGGCGGTCTTTATACTCGCCATGATTTTCCGCTCGGAATCGACCTTAGCCGGCGTTCGCGGCCGATTTCCGTCCTCATGCTTGACGCACAGGGCTGACCGTTACACCCAGGTCCGCGAGCACCCGCGCGAGCGGGCGTGCAAGGAGTAGATCAATGTCGACGCGGTTGACGATTGTCCGGCTCGTAGCTGTTGCCGGTTTGAGCCTCTCGCTGAACGGTTGCGGGAAGGTCACGGCCCAGATGGCGTTCAAAGACGGCATCGGGGCGTACCAACAACAAAACTACAATGTGGCGATAACGGAGTTCCAGGAGTCGGTGAAGCACGACTTCCCGTTCCGCCCGTACGCGTATTTCTATCTCGCCAACTCACACGACAACGCGTTCAAGTTCACCCGCAAGGGTCAGCCGGCCAACGACGCCCACCTGCCGGAGGCCGAGAAGTATTACAAGCTGGCCTACGACACGATCGACCCGGCCTCACAGGAGGGTCAGGGCGCGATCTTCAAGAAGCGCTGCCTCGAGTACCTCGTCGGCTTGTACGGCACCGAGAAGCTGAACGCGCCGGACAAGGCCGAGGAGGTGGGGAAACAGATCGTGGCGCTCGACCCCAAGGACGTGAACACCTACTTCGGCATGGCCCAGCTCTATCAGACCGCCGGGCGCATGGAGGAGGCCGAGCAGATGCTGCTTCGCGCCAAGGACGTCGCGCCCAACAGCGTCGACGTGCAGTTGCAGCTGGCCGGCTTCTACAACAAGCAGGGCGACTTCGACAAGACGATGGAAGCGTTCCAGACCCGCATCCAGCTCGAGCCGAACAACCCCGAGGCGTACCACACGGTGGCCGGGTATTTCGAGGAGAAGGTCCGCAAGGACTACACGGTGAGCCAGGCCCGGAAGGCCGAGTACATCAAGCGCGGGCTCGAGGCCTCGACCAAGGCCATCGCCATCAAGGACGACTACGTCGACGCGATGGTGATGAAGAACCTGCTGCTGCGCCAGCAGGCGCTGGTCGAGAAGTCGCCAGCCAAGCAGCAGGAGCTGCTCAAGGAGGCGACGGTGCTGCGTGACAAGGCGATCGCCACCCGGAGCCGCCTGCAAGGCGAGGCCGACGCGGCGGTGGCCAAGGCCAAGGGCGAGAAGAAGTCCGACGAGGAGTAGGCGCCACCTGGCGCCAGGTACAGGGGACCGGCGTGCCAACGTCGGTCCCTTCGTCGTTTCACGGACCAGAATCAGCCCCGATCCCGCTGTTTACGCACGTGAAACACATCGCTGGTAGGCTGTCAGCCAGTTCGCCCCGCGCCTGGTCCTGGGCGGCAATGCAGGCTCCCGGTCACGGATGCTGACCGGACATTCCCCTTCCCGCAGAGCGCCGGCTCGTCCAGACCGGCCGCAGGTCAGTAGGAGACATCGATGATGGTGAGTGCGTTTCAGCCAATGCGCGAGATGCGAGTGACGCGACCCTCGCGTGCGCGCGGAGCATGGTGGCAGGTGCTTGTGCTGGCCCTGGCGCTGATCGCGGCAATGGTCGGGCCGACGCGGCCCGCAGCTGCCCAAGGCGTGACGACGGGCTCGCTTGGTGGCATCGTCACCGACTCGGCAGGCGCACCGGTCGCCGGCGCCAGCGTCATCGCGATCCACGCCCCCTCGGGTACCAACTACGAGGCCACCACCCGCGAGGACGGACGCTACTTCTTCCCGAACATGCGCGTCGGCGGCCCCTACGTGGTGACGGTCACCTACGTCGGCGGGGCGAGTGCCTTCGAGCCCTTCACGCGCGAGGACCTCACGGTGAACCTCGGTGTGACCACCGATACCAACGTGCAGGTCAAGAACATCGCCGTCGAGGAATCGGTCACCGTGACTGCGAGCAGCGACACCGTGTTCAGCACGCGGCGCACCGGTGCAGCCACCACCGTGTCGCGCGACATGATCCAGACCCTGCCCAACGTCAGCAATCGGCTCGAGAACTTCACGCGCCTGACACCGCAGGCCAGCGGGTCGTCGTTTGTCGGCCAGGACAGCCGCCTGAACAACATCACGGTGGACGGCTCCTACTTCAACAACTCGTTCGGACTCGCCGGCGCGCCGGGTGACCGCACGGGCGTGGCGCCGATTTCGCCGCAGGCGGTGGAGCAGATCCAGGTCAACGTGGCGCCCTTCGATGTGCGTCAGGGCAACTTCGTGGGTGCCGGCATCAACACGGTCACCCGCAGCGGCGGCAACACGTTCCACGGGTCGATCTATCGCCAGTTTCGTGACGACAGCATGGTGGGCACCCAGGCCGGCAAGAACGTCGTCAACGTCGGCACCTTCGAGTTCGCCAACACCGGCGGGTGGGTGTCGGGGCCGATCTGGAAGAACAAGGCGTTCTTCTTCTTCAACGTCGAAGACGAAGCGCTGACCGAGCCGGGCACCACGTTCCGCGCCAACAACGGCGGGGAGCCAGCAGTTGGTGGCGTCACGCGCGTGCTCGCCAGTGACTTGAACCAGCTGAGCAATTTCCTGAGCAGCAACTTCGGCTACCAGACCGGTGCCTACCAGGGCTACGACCATGAAGTCCCGGCGCGCCGCTACCTGGTCAAGGGCGACTACAACGTGAGCACCAGCAACAAGCTCACGTTCCGCTACACGCACCTGGACTCGATCAGCGACAACCTGGCCAGCAACTCCTCCTCGCTCGGCTTCGGCAATCGTCGCACCAGCACCCAGGCGCTGAACTTCCAGAACACCAACTACCAGCAGAAGGAAGAGATCCGCTCGGCCATCGGTGAGTGGAACGCCACGTTCGGCAACTCGATGGCCAACTCGCTGATCGTCGGCTACACGAAGCAGAACGAGGACCGCGCGGTGCGGGGCACGGGAGAGCTGTTCCCGCTGGTCGACATCCTGGATGCCGGCACCACCTACACCTCGTTCGGCTTCGAGCCGTTCTCGCCGCGCAATCAGCTGAAGTACAACACCTTCCAGGTGCAGAACAACTTCACCAAGTTTGCCAACAGGCACACGCTGACCTTCGGCGCGACGGCTGAGCGCTACGACTCGACCAACGTGTTCTTTCCTGGGTCGCAGGGCGCGTACGTCTACAACTCACTGGCCGACTTCTACACCGACGCCAACGACTTCCTTCGCAATCCGAACCGCACCGAGTCCCCGGTGCAACTGCGCCGCTTCCAGGTCCGCTGGAGCAACATCCCCGGCCAGGACGAGCCGGTGCAGCCGCTCGAAGTGCTGTACGCCGGCGCGTACGCCCAGGATGAGTGGGCGATCGCCGACAACCTGAAGCTCACGGCCGGCATCCGCCTCGACGTCCCGCGCTTCGGCGAGACCGGGTACGCCAACGCCAACGCCGATGCGCTGACCTTCCGCGCGGAGGACGGCAGTCCCGTGCAGTTCTCGACAGCCAAGCTGCCCGACCCGAGCATCCTGTGGTCGCCGCGTGCCGGCTTCAACTGGGGCGTCGACAAGAACCGCAACACGCAGGTCCGTGGTGGCACGGGCGTGTTCACGGGTCGCCCGGCCTATGTCTGGATCTCGAACCAGATCGGCAACACAGGCGTGCTCACGGGCTTTCAGCAGTCCGACAACAGCACCGCGCGTCCGTTCAACCCCAGCCCGGATGCCTACAAGCCGGCGAACGTCACCGGCGCGCCTGCGACGAGCTACGAGCTGGCGTTGACCGATCCGGACTTCAGGTTCCCGCAGCTGTGGCGCACCAACATCGCCGTCGACCAGCGCCTGCCGTTCGGCCTGACCGGCACTGCGGAGTACATCTACAACCGCGACGTCAACGGCGTGTACTACATCAACGCCAACCTGCCGGCCCCTCAGAGCGCGTTCACCGGCGCCGACGGCCGGCCGCGCTACACGACCAACCGGATCCACAGCAACGTGACCAACGCCGTGGTGCTCAAGAACCAGAACATCGGCCGCTCGTGGAACCTGGCCGGCACGCTTGCCAAGAACTTCCGCGGCGGCTTCCTGAAGAGTGCCTACAGCTACGGTGAGGCCAGGAACACGGTGGACCCCGGGTCCATTGCCTTCGGGTCGTGGAACAACAACCCGCACGCCGGCGACCCGAACAACCCGGGTCTCGGCTACGCGGTTGGGTCCCCGGGACACCGCGTCTTCGTGACCGGCGCCTACACGATGGAGTACTTCAAGTTCGGCGGCACCACGCTGTCGTTCTTCGCCGAGTCGCGCACCAACGGCAGCACCACGTACAGCTTCGCGGGCGACCTGAACGGCGACGGCGGCACGAGCAACGACCTGTACTACATCGCGCGTGACACGGGGGAGATGAACTTCCAGACGTACACAGCAGGAACCCGCACCTTCACGGCCGCAGAGCAGGCCGCGGCGTGGGATGCCTACATCGCCCAGGACAACTACCTGAGCAAGAACCGTGGCAGCTACGCCCAGCGCGGTGCCATCTTCCTGCCGATGGTCCACCGCCTCGATTTCAGCGTGGCGCAGTCGTTCTTCACCACGATCAAGGGGCACCGCCACACGTTCCAGCTCCGCGCGGACGTCATCAACTTCGGCAATCTGCTGAACGAGGACTGGGGCATCGGCCAGCGCCTGATCAACACCCAGCCGCTCATCGTGCCGACAGCCGCCCAGGGTGGCACGTTCGACGCCCAGGGCCGGGCGCAGTACCGCCTGCGCGCCATCAACAGCGAACTCATGTCGCGCAGCCTCGAGCCGACGGCCGGACTCGGTGACGTCTACCGCTTCCAGGTCATGCTGCGGTACCTGTTCTAGGGTCAGGCCTCAGGCAGGTAGGGCCGGCTCCCCGAGCCGGCCGTCAACGAAGGTAGGGCGCGTCCCCGAACGCGCCAAGGGGGCGAGCGCCGCAAGGCACTCGCCCCTTTTGTCGTTCAGGCCGGAGCCGTCCCGTTGCACCTTACCGGTGACCCGCCACCCGGTTCTTGCGGTAGGAGTTCTTCACGGCGATCCTTCCGCCGCGGAAGGTGAACAGATCGCAGCCGTTCACCTCGAGGCGTATGCCGTCCCGGGCTGTGCCCGTGAACGTCCATTCGGAGACGCCACGCTCGCCGTGCACGAAGTGGCGTGGTTGCCCCAGTGCGCATCGGGGAATGTCGCCCAGACAGCCTCGTAGGCGGCGCGGACGGCGGCGCAGCCAACGTGGCGTGTGCCACACACGTCCGGGCCGGCGGAGGACTCGAACACGCAGTCCTCGGTCATCAACGACATGAGCGCGTCGGCGTCATGTCGATTCCAGGCA